>JABAHQ010006804.1_pt2 | contig 10857 bp, 9 predicted proteins | sample 7062091 | NCBI WGS metagenome assembly JABAHQ01 (sample SAMN14534359, study PRJNA622989) | marine sediment metagenome | biome: marine biome [ENVO:00000428]; feature: marine pelagic biome [ENVO:01000023]; material: deep marine sediment [ENVO:00002113] | place: India: Gulf of Kutch | collected...
GCACGATCACATCCCTCGGGTTTAGCGTGAACGCCGGGCTGCTCCAGATTAAAGTCTGATTGTAGACATCATACAGAGCGACGCTATGATCTTGAATTGCAGCGACATCCATCTTGTCGTCATCGTTGATAAGCCCGCACGCTATCTGTGAGAACTCCCTGTGACCGCCTTCCCTGCGCCATTCCTCAATATCATTAAAAAAGTCGTAGACCTCGAAAAAGCCGTTAAGTACATCCGCGCTCGACATAATGACCTCATCGACACTATCCAGATCGTAGTCTGTCACACAGATACCGGCATGATTCGCCCGATTGCTACCGATCTCATCGCTAATGTCGAAGTCTCCCGTACTCCCATCGAGAGCGATCAACCGGCTACCTTGGGAGCCACCGTCGGTCCGCGGCACGAGAAAGAACAGGCGTTGATCGCCCAGCCCGTCGCCGCCTTGGTATCCGCCCACAAAGGGACCGTCAAGCTGGGCGGGGTTTTCATTCATAAAATCGAAACCTTGTGACGCATTATCAAAGACCTCCAGCACACCGCCGCCACTAAAAGAAACACCGCTGCCCCAGATTATTTCAATATTACCGTCCTCATCGGCGTCACCGGCTGCCAGACTCCCCAGACCATAATGCTCGTAACCGACCGACCAGCGTTCACTCGCCCCTGTGGCCGTTGCGTCAAAGGCCGTCACATCGCCCCAGTCACAACCCGCCAGCAGTATTTCCAGGTTGCTATCAACATCCAGCTGTGCCAACGCGACAGTGCAGCCCGCGGTATCGGGGACATCGTAAGCCATGCTTCTTGCCACCACGTCAAAAACCGCCAGGTTTGATCCATCTTGAGCCGCGATCACTTCGTCGACACTGTCACCGTCGACATCACCCACAGCCAATACGCCACCGAAATCGGACGAGTACAACCACTGGTTGACACCGGTAGCACCGTCATACACGTATCCGCCTGGAAAAACCACCTCGAGCGCCGCATCACCGTCGACATTACCGACGTCCACATCCTGCCCCAGCTCTATACCCTCAACCGACCACAACAGTTGAAGGTCGTCATAGCCGACGACAAAAGCACTTGAACGATTGTAGGAGTTCTCATCGGACACCAGGGTGACTACTTCATACCCACCATTGTTGTTAATGTCAGCGACAACCAACCCGTAGCCTTCGCCCAACTCGCCATCACTGCTACTCATATCTTCCAGATCAAACAGCAGGCGGCTTTTATCCAGCCCTTCTTCTATGATATGGACCTTCGCATCGGCAAGCACAACGATTTCATACTGCCCATCACTATCTTCGTCCAGCGGTGCAATATTATCGATAGACTCGCCACCAGACAGATCAAAGGGAAACAGCCAGTCCTGCACATAACGGCTGCCATCCCACTCGAGGGTATAAACCCGATTACGATTGTCGGTCAGTAGAATTTCCTGGTTGCCATCATCGTCGAAATCGCCGACGTGGATATTATTGGCTTTGTCCGGAACCTCGATACCACTGCGTGCCAGAGGCGGCAGCCTGTCCCCATCATCGATCGACAGGGTAACCGGTATTTCGACGGAATGATCGACATTAGCGACTTCGACGACAGCCTCCACCTCGGTGCCCGGGAAGAAAAACTGATCCTCAGCGACCGACCAGCTCAGCTGACCATCCTCACTGACGGTCATCCCCGGGGGCGATGCCAGTAGTTCGTAGGTATAGGGACCATCCACTTCATTAGTAGGGGCAACATCTATTTGCAGGCTCTCACCGACAGCCAGATCACCCCGGTAATCCGTCGTTTCCAGCTGCGGTGGTTGCCGCACGATATGAACCTCTAACGGCACCTTCAACTGCCCGCCGCGACCATCCGCGATGGTCAACTCCAGGGTGTAATCCCCTGAGATCCCGGCCTGAAAACGCAGTTCTCGCCCTTCCACTACCTGTGTCACCGGATCGCTGCCCGAGGGGCCTTCAATCACCGACAGCGTGTAATCGAGAAAATCCATATCGTTGTCATAGACACGTGACGCGAAATCCAGCTCCAGCATACTGCCTCGCTCACCATCCAGNNGCCCCGAAAACTCCGGCTGCGCATTCCCTTCGGGGTCTTCATCCGACAAGTCAAATAAAGAGGCGTAGAGAAAAGCGTCATAGCGACTGTCACCGTCCCGATCTATGGCCATGCCGGCATTCTCGGGCCCATCGGTCAAATCGATGCGCATCAGTGACGAGCCGGCGCCCCGCAAATAAACGTGCGCCGCATCGTCACTGTCCGTGGAAAGACTCACCAGTCCGTCCCGGGAGTGACCGACCCGCCCCGTTAGATTTTCCGGAACGATCATCGAATAATAGATATCCGTCGAAAACGTGAACTGCATGTCCTCGGATACGACGTATTCATTTTTTAGGTTATCTTCTATCTGTAAGTTGACCGTGGCTCGGGCCTGATCATCCGTTTCACGTATAGCAATGGAGCCATTGATTTGAACATCTGTTTGTCTGTTGTCGTACCGATACTGATAGCCATCGTATTCCACGCTATAAACATGCGCATTGCCCGCACTGTCAGTCTGATCAATCGCTATGGTAAATGTACCGTTGAAAGTAACGTCGCCGACATCATCAAAACAGTTATCGTACGCAATACTGATACGTCCGGTGCCATCCTGGCTCATTTCGCCAAAAATACGCGAAGAACCACTATCACAGGGCGTCTCCTCATCAAACTCGCCTGCCTCCACAAGCGACAGGGCTTCCTCGCGCAGATACCGTACTAAAAAAGGTAAGTCGGTAGTGTTGTACAGCTGCATCGAGAAAGCCAATGCCAGCCGGGCGCCATTGGAGCGTGTCACCTCCGTCGTTCCCAATTCACCGGTCCCGGAGCCGGATGCCGAATCATCGCCGCCACCGCCGCCTCCACAAGCCGAAAGCATAAAAGTCAGGGCAAACAAACGGGAAATCGGGGCACAGGTGGAACGGAGCAGTGACATCAACAAGGTTAAAAGTCCTTTTAATCAGGGGGCTTGGCGGCTTTCCTAATCGCAAACTGACGGCTTGCGGCCTGCGAGGCCGGGGCAGGAAGTGCTTACAAAACCAGATTTATTTTTATATAGAAAACCACAGTTTCGGTTGGGAAATCAACCAGCGAGGCAATATTACCGACGATTGCAGTGTGAGCGCTGAGTCGCGGCATCGGCCGCCGACGCTATGCTCCGGACTGCAGACGCCCCGGGGCGCGTCTGCAGCGCTACCGGCAATCAACTGACATCAGAGATCAAAAGATGCTCCAGGTCACTGATATCCACCATCGGGTCATCCAGGTCGATCACGATTCGCGAATGCGCCAGGGTCCAGGCACGGCCGGTGATATGGCTCTCCAGGGCGCGATGCTCACCGACTTTGGCCTCGCCCAGCACCGTGCCCACAAACTCGCTGTTGCGCGGTGATACGGTGCACAGCGTCTGCCCATCCGCAATTTCGCCCCGCTCATACATCAGCGCCATCCGCGCCGAGGTGCCGGTGCCGGTGGGACTGCGGCAGATGACCCCCGGGTGCACGTAAGTCGCCGAACGGGCCCTGAACTGACCGTCACCCACAGATTCCACCGGCCCCATGAAATGCGCAAACGGCAGCGGTCCGACATTACCCAGCTCCGGATGCTCCTCGACGAACTCCGGGCGCACTGCGCGCACGAACGCATCACCGAATGCGGCCAGGGCGATTTCCTCTTCGTGCACCAGCTCAAACCCCATGGCCGCGGCATCGATCAGAGCGAAGAACGCACCACTCCAGACAACATCATATTTCACGGTGCCGTAGTGGGGCACGTCGATGGTCAGATCGCGCACGGCGACGTAGGCCGGTTCACCCTGGGTGGTGATCGACTCCGTCCGGCCGTTCTTGTTCTCCGCCGTTACATGGGCCAGCCCGGCGGGTGATTCCAGCACCACCGATTGGGTCCCTTCCTGCATCGGAATCAGGCCGCTTTGCAAAGCCGCGGTGGCCGTGCAGATCGTGTTGGAGCCGGAGTACAGCGGATAGCCCATCGCCTCCATGATGATGTAACCGGCCTGGGCCCGGGGGTTGGCCGGGGGCACGATCAGGTTGACGGACATGGCCGGGTCGCCGTAGGGCTCGGACAACAACAGTCGCCGCAGGCCGTCGCCGTGACGCTCCAGGTAGCGCATCCTGTCCAGCACGGTATCGCCCGCCAAGTCACCGACACCGCCCAGCACGATACGACTGACGTCACCACCAGCCTGGCAGTCCAGCAGTTCCAGTGCGCGCATGCGTCCAGGGTTGGGAACGGACCAGTGTTCAGCCTGCATACGGTGCTCCTACGTTTTCCCATTGACTGTCGGGTACCACGACCAGCTTGCCAATATAACTTTTGTCCATAAACGTCTGCTGGGCACGATGGAAGTCGGACAGTTTAAAGGTGCGATCCAGCAGCGGCCGGATCTGCCCGGACTCGATATAACCCAGCAGCCGGCGAAACGCGGTGCGCGTTCCCTGGGACGAGCCGTGGAGTTGCAATTGTTTGAGGTACATGGTGCGCAAATCCAGGTCCACGACCGCCCCGCCGATGGCGCCGGACGTGGTATAGCGCCCTTCCGGGCGCAGAATGCGCAACAGGTCGTTGAACATCGGGCCGGCGACCAGGTCGGCCACGACATCGATGGGCGCACCGCCGGTGACTTTTTCCACCTGCTCGATCAGATCACCATCGCGCAGCACCGTGTCCTCGGCGCCGATATCGCGCAACGCCGCCTCTTTACCCCGGCTGGTCACGGCATAGGGAATCGCACCGCGCACCCGCGCCAGCTGCACAATCGCCGAACCCACGCCACCCGAGGCGCCGGTTACCAGAATACGCTCCCCGGCCTTCAGGTCCGCGCGGTCCAGCATGTGTTCGCCGGTCAGGTAGGCGCAGCAGAATGTGGCCAGCTCGGCATCGGCGATATCACTGGTTACCGCATAGGCATTGGCTGAAGGCACGGTCGTATACTCGGCGTAGNNAACGTCGCCAGCTCGGCATCGCTGTAGTCGCTGTCGATGGGATGGGCGTTCTCCCCGGGCACCGCGCAATACTCGGCGTAGCCGCCGTCGCGGCCGTGACCGATATAGTCGATATCGGCCAGACTGTCATCGCCCTCGGGCCGGTTATAGAGGCTGAAATCGACGATCACCCGCTCGCCGATACGGCTGTCCGGCACGGCGTCGCCCACGGCCACGATTTTGCCCACGGTATCGGTCCCCTGAATGCGGGGAAAGGTCAAAGTGGAACGCCCGCGGCGCCAGGTAGACACCGCCTGCGGATCGGTGTCGCTGCCGTAAGCGCCCTCGCGCACCCAGACATCCGTATTGTTCATACCGCAGGCGCTGACGCGGATCAGCACTTCGTCGGCGGCGGGCCGGGGGACGGGAACGTCTTCGCGGTACTCGAGCTGGTCCAGGCCGCCGTGGCCCTGAAGCTGCACCGCGGCCATGGTTTCCGGAATCGACTCAACACTCATGACTCTCTGCTTACCCTCCTTATTTCTCGTCATCCTCCTTATTGCTCATCGTCCTCGTCATCGCTTCACGACTCAATGTCGCGTGCTCATGACAGGCTCGCTCGCAGGATACGATAATGAAGTGTCTGTCACTGGAGACAATTGTCGAGCGCACACCGTTCACCGTTTGTAGTTATCAATATACTGCATTAATCGGTGGTCTTTAAAGTGTCTCAAAATTCACTGTTGAAATTTTTATTGACGTCCCCATCATGCCGTCGCCTTTTTAAAAAACCAGTGTTGCCACGGCTTGAAAAGTCGGGGCAATAACCTCAGCACTGGTTACAGATCAATCATTATTGATTTGCAAACTTTTCATTGATTACCCGAGCACTTTTGAGGAGTTGTGAAATGACTGCAACCGACGATCTGTATCCAACACGCATTAACGAGCGAAGACAAAGCTTCGAACGCCGGGACCCGGTGGTCTACACCGAGGGACGCGCGCGCTCCGATGGCCCGTTGAGCGAGGAGCAGCTCGCCGCCTACGAGCGCGACGGCTTCCTTGTTCTCGACAGTTATTTTTCGCCCGCGCAAACCCGGAAATTTCTCGATGACCTGCGCGATTACGGCAGGGATGACAACCTGAAACAGAAGGATCAGGTCATCATCGAGCCCTATTCCGACGAGATTCGCTCGATTTTCGGCATTCATCAACTGTCCGAGCGTTTCGACCGTATGACCCGGGACCCGGAACTACTGGATATCGCCCACCAGATCCTGGGCAGCGACGTGTATATCCACCAGTCGCGCATCAACTACAAGCCGGGCTTCACCGGCAACGGCTTCAACTGGCACTCGGATTTCGAGACCTGGCACAGCGAGGACGGCATGCCGCGCATGCGCTGCTTTAGCATCTCGATCCTGCTCACGGAAAACAGCACCCTGAATGGGCCGTTGATGCTGATTCCCGGCAGTCATCGCTGGTTCGTGCCCACCGAGGGCAAGACGCCGCAGGAAAACTGGAAGGAAAGCCTGAAAATGCAGACCCTGGGAGTACCGGCCGCCGATCAGCTGCGTCCGCTCACCGACCGGGGCGGACTGCAGCCGGCGACCGGCCCGGCCGGCTCGGTGATTCTGTTCGAGTGCAACACCCTGCACGCCTCGGCCAACAACCTGTCGCCCTGGCCGCGCAGCAATCTGTTCTTCGTCTACAACAGTGTCGAGAACACCATGGCCGATCCCTATTGCGGCAACCGGCCCCGTCCGGAGTTTGTCGCCACCCGGGAGGACTACCGGGCCCTGCAGCGTCTGCACAGCGAAGCGGCGGCCTAATGCCCCACACAGCCGGCTACAGGGAAAAGCTGGCATACAGCGCCCGGTGGTCGGACAGACGCTGCCAGGTGCCGCCGGCGAGCACCCGGGCCTCCTGTAAGGCCAGGTTGCGGAAGTAAATGCGGTCCATGCGAAACAGCGGCAGTCGCGACGGATAGGTCTTGGCGGGTTTGCCTAGGAGCTCGCTCATGACCTCGCTGAGGCCCATGGCCTTTAGTTCTCGGTCGAGCTCCAAGGTCCAGTCGTTGAAGTCGCCGGCGATCATCAAAGGCGCCTGCGCGGGGATTTTATCCCGAATGAGCTGCTGTAACCGCTTGAGCTGTGTACGGCGTTCACGCTTCAACAGGCCGAAGTGAATACAGGCAGCGTAGACGCCGTTTTCAAGCTGCCCCATCAGAATACCGCGCTGGGAGAACCACCAGCGGCTGACGTCGTGATTATCCCAGTTCAGCAGCGGCCATTTGCTCAACAGAGCGTTGCCGTGGTGGCCGCGCTGATACACCGCATTTTTGCCGTAGGCGTGGTGGTGCCAGACTGAATCGGCAAGGAATTCGAACTGCGATGTGGGCTCGCCGTCGACAACCGGCTGCGCGTCCACTCGCTCGCCGATCACTTCCTGCAGAAATACCAGGTCTGCGTCCACTGCGCGTATCGCCTGGCGCAGTTCGTCCAGGATAAAGCGCATGTTCATGGAGCAGAAGCCCTTGTGAATGTTGTAACTGCACGCGCGTACTACGCGATTGTCATTGCTCATGATTACATCCAGTATCGAATCAGGCGCGGCAGCCAGCCCAGCCAGAACGAGCGCCGCAGGGGCGATAAATCACTTTCATCGACCACACGGGCATCGTCCATATCCCGTTGCAGCCAGGCCTCCAGCTGGCGGATCGACGCTGGCGCGGACAGGACCACATCCAGCTCCAGGTCATGGTAAAAACTGCGGTGGTTAAAATTGGTGCTGCCGATGATGCATTCCTCATCCACCAGCACCAGTTTGGCGTGCAGCACGGCTTGGTCGTACTCGTACACCGCCACGCCGATTTTCAACAGATCCGCATAGTAAGTGGAAGTCAGCTCGGGAAACAACAGGATATCCGAGCGCCCTGCCACAATCACCCGCACGTCGATACCGCGGCGGCGGGCCGCCTTGATGGCCCGCACCAGAGCCCCGGACGGGGCAAAGTAGGCACTGCTGATCCATGCCCGCTGCCGGGCGCGGCGTATGCCGGTGGCGAGTTTGCGATTTTTGATCCAGCGCATGCGCCGCGAGACGTTGCTCAGGCAGCACTGGTAGTCCCCCAGCCCGAAGCGGCCCTTGCGCCCCAGCCACACCTGATCAAAATTATCACACAGACTGCGTACCGCCCGACCCTCGACATAGACGCCGTAATCGCGCCAGGGCCCGTTGACGCCCAGATGGTCGGCACAGAGATTGAAGTTCCCACACCAGGCCTGATGCCGGTCGATCACGGTGAATTTGCGATGATCCCGACGATTGAGCCGGTTGATGAAATACCAGCATTTCTGCAACCAGGGGCCGCGACGCAGCGACCAGCGATAGCTGCGCCAGTACCATGGCAGCGGATGATAAACGTGAAATTCCGCCCCTGCAGCACACAGCGCCTCGGCCAGGGTGGCAGCCGATTCGGCGGAACCCACGCCGTCCACCAGCACCCGCACCTGGACTCCGCGCCGGGCGGCCGCCTGTAATCGGGCGAGAAAAGCCTCGCCCACGCTGTCCAGAGCAAAAATGTAGACGGCCAGATCAATCGTGTGCCGCGCGCGGTCAATACCATCCAGCATCGCATCGAAATAGGCGCGGCCGGAATCGAAGACGTGTTCCCGCTCCCATCCACCACCGGAATAAGCGACGGTGTGACGCACAGGCGTTCCCAAAATCGCCCCGCTCTAGCGCAAGCTCTGCCGGCTACGGGAATAATGTGTTTTCAGGCCCGCCCCCAGCTCATCCAGAATGACTTTGACGTTATCAGTGAATCGGGGCATGCCTCGGTCTCCTGTGGGCTGTGCGGCGACGAACACGCAAAAATAAACCGCCTGCCGCGGGGAAGCAACAGGCGGTTTGCGTCGGTATTACGCCGACTGCGCGATCACTGGATAGCGATGCGTTTTTTCTCCGGTTCCTGCTGCTGCGGTTTGGGCACCGTCAGCTCCAGGACACCGTCTTCAAACCGAGCTTTGATATCCGCCTCGGTAACACCCGCGCCGACATTGAAGCTGCGCAGGTAGGAACCGCTAAAACGTTCCTTGCGGATTGTCTGGCCCTCTTTTTCGTCGGTCTTTTCCGTGTCCACCGACGCCTGCAGGGTCAACACGCCGTCTTCCAGCGTCACGTTAATGTCGTCTTTCTTGACCCCGGCCAGTTCCGCCGATATCACGTACTTGTCATCGTGTTCAGTAATATCAATACGCGGGGTAAAGAAACTGTCCGCGAGTTCTTTTTGCGCCGATGCTGGAGCCATAAAGCGGTTGAAGAAACGATCAACATCAAATAGTGAATCTCTGGGTAGTATGTTCATAGGAACCTCCTTTTGGGTTGCGTCGTAAAGCCTCGTTTCCACTCCTGTATATGGTGGCGAACGGCGCATCTACAAGCCCCCGCAAGCATCAAATCGCAGCAATTTGATGCAAGTCAAACCTGCCTTCCAACGTCGCTCCCGGTCGCGAATGCTACGCCCGCGACCGTGCGCACTTTTTCTATCTGAGTCTATTAATAGTGCCTGAATATAACCAATCGGTTCTTATCAGCCGGTGTAAATTTTTATATTTTGAAAAGTTCCACACGGCGTGAACAGGGGAGTTCCCCATGAGTATTTCATCCTCTCTGAAAACCTATCTGGAAGACAGAGCCGTCGAGTACCAGCCGATAAGTCACCCGCGCACCGACACCTCGTTTAATGCGGCTCGGGCGGCCCATATTTCCCCGAACTGCATGGTCAAGGGCATATTGCTACACGACGACAAGGGTTATCTGATGGCCGCGATTTCAGCCACCCGGTCACTGGACCTGGAGCAGTTCAACCGCGAGACCGGGCGCCACCTGACACTGGCGCCGGAAGAGGAGTTACACTGTATCCTGACCGATTGCGCCACCGGCGCGGTGCCGGCTATCGGCGAGGCCTACGGCATACCCACCGTCTGGGATGAAGCCCTGGCCGGACAGCCCAGCTTTTATATCGAGGCCGGGGACCACGAGGCGCTGCTGCGTCTGGGCTACTATGCCTTTATGAATCTGATGAGCGAGGACAATCGCGCCGTCCTCACTCACTGATAGAGGCTTTCGTTACAAGCCTTTAAAACAGGAAGGGCGTCAAGAGATACACCCGGTCACACCACCACCGGTGGGACCGGGTGCCTGCGGGCATCAGCGGTCGATACCGCCCATGCACAGATATTTGATATCCAGATAGTCCTCGATACCGTACTTGGAGCCTTCCCGCCCCTGGCCGGATTCCTTGACGCCACCGAACGGCGCCATCTCGTTGGAGATAATGCCCTCGTTAATCCCCACGATACCGTATTCCAGGCCCTCGGAAACGCGCCACACGCGCCCGATGTCCCGGGTGTAGATATAAGAGGCCAGGCCCACCTCGGTGTCGTTGGCCAGAGAGATGGCCTCCTCCTCGGTATCGAACTTCATCAGCGGCGCCACCGGGCCGAAGATTTCCTCCCGGCAGACGCGCATGTCGCGCTTGACACCGGTGAGCACGGTGGGCTCGACAAACGAGCCGCCCAACGGCGAAGCGCTGCCCCCGGTAACGGCCCTGGCGCCGCCGGATACGGCGTCTTCAATCATGCCGTAGACATCGTTGGCGGCCTGAGTGTTAATCAACGGCCCGATGGTCACCCCCTCTTCGGTGCCGGGGCCGACTTTCAGCGCCTGAACCGCAGCCGACAGTTTTTCCGCAAAGGCGTCGTAGACCCCGGCCTGCACCAGCACGCGGTTGGTACAGACACAGGTCTGGCCGGCGTTGCGGAATTTGGAGGCAATGGCCCCGGCCACGGCGGAG
>JABAHQ010030500.1_pt1 | contig 10857 bp, 26 predicted proteins | sample 7062091 | NCBI WGS metagenome assembly JABAHQ01 (sample SAMN14534359, study PRJNA622989) | marine sediment metagenome | biome: marine biome [ENVO:00000428]; feature: marine pelagic biome [ENVO:01000023]; material: deep marine sediment [ENVO:00002113] | place: India: Gulf of Kutch | collected...
CAGTTCTTTGTACCTTCACTTTGACATTAGTTATATCAAGGTGAAGGTGGTAACGGGTTCTCCGATATTGATTTCCTTTGTTAAGCGTGGTGATTAGCCCGCAATTCTCTAGTACTTTCAGGGCATGCTTGACCGTTGTTTCGGGCATGTCTACTTTTTCAGCTATGTTCTTTACCGAAGGCCACGCAATATCATCATCACGCTTGTCGCTATGACATTCCCCAAGATAATAAAGCACTACCTTTGGGGCATAGTGTTTCCCTAGCCCCTTAACTGAGAGCGCCCATTGGCGTCCTTCAGCACTCAATGATTTGCGTTCCCTTCTTGCTGTTACAAGTTCGGCATAGGGTCTGAAGGTTGTCTAGCTCAGTAGGCCCACCCTTACTTTCAGGAATGATGTGGTCAACACGTAAGTGGCGGCGAACACCACACATTCTGCAAGTGAAGTTATCTCGTTCCCAAACCTCCCATCGCAAATCTGGTGGGATAGACGTTTTGGGTTTAGGTGACCTTCTTGGTTCTGGCTTGGGGACTGAAACAGACATATCGCAGAATTCAGGCCATCGCGGCCAATCTAGTGTTCCATATAGTTCCCCGTTCTCATCGTACGTGCCCAAATGTTCATCTTCCCACGCCTGCAAATCCGCCATGTCTTCTGAGGATAAACGACGGCAGGCATCCGCCATCCGTTCATATCTAGCGAATAGTGCCTTCTGATAGTCACGCCGTTCTTTTGAAGCGCCCATGACATCCTCCAAGACACAAAATGGCCGCCCCTGAAGCCATGCCGGTTGCAACACCAAAGGAAGTCAGGGACGGCCAATCTGAATGCAGAATAACTGCCANNTACCGTACACCACAGCGCCCTGGAAGTCAACCAGTTTCGGGCGCGCCTAGCTCCTGATTCCTTCGCCGTTCACCCACGCCGCCAGCTTCTCTCTATCTGCCTCGCGCTCTTTCCCCTTGCCCCGCTTTGGCGGCTGTGTTGTAACTGGTTTCAGCTTCCCGCGCCACGACGCCACGTATTCGGCGGCGGCTTCGTCCGGCGTGGCAAACAGCATTTCGCCGTCCTCTGTCAGCCGCCATTCGTAGGCAACCGGTGGAAACTGGCGCTCTATAGCGCCGCCGTACACGCCGGAGGCTGTCGCCCTCCTGGTAGCAATTGCAACAGCGTGAGCGTAGTGGATGAGGAATAGCCCGCTGATAGGGGGCGGCGGACTACACAAGTAGCCGCTAGTTGCGTCTGTTTCGTAAGACAACAGCGGCACGACATGACCCAGTGCCACCGAGCGAGAGCGGTACATCCTACCCCCCGTGCTATGCCCGATTTTGATGACACCGTCAGCATCTAGAACTTCGATAGCGGCTGCGGTTAGATAGCCGACATTGCTGTTGAGTACGGTCGCATCGTAGAAGTAAATGCCGCCGCATGCCTTACAGGTCTTGTCGGGGCAGTAGTTCTGGGCCACTACCTCGCGGTGCGCGGCGTACACCAGCGGCGAGTACGCGCCTGAGTGGGTTTTGTCAGCATGATTCACATACGGCGACGCCAGCACCGGCCCTACGTCGCGCTGAGGACCAGTGTAGCTCTCATGCGACGTGTCCACACAAGAGACTAGCTTGTAGCCGATTACTGTCATGGCGTTTCCTCCGTTCTGACAATCAGTCCCGGGAGGATGGTGCGCGGCACTATCTCCGTCTCAACCCCCAGAGTCCTGACGTTGCGGCGGCAGTCAAGCAGGTCGCGGTGACTGGTAAATACTGCCAGATACTCGCCGTCAGCCATCTCACGTACATGGTACGCGCCCCAGTGCTTCAGCAGCAGTGGCCAGCGTTCGATTATGATTTGCATGACACTCCTTCGTCGGTGTCTTTGACAATTTCGATTCGCTCCCCTGGCCGCACGGCTACTCGGTGAATTACTACGTGCATTCGCAACAGCCAGTAGTCCAGCGTCGGCCCTGGTATCCCTAGCGCCTCTGCCGCGCCGCTGCGTCCGTGCTCGTTTACAAGAGCGGGGACTAGCTCCTCAATGGGCCTGCCAAAGTGGTCTTCGGCGGCGCGCATTTTGGGGGTCTTTCTCATGATTCTGCCCCTATCAATGATTCGATTTCCCGTGCGTACTGTAACGCCTGCATTGGGTCATTGGCGCTCATGCTCAAATCGCCATCAAATCGCGCTCTACGTGCTGCGTAGCTACTAGCTAGAGAGTCCGCACTATAGCTAAGATTCCGAATGGAGTGCAGCGCCAGTGCTGTCTTCTTGACACCAAACAGGTGTAGCCGCAAATCGGGGCGCACTGTTGCAATAGCTTCAAGCACCGCCAGCACTTCTCCGGGATAGCGATTTCGCTTACACACGCTACCAACACCCACCCATGCTCCATGACTGAGTAGCTTGCCATACATTTCAATGTGCTGTGCATACTCCTCTGGAGCGTAGCCTTGCAGGACGGGCATAATGTATGTTCCAGACTGTATCCACTGTAGAAGGTCGGTGTAACGTTCGACGGTGCGACTCTGATGCTCTGATACTGATAGCCCCGTAATGTTCAGGATAAACGGCTCACACATATAGTCTTGGGCCACAGCTGCCACAAGTTGCCCGTTACAAGCTACGTCGTCAATATAGAGTGCGTATCGTCTGACATCCATATGCCATCGTCCAGTCAGAACCCTTGTGAAAGCCCCGCGATCCATAATGGCCTCATGAAACTGAAAGCGTGACCGCCGCCCTTCGACGCGATTGACTGAAAACATGACACGGTCAAATAGCTTCAAATCAGCCAATTGATGCCATCCAGGATAAAATAACAAGTCTCTGCCTCAGCGTACCTTCAGGATATGGCGGTGCTTCCCCGGCGTTGCTATCTCACATTGCGCTGGTGTATGGCCTACCAAGCAGCACCCATACTTATAGCAGAGCGGCGCTAGCTGGTAGCGGCCATCTAGTATCTTGGGTACCTCTTTCAGTAGTGCGGAACCTTTCATGCCTCTCTCTGTCCCGGCGGACGCCCCTGCCGCGCCCGCCTGCGTAGCTGCTGTATACGGCGTTTNNTCTGCGGCTGGCAGGGACTCTCTTGAGCTTGTCGAAAGAGGTAGGCGCGTGGTATGGCGTCGGGTTACTCCTCAAGCTCCACGCTTTCTATGCGGCTAATAATATTTGCGTGACTTCGTAATTCTGCCTCTATCCGTTCTCGCCAAAACTGCGGGTTCTCTGTCCGAATCCGCACCCGCACCGTGTGGACCGGCTGCTCTTTCTGTAGCGCGTGCCACACGCTGGTGGCTATAGCGGCTGCTTCGCTGGCATTCTTCGCTGAAGCTAGGAGGATACTCTTACGATTCCAGATAGACACCTGTACTCCCACGCCGTGATTTACGCCAATCCTCCACTCTCTATAATTCACCAGCCACCGCACCAGCCTTTGCGCCGTGTCGGGGTCGGTGCTGACGCGGGCGGGGGATGTCCAGCCGCCTGGTACTGGCTGGTCGGTGCGCCAGAAGTGGCGGTACAGTTGACCAAAATCAGGGTGGGCGATTGCGTCTCCCAGTGCCTCCGCAATGGCCTTGTCCAGCGGCTTTCCGATTTCAGGCATATCGCTCATGATTGCACCTCTCCTACGTTCTGATGCCAGCCCAGAAGCTCACGCCAGGCGGTGTTGAACCCGTCCGGCTGGCTGTCCTCGCTGTACGATTGCTGAATATCATTGACGCTCTCGGCTCCCAGGATAGCCAGCACGTCCTTCTGAGACAGCCCCAGGTCGGTCTTGGCTGCCATGAACAGCGCCCCGCGATTGTCAAAGCGCCGCTCAGGGTCGAGATTGGCCTCTGCCCCCATTGCCTGGGGTTTCGTTGCTGTACGGGGTGCTGAGGGCTTCTGAGAGGGTTCTGGCTCATCCAGGATTTCGCCAGTATCCTCAGCTACTCGTCTGTCTGACGGCGAGGCAGGTCTGGACTGCCGCTGCCTTCCGCCGTTGCTGCGGCCCTGAAGCTGGTTAATAACCGAGCGCACGACGGTCACGGGCATGAGGTTTTTGATGGCGTTACGCTGGGCCTTGGATATGGCCTTCTCGTAGGCGAAATCGTCAGGCGTCCTCGTCTTATCGCGGCGGGTGATGTATTTCGGCTGGTGAGTGCCGCCCCATACGCTGACGTTGCGCTCCATGTCAGTGGCGCGCACCATGACGCGGATAAAGTCGTCGTGGTCTTCTACATCCGGCTTGTCCAGGACTATATTGCCTCGAAGCTGGGCAAGCTCTCTAACGCCTGCCCACGACAGCCCTTCTTGTTTGCGCCCGCCCCCATCGGTGAACGAATAGACATATTCGGTCACTAGCTCACCGCTCATATGGGCGATGATTTGCTCATCGTCCCTGCGGTCAATCTCTCTCACCCGTTCATAGACTGCTATTTCCTGTGTCATGGCTTCCTCCTTGCCAGTATCCGTTCTAAGCGTCGCCGCTGGACAAATAGCTCCCAGCGCAGCGCCTCTGCGATTTCGTCAAGATTTAGTGGCTTCATGCGTCTCTCCCTAATTCCAGTACAGCCACACCGGGCGCTCAGGCTGGCTCCACGTGAGGTCATATGAGCCTGACAATTCGACTACGCCGCCGCTTTCTGGCGCAGCGTCTAACGCCTCTTGGAGTCGTGTGGTGTCTGGGCTAGTGCTCTGGTAACGTAGCATCCGGATACTGGCTATCCGGATGCCATCTGGACTCCAGACGCCGATTGGCATCGCGTTGTCTCTCATGATTCACTCTCCCGTAGCACGGCGCGGGCGCGGGGCACGATTTCGCGGTTCTCCTGGCAAGAAACCAAGGGGCACTCAGGGTCATCGCAGGGTAAGTAGTCCTTCTCGACCATGCGAAGCAAGTCCCGCACTAGCGTCAGTAGCTCGTCGCGCTCGGTGGCGGGCTTGCGCCCAGCTTCGTCACGTTCATTCGCCAAGGGGTCGTCAATTTGGGATTCCAATCGATAGACTTTGAGAGTGCCGAGTAGAGCCATTACCAAAGTGTCGCCTGTAATTGCGTACTGACTATCTGCATTTTCTAGCAAGCTCTCAAGAAGCAAGTTAACGTCTATAGAGCGACACTTGACTATATCGCGGGGCTTACTGAAGTCGTCGGGGTATATCGGCAGTCTCTGATCGCTCATGGCTTCTCCTTCCGTTCCAGCACCCGGCGCACCACCCGCTCGTTGTGCGCCAGTATCGCGGCGTTGAGAGCATGTGAGCGGTATACACCCAGGGCGCATCAATCCAACAAAACGGGCAGGTGTCGAGGGTCTTGTTGTGGTAGCAGGTCATGGCACACTCGCCTCCATGTTAGCTTCTATGCATTTCCAGTCCTGGGCAGCTTTGTACACGGCCTCGAACGGATCGCCCGCGTCCACGATGCGGGTACGGCCACATCCATCAGGCAGGGGCATCTCCATCCCCACAGGCGCAGCGTAGCGGGACAGGTACACGCGATGCGCCCTTGGAACCCCGTTCTTGTCTTCATAGACGATGTACTTCATTAGTCCTCCTTCTGAGCGTGGCACTGGCAGTCGCATGCGGCTTTCTTGGGAACGCCAGTGCGCCCCAGGTTGCCCGACACGCGCGGGCCACGCTGGTGCTTGCATTGTTTGCAGCGCGGCTTGGCGGTCATGATTCCTCCTAGAACGGCCAGGGCGCGGGGTATGGGCGCGCTGGCGTGGTGTCTATGCGTTTGACGGTCTGTAGCTGTACCAGGCAGCCAGGGCAGTAGTAGCACCACCCGGCCCACTGCATAGGCCGCCTGCACTCGATACAGCTTGCTCCAGCCTGTGTCATCCGGTAACCCCCTGTCTCTAATGTCTACACTCTCACTATAACACGTATGCGGTTTCGTGTCAATAGATTTACAGGGGAATTCTAGGGGGAATACAAAAGGCCCCCATCGCTGCCGGTAGAGCCGACCGAACTGGGGACCTGTAGAGCAACCTCTGACTAAGGCGAATCGATTATATCATAACAGGGGCAGGCGCTACCTGGCAGGAGCGTTACCCACTTGTATAGAACCTGCCCCTGAGCGTACGCTGCGTGCGTTCGCGCCCCTTAATTATACCACAATGGCTCAGACCACGTAAAAGGCCCCGCTGCCGGGAGACGCGGGGCCTTGAAGGAGGACGCCATGCTCGGCGGGTTGGCGCGAGATGACGCCCTCATTGTAGCATATTTACAAGAGCAGGTGGGGAACCTCAGCGTTGCTCAGCCATTCATCCCAGTCTTCACCGGAGCGGGGGCCTTCTGGGTCGTCGTGGGCTTCAGTCCATAGATAGCGGGCAATTCGCTCGCTCATGTCGGTATCCACGTCAAATGCGCCACTTGCCCATGTTTCCAGGTCGCGCACGGTTGTTACTATGGTCATGACACCCTCCTATTGCTGATTCTGGCCTTTGCCAGTGACGGGGCTATGCCCCGTTTCGTCCAATCAGGACTCGTCAGACTGGCTGTTAGTCCGCTACCTGACACAATCGATTGTTGCAGCCATAGCACCTGATGCGCTGAGTGTACGGCATGAGCTTTCCCTTGCGCTTGCACCCGCAATCACACTCACATTTGAGCTTCTCGGTCATGGCTCCCTCCTTCCTGTGCCCGCCGAATATGCAGATTAGACTTGTCATGTTATGCCACCAGCTCAATGCGGGGTGGCTCCCGCCCTGTGTCATCCTGTGATATGATAGGGATTTTATTCATCAATCTCTACTTTGTCTGGTATAGCTACTCGTGTCTTGCCCTGCGCCCTGACTCGAATCCTTCCAGTAGGTGTGAACCCCTGGAAAGTCCCTTTCATAGAGTTCCGCCAGTACCCATTGCTGTCAGTAATAGATAGGCGTACCTTATCACCTATCTCTATGGACTGTAGCTCCTCTTCTGTCGCCCAGCTAAATCTAAGTTTGCGTATCTTTGCCATTTACCTCTTACCTCACCTCTATAATTGCTTCAACTATTGAACCCTTATCGGTCAACGCGGTGTCGATAAGTTCACCATCGACTAAGGCCATCAAATGGCCTGCCGTTTTGATGATATATTTGCCGCTGGTATAACTGGCCTCTGCCTCTGCCAGCGTCATTCCGCGTCCTGTGACTGCCCAGCTATATCCTGCGTTTTCAACTTTTACAATAGCATTTGCCAGACTCATGCCGCCGAACTCAACATCAATGCCGAAAGCTTCTAGTGTAGCGGCTCCACATCGTGCCCTTGTATCTCTCATTTCAACTCCTCTACTTGTGCTATTAATCGTATAACCCCTGAGGTTGGTTCTCCCCTCCGCTTCGCTTGCTACTCCCTGGGGACTGTTCCAGGCTGAGTGGGGCTTGGTATGTTGCCCTGTTTCTATCGGTGNNTCTACACTCTTAATATAACACATTTGCGCTATCGTGTCAACCCCTTGAACACACCTATTTACACAATACCGCTATCGTGGTATCATGAATCCATGAGTAATACCACCATGACCTCTGAAGCGGCCCGCCTGCTATCGGCGCAGCGTCCGGCCACGCGGCGCGTGTGCGCTGAGTGCGGGACGCGGTTCGTCGGCGTCGGACGCGCCACGTACTGTAAGGGTGCTTGTCGCTCGCGGGCGTGGCGGCGGCGGAGAGATCTACTCAAGCAGGCGCACTGACTATGTGGACTCTAACAATTGACGAAGCATATATAGCTCTGGAAGGTCAGATGCGGCCAACGCCCTATACGTGGTTCAACAATGCGACGGGCGAAATTCCCAGTGAAATCCCCATTGACCTAAATTACGAGATGCACAGGGCTTATGTGCGCTGTCGCTGGAGGCGCGCTATTAGGCGGGCAATTGAGAATGGGTCGTTGCCGGAAACGGTTAACCCATATACGATGCCTGGGAATATGCCGCCTGATGGGTGACTGCTGACAAGAGACGAGCCAATGCCTCACACATACTACTTCGACAGCGAGCCAGCGGCCTGGACACGTCAGAGAAAGTGACTCACGTGCGGCCACCCTCTCAGGTTGCACCTGTGGAGCATGTCAGACAAGCCCAGAAGCCGCAAATGGACTGTTCGCTGGTGATGGCTGGCGGAGTGCCGCTGTCAGCGGTATCAGGAGTAATCGCCACGTCCTAACCTCTGAGATAACACCCGATACCCCATGCGCCGCTTGTTCTCGATATGCTCATGGCCGAGCTTGCGGCGCAAGTCCTTCACGACGCCGCGCACCGTCGCGTCTCTGGCCCTATCCCACGCGCCCCAGACGCGGGCGGCTATGACTCTGGTAGTCACGTAGTCAGGCGCGGCGTCCCACAGCACGCCAAACACCAGCCCCTCGGTATAGGTAAGCTCATGCCTCTCGCCGTTCACCAGAACGGCGGCTTGCCCTGGCAACCACTCTAGCGTCATTAGCCACAGTCCAGTTCACGCCTCTCCATCCGTTCCATGTCCCGCAGCATATGCTGGCGTTGCTGTTTGAGGCCTTCAACCTGCGCCTGACACGAGAGCAGGTCGCGCTTCCACGCCAGCGGCCATCTCCGGCACAGGCCGTCCCACAGCAGCCAGCGCCAGAAACGAAGTTGCTGCATTGCTAATTATTTGATTACCTTGATTCGGATGACTTTCTCCTCGAAGTAGTCCACTCCCAAGGTTTTGCCATCCCACCATTCACCCTCTATCGGACAAGGGGTTCCATCGGGGAAAACCAGGCGCGAGTCTTCGTCAGGGATTGTTACCTCGAACTCATGATGGCCCTCGCCAACATCTGGAGTGAGAATATACCCATNNCTTTATGACTAGATGGTCACCTTTTGTGAGACTCATTTATTCCTCTCCTTTCCTTTTAGCTTGTAGCATATTCCAAACGCGACAGTAGCCAGAAACGCAGCAGCCGCACGGCTAACTGTCCCCCGCCGGGTTGTGCCGCCCTTCCTCGCGGGCCTGGTTTTTCAGCACTGCGTCCAGCTTTTCGTTAATGCTGTCCGACGTGCGGTTGTGGTGCTCCATCTGGTTTTCGATACGGCGCAGCAGGTCGTGGTCGTCACGGTCTAGGCGCACGTACATAGGCTCTTTCTGAGAGCCGTTGCCGCTGCGCCGGACGCGCACATAGACGCCAGCGGCAATCAGCGCCAGGGCTATCAGCGCACCCCAAGCGCCAAGCTCGGCAAGAGCGGTTAGCAGCGGCATGGTCTGTTCCAAAATGACCCCCTATGAGGCAGCGCCTATGGCTATTACATGCGTGGTCAGGAATATCTGCCCCGTTGCCGAACCGGTAAAAGTGCCCGTCATGTTAAACGTACCGCTGCCTACGACTTCAGTATAGTTCACAATGCCGTAGCTGCCACCCTGAATTGCTGTTGTAGCTTTAACAGTCCCATCGACCAGCAACGTTCCGTCTAACGAACCAGCTTCCGCATTTGTGAATACAACACTAATAACGAGCCGGGATGTGCCAGTCGCGGTAGCCGCTGTAGTCGCTCGTACGGCTGTGCCAGAATCCATGAATGATCCCGCTTCGACACTACCAACGGATACATCAGTCACAACGGCTTGCTCGATGGGGTTATGAACATGAGTCCCCGGCGCGCCCTGAGTGCCGTTGGCGACGCCCAGCGCCCTTGGTGACGGCGTGCCTGCCGCTGCCACAGCACCGATTACCACCACCTGCGTGCCATCATGGTACTTCAGCGCGGTGCTGTTGCGCTGAAGCGTGCCAGTGTTGCCAGGGTCGGCGGCGGCGTCGGCCCACACGATGGTGTTCAAGCTGGACAGGTCGGCGCTACCCTGACCACTGGCATTGTCGTGGACGTGGTTATCCAGCACGTCGAGGTTATCGCGCAAATCTGTGTTCAATATCGTGTGGGTAATTATCTCAGAATCCACGTATGTTCTGGGTGCTGTCCACGCACACATGCTATTACACGCGCCTTCCCCTACGTATGGCTATGCGTCCCATCTGCTATCTGAGTCCCATTACTGCCCAGTGTCCGCAGGCTGGCTGTACCCGCCGCCAAGTCTGAAGCTGTGACAATGAATACCGCGCCGTTATGCCATTCAAGATGTAAGCCGTTTCGCTGCAGCGTCCCTGTAGCGCCGGGGCTGCTGGCCGAGTCTGTCCAGGTCACACTGTTCAGGCTATCAACGTCCGCCGAGCCGTCGCCCGCCGCGCCGCTGTGCTGGTGGTTGTCCAGAGCAACCAAGTTGTCACGGATATGAGTATTGAGGTCAGTGTGGCTGACCATCGCGCCTACGGACCAGGTCTTGGGCGCAGTCCAGGCCATTAGCTTATTCCTCTATGGCGGTTTTCGTCTCTTATATCCGCCACCGTCTCTGGGTACTGCCAGTTATCGTGCACCGGCAGGCCGTTGATATGCTTCGGCCTCTTGGCAAGCTCCGCCTCTAGCTGTCTGAAATTCGGCGGGAATACCACACGGTATAGCCCCGTATCAGGACATCCCGGCTCCGAGCATGTATAGCGCCGCAGCACTCGTGAGGCGAACACCGCATCGCCACAATTAGACGGACATTCGGCTATCCAGCGCGAGTGATTCAGGTACGCCCGCAACGTGCCTGTTACCGTAAGCGGCATAGGCAATCCCTTGCGCCGCCGCCGCTGCTGGTGAAAAGCGCTGTACGGCTCGCTGAAATAGTCCTCATATGTCAGAAATCGCGGGTATGCCATTACATCAATACGCCAGTTAGATTGCTCATTACCGTCAGGCCCACTCCCACGAACGGCGCTAACAAGGCATAGGCGAGCCGTGTACTCGTACCTAATTCCCCTACACCCAGAACCCAAAATCCAGCGAAATCGGCTACTGGCGACAGGCGATAGCTGACGGTGTGCGTCCGGCGGCTGTCAATCCTGTGGCGCTC
>JABAHQ010000612.1_pt6 | contig 10855 bp, 8 predicted proteins | sample 7062091 | NCBI WGS metagenome assembly JABAHQ01 (sample SAMN14534359, study PRJNA622989) | marine sediment metagenome | biome: marine biome [ENVO:00000428]; feature: marine pelagic biome [ENVO:01000023]; material: deep marine sediment [ENVO:00002113] | place: India: Gulf of Kutch | collected...
ATGGCATCAAAGAAACGGTCGATCTTTTCCTGCGGCGCGCGACGGTAAAGGTCGTTCTCCAGGATGATAGCCGCCTTGACATTACCTGATTCGGCCAGTTGCAAAGCATCATCCAGGCTCCGCTCAGCAAAGCTGCCGATGCCAAGACTATTGCATTCCGGAACAGTATAACAAATCTTAGCCTGCTCGTTTTTATCTTTCAGCGCCCACGCAACGTTGGCGGATGCCTGCACGATGGCTTTACTGTGCAAGCTCGTGCCTGCAATGACAACCGGGCGTTCTGCCGTGCGCAGTGCGTCCGCTATATCTTCTACCAGATTTTTGATTTCTTTTGAAATGTTGGGCACGGCTGGTGCTTCACCTTTCAGCTCATGGGCAACGGCAAACCCGAGGCGGGCAATGTCATCAGGCGCCGCACGATACGTTTGACGGGCAACGTCATCCAGTTTGGTCGGTGCTGGCGTTGCCACGAACAATGGGCCTTTTTGCTGCTGTACGACTTCCCGCACCGCGGCATCATGCCACTCGGGGATATTCATATCGATTGCTGTTTTTGTCGGTTGCCGGCGCACTGCCTGCCGTATGGCGAGGGCCAGCATGGGTGCGGTGTTGGTAAGATCTTCACCCAGCACCAGCACAGCGTCCGACTCCTTGACCTGCTTGAGTGAAGCCGATGGCACAGAGCCTTTTGTGAGAATTTTGAGAATGTGCTGCACCAATTCTGATTCGGTTCCGGACATGCCATTGAAGAACTTGTCGGCGCCAACAAATCTCTGCAAGGCGTAGTTACCTTCCAGGGAAGCCCGCGGCGAGCCAATACCGATGGCACGGGCAGGATCCTTGATGAGCGTCTTAAACAGATTGAGCGCCGCATCCTTTGTTATCTGAATCTGACCGTTTGAACCTTCCTCAACCATCGCATGACGGATGCGTTGCTCGCTGTTTACGAATTCATAGCCAAACCGACCGCGGTCGCACAAGAAATAACCATTGACCTCGCCGTTATAGCGATTCAGGATTCGGCGCAGAGAGCCATAGCGTTCGCCCGGAATGGTATTGCAGCCAAGTCCACATTGCTGACAAACAGATGGCGCGGTTTGCAGATCCCATTTGCGGGCATAGTGTTGTTTCAACGTCTTGTCCGTAAACACACCTGTTGGGCACACTTCCACCAGGTTGCCGCTAAACTCGTTTTCCAGCACGCCATCTTCATGCCGTCCGAAGTAGACATGATTATGCGCCGCAAACGAATTCAAATCGTCGCCATCGGCATAGTCGCGATAGAACCGGACACAGCGGTAGCAGGTGATGCAGCGGTTCATTTCGTGATTGATGAACGGACCAAGATATTGATTACGAAACGTACGCTTGCGGTGACGAAAGCGTCGGTAATTATGCCCGGTCATCACGGTCATGTCCTGCAGATGACATTCGCCGCCTTCGTCACAAATCGGGCAATCATGTGGATGGTTGACCATCAGCCACTCGATCACATTGGCGCGAAACTCTACTGCCTCAGGATCCTTGATGGAAATACGTGTGCCTTCGCCAGCTGGCGTCATGCACGCCATCGCGATCTTGCCCTGTTTGTCGTTTTCATCCTTGAACTGCTTGACCGCACACTGACGGCACGCTCCCACAGAACCCAGGGCCGGATGCCAACAGAAATACGGCAGATCCAGTCCCAGAGACAGGGCGACTTCGAGTAGATTTTTGCCGTCCTTTACTTCGTACTCTTTATTATCAATGATAATCTTCGTCATCAATTTCTCCGGGGTTCGTTAGTCGGAAACAGGAATTCGGAATTCGAAAATCGGAACCCGTGATTCGTAAATCGGAGCTCGAACTTCCAACCCGATTCTCGATTTACGTTTTTCGATAGGGGCAGCGTTTGTCTCTGATGTGCGTCTCAAAATCTTCGCGAAAATATTTGATTGCGCTTTGCAGTGGCTCCACGGCGCCAGGAGCCAGCGCGCAAAACGTATTGCCAGGGCCGAGCCACTTCGAGTGCGCACTCAGCATGTCGAGATCGCCTTCCTCGCCTGTGCCTTGCTCGATTGCCTCCAGCACGTCTCTTACCCACGGCAAGCCGTCGCGGCACGGTGTGCACCAGCCGCACGATTCCTGAGCAAAGAATTTTTGCATGTTATGGACCATGCCTACCGGACAGGTTTTGTCATCCAGCACGATCATCGTGCCCGTCCCCAAACGGCTGCCAGCCTTTTGAATCGAGGCGAAGTCCATAGGCGTATCCAGGTGCTCCTCCACCAGAAAGTCCGTTGACGCGCCTCCCGGTAGCAAGCCTTTGAATTTGCGTCCGTCCTGCATGCCGCCGGCATGCTCTTCCAGAAGTTCACGGACCGGAGTCCCCATGGGCAGTTCCCACGCTCCTGGCTCTTTAACGTGACCGCTTGCACCATAAATCTTTGTGCCGCCGTCTTCGGTCAAGCTCAGGCTCAGATACCATTCGGCACCATTGTTGATGATGTGCGGTACATTGCACAGGGTTTCCACATTCTGAACGATGGTCGGTTTGCCCCACAGTCCGCTGAGTTGTGGAAACGGTGGTTTGGCGCGCGGCGTCGCCCGCTTTCCCTCCAGAGCGTTGAGCAGGCCGGTCTCTTCGCCGCACATGTAGCGGCCTGCGCTCACGTGTACATGCATCTCAAGGCTGAAATCTGATCCGAGAATATTCTTGCCTAGATAACCCTGCTCATAAGCCTCGGCGATGGCTTTCATTAACCGTTTTTGTGACACTATGTACGCCCATCGGATAAAGATGTAAGCAATTTCCGCCTGAATAGCATACGCCGCTAGGATCATCCCCTCGATGAGTTGGTGCGGATCGCCCTCCATTAACAGCCTGTCTTTGAATGTGCCGGGCTCCATTTCGTCTGCATTTGCGACCAGGTACCTGGGACGCGGTGCATCGTCACCCAGCGGCACGAATCCCCATTTCATTCCGGTGTTGAAACCGGCACCGCCCCTGCCCTTCAAGTTGGCTTTCTTAACCAGCTCCGTGACCTCGGCAGGTTCGAATTCCTTCAGCGCTGTGCGCACCGCCTGGTAGCCCCCAGCCTTTTCGTATTGCTTCAGATCGCACGGCTCCTGATCGTCACGAATATTCTTAGTCAGCGGTCTTTCCATTGCCTGCGTTTCCCGATTGGTAGTCGCTCAAAATCTGGTCTAACTTACTTTCATCCAGGTCACGGTACAACTCTTCGTTGATCATGATAGCGGGAGCGTGGTCGCAGGTACCCAGACATTGAATGGGCAGCAGCGTAAACTGCTGATTTTCGCTGGTCTCTCCCATATCGATGCCCAGACGATCTCGAATCTGCACCCTGAGCGCTTCAAAGCCTCGAATCCAGCAGCTCACACTATCACACATCAAAATGATGTTTTCTCCGACCGGCTTGCGAAAGATCAAGTTATAGAACGTAGCCACACTGTCGAGCTGATCCGGCGACATATCCAGGTAATCAGCGATGTCTTTAATGCTGTCATCGGAGATCCATTTTCGGTGTCGTTGCACAATCTTCAGCGCTTCGATACACGCTCCCTGTCTGTTTGGATACTGCTGAATTTCGTGGTCAATTTCTTTGCGTTCTGCTTCGGTTAGCATAAGCCTTCCCATTTCGTGTCAGTTAACGATCAACGTCTGCCAGAACAAAATCGATGCTTCCCAGAATGGCAAGCAAATCTGACACGGTGCTGCCGCGACTGATGTAGGGCACCATCTGGATGTGTGGAAACGATGGAGCGCGGATGCGCGTGCGATAGGAATGAATCCCGCCGTCACTGATCAGGTAATAGCCGTTGTTACCCTTGGTCGCCTCAATTCCGACGAACGCCTCGCCTGCCGGTATCACCGGTCCCCAGGTTACATTCAGAAAATGGTTGATCAAGGTTTCGATGTCATGCATGGTGCGGTCTTTACGCGGCGGCGTGGTGAGAGCATGGTCGGATTTGTAATGACCCTCCGGCATGTTATCCACACATTGCTGAATAATACGCAGACTCTGACGCATTTCTTCGACTCGCACAATGCCGCGATCATAGCAATCGCCTTTTGTTGCCGTCGGGATATCAAACTCAAATTGATCGTATCCGGAGTAAGGGCGTTTCTTACGGAAATCCCATTCAAAGCCGCAGGCGCGCAAGCCCGGGCCGGTCACCCCCCACTCGATCGCTTCCTCTTTTGTATATGCGCCTACATCGACTGTTCTCCCTTTAAAAATGCGGTTTTTCATGACCAGCACATCGTATTCTTTCAACCGCTTCGGCATGTAGTCGAGATAATCCTGCACCATTTTGTTCCAGCCGTCGGGTAAATCCTGTGCGAGGCCACCGATACGAAACCAGTTCGGATGCATGCGGTCGCCGCAGATGGCTTCGATGATCGTGAAAATGCGCTCGCGGTCGTTGAACATGTAGAACACAGGCGACATCGCGCCGACATCCTGCGCAAAGGTGCCGTACCAGACCAGATGGCTGGCAATTCGAAACAGCTCACACAGCATGACCCGGATCACTTTGGCTCTGTCGGGCACCTCGATGCCAGCGAGTTTTTCCACCGCCAGCACGTACGCCAAATTGTTCATGACACCACCGAGGTAATCCACACGGTCGGTGTACGGAATGTAGGTATGCCAGGTCTGGCGCTCTGCCATCTTCTCGGCGCCGCGATGATGGAAGCCGATGTCAGGAACAGCATCGACGATTTCCTCGCCATCTAGTTGCAGAATAATGCGCAGCACGCCGTGCGTACCGGGGTGCTGTGGTCCGAGATTGAGAAACATGAAATCCGTGTCTTCATGCTTTGGCTCCAAACCCCACTCTTCCGGTCTGAATTGCAAAGAAGTTTGTTCGGCGTCCTGTCTGTCATCAGGCAGCTCAAACGTTCCCATTTCCGTTGCGCGGGCCGGGTGCTCTTTGCGTAAGGGATGTCCCTTCCAGGTTTGTGGCATCAGAATACGGCGCAGATGAGGGTGGCCGTCAAACTTGATGCCGAACATGTCCCAGACCTCACGTTCGTACCAGTTGGCAGTAGGCCACAGATTGATGGCAGAAGGCAGGGACGGCAATTCCCTATTCAGCGGTACCTTCAGGCGCAGATCCTGATTGCGATCAAAGGAGAGTAAGTGATAGACAACTGTAAATTGACTTGCAGGCTGGTTGTCGCGATATTCCCGATTACGCTCATCGATGGCCGTCAGATCATAGAGCATGGCAAACGGCTTATCAATGTCGTTTTTTACATAATGTAAAATATCAGAGATACGGCCGCTTCTAACCCATAATGTCGGTACCCGGTCACGCACTTCCTGCTGGAAGATAATGCTATCGCCAAACGTTTCTTTAAGCTCAGTTACAACAGAGTCTTGTTCTGTCATTTAAGCTCCATTTTCGTCACATCCGGTCCCGCAAATCTTCTCTGTCTCTTGGTGAGTAATATCTTCCGGCGATGTAGTTTTCAAGCTGCTCAATCTCGTATTCTTTCTGTGCGATGATGGCTTTGACAACGTCACCGATAGAGATGACACCCTTGAGTTTGTCTTTCTCCATGACCGGTAAATGTCGAAACCTCTTGTCAATCATCAGTGCCATGCAATCTTCAATGGATTGCTCGGGCTTGACATAGAACACACGCGTTGACATGATTTCCCGAACCGGGATTTGCTTAGACGATTTGCCTTTTAGAATGATCTTTCTGGCATAGTCCCGCTCAGACATGATGCCCACGACCTCATCATCCTCCATCACGATTACCGCGCCGATGTTTTTGTCGGCCATCAATTTGAGTGCGTCAAAAACAGTCGTTTCGGGGCTCACGGAATGAACCTCTGAGCCCTTGTTGTCGATGATATGGCTAACCAGTTGCATGATGCCCTCTTCGTTTTCACATGTTAGGCACTATTTGCACAAGGATCATTGCCGCCGAACATGTCAAACACGGTCCGGGGCTGTAATCCTCTTCATTTTCTGCCGTTCCGGACGTTTTTGCTCACGCAGAGAGACTTTGTCCGGTTTGATCACGCCCTGCGGTCCGATGGCCCAGCTCAGAGGCCGCCGCTCTTTGCCAACCGCCTCTCGTAAGAGCGTCAACCCTTCCATGAACGTCTCCGGACGTGGCGGACAGCCTGGAACATACAAATCAACCGGCAAAAACGTGTCCACACCCTGAACAACGCTGTAGATATCATACATGCCGCCGGAATTAGCACATGAACCCATCGAGATGACCCAGCGTGGCTCCATCATCTGTTCATACAACCGTTTGATGACCGGGGCCATTTTGAGAAAAACGGTTCCGGCGATGACCATAACATCCGCCTCGCGCGGCGTGCCACGGATGACTTCAGCGCCAAAACGCGCGATATCATGTTTGCTGGTGATGCTGGTCGCCATCTCAACATAACAGCATGAGAGTCCAAAATTGAAGGGCCACATGGAATTCTTTCGGCCCCATGCCAGCAATTCCTGCAAGCGAGATAGTACCACGCTTTCCTGCACCGCCTTCTGAAACGATTGCGTTTCAATCTCCTGTGGACGCACTGCTCTTTCCGAGCGATACTCAATGCGATTCATCATCATCTGAATTTAGCTTTCGTTTGTCTGGTTGTTATGTGGTTTGCTCGTTTCGATTTGCTGCTCCAATCCAAAGCACCGACTTTCCACTCATAGATCAGACCCGCTGCCAGAATTACTACAAATACCAACATTCCCCAGTAGCCGGCCCAACCCAAATCTTGTGCCGCCACTGCCCAGCCAAAAATCAGGGCAGCTTCCAGATCAAAAATCACAAACAGCATGGCGACGAGATAAAATCTGGCCGAAAAACGCAAACGTGCCGATCCCGTCGTCTGTATTCCTGACTCGAACGGCTCGCCGGTTGCTCTTTCTCGATGTCGCTGGCCCAGCACAAAAGACAGACCCAGCATCACGCCAACCACCACAAGCACGCCAATGAAATACACCGACGCAGTGCCAAAATCTATCGTTTCTTCAATTGGAGGTGGATTCATGAACGCAGTCTCCCTGACCAAGAATCGTATGGGATTATTAGTATTTTTTTGCAAAAATTCAAGAGCAAGGCCTACGATTATTGTCAAAGACCGTCTCACCTCAGAGACGCCAGGCTGAGCCGCGGATTCTCTCTTTGTACACGGCTTCCCACCCAGACACGCATTTCAGCAAAGAGATCTGAGTCAACATGGCAATTTTGCAACAGATATGCCAGCGATCTCGTTCTTCTTTAAGTGATTGTTTTTTCGCGGATATCCGATGTCCCAGGGATGCTTGCGTTCCTCCAAGCCCCACTGTTATGTGTAGAATTGGTACATGGCTTCGGAGCACAAGGTCGCCGACTGTGCAATAAACGCACATTCCCTTGCTCGCTGATCCGGCCTGGAATAACGTATAATGGGAATTCTGTTATAACTTCAAGTTCAATACTTTAAAAATCAAACATTTAATCTAAATTCCAAGGAGCAGCACTTCGATTTTATCTGTACCTAATATGCACTCACTTCAATTGTTGGGCACCAAACTCACTTTACAAATAAGCACTGCGATTTTTTCACTCGAGGAAGAAGGCGACTCTGAACAACTATGGGCATTGTGCAGCGACGTAGGATACGACCATCCCAAAAGACTCCCCCCCGCGTAGCGCTGTTGTGAATATAAGACAGCAGCTTACTCCAAGCCGCAGCTGCAGAGCCGCAATTTAATTCGATCCTTGAAAATAGATGTTCAATGGTTTATCTTAGAAAAAGAGGTTGTGGAAGGATTTATCCCAGTGTCCGAGGAACTAAAGACAAAAACTACGTCCGGCACATCTTCAAAGGAAGTAACTTTATCCCCCAATTTTTCAGCATTTCATGCTTTTGGCGCGTCTCTCAATCTTCTAACAGAGGCAGAAGGAATCGCCAACCTAGCGGCCAGTACAATCAGAACGGCATTAAACGTCACGTTCGGGGCTGTGGTCTTGCGTGATAAACTCGAGCTCAAAAAACGGGTATTTGGTCATGCTAAGGAGACCCGGCTTGGAAATGATGTGCTACGGGAGGTTGCACGCTTTCTATCCGAAATGTCAGAAACCAGTGTCACAGATGAGCCGGAACTGAGTAGCGAAATTGAGATTCGAAAACAGGACTTACCCAAAATCGCTTCTTTGGGGTTGCATCGAATCCTTCTCGTTCGGCTTCGAACGATGAATATTGACTACGGAATCATTTTGGCGGGCAAAAACGCCAAAGATTCATTTACTGAAGTCCAATGTGCTACCCTTGAAACATTGGCCCATCAAACAGCGATGGCTTTGCATCGAATTCAGCTCAAGGAAAAGTGGGCTGCAAAAGGAGGCCGGTTTGCAGGAAAGTGAAGTACAGTTTCGAAATCTGGTAGAGCACGCCGGAGACGCGTTGTTTTTGATAACGCCAGAGGGAAAGATCATCGATGTGAACCAGCAGGCATGTAAGAGCCTGGGCTACTCCCGCAAAGAATTGCTGGCTATGTCAGTGTGGGACGTCTCTGTAGGAGTGCCACTGGAACGACCTGAAAAACTGACAACACAGCTCATTCCCGATCAACCGATTACGTTAGAGGGCACCCACCGACGGAAAGATGGAACGACGTTTCCGGTGGAGGTTCGAATTTCCCTACTCAAGACCGATAAACAGCCCTTCATGCTTGCACTGGCCCGAGACATCACCGAACGAAAACAGGCTCAGAAATCGGCGCATAAGTGGAAGCGTCTCTCTGATTCGCCCCGGAAACTGTTTGGAAGCATCCGAACAAAATTAGCCGTCTACTTCAGTATCATGGGCACCATGATCCTGATTGCTGCAGGATTAACAGACATTATGGGCCTGCCCTTCGCGGCATATTCCGGCAGGCTGGGACAACAGAAAGCTGAAGCGTTCCGGAGCCTCGAGTTGGTGGCAAATGTCAAGAAAGATTGGTTGCTGCGTTGGATCGAAGACCTGCGTGACGATATTCGGGTGACGGCAAACAACAGCTTGACCGTAGCGACCGTAGATCGCCTCTGTGTAACCATTCATGTCCTGTTCGCTGAAGGGTACACTGACAACGAATTGTGGGATCGCGTACGCAAAGAGCAGGATTACCAGGCTCTACTGGCACACCTTGCGTGCATGCAACAAAAGTACGAGCTCTATAACAAGCTCGCGATCGTGGATGCAGAGACCCGAACGGTTGTGGTCTCAACAGATTCCACCGAACTAGGAAGCAATTTTCCCCATGAGAATTTTCTGGCGGAAACCCTTGGCAGCAGTGATGTGTTTATCAGTGACATCATGACTGCTTCCGAGCATCAACAACCTGCGCTATACTTCAGCCATATTATTAACGATCGCGCAGGTGAGGGTGTCGCGATATTGGTCATGGACGTCAATCCCAATGATATTATTGGGCCAATGCTCTATACCGGGGCGGGGCTTGGCGAGCGCGGCGAAGTTCTGCTGGTCAACAAAGATGTCAGAAGTCTATTGTCTCTCAAACACCCGTTAGCAGATGGGACCATTCCGGAAGCTCTTGGATATCAGATTCGGGCCAAACCCGCAATACTTGCTGCCAGTGGCCACAAAGGCACCATCGAGGCCGAGGATTACCGCGGCGAGCCGGTTCTGGCTGCGTACTGCTACATCCCTGTGACTCCGGAATGGGGCTGGGGCATGGTGGTTAAACGCGACCGTGAGGAACTTTTAGCGCCTTTGCGTCAGAGCGTGACCTACAGTTTAACCATTGGTTTCATGGGTATCGTGGCCCTGGTGGGGCTCACGTTCTGGCTGGCGCGTCGGCTCACCCACCCGATCCTGACTCTCAACCAAACCGCCGTTAAAGTGGCTCAGGGCGATCTGGATGCCCGCGCACCGGTGTTGACAACCGACGAGGTGGGGCATCTGGCAACAACATTCAATCATATGCTCCAACGTATCGAAGAGCGCACCGAAGAGCTCGCCGCTATAAACCAGGAGTTAGAAGCGTTCAGTTACTCCGTTTCCCACGACCTCCGAACACCACTTCTGACCATCGATGGCTTCGCGTGCATTTTATTGGAAGACTACACAGATCGACTTGATAGTGAAGGCAAACGGGTGTTGCAAACCATCTGTAACGAGACGCAAAATATGGGACAACTCATCGACGACCTCCTGGTATTCTCTCGCCTGGGGCGTCAGGAAATGCAGTTTACACACATCGACATGGAAAAGCTGGCAAGATCCGTTGTTGACGAACTCATGCGTCACATCTCCGACGATGAACGTCAGATACAATTTAATATTGGCACACTTCCCCCTGCTTACAGCGATGAATCCATGATTCGTCAAGTCTTCATGAATTTAATTTCCAATGCCATCAAGTTCACGGCGCATAAAGAAACTGCAGTCATTGAAATTGGTTCCGGGAAAAGTCAGGATGACACTTTTTACTATGTCAAAGATAATGGCGTTGGCTTTGATATGAAACATGCGGACAAGATGTTTGGTGTGTTTCAACGCCTACACTCTGCCGACGAGTTTGAGGGCACCGGGGTCGGCCTGGCATTGGTGCAACGCATCATTCACAGACATGGCGGGCGTGTCTGGGCGGAAGGCAAGGTTAATGAGGGCGCAACGATATACTTTACCTTGCCGCGCTCGATTTTGCCCTAAAAACGAATATCAAATGTAAAAATCCAAATGTCAAATCAAGCTCAAAATCCCAATGACAAAAAGAAAAGAAATATGACTTAGCGGGGAGGAGAGCATCCCCACTATTCGGGATGGGGAAGAGATGATTATTTTTGTCCAAAGAACAAGCAATAGATTTTGTCATTTGGTCATTGGGA
>JABAHQ010003755.1_pt1 | contig 10855 bp, 11 predicted proteins | sample 7062091 | NCBI WGS metagenome assembly JABAHQ01 (sample SAMN14534359, study PRJNA622989) | marine sediment metagenome | biome: marine biome [ENVO:00000428]; feature: marine pelagic biome [ENVO:01000023]; material: deep marine sediment [ENVO:00002113] | place: India: Gulf of Kutch | collected...
TTTCTGGTATAAAAGAGTTTATGGAACTTATTTCTAGCATATACTCATGATGCCTTCTTTTCTGTAATTGGTTATGACTTTAATGCCTCCTCGAAAGTAGTCGTCTAGATCTGGGTCGCCAAGGTCAACTCTCAGGCATTTCAAGCTTCTGGATTTACGTTCTGTGGCGATGACCACGATATTGTCTAGACCAACCTCACGGATCACCGCAGGACTTATCTGCTGATTTCCTCTTCCAAAAATGAAACCTTGACCCCCGATGGGGGCAACGATTATTTTCGTAGCTTTGCCCTTAACCGAGTCCAGTATCTGTTTTTCGTTCACGTCTTTGGCCAGGAGTTTCTTGTTACAGAACAGATCTACTCCTAAGAGGGTCTTCTTCGTATCTAAGAGGTCTCCGATGGTGCGGGTGGTTGTTCCTGGGCCCACAACGTAGATCATGTCGGGCTCCATGCTTTCGATGATATAGATCGCTATGGCTGCTTGATTCCGAATTTCGCTCTCTGCCGTGGAACTTGCAACTTTCACTCCTTGAATCAGATTTTCCTCGTGGGGGATTAAGACGTACCCATAAAGCTTTGAGGATACTCTACCTTTTCTGAAGCCTTCTTCATCTACATCCATTACCTCTGCTTCTCTTAACGGTAGACATTTACGTAGATACTTCATGGTCGTCAGTGCTGCAGCGCTAGGGCTAACTGCAAAGACAGCACTGTGCATTTTTACTCCTGTGGGAACACCTAATACAGGAAGATTGGTTTCCACCGCATTCAACACATCTCGAGCCGTTCCATCTCCACCGCAAAACACGAGAAGATCACCACCCAGGTTCATGATTTTGCTTGCGACCTTCATTGTGTCTTTGGCAGTGGTTTCTCTCTTCCTTCTACCAAGAACTGTGTAAGCGAAACCAAGGTTTCGAACCGCGTCTTCTCCCATCCTTCCTGCCCCAACAAGGAGCCTTACATCTCTTTTGATGAGGTCTAATTGGGAAAGAAAGGACTCTGCCCTTGCCGATGCTACAGGTTCAGCCCCCAGATTGATAGCTCTCTTAAGAACTGCCTCTCCATCGGTGCCTTTAAGGCCGACCGCCCCGCCCATCCCCGCAATGGGGTTGACGACGAATCCAACCGTCTTTACAGAAGGTTCTTTTCCGAAGTTGGGTGATAATTTCTCTTCCACTTTCGACCACTACTCATCTCTTTTTTCATTTCTCACCGTGCATCAAGGTTAACTGCAAAAACAACGTCTATGCACTTTATCAACAACGCTCTCGCCCTACTACAATCCACTATTCACAAACGTTCGGAGTTTAGAGGCTTTACGATTGGGGACCACACTTCCATCAAATCTGAGGAACGACGATGTCTAGCTAGGGAAGTAGATTCCTAAGCTTTTACACGAATTGTAGGAAATACTATTCGTCATTCGAATTTCTTAAGTTCTCCTAGCCATGGGTAAAGTCCTTTAAGCTTTTTCATGGCTTCGTCCACTTTTTCTTTAGGATACTTGTAGGGTAACAGTTTGCCTTGGAGGTAGTCGTCAAAGGCTTGCATGTCAAAGTGGCCATGCCCGCATAGCAGAAATAGGATTGTTTTTTCCTCATTCGTTTCCTTGCATCTTAGAGCTTCATCGATGACACCTTTGATGGCGTGGGATGGCTCGGGGGCGGGTATTATGCCTTCGGTCTTCATGAAGAGGCTTGCCGCGTCAAAGACCTCCACTTGATCATAAGCCTGGGTCTCCAACAAGTTCTCCCGATTCAAGATGCTTAGGGTAGGAGCTATGCCGTGGTATCGTAGACCTCCGGAATGGATGGGTGGTGGTATGAAGTCATGGCCTAAGGTATGCATCTTGACCAAGGGTGTGAGCCTTGCCGTGTCGCCGTGATCGTAAATGTATTCCCCTTTAGTGATAGAGGGGCAAGCAGTGGCTTCAGTAGCTACAAATTCGACATCGTTCGGTGCCTTTCCTGAAACTTTGTCATAGTAGAAGGGCCAGAAGAGACCTGAGAAGCTGCTGCCTCCGCCTATGCAGCCGATTATGACATCTGGGTAGTCGTCTACCAATTCAAGTTGCTTCTTAGCTTCTTGGCCTATGACCGTTTGATGCAAGAGAACGTGGTTAAAGACGCTGCCTATACCATAGTTCGCTTCTTCATTGTAAAGGGCTTCCTCTACAGCTTCGCTGATAGCTATTCCCAAGCTCCCAGAACTATCAGGGTCTTCCGCTAGAAGCTTTTTACCAGCCTCTGTATTGGTACTCGGGCTAGCATACACATCGGCATCCCAGAGTTCCATCATAACTCGTCTATAAGGTTTCTGATCGTAGCTCACCCTCACCATGTATACTGTGCATCCGAGACCAAAAGTCATGCAGCCAAAGGCTAGAGCTGAGCCCCACTGGCCGGCTCCAGTCTCGGTAGCCACACGCTCTTTTCCCGCCTTCATATTGTAGTATGCCTGTGCCACAGCAGTGTTGGGCTTGTGGCTTCCCGGAGGGCTGACGCCCTCGTATTTGCAATAAATCTTAGCTGGAGTCTTTAGGGCATTTTCCAGTTTAGTGGCTCTGAAAAGCGGGGTGGGTCTCCAGAGACGGTAGACATTCCTCACTTCTTCGGGGATGTCTATCCATCTCTCCGCACTCATCTCTTGGGCAAGGATTTCCTTAGGAAATATCTTGGGTACTATGCCTGGTCCTGGTGCTCTCTTCTCTGGCTCTATCAAGGGGGGTACCGGTTTCGGCAGGTCAGGCAGTATGCAGTACCATTGCTTGGGGATCTCTTCTTCGTCCAGTACTGTTTTCCTGGAGGTCACGTCTTTTCACTCCATCTGGCATTACTTATACCTTAAAGCTCATAAATAAACTTTATCGAACATATTTTTACCCTAAGGAGATATATATCGCTGTTGAAACTTTTCCTATTAAGGGAGAATCAACTTGTGGGGTCAAATTGAAAGACACTTCAAAGATCTTCCAGCTCAACTAAAGGTCGCGAGATTGCTCTTCGAAAGGGGCTTCCAAATCAGAGAGGATGGCAAAGTGGTGAGCGATGGGATAGAAATACCCCACACTCAAATTGCTGAAGAAGCGGGAGTTGAACGCCGGGCAGTTGACAGCACAGTTCAAACAATCCTTTCGAAGCCCGAGCTGAAAAGAATTTATATGAACCTCAGACAGGTGTGCTCCCTGCAGGAAGTCGCCCGCGAGTTCAACCTTGGCGTTATCGTCTTTGTTCCAGAAGATGCTCGGAAAACAGGTATCATAGCCGAAGTTACGAAAAAGATTTCAGAGAGAGGCCTCAGTATAAGACAGGCTCTAGCAGAAGACCCTACCATAAGTACCCATCCAAAGCTAACTTTGATCGTTGAGGGAGAAATCCCCCCCGAAGTTATCAACGAAATAAGAAGGCTACCGGGAACCAGAAGCGTCACTTTGTACTGAACTACTCAATCAGAGGACGAAACGGTATACTCCACACATTGACCTGATCCGAAAAGCCCTACGCACATATAAGGTCTTCACTTAGGGAAAACTCCGGGCCCGTATCTCTGTTGCAGTCGCTTCCTTTAGAACCTTCTGTTTGAGCTTTCCCAGTTTGCACTTGCAATTTGAAATATCAGCTATGACTATCCACTCGGCTGATTTGCCTCGCCGTAGTGTTCTGGATTCGCTGGACAACACATCCACCCCTTCCTTTGCCAAAGCAGCAGCAGCCTTCGCAAGGGCTCCAGGAACATCAGCAAAGGTTAATCGAAATTCGACTAGCTTAGCTTCCGGATCGGCGAAGGGAACAATCCTAACTTCCCTCTTGTCTAGATCCGCTATCACCATAACATACATGCCCTCCGAAAGCTTCACAGCTTCGCGAATAGAAGAGGGCATAGTAACTCTTCCCCTAGTATCAATTCGGACTATTTCAGACATCCGCATCTTTGTTCACAGATAGTTATTCTGCAGAAACCTTTATATAAGCATGTGCACAATATGGGATCTAACCCACGAATTACCCATGAGGAGCTGACAATGAAGCGGAGGTATGATCTTCACCAAACTTCAAACTCCCAAAGGAACGAGAGACCACCTACCTTCAGAAGTTGACCAGTACCGCTATGTAGAAAATAGATTTAGAAAAATTTTTGAACTCTGGGGTTATCAGGAAATCCGCTCCTCAACCATCGAATTCGTCGAGGCGTTGTCCACAGGCGTAGGATCTGAACTAGTCGACAGCATGTTCAAATTCCAAGACTTCGACGGAAAAATTGTGGCCTTAAGACCTGAGATGACGGCCCCAGTTTGTAGAATTGTAACTACCGGGATGCCCTCCATACCAGAACCAATTCGACTATTTTATATATGCAACGTTTTCAGATACAGCCAATCCTACGTTGAAAGAGGAAGAGAATTCTGGCAGGCTGGAGTCGAACTAGTAGGCTGCAACAACCCAGAAGCCGACGGAGAAGTACTAAGTCTCCTAATCTCAGCCCTAGAACAGATCGGCCTAAAAGAAGTGCGAATTGACATCGGACACGCCAGTCTTCTAAAAGACCTACTGAAAGCCACAGGCTTAGATGAAGATAAAAGAGGCGTCCTCCAAAACCTTCTAGGATACAGAGACGAAGCACGTCTACAAAAATTCATGGAACAAAACAAACTATCCCCAAAACTGAGAGAAACCTTTCTAAAACTTTCGTCCTGTAGACGACTGGAAGAAGTATCATCCCTATCGTTGGGTTCACCAAAGTACGGAAAGACAGGAGATCACCTAAGAAACCTAACGGGACTCCAGGATGTCTTAGTCGACTGCGGTATTGAAAACCTCGTCTTCTTCGACTTCTCGTTGACAAGAAAAATCGAATACTACACAGGAATCGTTTTCGAGGCTTCGGTTCCAAATTTAGGTTTACCCCTCGGAGGAGGAGGACGATACGACGACTTTATCGGACAATTTGAAAAAGCTGAAATTCCAGCAATAGGCTTCGCTCTAGAGCTTGAAAAGTGTCTACAAGCTCTGTCAGCACAAGGTTTCCAACCACAAAAAAGGGAAAAAACAAGAGTTTTAGTAGCATCTGAATTCAGAGACGCCGCGGTGAGGGCGGTTAATGCTCTTCATAACGCTGGAGTTATAGCCCTCTTAGATGTGACAAAAAGCAATAAAAACAAGTTTATGAAATATGCAAAGCTTGCTGGAATAGATTACGTGATTCTCGTGGGTTCTACCATCGAAGAGCCTGTGACCGTATATGATCCAAAGTCGAACGTAAAGACGAACGTGCGGTTTGAAACTTTTCTTCAACATCTATGAGGCTTATCTTAGCATGAAAAGAAAGATTCGCATCGCGATACCAAGCAAGGGAAGACTTAGGCAGCCTTCAATCCAAGTACTTCAACGTGCGGGCCTAAACATATTCGAAGAAGAAAGAGTGTATATCTCTAACACCTCTGACCCAAGGTTCGAGGCAATCTTCGTTAGAGCCTCTGATGTACCCTTATATGTTCAGTACGGCGCCATAGACCTGGGCATAACCGGCCACGATCTTATTCTTGAAAGAGAAGCAAATGTACATGAACTACTGGATTTAGGGTTTGGAAAATGTCAACTCATCGTAGCGGTCCCCGATAATTCAAGAACATGCTCAATAGAAGACATCTCTAAGGTGACAAAAGTCGCAACTGAGTTTCCAAACCTCAGCCGGAAATACTTTGAAAGCCGAGGTAAGCAGGTGGAAATTCTAAGGGTTCGCGGAACAGCTGAACTAGCACCGAAGCTGGGGTTAGCAGAAATAATTGTAGATATTTCATCAACAGGCAAAACCTTGCGAAAAAACAACCTCAAAGCAATCGCCACCATTCTTAATTCAACATGCAGACTGACCTGCAACAAAATCTCATTCAGAACGTTCGAGAAGGAGATTGAGAAATTTCTCGATAGACTAAGACAAGGAGTGCCAAGAAAATGAGAATTCTGACCAGCCAAGAATTCAATGAGAAACTGCTAGATCGGGTATTAAACCGAGGAAAAGCAGATTTATCCTCCATATCTTCATCGGTTCAAAAGATAATAATGGACGTCAGGAAAAACAGCGACGAAGCGCTTCTACGTTATACCGAGGAGTTCGACAATATACGCCTTACCAATTCAAGACTAAGAGTCACCAAGAAGGAGATCGCCAAATCATACCAAGAGCTTAAAATTCATCAGATCGACAGCTTAAAACAGGCTGCGTTGAATATCACCCGCTTCCACGAATCGCAGATCGAGAACCCTTGGTCCCTGGAGACCACAAAGGGCGTAACGGTTGGACAGGTAATCCGACCGCTGTCGTCCGTAGGCGTTTACACGCCTGGAGGGGAGGCGACTTATCCGTCTTCAGTGCTGATGTGCGTCATACCAGCCAAGGTAGCCAGAGTCGATAAGATTGTCGTCTGTTCGCCACCAAGAAAGAACGGAGACATCAATCCAGCTCTCTTGGTAGCAGCGGACATTGCAGGCGCGACCGAAGTATACCGGGTTGGAGGAGTCCAAGCTATATCAGCTATGGCCTACGGTACAGAAACCGTGCCCAAAGTAGACAAGATTGTGGGTCCAGGAAACGTTTATGTGACAACTGCAAAGCTTGAAGTCAGCAAGGATGTGTCCATAGATCTTCCAGCAGGGCCAAGCGAGATCCTAATAATAGCAGACGAAACTGCCAAGGCTTCTTTCATCGCCTCAGACCTTCTAGCCCAAGCAGAACATGACCCACGAGCATGGACGCTTCTATTGACTACATCCAAGGATTTGGCGCTTTCAGTTGATGATGAGATAAGTAAGCAACTAGATTCACTTTCAAGAAGAGAGATCGTTAAACTTTCTATGCAAACAAGAGGCTTGATAGTGCTTGTTAAGAGCGTTGAGGAGGCAATAGGCTACGCCAACGTTATAGCCCCAGAACACCTTCAAATCTTAACAAGATCTCCTCGTAAGGTCTTTGACCAGGTTCAAAGTGCTGGAGCCGTTTTCCTAGGACGTTACTCCCCAGTTGCTTTCGGCGACTACTCAGCTGGGTTGAATCACGTGCTTCCAACAGGCGGTTACGCACATTTTTACTCAGGTCTCTCGACTAGGGATTTCATCAAAACGATTAATTTCCTAGAGTGCAGCAAAAGGGGCTACTCAAGCTTGGAGAAGATTACTGTCACACTCGCAAGACTGGAGGGGTTCAATGGACATGAGAGATCGGTTTCCATCAGAGGGATAGACAAAAGTGAAAATTGAAGAATTAGTTCGCAAGGAAGTTTCTGATCTATCGCTTTATGAAGTGGAGGATATTCCTCACCCAAGACTTAAGAAAAAAGTCGCAAAACTTGACCTGAATGAGAACTTCGGTGTGGCAAGAGATGTGGTGGCAAAACTGCTCCTTGAAGTTTGTCGAGATGTGGATGCCCGTTTATATCCTCCACCTTACGGTGCTATGGTCATTAAAGCCATTTCAGATTTTTTCGGTTTCAGTGAATCTGAAATCTTGGTGGGAAACGGTGCAGACGGCCTTTTGGATTCGCTTATGAAGGTTTTTGTGAAAAGAGGGTCGAGGGTTCTGTTGGTTGAGCCAACCTTTCCCATGTATACCTACTTCACGCAGTTACATGGAGGCAAAAAGGTCGGGATTCTGCTTAAACCCGGATTTGAGTTGGATGTGGATGGAATACTTGAGAAATGTGACGAAAAAACTTCTCTGCTTATTCTCTGTTCTCCTAACAATCCAACTGGAAACCAGTTCAAGAAAGAAGCTGTAGAAAAAACCCTGCAGCAGTTCAATGGCATCGTTGTGGTGGATGAAGCTTACGTTGACTTCGCCAACTACACAGTTTTGGAGTGGAGGAGGAAGTTTAACAATCTCGTCGTCTTAAGAACCTTCTCAAAGGCCTTCGGTTTAGCTGGAATTCGCTCGGGTTTTCTTGTCTCAAACGAGTCAATTGTAGAGTATGTTAAGCAGGCTACGCTTCCGTTTGACGTAAACATCGTGACTCAACGACTCACAGTTCTGATCTTGCAGAATTGGAAGTACTTCCATCAGCGAATCAAATACATTATACAGGAACGCAAGTGGTTGGAAGATGCCTTAGCCAACATTGATGGTGTAGTTCCATACCGGTCAGATGCAAACTTCATCCTCTTCAAGATAACTAAGGATGACCTTTCCTCCTCAACCCTTAAGAAGAGACTGGAAAGCAGAAATGTTTTAGTGAAAGATAGGGGAAATCTTCCCCTTTTGAATAATTGTATACGGGTAACTGTTGGAATGCGCAAAATGAACGAAAACTTCCTTTTAGCCTTGAAAGACTGCTTGGAGGAACAATAAAATGTCTTACCAACGCTTAGATGATAATAGGAGAGTATACTTCAAGAAAGGCTCTGCGAAAGTCCTTAGCAACATAACCAAAATCATCTTCGACTTCGATGGCGTTCTGGTTTGCACTTCTCAATCCTATTGCCAAACCATAAGAAGGGTTGTAGACTACTATTTCCTGGAAATTCTCGGCCTTGAAGGGGAAAGAGGAAAGCTTGCCACGCTGGGGGATATTCAAAGGTTCAAGGACACAGGGTGGTACAACAACGATTGGAACCTCACATACGCCATCATCACATATTATCTCGCCCTCCTTATGAGAAAACTTCAAGAAAGACGCATCATCCAGGACTTCACGGAACGATTCAGTGACATCCAGTTCTCAGAGGTCAGTAATTTTCTCCAAACTTTAGGAGAAATCGGCGACTTTCTTAGATGCCATGGAACAAAAGCAACAGAACTCGTCGACGTGAAAAATGATGGCTACGTAGGCATAGAACCGTTGTTGACTCGCGTCAAGCTAGAAAAACAATGTTCTCTCGAGGTTGCTTTGGAGCCTATCCTCCCACAGGCTGTAGACAAACAGCTAACACTCATAAGAAAGCTGGTTCCATACGAGCTTGAAAAGCCTGACCTGCTGAAGCGTCTATTTGAGGAATCATATCTAGGTGCTGAACTCTTCACCGAATTTTATAGCGTTCCATCTATCTTCAAGTTTGACGAGAGTTTTCTGGAGAAGGAGAGTTTTATTCCTACAAAAAAGACACTCGACGCGCTATGTTCTAGATTTGGGGAGTTTACCATATATTCGGAAAAACCTAGAGATCAAGGGCTCTACCTCCTAGAGAGGAACGATCTCAAGGAGTACTTTGACGAAAGCGGCTGCGTCTTCCAAGAAGACCTGTTTGAATCTGACAATATTACTCATGGGACTCGTGAAAGAGTACAGTATGGTAAGCCAGACCCAACCTTTTTGATTAGACTGGTGGAGAAACACGCTGGAAAGACTAGAAGAGCGGCATACATTGGAGACAGTCTCGCAGACGCGTTGTTAATTGAAAATGCTCGTTTGCAAAGCCGTTTAAACGTAGTATTTTTCGGCGTTCTGTGTTCATCTCAACACCCCGACCAACTCTTCCTCCAATTTATGGATCACGATGCCGATGCTATTATGACGGATGTGAACGACATCCCACACCTCTACATGAGTCTAGGAGGAAGAACTGAGTGAGAAAAGCGAAAACTGAAAGGAAAACAACCGAGGTCGACATAACCCTAAAACTGAGCATTGAAGGGCAAGGAAGAGGAAGAGCAGAAACCAGCATCAAGTTTTTGGACCACATCCTCATCACCCTAGCGAAACACTCTCTCTTCGACATAACTATTGAGGCTAAAGGAGAGCTGAAGCATCATGTATGCGAAGACGTTGCCTTGACCCTAGGAGAAGGATTGCAAAAAGCGCTAGCAGAAAAGAAAGGTGTCAAGAGATTCGGTTCAGCCTACGTGCCCATGGATGACTCCCTTGCGAGAGCGGCGGTGGACCTGGGTGGAAGAGGCTACTCCATTCTAGACTTCAAACTCAGCCAGCCTCAAATTGAAGATTTGAAAACAGAAGACATTGAACACTTTTTCCATTCTTTTGCCCAAGCTTCAAAGTCAAGTATGCACTTAGCGGTTCTTTACGGCACCAATGACCACCACAAGATCGAGGCCGCTGTGAAGGCTTTGGCCCTTGCATTACGGGAGGCTGTGATGCTGGAATCGCGGGCGAAGTTCAAAATTCCAAGTGCAAAGGGTGTGTTGTAACTTGCCGAAGGTTTCAGTATTGAACTATGGTGTAGGAAACCTCAGAAGCGTAAAGAGGGGGCTGGAGAGATCGGGTGCTAAGGTCCTGATAACCGACAAACCAAAGTACTTGATCGAGTCTGACGCCATTGTTCTTCCAGGCGTAGGCGCCTTTGCCGCAGCTGTCAAGAATCTAGCTCCTTTGTCTGGGGTGGTGAAGCAGTTGGTGGAGGATGGAAAACCTGTTTTCGGAATCTGTTTGGGCCTCCAACTTCTCTTCACAAGGAGTTGTGAAGGAGGCTTCACAGAGGGACTTGACCTCATTTCAGGGGACATCGTCAAACTGCCTAGCAGCGTAAAGACTCCTCAGATGGGGTGGAATTCCATTGAGATAGTTAGGCCTCACTTGCTGTTGGAGGGCGTGCAAAACAACTCCTACGCCTATTTTGTCCACGCTTACATTCCTCAACCTTCAGATCAGGAAGTAATTGTAGCAACTACGGAATACGGAGTGGAGTTTCCATCGGTGATAGCGAAACAAAACCTGGCTGCAACACAGTTTCACCCGGAGAGAAGCGGTAAGACTGGTTTGGTTATCTTGAGCAACTTTGTTAAAATCGTTAAGAGGTGGTAGAGGTGCTTGTCATTCCAGCTGTTGATATCATGGGAGGAAAATGTGTCCGTCTTGTTCAGGGAGATCCAACAAGGTCGAAAGTCTATTTTGACAATCCTCTGGAAGC
>JABAHQ010022158.1_pt2 | contig 10853 bp, 10 predicted proteins | sample 7062091 | NCBI WGS metagenome assembly JABAHQ01 (sample SAMN14534359, study PRJNA622989) | marine sediment metagenome | biome: marine biome [ENVO:00000428]; feature: marine pelagic biome [ENVO:01000023]; material: deep marine sediment [ENVO:00002113] | place: India: Gulf of Kutch | collected...
ATCGGTTATTACAGCTTTGTCTCGGTGACGCTGAACAACTTCAACGTCATGCCCGAGGATGATGTGCCTTTGGAACTTCAGGACTGACGGCGCAGTCTCAGCCGACGACGCTTTCCGACTTCGGTTCGTATTCCTCGACCCATCTGCGCAGCGCATTTTCTGCGGCATCGTGGTCGCGCGCTTCGACCGAGCGGCGGATTTCGTTGAGCGCGCGGGCCATCTCGATCTCGGAAAGATGCGCTTCCTGCGCCCGCAGGATCTTCGGATGGGGGGTGGTCAGCATGTCCGACCCGATCAGAAGCTCTTCTTCCAGCTTCTCGCCCTTGCGCAGCCCCGTGTATTCGATGGCGATATCGCCGGTGGGGTTCTCCGAATCCCGCACCGTGTAGCCTGCGCCCTCGATCATCTGACGCGCCACCTGGGTGATGGAGACGGGCTTGCCCATGTCCAGCACGAACACGTCGCCCCCGCGCGCGAAGCTGTCCGCCAGCAGCACGAGGCGCACCGCCTCGGTCACCGTCATGAAATAGCGGCTCACCCTGGGATCGGTGACCGTGACCGGGCCGCCCCGGGCGATCTGGCTTTCGAAAAGCGGGATGACCGACCCTGAAGAGCCGATGACGTTTCCGAAGCGGACCATCGAATAGCGGGTCCGCTTCGACCGCGTGGAGAGATCCTGCACGATCTGTTCGGCAAGCCGCTTGGTCGAGCCCATGATCGAGGAGGGCCGCACCGCCTTGTCCGAAGAGATGAGGATGAACCGCTCGACCCCGGCCTCGGCCGCCGCATCGGCGACGATCTTGGTGCCCAGAACGTTGTTGCGCAGGCCCTCGATCACGTTTGTCTGGACCATCGGCAGGTGCTTGTAGGCCGCCGCATGAAGCACGGCGTCGATGCCATGTTCGCGGATGGCCCATTTCACGAGCGTGGGTTCGCAAATCGACCCGAGGATCGGAACGACAGGGAAGTCGAGCCCCATCTCGTCCAGCTCACGCTCGATGTTGTAAAGCGCCAGTTCGCTGTGATCGAGCAGCACGAGACGGGCGGGCTTGCAGCCTGCGAGCTGGCGGCAGAGCTCCGAACCGATCGACCCGCCGGCCCCGGTGACGAGGATGCTCCGCTCGGCATAGGCGTCGCTGATACCCGGCAGTTCCTCTTCGAGCCGGTTGCGTCCAAGGAGTTCGCGGATGTTAAGGTTCAGTCGCCGGTGACCGAGATGCTCCTCGGCGACCATCTCCGCGAAGGAGGGAAGCGTCTGGACTTCGCACCCGAGGGCCCTCAGACGATGCGCGATACGCGCCTGAACCGCGCGCCCCACCGAGGGCATGGCCAGAACCGTCCTGTCGATGGCATTGCGACGGACCAGATGCTCGATCTGGACGGGCGAATGCACGCGCAAACCCGAAAAGGTCTGGCTCTGCAGGCGGGGATTGTCGTCCACGAAAGCGACGGGGACGACCGCATCGTCCGTCGTCAGCGCCGCGGCCAGTTGGCGCCCCGTCTGGCCCGCCCCGTAGATCAGGATCCGCTTCCGGTCGCCGCGTCTGAGGTAGATCAGCTTGACGACCCGCAGAAGCCCAAGCCTCGCGCTGGCCGACAGGATCAGGAACAGCATCGTCACGATCACCACTTCCAGCAGCGTCATCTCCGCCCCGGGGAGCAGATTGCCGATGGCGCAGGTGGCGCCGATCACCGCCGCAAGTTGTGCCGTGTCGATGATGCCGCTTGCCTCGTAGGCCAGCAGTTTCGTCCGGTCGAGCTGGAAATAGACGCTTCCGAGAAGGGCGGCCGACAGAGCAAGCGCCGCGAATTTGGGATGCAGTGGAAAGGTGCCCGCTGCGTTCGCGCCTTGCGGCACCAGCAAACCTGCCAGGAAAAGCGTAACCAGGACGATGATCCCGTCTAGGCCAAGCAATATAGCACGTTTGTGCAATGGCCGTAGGTTCAGCGCCCAGTCATAAAGCATCGTTCTCTCCTGCGCCCGTTCCGGGGCACATCGTACGGCCTGCAATATACGCAGCCACCCTATCCACAATAGATCGGTTCACCCACCCGGGGAACGAGGTTTCACAAAACCTTTGATAATCCGACAGTTGTTCACACTAGAAGCACTCGCCTCTCCTTCACAAGTGCTTTTTTCTGCATGCGCGAAGGAATGGCGGGAATTCGCATGGCTTTCACTCGTGGCCGGTTCGACGCCTCGTGCGCCTGAATATGGTCGCCCACATTAGCCAAAGGTCGTAGCAGATCGATCGATTACGGCGATAGATGAGGTCCAGCCGGGCCTTACGCGGAACGCAGCGTCTGAGGTACACGTCCTCGGTCTGCTCGGGCGTCCGGCAGGCTGCCAGCAACGTCTCTTCGCGGCGGTGGTAGACCAGCGTGGCGAGCCCGGTAATGCCCGGCCGGCACCTGAGAACCTCGGCGTATAGATCCGGCGCCATCTCGACATAGCGGCGCAGAGGCGGGCGGGGACCGACGAAGCTTATGTCGCCGCGCGCCACGTTCCAGAGCTGCGGCAACTCGTCGAGCCGGTAGCGGCGCAGGAAGCGCCCGGTGGGTGTGATGCGATCCGCCTTGTCGCCGCCCGAGACGCCGGCATCGTTCGGATCAGGCCGCATGGTGCGGTATTTCAACAGCAGAAGGGCCCGGTCCGGCGTTTGCATGCGCTCTGAAAGGTAGAAGACGGGGCGTCCGTCGCGGACCAGAATGACGAGCGCGATCACGATCATCGCCGGCCAGAGCACGAGGAAAAGCAGGACGCATATGAAAAGGTCGAGCGCGCGCTTGGACGGGGTCATGCGGCCTTCCCCTGCCAGCGTGTGCCTTCCTCGGCCAAGGCGGCGGCGTCTGCGCTGCGCGGCAGCGGCCCAACCAGGGCCTCAAGGCGTTCGGTTGCCAGGGCCATTTCGGGCAGGGCGGTCTCGGGCGCGTCCCGCCAGACCAGTGGCTTGCCGGCGGCTTGCACGATTTCGGCCATCGCCACGGGGCCGGGGCCCGCGACGTTCAACCGCGAGGGCAGGGCTTCGGGCGGAAGATCGGCGAGCGCGCGCAGTGTCGCCGCCAACTCGGTTGGGGCGAGGTAGCTGCGCCGGGGGCCTGCGCCGTCAGGGAATCGGTCAAGGGTGACGACGCGGTCGCCTGTCATTGCCGCGAACAGTTGATCCGCGCCCGCGACGTTGGCAAGCCGAAGGCAGCAGTTGGCGCACCCCGTGCGTTCGGCTGAACACCGCTCAAGCACGGCTTCCTCCATCGCGAGCTTCGCGGCACCGTAGGCGCTGCGTGGCCGCGGGGTATCGGCCTCGTCCCAGCGATGTTCGCCACCATCGTAGACCGCCGCGCTCGAGAAATGGAGCACGCGGACGGCCCCGATCTCGTCGGCGAGATCCATTGCGGCATGTGCCAGCCGGGTGTTCGCGGCAAGCTCGGCCTCGGTGCCCGACGTGACGCCCCAGGCCGCAATCACCGTATGCGCGCGCGGCACGTGGGTCGCCGGAGCCCCGGGGCTCCAGCTAAGCGTGTCCGCGTCCCCCGGCCGACGGGCGGTCCAGGCCGCGATGCGCCGTTCTGTGCCGTCTGTCGCCCAGATACGGCGCAGCATGGCGGCGACGCGGCCCCCGGCACCGAGCACCACGATCGATCTGTCGTCCCCCGCCATCTGCGCCTTTACTGTCACATCGCTTTCCAAAGTTGGGGTTTCCACCGGGCGCACTTTGTCTATCATCGCGCCCATTCGCTAGAAAGACCACAAACTGGCCATGGGGAGGGCAGAAGCCGGAATGATCACCAATATCGCGAGAATCATTCTGTTTGCCGTACTCTCTGTGTCTGTCGCGGGCTGCTCGCTTCCACGGGGCGCGGCCTTGCAGTCCGAAATCACCGAAGAAGTCCATAACGGCCTGCCCAGCTATTCCGTGGTCGACGTCACGCGCAACACCGTGCCTCAGATCGCGGAGTGGCCGGTGACGGGCTGGAGCGGCAGCTACAACTGGCTGTCCGGCACGCGCGGTCCGCGCTCGGCGGTGCTCCGCGCGGGGGACAAGGTCGACCTCGCCATCTGGGACAGCCAGGAGAACTCGCTGATCACCAACGCGCAACAGAAGGTGACGAACATGCCGGGGCTCGTCGTGTCGAGCTCGGGTACCATCTTCGTTCCCTATATCGACGAGGTGGTCGTTGCCGGGCAGACACCCACGCAGGCGCGGCGCGAGATCCAAGCCAGGCTTGCCGAGATCCTGCCTTCCGCTCAGGTCCAATTGGCGTTCTCGGCTGGAGAGGGCAACTCCGTTGACCTCGTCGCCGGGGTCAAGGCGCCGGGCACTTTTCCGCTGCCCCATCGCAACTATCGCATTCTCAGCCTGATATCTCAGGGAGGGGGGATCGCACAGGGCCTGCGCAACCCTCTGGTCCGGCTAATTCGTAACGGGCGCACCTACGAGATCCCCTCCAAGGAGCTTCTGTCCAATCCGGCGCGCAACATCGTTCTGCGCGGGGGCGACCAGGTGGTCGTCGAAGAGGACGAGCGCTTCTTCATGGCGCTCGGCGCCACGGGCAAGGAAGAGCTGGTCTATTTCGACCGTGAATACGTAACGGCGCTCGAGGCGATGTCGATGATCGGTGGCATCCTCGATGCCCGGGCCAACCCCAAGGGTGTTCTGATCCTTCGCGAGTATCCGAAGTCGGCCGTGACGAAAGCAGGCCACGGGCCCGACATGCAGCAGGTGGTCTTCGTTATCGACCTGACATCGGCCGATGGGCTGTTCGCTGCGCGGAATTTCCAGATCAATCCGAACGATACGGTGCTTGTCACCGAAAGCCCGGTCACGGTCGCGAACACCATGTTCAGCCTCGTCGGCAGACTGTTCATCTTCGGCAACCAGGCATCGAGCCTCTGATCGCAGCGGTAACAGGACGATGGCATGACCCGGCGCGACCAGAGCGTGATGAGCGAGCCCCGGCCGGACTGGCTGGCCTCGCGGCAGGAGGAGATCCTCGAGCCCGACCTGCCCATCATCGACCCGCATCATCACCTCTGGGACCGGCTGGGCGGCTATCTTCTCGAGGACTTGCTGGAGGATCTCGGGTCCGGCCATGACATCCGGCAAACGGTCTTCATCCAGTGCCGTTATGCGCATCACGAGGATGGACCATTGCAATTGCGCCCAGTGGGCGAGACCGAAGCCGTCACAGCCATCGCCGAAGCCGCCGAGGCCCGGGGGCACGAGGGCGTCTGCGCGGCGATCGTCGGTTTCGCCGATCTCACGCTCGGCGCCGCGGTCGAGGAGGTGCTGGAGGCGCATGCGACGGCCGCCAAGGGGCGGTTCCGCGGCATTCGGCACATTACGGCGCATGAACCGAGCTTTGACACCTATCTCCCCCCCGTTCCACCGGACGTGATGGAAAGCGCGGCCTTCCGCGAGGGGTTCGCGCGGCTCGCGCCCGCGGGGCTCAGCTTCGACGGGTGGCTCTATCACCCGCAGATCGCCGCCTTCACCGACCTTGCGCGGGCCTTCCCCGAGACGACCATCGTGCTTGATCATTTCGGCGGGCCGCTCGGAATCGGTGCCTATCGCGACCGGGGCGACGAGGTCTTCGCAACCTGGAAAGCGGACATCGCCGCGTTGGCCGCGTGCCCGAACGTCTCGATGAAGCTGGGTGGTCTGGGGATGGACATCACCGGCTGCACCTGGCGCGATCAGCCCGCACCGCCTAGTTCCGAGGAGATCGCGGAGGCCTACCGCCCCTGGGTGGAAACGGCGATCGAGACCTTCGGCGCCGATCGCTGCATGTTCGAAAGCAACTTTCCGGTCGACAAGATCGCGTGTTCCTATCCGTTGCTCTGGAACGCCTTCAAGCGCCTTGCATCCGGCGCGGGCGACGCAGAGAAAAGCGCGCTCTTCCACGACACGGCGAAGCGTGTTTACCGGCTCTGAAGGGCGAAACCTTATCAACTTGAACGTTTAACAAGACGCTAACCCCTCTTCCGCTACACCTGATCCCGGGTGAGAAAGAGGTGGTGAGATGAGCGGGCATGACAATGCCGCGCCAGTCATCATCAAACGGAAGAAGGTCGTCGCGGCTGCTGCGCACCACGGCGGCGCGTGGAAGGTCGCGTACGCTGACTTTGTGACCGCCATGATGGCGTTCTTCCTGCTGATGTGGCTGCTGAACGCGACGACTGAAAAGCAACGTAAGGGGATCGCGGATTACTTTTCGCCGACGATCCCGCTGAACCGGGTTTCGGGTGGCGGGGATGGCGCCTTCGGCGGCAAGTCCGTCTTCTCGGAGGATACGCTTCCCAAACAGGGCACCGGCGCCACGGCGCTGCGACCTACCGAAGACCTCCAGGCCCGCGGTGACTCCGGCCTGGCCGCTGACGGGGCCGACCAGGACGACCAGGAGGCGTTCACTTCGGTCGAGGAGGCTCTGATGGGCCGTAGCGGCGAAAGCGCGGTGGAGCCCGAACTGCTCAAGCACATCGTCACGCGCGTCACGGATGAAGGGTTGGTGATCGACATCTTCGCCTTGCCCGATGCGCCGCTTTTCGACAGCGAAACGGGGTCCACCCCGACACCGCTGCTGACGGACCTGGCGGCAATGCTGGCGCGCGTCACCGCGATCGTGACCAACAAGATGGCAGTCGAGGGGCACGTGAACGCGCGCCCCGTCGTTGTCAGCGACAATCCGGTCTGGCGGCTTTCGGCACGGCGTGCGGACGTGATGCGGCAACTGATGGAAGATCACGGTGCGGATTACCGGCGCGTGGATCGGGTCACGGGACACGCGGATCGGGAGCCGGTCGTGCGTAATCCGATGGCCGTCAGGAACAACCGGTTGGAGGTCATCCTGCTGCGCCGCGACCGCTAGGCGGAAATGCGGCGCATTTTACCTGTTAGCCGCATCTTAAGGCGGCGCCCTTAGCCCTTCGGGGTGAAGAAACCTGTCGATGCAGCAGAAAGGCGTATCCATGTCGATTTCCTCATCCCTCAATGCCGGCGTCGCGGGGCTGTCCACGAACGCCACCAAGCTTGCCACCATTGCGGACAATATCGCGAACTCCTCGACCTTCGGCTACAAGCGGATGGAAGCTGATTTCCATTCGATGGTGAACGGCAGCGGCGGCGGCAGCTACAGCGCAGGCGGCGTGAGCGCCACGACGCAGCGGCTGATCGACCAGCGCGGATCGCTGGTGACGACCCAGAACGCGACCGACCTTGCCGTGCGCGGCGGCGGCATGCTTCCGGTGGCATCCGCCGCAGAGGTCGATTCGACCGGCACCTTCGATCAGATGATGCTGACCTCGACCGGTTCGTTCCGTCCGGATGANNGTTGGGATGGCCGGCGGACGCGGCGGGTGACATCCCGACCTATCCGCGGGACACCCCTGACGGGCTTGAACCGGTCCAAGTGGATGCCAGCCTGTTCACGGGCGAACCCACGACCAGCATGTCGCTCGGGATCAACCTGCCGGCTACCTCCACGGAGTCGACCAGCGCCGGCACTGGTGAGACGATCTCTCTCGAGTATTACGACAACCTCGGCAAATCTTCGAGCCTGAGCATCGACTTCACGCCCACCGTGCCCGCGACCGGCGCCTCGAACGAGTGGACGATGCAGATCACCGACGAGGCCTCCGGTGGGGCGGTCGTCGGGGAATACACCCTGACGTTCGATGACAGTCGGACGGGCGGCGGCACGCTGGCCAGCGTGGCCGACACCACCGGTGGCGCCTATGACGCGACAACCGGTTCCGTGATCGTCAATGTCGCCGGCGGTCCGATGGAAATCGACATCGGCATGATCGGCGCCTCCGACGGTCTCACGCAGCTGGCGGACGGCTTCGCTCCGGTCTCGATCGAGAAGGACGGAACGCCGGTGGGCAACATGACCTCGGTCGAGGTCGACGCCAACGGCTACGTCCGCGCGTTCTTCGACACCGGGGTGAGCCGCACGATCTACCAGGTTCCGCTTGCGGACATGCCCAACCCGAACGGCATGCGGTCGCTCGACAACCAGACCTACGTGCCGACGCCGGAAAGCGGCTCCTACATGTTCTGGGATGCCGGCAGCGGTCCGGCTGGAGAGATCCAGGGCTTTTCCCGCGAGGAATCGACCACGGACGTCGCGGCTGAACTGACGGACATGATCAAGACCCAGAGGGCCTACTCGACCAACGCCAAGGTCTTCCAGACCGTGGACGAGATGCTCCAGGAAACCACCAACATCAAGCGCTGACGCCTGATGAACGGGCCGGGCCGTCCTGATCCGGCCCGGCGCCACTCCACCAGAAGGGAGCCCTCCCATGTCGATATCCGCCGCCCTTTCCAGCGCCCTCAGCGGCCTGACGGCTTCGTCCCGGATGGCCTCGGTCACTTCGAACAACATCGCCAACTCCATGACCGAGGGTTACGGCCCGCGGGATGTGGAGCTCTCGGCACGCAGCATCGGTGGCGGCGTCAATGTCGACGGTATCACGCGGCGCGCCAATCCCGCCCTGGTCGCGGAACGTCGCGACATCGGCTCCGAACACGCGAACGCCGATACTCTGTCCACCTATCACAGCAGGATCGACAAGACTTTCGGCACGCCCGAGGATTCGTATTCGCTCGCCGCGCTCTATGCCAAGTTCGAAACCTCGCTGGTCGAAGCTTCCAGCCGACCCGACCTGCCGGAACGGTTGGGTTCGCTTCTCGATTCCGCTCAGGATATCGCGCGCGAATTCGGCCGGGTCCAGGAGACGATCCAGACCCTCCGCGAAGAAGCGGATGCCGAGATTCACAGCGGTATCGAGCGCGCCAACCAGTTGCTGTCCCGGGTCTCCGAGCTCAACACGAGCATCGTTTCCGCTAGGGCACAGGGCGCTGACACGTCCGGTCTTCTCGATCAGCGACAAAGTGCGGTGGATGAGCTTTCCGAATTCATTCCCCTCAAGTCGGCACCGCGCGACGGTGGCGCGATAGCGCTTTATACGCCCGGCGGCACAACGCTCGTTGATGGCCCCGCGGCCGAGCTGGGCTTCCAGCGCACACAGACCATCACGGCCCATCAGACGCTCGCCGCCGGCGATCTTTCCGGGCTCACCGTGAACGACCGCGCGGTCGACACAGGCCCGCAGGGGCCGCTTGCGGGCGGCCGTCTGTCGGCCCTCTTCGAGATTCGCGACGATCTCGCGGTGCAGTCCCAAGCGCGCCTCGATTCGGCGGCACGCGACCTTGTCGAGCGGTTCCAGGATCCGGGCCTTGACGCGACGCGCGCTGCTGGCGCCGCCGGCCTTTTCACTGACGGCGCGGGTGCGTTTGCGGCCGCGGACGAGGAAGGGCTGGCCGGCCGCATTTCCGTGAACGCCCTGGTCGACCCCGATCAGGGTGGTGCCACGTGGCGGCTCCGCGACGGGCTTGGCGCTGCGGCTCCGGGCAATGTTGGCGAGGCCGGCCTTCTGCAGGACATGCTTGGTGCGATGCGCGACCGGCGCTCGCAGAGCCTGGCCGATCTGGGCACGGCGTCGATCACGGCCTCCGGGGTCGCCGCATCTCTGCAGTCCCTCGCCGGCAACGACCGTCGGCTTGCGGAAGACACGGTGAGCTTCACCGCGGCACGCCATTCGGAGGTCGAGGAGAGGTTCCTGGCCGAAGGGGTCGATACCGACCAGGAGATGCAGCGCCTGATGCGGATCGAACAGGCCTACGCGGCCAACGCGCGGATGGTGCGCACGATCGACGAAATGATGGACACCCTGCTGAGGATCTAAGCGATGGCATTGACCAGCATTGGCGACATGGCGCAGGGCTTCATGCTGCGTCACCACAATTCCCACCTGAAGACCGAGATGAACCGACTGGTTCAGGAGATGTCGAGCGGCAAGGCCGCGGATATCAGCCGCCACCTTTCCGGCAGCTATTCCTACCTCGCGGATGTCGACCGCAATCTGTCGGTTCTCGAGGGCTACGCGTCCGCTGCATCGGAGGCAGAGGTGCTGGCGTCCGGCATGCAAAAGGCGCTGGAGAACTTTCAGACCGTGGGCTCCGATCTTGGCGCGGCGGCGCTTGCAGCGTCCAACTCCCACCTTGCCGACGCGGTCCAGACGGCGTCCGAGCGCGCGAAGGGCGATTTCCAGTCCATGGTCGCGTCTCTGAACACCGGCATCGGGGGCCGCTCGCTCTTCTCCGGCACCGCGGTGGACAGTCCCGCCTTGGCTTCGGCAGAGGATATGCTCGCCGATCTGCGCACCGCGCTGGCCGGGGAGACGACGCTATCGGGCGTCAGCGCCGCTCTCGACACCTGGTTCGATACGCCCGGCGGTGGCTTCGAGACGGTCGGTTACACCGGCGGCAACGACACGCTGACACCGATCGCCGTATCTGAGGGCCAAACTCTGGAGCTGGCGATCAAGGCGGACGATCCGGCCTTCCGCGAGTCGCTGAAAGCTGCGGCGATGGCGGCGCTCGCGGCAGACGAATCGCTTGGCTTCGATGCTGATCTTCAGTCCGACATGATGAAGACCGCAGGCCTGGCCCTTTCCGTCGAACAGAACGGTGTGATCCGCCTGCGCGCGGACATTGGCATGGCGGAGGCACGGGTCGAAGAGGCGCAATCTCGCATTTCGGCCGAAAAGACCGGCTTCGAGATAGCCCGTACGGACCTCCTTTCGGTCGATCCGTATGAAACCGCGACCCAGCTTGAGGATACGCAGTTCCAGCTCGAAAGCCTCTATGCGGTCACGGTTCGCATGTCCCGTCTCTCTCTCGTGGAGTATCTGAAATGATCTTGCGGCTTCTGGCCTGTCTCATGTTGCTCTGGCCGGCGGTCGCCCAGTCCGGGCCGATCCGTATCAAGGATCTCGTCGAATTCGACGG
>JABAHQ010029686.1_pt3 | contig 10852 bp, 10 predicted proteins | sample 7062091 | NCBI WGS metagenome assembly JABAHQ01 (sample SAMN14534359, study PRJNA622989) | marine sediment metagenome | biome: marine biome [ENVO:00000428]; feature: marine pelagic biome [ENVO:01000023]; material: deep marine sediment [ENVO:00002113] | place: India: Gulf of Kutch | collected...
GTTCAGTTTATGAACGATGGGACGTGTGTGTTCTGTGGGCTCTACTGCAGCTGAACCTAGCAAGGATCGGTAGGAACCTAATAGTAGTGGGAATCTCCGCCATGATAACGGCTTATAATACAGGGTAAGTGGGAAAAAGTATCTGCCCAAGCAGGCTACTTCGCCTGCTGCTTCCGGAGGCGCTTGAGAAATACCCCCATCTCCTTGGCGGCCTGCTTGTCGCCTTTCTTCTCAGCGACCTCGATGCCGGATTCATAGGCCTCTATCGCTCCGACCGCGTTTCCCTGGTCGGTGAGCGCCTTACCGAGGGCCTTCCAGGCGGCCGAGTAGTCCGGATCGTGCTCCACCGCGCGCCGCAGATGCTCGACGGCCCTGGCGGGATGGCCGGCCTTGAGGTACTCGTTGCCAAGGCTGTAGCGCAGAAGCGCGTTGTCCTGCCCCTCGGTCAACATGGCTTCGAACTGCTGGATGATGCTCATGGCTTCACGATACAGGATACAGAAAAGCGGCGGAACGCTCGCCCCAGCCGGCCCGGCCTGTGTTCCGCCGGAGCGGACCGTTCTCTTATTGCCCTGTATGCGCTATTTCTGATCCAGCTTCAACCCGACGAACATTGCCTCATTGCGAAAGCCCCGGGCCGCGTCTCCGATGCGGTCCTCCTCCCGGTAGACGACCACCCGCAGCGGGGAGAACAAATACAACAGCTCGTTGGGCGTGAGCAGGTAGTCGGGATTGCCCGGTCCGACGTCCGGGTCCTTGTCGCGGGTGAAGGTCTGATAGAAAAGCAGCCCGCCGGGACTGAGCGCCTCGGTGAGCTCCGATCCGAGGGTCCGCCTCAAAAAGCGACTTACCACGATCACATCGAAGCTCTCCGGCCCGGGCGGCTCACTCGTGACATCGCGGACGTCGGTGTGCAGGGCCGCGCCTTCGGCCGCGGCGCGCTCGCGGACCTTCTCGATGGCAACCTCGGAGCTGTCCCAGGCGTGGGTCTCCAGGCCACAGGCCGCCAGAAAGAAGGCGTTGGCGGCAAGACCGCAGGCAAAATCCAGCGCCCGACCCGAGGCGGGCAGCAGATGGGCGTTCTCCACCAGCACCCGGGCCGGCTCGGCTGCGGCGGCCTCGGCATCGCGGTAACGGGTGTTCCACTTGTCGGTGTCCATTGCCATCAAGGCGCTCCGGGGCACGCCACAAGGTAGTATTCCTCTCGCCAAGCCGCCAAGAGCGCCAAGAAAATATTCCCGTTGCGAGCTTTGCGCCTTGGCGAGAGCGAAAACAATTCAACGTCCGGCGACTTCCCGCGCGGAGTCTTCGCTGCGAATCGTGGCAACCCGCCGGTTCTTTTATCGCCTCCAGAACATGGGCGTCAGCAAGACGAGCAAAGTGAAAATCTCCAGCCGCCCCAGGAGCATCGCCACGGCGAGCACCCATTTTGCGATCTCGTTCAGCTCTCCGTAGTGGGGCCCCACGCCGCCGAGACCGGGGCCCAGGTTGTTCATGCAGGCGGCCACCGCCGAGAAGGCGGTTACCTGGTCCAGGCCGGTGCCCATGAGCACCAGCAGCATGATGCTGAAGCTCGCCACGTACGCGGCGAAGAAGCCCCATACGGAATCGATTACGTGACCGGGCATGGGCTTGCCGCCCACTTTCACGGGGNNTCACCTTCATGCCGCCGCCGGTGGAGCCCGCGCAGCCGCCGATGAAGCTGGTGAACAGCAGCAGCACCGGCAGGATCCCCGGCCAGGTATAGAAGGTGGCCGTGGTGTATCCCGTGGTCGTGCCGATGGACACCGCCTGGAAGATGCCGTGGTGCAGCGCGCTGCCGAAGTCCTCGAAGGTCTCCGTGAAGTACAGATACGCGGTGCAGATCACGGCCACCACCAGCAGCACGGTGAGGTAGGTCTTCACTTCGGAATCGTGAAAGTAGGGGCGCGGGCTGAGCGCACGCCACGCGAGGAAGTGCAGGGCGAAGTTCATGCCTGCCAGGAGCATGAACACCACCGCCACCACCTCGATGATGGCGCTGTCGAAATAGCCCATGCTCATGTCGTGGGTGGAAAACCCGCCGATGGCCACCGTGGAGAACGCGTGACCGATGGCGTCGAACGGACCCATGCCCCCGACCCAGTACCCCAGGCCGCATACCAGGGTCAGTCCCAGGTAGATGTACCACAGTGCCTTGGCGGTCTCGGTGATGCGCGGGGTCAGCTTGGTGTCCTTCATCGGCCCGGGCGTCTCCGCGCGGTAGAGCTGCATGCCGCCGACGCCGAGCATGGGCAGGATGGCCACGGCCAGCACGATGATCCCCATGCCCCCCAGCCACTGGAGCTGCTGGCGGTAAAACAGCACGGCATGGGGCAGGTCGTCGATGCCGGTCATCACCGTCGCGCCGGTGGTGGTGAGCCCCGACATGGACTCGAAAACGGCGTCCGTGATCGACAAGTTTGGCTCCTGGGAAAGAAACAGCGGCAGCGCGCCGAACAGCCCCAGCACCGTCCAGAACAGCACCACCACGACAAACCCGTCCCGCAGTCGCAGCTCCCGGCGGAAGGATCGCACGGGAAACCACAGCACCAGACCGGTGAACAGCGTCACCGCAAAGGCCAGCAGAAACGGCGTCGTCGCTCCGTCGTCGTAGATGATCGACACCAGCATGGGCGGGACCAGCGTCAGGCTGAAGAGCATCAACAGCAGGCCGACGATGCGTTGTATGGCGCGGGGCTGCATCAGTGCAGATACGACACAGCGGCCGTTGTTATTCTTGTATGTCGCATCCTGTATTCGTTCAAATGAACGTAATTCCCACCTGGAACAGCCGCTCCACCTCGGGAATGCGATGTTTGTCGACCACGAACAGGATCACGTGGTCTTCGGCTTCGATCACGGTGTCGTGATGCGCGCTGAGAACCTCGTCGCCGCGCACGATGGCCCCGATGGTCGTAGCCGGTGGAAGCCGGATCTCTTCGATGGCCCGGCCCACGACTCTGGAGGTTTCCTTGTCGCCGTGGGCGATGGCCTCGATGGCCTCCGCAGCCCCGCGACGCAGCGAATGCACCACGGCCACGTCGCCGCGGCGCACGTGCGCGAGGAGGCTGCCGATCGTGGCCTGCTGGGGGGAAATGGCGATATCGATGATGCCGCTCTGCACAAGGTCGACGTAGGCCGCGCGGTTGATCAGCGACATCACCTTCGTGGCCCCCATGCGTTTGGCCAGCATCGCCGAGAGAATATTGGCCTCGTCGTCGTTTGTCAGGCCGCAGAACACGTCCGTGTTCTCGATGTTCTCATCGAGAAGCAGCTCCTCGTCTGCGGCATCGCCCAGCAGCACGATGGTCTTTTCCAGGTCCTCGGAGAGCCGCGCCGTGCACTCGGAATTGTGATCGATGATCTTCACCTGGTAGCGGTTCTCCAGCGCCTTGGCCAGGCGCCGGCCGATGTTGCCCCCCCCGGCGAGCATGACGCGTTTCACGGGCTTGTCCAGGCGGCGCAGCTCACTCATCACGGCCCGGATGTTCTTCTTCGCGGCGATGAAGAAGACCTCGTCATCCACCTCGATGACCGTGCTGCCTTCCGGGATGATCGGCCTTCCGCGGCGGAAGATGGCCGCCACCCGCGTGTCCACGCCGGGCATGTGGTCCTTGAGCTCGCGCAGCTCGTGGCCGACCAGCGGGCCGCCGTAGTAGGCGCGCACGGCCACGAGCGAGACCTTGCCCGCGGCGAAGTCCAGCACCTGCAGCGCGCCGGGATGCTCGATGAGGCGCTGGATGTAGTCCGTCACCAGCTGCTCGGGACTGATCAGCACGTCCACCGGCATCGCTTCCTGGGTGAACAGGCGCGGCTCGGACAGGTACTCGGTCGCGCGGACCCGCGCGATCTTTGTGGGAGTATGGAACAGCGTGTAGGCGACCTGGCAGGCCACCATGTTGGTGTCGTCGCTGTTGGTGACGGCCAGGATCATGTCCGCGTCCTCCACCCCCGCCCGCACCAGCACGTCGGGGTGCGAGGCGTGCCCGATGACCGTGCGCAGGTCGAGTCGATCCTGCAGCGCCCGCAGGCGCGCCGGATCGACGTCCACGATCGTAATGTCGTTGGCCTCGCTGACCAGATTTTCGGCAACGGATGCCCCCACCTGGCCGGCCCCGAGAATAATGATCTTCATCGACGATCAATCATCGTGTCGAAAGAAGCCGCGCCGGCCGGGCCGCTCATCCGTCCGTCGCGAGGCCCGAACCGGCCGTCCGGAAGGCCGCCACGGCCATCCTCCCCCGATGACTCGCAACGGTGATCGACAACCCGGGGCGGCGCTGCGGTCCGTGTCTCGCCCTTACTCGCCACTGGCCACCTTCTTCGGGTCGATTCCCAGGGCCCTGAGCTTTCGATACAGGTGCGTGCGCTCCATGCCGGCGAGCTTGGCCACCTTGCCGACGCTGCCGCCCGTCTCCTGGAGCTGATGTTCCAGATAGGCCTTCTCGAATTGCTCGCGCGCCTCGCGCAGGGGCAGGTCGAACACCGCGGGCGTGCCTGCCGCCTCCGCTTTCTCCCCGTCGCCCAACGCGGCCTCGACCTCCTCGACCTCGATCTCGGCGTCGCGGCCTACAATCAACAGGCGCTGCACCAGGTTGATGAGCTCGCGAATGTTCCCCGGCCAGGCATAGTTGCGCAGGCGGTTCTGCGCGGCGACCGTGAAGTCGCGGTATTGCAGATTCTCGTGGGTGGCGAAGAAGTCCACGAAATAGCGCAGGAGATCGGGAACATCCTCGCAGTGCTCGCGCAGCGGCGGAACCTGCAGGGGCACGACATTCAGATGATAGTAAAGGTCCTCTCGAAAGCTCCCCGCGCGAACTTCTTCTTCCAGGTTGCGGTTCGTGGCCGCGATGATGCGCACGTCCACCGCGACCGGCTCGGCTCCGCCCACGCGCATGAACGAGCGCGACTCCAGGGCGCTCAGCAATCGTGCCTGGGTGGCCATATCCATGTCGCCGACGTCATCCAGGAACAGAACTCCGCCGTTGGCCTGTTCCAGCCTGCCGTAATGGATCTTGCCGCGGTCTTCACTCCCGAAGAGCTCCACGGCGGAGTTCTCGCTGGCGATGGAAGCCACGCCTACTTCGACAAACGCTCCGCTGCTTCGCGCGCTGCAGGAATGCAGATAGCGTGCACAGACGTGCTTGCCGGTACCGGGCTCGCCGGTGATCAGCACCCAGCTGTCGTGCTGCGCGATACGCTTGATCTGCTCGCGCAACTCGTGCATGACCTGGCTCTTGCCGAGCGGCTCCGATACCGGGCGCACGTGACGGCGGAGCCCCACGTTCTCGCGTTGCAGCCGGTGGGTTTCCAGGGCGCGCTCAACCGTCAGAAGCAGCTTTGCGAGCGACAGAGGCTTCTCGAGAAAGTCGTAGGCGCCCAGGCGCGTGGCCTCCACGGCCGTCTCCACGGTCCCGTGACCGGAGATCATGATCACCGGCGCCATGAGGTTGTCTTCCTCCGACCATTCCCTGAGCAGCGTAATGCCGTCTACGTCGGGCATCCAGATATCGAGCAGAACGAGATCGGGCCGGCGCGTGCGCCGCGCGCGCCGCGCCGTGTCGCCGTTCTCCGCAACGGTGACCTCATACCCTTCGTCTTCGAGGATCTCTTGAACCAGATGACGGATTTCCGGCTCGTCATCGACTACCAGAATATGGCCCGCGCTCATGACGCGCCCCCTGCCATTGCTCGTTCGGGCCCCAAAGCGGCGGCTCGCGCATGACTATTGCACTTCATGCCGGGTATTGCAATTGCGATCCCGGTGGAAAATGCAGGCTAGGCGGCGGCATTATTCTTTTCCTTTGCCTTGCGCGCAGACAATTTGCGATGGCGCTTGCCACCCCGGGCCGAGGCTCGCTGCGTCGCGGCTTCGGGCACGGGCAGGCGTATGATGATGCAGGCGCCGCCTTCCTCGAGGTTCTCCGCCCACAGCATGCCTCCGTGCTCCTCGATGATCTTTTTCACGATTGCCAGGCCCAGCCCGCTTCCCTTGGANNCGCACACGCAGCTCCACATAGCGGCAATTGGCCTGCTCCATGCAGCGTGTGCTGACCGTGATCCGCGGCTCCTCGACTCCCTCCATGGCCTCGATGGCGTTCCTCAAGAGATTGTGCAGCACCTGGCGGATGCGGCCGTCGTCCGCCTCCACCTGCGGGAGGCTGCGGTCCAGCTCGATGTCCAGCCTTACGCCGCTCCCGTCTCCGCGATAGAGCTCCAGCACCTCGTTCACGATGTTGTTCAAATCCAGCCAGCGGAACTCGATCTTCGGTGCCCGCGCATATTCTGAAAAGGCGTTCACCATCTCCTTCATCAACTCCACCTGCTGCACGATCGTGTGGGTGGCGCGATCCAGGACCTCCGCCTCCTTGGGATCCATGCCGGTGAGGAGCTTGTGGCGCAGACGTTCCGCGGACAGTTGAATGGGCGTCAAAGGGTTCTTGATCTCGTGCGCCAGCCGCCGGGCNNCCAGGCGGCATCCCGCTGGGCCTGTACGAGCGTGGTGATGTCGTCGAAGACGATCACGTTGCCGCCGTGCTCCTCGTCCACGCCGGGCAACGGGGCACCACGACACATCAGCACCTGCCGGCCGGCGGCACCGAACAGCGTGACTTCTTCGCGCCATTCCTCGCCCTCGTCCAGGTGCTCCGAGATGGCATCCACAAACTGGCGCAGCGCAGCGCTCTGCCCCGCGATCTCCTCCAGGGGTTTGTCGGTCCAGCCCCGGGTATCCAGGCCCAGGATATCGCCCGCGGCATCGTTGATGGTGCGCAGCCGTCCGTCGAGGTCCAGCGCAAACACGCCCGAGGACAACCGGCCCAGCACGGCCTCGATATAGGCGCGTTGATCTTCGGCCTCGAGCTGACTGCGTTTCACCTCGTCGCGCGCAAGGCCGATCTTGTGGGTCATCTCATTGAAGGATTGCACCAGAAAGCCCAGCTCGTCGTGGCTGGTCTGCGGCAGGCGCGCATTGTAGTTGCCTTCCGCTACGGCGCGCGTGCCCTCGGCGAGATCGCGCACCGGTGCCACCAGTCGCCGTGCGGAGACGAACGCCGCCCACACCGCGGTCAGCAGCGTCAGCAGCAATACCAGCGAAAGCGTGAGCGTGAAGCTGTATTTGAGGGGTTTGCGCAAATATACCAGCTCGTCGTACTTGGCGTAGGCCGCCTGCACGTTGCTGGCGAGGCGGTTGTGCCGCTCCGCCACGGGAAACAGCGCCTGCAGCACTCGCGTGCCGACGAAGGGATCCGGGCTCGCCACACGAACGATCACCCGCACGTGCAGACCCGAATCTCCGATGGGATCCAGGCCCACGTAACGACCGGTCTCGCGGACGTAGGAAAGGATGCTTTCGTCCGGGCGGTTGGGCACGAGCTTCGACACCTCGGAGCCGCTGGAGACCACAACCTGACCCTCGCTCAGCAGCGTGAGCTCCGAGGCGTCCGTGCGCGAGCGCAGATCGTTGAGCATGAGCGCCGCCACGTCGTCCGAGGCGCCCGAAACCTCCTGGGCCATCTGCTCGGTGTTCTTCAGCATTTCGCGCATGCGCGAGTCGAGCGCCGCACGGCTCAGCTCCAGCGCATCGTCCAGGGCCTTCTCGATGCGTACGTCGAACCAACTGTCGATGCCCCGGTGCAGGAACTCCAGGGAAAAGTAATAGACGATGGACACCGGGATCACCGAGATGACCACGAACATGACCAGTATGCGGCTGGTCAGCCGCGAGCCCGCCGCCTTCCGGCGATAGTTGCGAACCAGGCGATAAAGGTTGATGCCGATGGCGATCACCAGCACCACAAGACCGGTTACATTGATGATCAGCAGCGTGGCGTACTGGCGATCGAACTTGGCGGAGTTGTCGGTGGCCTCGCTCATGAGATAGAGCGAGACCAGCAGCAACACGGACAGCGCCACGACCGGCGCCAATCCGGTAACCATGCGTTTCAGGAGTTCAGTTCCCATACGTACCATTCACTGGACAGGTGCCAGTCCGGTGTGATCCAGGCGACGGGCCGCAGCGGCGCCGGCAGTGCGCTGATCTCCAGATCGGTGCGCAGCTGCACCTCGTAGAGCTCTCCGGCATCGAGCAGCCCTTCATCGAGCACCGGCAGCTTCTCAATGCGACCGAGCGCGTCGATCGCGCCGCGCCGCGAGCGGAAGCTTCGCTGAACGCCCGTGTTGAGGTTCCTCACGATGTACTTCTCGCTGAGCGCGTGATAGCGCAGCTCATAGCGCTGCTCCAGCTCGGCCACTGTCTCGTCCCACAGGTAGGCGCGCGGATGGCTCACTCTGATCTTCAGGCGCACCGTGAGGGGCACGCCGTTTTCCAAAGCCTCCACGGCATCGTCGCTGAACGCGTATTCGATACGGGCGTCCAGATGGAAGACGCCATTCTCCAGGGCCGTGCTTGCGTTGCGTATGGTGAACTCCTCCGCGCGGGCATCCTGCGACCACAGTCCAAGCCCCACCAGCGCAACCAGCGCGCCCACCAGCCCGGGGACTTGGGCGCTCGGTCGACCGCGCGGGTCCGTCCGCGGGGGCGGCCTCCGGCCGGGCAAAAGGAATTTCTGAAATTTCATTATGTTACGAATTGTTATTCGCGGGATCCAGTGTTGTTCTGTGCTTTGTCAGGCAGGCATAGTAGAAGCCGTCCATGTCATCCTCCCCCGGGAGAATCTGGCGGCCCGCGCCTGCCGGACGGCCCCATTCGGCTTCCAGGGGCAGCGCCTGCGCGTCGGGATGATTCCGAAGGAAGGCATCCAGCAACTCCCCGTTCTCCGCCGGGACCACGGAGCACGTTGCGTACACCAGCCGTCCGCCCGCTTTCAGCAAAGGCCACACACCCTCCAGTATACGACGCTGTCGCTCGGCAAGCCTCGCCACGTCCCCGGGACGGCGCAGCAGCTTGATGTCCGGATGCCGCCGGATGACGCCGGTTCCCGTGCAGGGCGCATCCACGAGAATGCGCTCGAAGCCCACGCCGTCCCACCAGCCCCCCGGCTCGGCGGCGTCGCCGCACACCAGCTCGGCGTGCAGATGCAGCCGCCCCAGCGCGGACGAGACATCTGCCAGGCGCTCGGCGTTCCGGTCCAGCGCGATCACCGTCGCGCGCGCGCCACCGCGCACCGCCAGGGATTCCAATATATGCGCCGTCTTGCCTCCCGGCGCGGCGCACGCATCCAGAACGCGTTCGCCCGCACCGGCGTCGAGCAGCGGCGCGGCGAGCTGCGCCGCGCCGTCCTGCACCGAGACCAACCCCTCATGGAAGCCGGGCAGGCTCTCCGCGGCGATGGCATGCGCCAACACCACGCCATGCTCGCTGTGAGCGATGGGGCTTGCCGCGATCCCGGACTCATGCAGACGCTGCAGGTAGGCGTCGCGATCGGTCCGCGTCGCGTTGACCCGCAAGGCCATGGGGGCTCGTGCGTTGTTCGCCTCGACCATCGCGCGCCAGTACTGCGGCCAGGCTTCTTTCAAGAGCCCGAGCAGCCATTTCGGGTGCGCCAGCGCCGCTTCCTCACGCGCGTCGGCCGCCGCGGTGATGGCGTCCGCTCGGCGCTGAAAGTTGCGCAGCACGCCGTTGACGAGTGCCTTCGCCCAGGTCTTGTGCAGCGCCTCCGCCCCGCTCACCGTCTCGGCGATGGCGGCATGCGCGGGCACCCGCATATACACCAGCTGGTAGATCCCGGCGAGGATCAAACACTCCACATCGGCGTCTTTCGCCTTGAGCGGCTTGTGCAGCAGTTGCCGCGCCATGGCCTGCAGGCGCAGATACCAGCGCAGCACGCCGTAGCACAGCTCCTGAACGAAGGCGCGGTCGCCCGCTGCTGTGTCGTTCAACGCCGCCGGCAGCGCCGCCGAAAGCGAACGTCCCTCACCGGCGACCCGTGCCAGGACGCTCGCGGCAACGGCCCGGGGATTGGCGGTAACGGCGCGTTGCGAAGGGCTCACCATCGCGGCTCGGGCTACGAGCTGTTCTCGATCCGAAGTCCGAGGTGCCTGCCGTCCCTTCCGAACCCGGGCCGGGCGTTCAAGAACTCGGCGGCGCTCATGCGCCTGCGGCCTGCGGGCTGGAGCTCCACGATGCGCAGCATGCCCTCGCCCGTGGCCACGTCGATTCCTTCCGGGCCGACGGCCACGATCTCTCCGGCCGAACCGGCGACGTCCGCCGGTCGAGCTTCGGCCCGCCAGATGCGCAGCACCGTCTCATCAACATGGGTCTGGGCCACCGGCCACGGGTTGAACGCGCGCACCTTGCGCTCGAGCAGCGCAGCCGGCTCGGACCAGTCCAGCTCCGCCTCGCTCTTGTCGATCTTCGGCGCATAGGTCACGCATGCCTCATTCTGGGGCGACGCCTCTGCAGTTCCCTGCGCCAACCTTTCAAGCGTCTCGAGCAAGGCACCGGTGCCCAGGGGGGCGAGGCGGTCGTGCAGCGTCTGTGCCGTGTCCCGCGCCTCGATGGGGCAGCGCACCTCGGCAAGGATATCGCCCGTATCCAGCCCTTCGTCCATCTGCATCAGTGTAATACCCGTCTCGGCGTCGCCGGCCACGATGGCCCGCTGGATGGGCGCAGCGCCGCGCCAGCGGGGCAGCAGCGAGGCGTGCACGTTCACACAGCCCAGCGGCGGGATTCGCAGCACCTCCGGGGGAAGGAGCAGCCCGTAGGCCACGACCACGACGATATCCGGCGCCAGCGCAGTGAGCGCTTGCTGCGCCTCTGCCTTGCGCAGCGTGGCGGGCTGGTGCACTTCCAACCCGGCTTCGAGCGCCCGCTGCTTGACCGGGCTCGGTCGCAGATGCCGGCCCCGGCCGGCGGGGCGATCCGGTTGCG
>JABAHQ010003231.1_pt1 | contig 10849 bp, 10 predicted proteins | sample 7062091 | NCBI WGS metagenome assembly JABAHQ01 (sample SAMN14534359, study PRJNA622989) | marine sediment metagenome | biome: marine biome [ENVO:00000428]; feature: marine pelagic biome [ENVO:01000023]; material: deep marine sediment [ENVO:00002113] | place: India: Gulf of Kutch | collected...
TGATTGCGCAGTCGGGCTACGTCAGCACGGGTCGGGTTCTACCGCGCCTGCAGCCGTGCCTCAGTGGTTAGGGGATACGCGCCAATCCGGATGCTGGCTGCCCTTTCCATACTGGGGCCGCACACCTTAGCGCTATACGACCCCTGGCATATCTGACAGCTACCATTCCGATCGAGTCGCCTTCAGCCTTACGGCGCATGCCCGGCCGAAATCTGAGTCCGTCTCTTGGATGATCCGGAATGTTGCCTGATCTCGTTACCGCCTNNCTAACCCTATCCCGTTCCTACTACCCGAAGGCCTTTACCTACTTCGCGATCGCTTCTGCGATCCTGCTGGCATTAGCACTACTGAACGCCACCGTTCCGGTACTGCTTCGCGAGGCAACCAACCGGCTCGCCGCGGGCGATGCCATGAGCATTATCCTGGTCACGGCGGCGGCCTATGCACTGTGCTGGACCGGTGCGCAGGTGCTGGAGTGGACCAAGAACATCCTCTCGGCTGCGGTGCTGGTGCGCTGCGACGCGGCCTTCTACCGCGCGTTCTTCGATCACCTGCTCAAGGTGCCACAGGCCGAGCTGCGCAGGCTCGACCAGGGCGTGCTGGTCGCCGATGCACAGCGTTCCAAGGGTTCTTTCAGTGCGCTGACCAGCACGCTGTTCTGGATCGTGCTGCCCACACTGATCGAGCTGCTGTTCGTATTCGCTGTGCTCGCCACGTTGATCAGCGTCGCCTTCGCTGCGTTCTTCATTGCAGCCATCGTCGGGCTGGTTGGGCTTTCGGTATTGCTGTCACGCAAGGCCAAGGGCATCCACCAGCGCATCATGGAATCGAACAACCAGGTGATGTCGCATTTCACCGAGCGGATGCGCCTGGTCGAGGAGATCAAGCTCAACAATGCCCAGCCGCTGGAGCAGCAGCGCTTCGGCACAAAGGTGGGCGGCTTCATCGACAGCGTCACCCTGGGCAACCTGCGCATTGGCCTGCTCATGCTGCTGCAGGTCACCCTCGTCGGTGCGTTGCTCCTGGCCTCGACGCTCTACGTCGTCGGCGAGGTCGCGAAGGGCACCTACACCGTCGGTGACTTCGTCATGATCAACGGCTACGTCATGCAGCTGACGATGCGCCTGGCCCTGCTGGCGAGCGTACTGATCGAGCTGCGCAACCACTTGGTCCTGCTGGACAGGGGCTTTCATTACCTGGACCTGGAAGCCGAGCCCCAAAGCCTCAGGACCCCCGACACCGACGCCGAAGTCCTATTGGAGCTCGAGGGGGTGACCTATCGCGCCGAAGGCCGGACGATCCTCGACAAGGTCGACCTGCAGATCCGCCAGGGCCATACCTATGCGATCACCGGCCCCTCGGGCGCCGGCAAGACGACGCTGCTGCGCCTGCTGGTTGGACTGATCAAGCCGGAGGAGGGCACGGTCAGGGCGTTCGGCACGGACACGAGAAGCCTCGACCGCACGGCGTTGCTCGACGCCGTCTCGGTCGTTACCCAGCATCCGCTGCTCATCGCCGGCAGCGTTGCCGAAAACGTCCGCTACGGTGCAAAGGGAAACTTGAGCGACAACCAGCTCGACAGCCTACTCGGCCAGCTCGGACTCGACGCCCATGCCAGCGACACCCCGACCACGGACAGACACGTGGGGTTCGATGCCGCTGCCGTGTCGGGCGGGGAGAAGCAACGCATCGCGATCGCCCGGGCGTTGGCGCGGGGAACGCCGACGATCCTCCTGGACGAGCCCACCTCGGCCCTGGATGTCGAGAGCGAGGACCGCACCATCGATGTGCTCAAGGCCAACGCCCGGACACTGGTGATGATCACCCATCGCCAGTCGGTCATTGCCAAGGCCGACTACCTCATCCGCCTCGACGGAGACGGGACGGTGCGCATGGGCTCAGCCCCCCGCTGAAGCCTGGCCTTGAGCGCGCTTGGAGGGCTTTCAACCCTGACGCCTCGGTTGCGGCCCGAGTGATGGGAATAGCGGCCTGAGCAAAGGGGAGTGCTTTCGCCTCAGTTGCGTCTCAGCGCGCCGAACCGCTGGAAACAGCCCAGCCTCACCTCGATCCTCAATCCTTCACCACCGGTTCAGCATCCGTCTTTTCCAACAACGCCTCGATGTCTTCGATCACCTGCAGCGCCGCCATCGGCCCGCCAAGCGAGGTCCACAACGACCCGTCGACCGCACCGAAGCGCTTTGCCTGAATCGCCGACAGCTGGCGGAACGCCGGCGTCTGCTCGGCCTGGTGCATGGCCTCGACCGCCTCGCCACTGGTGGCCAGGGTGCCGATCACCAGCCAGTCGGCATCCAGCAGTTCCAGCGATTCCAGGCTCAGGGCCATCGAGTGGGTATGACCCGGGTCCTGCTGATGCGGCGGACGGACGAGGCCGATGTCCTCTACCACCGAGCTGGAGAAGGCGTCGAGGAACATGTACGACGGGCCCTTGGGGTTCCAGCGCACGATGCTCAGCGTCTCGCCCTGATGGCCCGCGAGGCGCTTGCGCGCTTCTTCGACGCGCGTCCAGTAGCGTTCCAGCACGGCCTTGGCCTCGGTCTCGCGGTTCAGCGCCTGGGCGGTGCGCTGCATGCTTTCCTGCCAGGGCCGCGCCCAGCTGAAGGTGATCACCGTGGGCGCGATCTCGTTGAGGATTGCCAGCTGCTCGGGCTTGACCGGGCCGGTGAGGATCAGGTCGGGCTGCAGTTCCAGCAAGGTTTCCAGGTTGGGATTGTCGATATCGCCGACCACCTCGATCCCGGCCGGGAGCCTGCCGTCCAGGTAACGTGGCGGTGCCGCCTGGCCACGGCCGTTGATGGTGCCGACCGGGGTGACGCCGAGCGCCAGTGCGGTGTCCAGGTCGATCTCGCTGAGGGTGATGACGCGCTTGGGCTCGGCGGGGACGCTTACCGTATTGCCGAAGGCGTCCTGCACCTGGCGGGTTTCGGCCATGGCGGGCAGGGCGAGCAGGCCGGCCAGTAATGTGGCGACGAGGCGCCGGAAGATCATGGGCATCATGGCGTAGCTTCCTTTTCAGTATGTTCGAGCAATGCCTCGGTATGCGCGGCCAGGGCCCCGCGGCGACGCGGCACGATGACCGGGGCGCCATCGCCGGGTGCGTGGAGGATGTCGACGTCGGTGTCGTAGAGGCGGTCGACCAGCGCCTTGGTCATCACCTGCCGTGGCGGGCCGATGGCCTGTACGCGGCCGTCGGCGAGGGCGATCAGCTCGTCGCAATAGCGCGCGGCGATGCCGAGATCATGGATGACGATGAGCACCGTGCGCCCGGCGGCGGCGATGCGGTACACCGCTTCCATGACCTCGGCCTGGTGGCCAATGTCCAGCGCGCTGGTGGGTTCGTCGAGCAGGATCAGATCGGTGTTCTGCGCCAGGATCATCCCTAGCCAGGCCCTTTGTGCCTGGCCGCCGGAGAGCGAGGTGGCGCTGCGCTGCCAGATCGCGTCGAGCTGCATGGCCTTGCGGGCGCGGGCGACCTGGTGGGCATCTTCCTCGCTCCACTGGTTCAACCAGCCCTGGTGCGGGTGGCGGCCGTACTGCACCAGTTGCTCGACACGGATGCCCTCAGCCAGCACCGGCCGCTGCGGCAGGAAGGCCAGTTCGCGCGCCAGCGCCTTGAGCGAATAGTGCGTCAGTGGCTTGCCGTGGATTTCCACCGTGCCGCGCTGCAGCGGTAACTGGCGGGCGAGCAGTTTGAGCAGCGTGGATTTGCCGCTGCCATTGGGGCCAACGATACCGACCAGCTTGCCGCGCGGCAGGCTGAAGGACACGTCGTCGAGCACCACCTTGTCCTGATAGGCGAAATGCAGGTTTTCTGCACGCAGGGCGTTCATCAGTCAGCTCCTCGTCTGTCCTTGATCAAGAGGCCGAGCAGCAGGATGCCGCCGAGCAGGCGCGTCATGATTCCGGTAGGGATTTCTTCGGGTTGGGCGAGCACGCGCACCAGCGTATCGCTGCCGAGCAGCAGCACCGCGCCGCACAGGGCCGACAGCCAGATCGGTGCAAGGTTGTCGCGCGCCAGCCACGAGGCGAGGATCGGTGCGGCCATGGCGATGAACACCACCGGCCCGCCGATGGCGGTGCCCAGCGCCGCCACCAGAATCGCCAGGGCGAGCACGCCGAGCTGGATAGCCGGCACGCGGATGCCGAGGTTCTGCGCGGTGGCATCGCCGAAGCGCAGCAGCGCCAGCGGCCGGTTGACCAGCGCCAGCAGCGGGCAGAGCAGCGCCAGCAGCACTGCGATGGGATTGACCGTCTGGTAGCTGATGCCGGCGAAGTGGCCCATCTTCCACAGGTAGATGCTGCCCAGATGTACCAGCGGCTGGGTCGACATGGCGAAGTCGCCGATGGCGCCGAGCAGCTCGGACAGCGCAATGCCGATGACGATGAACAGGTAGCCCTGCTCGCCTGGGCGCCGGCACAGGGCAAACAGCGCGGCAGCGGCGAGCAGGGCACCGAGCGGCGAAGCCCACCAGGGCCAGTTGCCGAGCGTCAGGTAGAGGGCGAAGGCGACCACGGCGAGCGACGCGCCCTCGTTCACGCCGATCATGTCCGGCGTGGCCAGGCGGTTGCGTACCAGGGTCTGGATCAGGCAGCCGGCCATGCCCATGGCCAATCCGGCGACGATGGCCGCCGCGACCCGCGGCAGGCGCAGCTTGAACACCATGATCTCCTGCAGCTTGCTGCCGCGGCCGGCGAGCGTGGCGATCACGTCGCGCACACCGAGGTTGCCGCTGCCCAAGCTGATCGCCAGCACCGCGAGGCCGGCCAGTAGCAGCGCCAGCAGGCCGAACATCAGCCAGTTGCGCCGGCGCAGCAGCAGGCTCAGGCCGCCGATGCGCAGCGTCCAGACACCGGAAGGATTGGCAATGGGCGGCATCGGCTACCTCACCGTCAGCAGGGAACGGAAGCCGCCGCGCAGCACGATGACGATCAGCGCCGGCGCGCCGAGTGCCGCGAGCAACGTGCCGACTGGCAGTTCGTAGGGCTGCAGCAGCCAGCGCGCGAGCACGTCGGCGGCGAGCAGGAAGAGCATGCCGAACAGCGTCGAGAACAACAGCTGGCGTAACAGCGCCACTGGTTCGAGCAGCCGTGCGCAATAGGCCGCGAGAAAACCGACGAAGCCCACCGGGCCGGCCAGGGAAATGGCGCAGGCGGTGAGCAGGGTGGACGCCGCCAGCACGCCGAGACGCACCCAGCTGGTGTGGATGCCCAGCGCACGCGCCTGGCTGTCGCCCATCTGCATCAGCGTCAGCTGCCGGCACAACAGTGCCGCGAGGATCAGCCCGAGCACGGCGAGCGGGGCGACGGTGGCGAGCGCGTCGAGGCGCGAGGCGGACAGCGAGCCAAGGTTCCAGAAGCGGAACTGTTCGAGCGCCACGCGGGTGGACAGCAGCAGGTAGTTCGCCAGTCCGCCAAAGATGGCGCCCAGCGCCACGCCGGCGAGAATCAGCTTGAGCGGGCTGGCCTGGCCGAGCATCAGCCCGATGCCGAGTACGCCCAGATTGCCCAGCAGCGCGCCGAGCCCCGACCAGAGCAGGTAGCCCTGGGTCGACTCGACGCCGAAATAGATCAGGCCGATCACCAACCCGAGTACTGCACCGGCATTCACGCCGAGCAGGCCGGGTTCGGCCAGGGGATTGCGCGTCGCGCTCTGCAGCAGCGAGGCGGCGATCGCCAGACTCGCGCCGACCACCAGCGCGGCGAAGGTGCGCGGCAGGCGCAGGGTATCGACGACCATCGCCAGCTTGTCGTCCGCCACATACTCGGGCGCGCCGAGCAGATAGCCGAGCACCGATTCGGCGCCGTACACGCCGGCGCCGGTGGCCAGCGACAGGGCCAGCAACACGAGCAGAAGGCCGCCTCCGGCAACGAGGGTGGCCTTCTGCAATGCCGGCATCGTCGGATCAGTGGGCATGGTTCATCGGTCTTTGGCTCCGGTAGCCCGGCGTCGCGCCGGGCCGGGGTTGGGTCAGATGTCGTAGTTGAAACCGACGAACAACGTGCGGCCCATGAGGATGTTGTCGACCGACTGGGCGACGTCGTCGCGTTTTTCGTTGGTCAGGTTGTTCATCCCTGCGCGCAGAGACAGCNNTGATGGAACGCACCGCTCTCGACGTTGGGTTCGGCCGCCGAGACGTATAGCAGCTGGCTGCCGGTGTACTGGTAGTCGAGGTTCAGCCCGAGCTTGGGCATGGCCTGCCAGTCGACGCCGAGGTTGGCGACATGCTGCGGCGAGTTGCGAATCGCTTCGTCGGTGTCGCGATCCTCGGCATCCGAGTAGGTGTAGTTGCCGCGCAGGCCTATGGAGTCGGTCAATGCGTAGCGACCGTGCAGCTCGTAGCCCTGCACGCGCGCCTTGCTGACGTTGCTGTAGGTCATCACTGCCGGACGGTAGCCGACTCGCCAAGTGTCGGTGACGATCATGTCCTCGATGTCGTTGTGGAAGAACATGATCCCAGCCTCCAGACGCTCGTCCTGGTAGAGCGTGCCGATCTCGTAGCTGGTCGCGGTTTCCGGCTTGAGGTCGGGGTTGCCGACCAGCGTGCACATGCCGCGGCAGGCCAGTACGCCGTAGGTTTCGTCGGACTGGTAGATGCTCGGCGCCTTGAACGATTTGCCGGCGCCGCCCTTGATTACCCAGTTGTCGGTGAGGTTGAAGACGCCGTAGGCTCGGGGGCTGAATTCGCCGCCGAAGGCGTCGTGGTCGTCCCAGCGGCCGCCAAGGGTAATGTCCAGGTCGCCGAGGGAGAACTCGTCCTGCAGGTAGAGCGCCTTCTGGTCGACTTCGGTGTCTGAGCCGAGATTCTGGTTATGCGCGAGCTCGGTACGCCGCCATTCGCTGCCGACGGTGAACAGGTGGCTGCCGAGCGCGGCGCTAAGCTGGCCGTCGACGGTGTGGTTCTTCTGCTGGATATCGCCTTTCATGCCGCGCAGATTGGTCATGATCTGAGAGTCGTCCATCAGATCGACGTCTTCGTAGTAATAGCGCACGCGGGTGTTGAAGCCGTCCCAGTTGCCGCTGTGGCCGAGGCCCAAGCTCCAGCGCTCCATCTCCTGCACGTTCGTGACGACGGTGCCGAAGTTGTTCCAGTCGGCCTCGCGGTCGTCCTTGCGATGCGTGAAGTCGAGATCGACGGTCTGGCGCTCGTCGAGCAGCCAGTTCAGCGAACCGAAGACGCTGCCGTTCTGCCGCTGCTCCACGGCATCGGTATTGGGGTTGACGGTCTGCTCGCTCAGCCAGGCGGCCTGGTCGGTTTTCTCGACGAACAGGTTGCCGCGCAGCTTGCCGTCGATCAGCGCGCCGCTGACGTAGCCGCTGGCCTGATGGCTGTCGCCGGACTCTCCTTCGGTGGGATGCTCGTAGGTGTAGGCAACACCGGCCCGGGTTTCGTCGGTGGCCTGGCGCAGGATCACGTTGACCACGCCGCCCAGCGCATCGGAACCGTACAGGGAGGACATCGGCCCGCGGATCACTTCGATGCGCTCGATGGCGGCCATTGGGATCGACGAGAGGTCAAAGTCGTTGGCGTAGTTGGACGAAAGCGCATCGCGCGAGTTGATGCGTCGGCCGTTGACCAGCAGCAGGGTGTAGTCCGAATCCATGCCGCGCAGCTTGATTTCCTTGCGGCCGTAGGTAGACGACGGGTTGATGTGCACGCCAGGCAGGTATTTCACCGCGTCGGCAAGGCTGTAGACCGGCAGCTTCTCCAGTTCTTCGCGGGACACCACCGAGACGCTGGCCGGTGCGCTGAGCTCGCTATGCGCGGTCTGGGTGGCGGTGATGACTTCGTTCTTCAACGTGACCGGATTATCGGCTAGCGCTGCCAACGGCAGGAGGCTCCCAAGCAGGGTCAGTGAAAGATGGTGGCGGGGGCGAGTTCTTTTTCGTACAAGCTGCATGAGCAGGCTCCGTTGCTGGTAGTAGTGTTGTACAGCGTGACCATTCACGAATCGCCGGCAGGTTGAGCCCTGCCTTGTTTTGTAGGGATGCCCGCAGCCTGCGCCACCGAACGCGCCGCAACGGCGCGCAAGAGCGAAACAACACCGGCACCGGCGACGATTCCGGCTCCGGTATAGAGCCAGGCCAGCTCATCGAATCCGATAAGCCGGCGATCGGCATCTGCTGCGAGGTAGGCGGCCGAAAAGAGGCCACCCAGGCCGGCGGCGACGTTCGATACGGTGCTTTGCAGCGCCATGAACGCGGCCCGTTGTTCAGGTGAAGGAATCGCAGCGGCGATCGTGAGCGTGCTGCTGCTACGCACCGCGCCCAGCGCCATGAAAAGCGCGAATACCAGGTACAGGGAAAGACCCTGCGGCACGGCGAAGCCAATGAACGTGACCCCTGCCAGGCACCCACTGCTCAGTAGCACCACCGCCTTAGCCTTACCGCGGTCGATGAGAACGCCACCCAGATGCATTGCAACCAGGCTTGCGAGACCACCGAATAGGNNGAATAGGTACAGCAGCCCCATCCGGTCGCGTGGGAACCCGAGATTGAACTGGAAGTAGTTGGAGAAGTGCGGAACCAGGAGAAAGTGGCCGAACATCTGCAGGAACACGATGGCCAACGCACCAAGACACAGCGGCGAGCGCAGCAGTGACAGGAGGTGCGGTCTCTCGCGTGCATGTTCCGCAGGGCTTGGGAACATGGCCAGGCAGAGCGCTGCGAGCAGAAGCCCGGCACCACCACAGACCAGAAAGGGTGTTTGCCAACCACCGTAGGCGACGAGTTCCAAGGCCAGCGGCGTGACGATAATCGCCGCTAATGAATAACCCATCGCAACATAGGCAAGTTTGCGACCGCGTTCTGCCACCGGAACCAGATCCAGCACGGCCGCCATCAGCACAGCCCCCATGGGCCCTGCAACCAGTCCTGACAGCACGAAAAGAGCGATGAGGTGCTGCGGCTCCTTAGCCATCGCACAGCTCAACAAGAGGGCGAAGCGCAGAGCCAGTAGGCAAACCAGAGCCCGCTTGCGCTCAAGTCGATCCAGCCACGCCGCGCTGGCCGCCGCGCTCAGCGCTGCGGCAAGTGTGGCGCCACCCGCAACATACCCGACGTGGCTGGCTTGCATGCCCAGTGCTCGCACGAAGTCCGGGCCGAGCGGCATGACCATCATCAGACTGCCGATCGACAGCATATTGATCAGCATGGCCAGGTGCACGGCGGCCTTTGGTTGGCGGGCGAGATCCATCTTCTTTATGACCACTCAGGTGACCAGGGGCGGCTGCATCTTATGTAAAGTAAAATAGTATTTCAAATACTAATCGTTCACATTAATGTTTATGGGCAAGCCTTGCACCTGCTTCTTCGACGGGGGAATCGTGACTCGGGCAACTGAAACGGTAAAAACCTGCCGCAGTGGTGCGGCGCCCTTGGATAGGGGGACGATAGCCGTGCTGAATGGCCTATATGTAGGCGACTTCGCGCGCTATCGGCACTGCCTTGTGCTGGCCGATGATCCGCGTGCCGCCATATCGCTTATTGACCTGCTGCGACCTGATTCGCTCGACGAACAGCTTTTGCGCTTCCGGCCCTCTGGATTGGAGGAGGATCGGCGGGCGCTGGTGTCACATTGGTCACGCCATTACTTCGTCCGGCTGATTCCCCCGGTCACCGCAGCAGCGGTGCTGCTGGATCACCGTCTACCGTTAGGTATTCAAGACATCGGCGTGATACTGGATGACGAAGGTCGGCCGGAGGCTTTCAAGTTGCCAAATGAAGGTGATCGCCTTCCCGAATCATGCGGACCTTTCGGGCGCTTCGCACATCTGGTCGAAGACAACCTCGGGCCTGTGATCGAGAAGCTTTGCAGCTATTCGGGCTTGTCGGCAAAGGTGCTATGGAGCAATGCCGGCAACTATTTTGAGGCAATGGTCACGCAGCTTGCCGCTCAGTCCCGCGACTCCTCGGGATCTGATGGACAGGCGCTGGTAGGTGCCCGCTTCCTGCCAGATGGGCGGCCTAACCCGTTGTTCGAGCCTGTGCGGTACGTCGAGCTGAAAACCGCGGATGGAGCCGCGCGTACTTGGCGGCGGCGACGCCTGTGCTGCATCCGCTACCTGCTAGAAGGCGTGGACCTTTGTCCAAACTGTCCGCGTCTCGGAACGCCACCGTAGCGGCGTGGGCCGAGTCAACTCGAGTTGCATGCTCGGATGCACTGGTGAAATAGGTTCAAGCGAGGAGGGCAGGAAACTCATCTCGCCATCCTCTTTGACGAGCCCACTCGGCCCTGATGTCGCGAGCGCGGAGCACACTCTGATGTACAAGGCCAACGGCCTGACGTAAGTGATGTTCACAATCACATCACCCATCGCCGTCGATAATTGAGCGAGGTGTCGATTGTGCAGGCGGCCGTACGACTATCTGAGGTGATCGCTCGGCCATCGCCGCAAATGCCATGGCCGCGGCCATATCCAGGGGCGCGGGGCTGGCGAGCGTTTGCACCGCACAGGCTCAGCACCATCTCGTTAAGCAAGACGGAGACCCGCAATGACCAGCAAGAACACGATCTGCCTGTGGTACGACGGTACCGCGCTCGAGGCGGCTACCTTCTATGCCGAGACCTTTCCGGACAGTGCCGTAGGCGCCGTGCATCGTGCACCAGGCGACTACCCTTCGGGCAAGCAGGGCGATGTCCTGACGGTCGAGTTCACCGTGATGGGGATTCCCTGCCTCGGGCTAAACGGGGGCCCGGTCTTCAAGCATTCCGAGGCGTTCTCGTTCCAGGTTGCGACCGACGACCAGGCCGAGACTGATCGCTTGTGGAGCGCGATCGTCGATAACGGCGGCCAGGAAAGCGAATGCGGCTGGTGCAAGGACAAGTGGGGC
>JABAHQ010003538.1_pt3 | contig 10841 bp, 10 predicted proteins | sample 7062091 | NCBI WGS metagenome assembly JABAHQ01 (sample SAMN14534359, study PRJNA622989) | marine sediment metagenome | biome: marine biome [ENVO:00000428]; feature: marine pelagic biome [ENVO:01000023]; material: deep marine sediment [ENVO:00002113] | place: India: Gulf of Kutch | collected...
AACGTGATCTCACAAATAAATAGCGGATACGCTGCTTATTAATCAATATTCGTTCTATATTAAGAGAAGGAGGCTGTTTAGTCACGAACGGCCTCCTTTTTCAATATCCATCAATTAATTACTGTTACTATGAGTTGGGAAGAGATTTTTAGTTACATCCGTGAAGTATTAAATATTCAGCTATTTACCATTAGCGAAGTGCCGGTAACGACAGCTTCTATTCTTCTATTTTTCCTGCTTCTTACTTTTTTCATCTTGGCGGGGATTTTTGCCCGTAGAGCAATAAATCGCAAAATATTCAAGCGTTTCAATGTTGATGAAGGTACGAGCTATACTCTTTCTCGAATCACGCAGTACATCATCATCACCATTGGGGTGCTGATTTCTTTCAATTTTGTAGGAATTAACCTGAGCAGTCTCACGGTAATATTTGGACTTCTTTCTGTGGGTATTGGTTTCGGGCTGCAGAATGTGACCTCAAATTTCATTTCGGGGCTTATTATTCTGTTTGAGCGCCCCATTAGTGTGGGCGATCGTGTTGTGGTAAACAATATCGAAGGGGATATAATCGAGATTAATATACGATCAACGATGGTACGGTCCGTCAATAATATTTCTATTGTGGTTCCTAACTCAGAATTCGTATCCAAAGACGTCATCAATTATTCGCATGGCGATCCCACTTATCGTCTGGATGTAAATGTGGGAGTTTCGTATGGCTCTGATTTGGATAATGTTTTGAAAGCCCTGAGAGAGGTCGCAGATAATAATAGTTCTGTAATGCAAAATCCTGAGCCGGAAGTTTTTCTTAATGAGTTTGGGGAATCGTCTTGGAATATGCAGCTGCGTGTCTGGATTCCTGATGTAAAGCAGTATCCTAAAGTTCGCAATGAACTAAATCAGGCGATTGTGCGGACGTTCAGAACCTATGGTATAGAGATCCCATTTCCACAACGAGATTTACATGTACGCTCATCGGTCAAATTACCTGTAGATAGCGAAGCACAAACATAAAAAAGTAGCACCACAAGAATTTGTGATGCTACTTAAAAAAAAGAAGACGTATTTCTGTGTTAATTTTCGATGGGAATGGTTTCTGAATCTGTTTCCTCAATTAGATTTGATGCATCACCGCGTAAAATAGGTTCTATGCGTTCAAACTGTGCATCCACTTTGGCTGCGAGATCCTCGTAAACAGCATATTGTTGTTCAGTAGGTCGCCCATCACCGGTACCTACCGTGTTGGCCAGAGAAGCCAGCTTGTTATTGAGCTTAATGGGATAGTTGAGAACATCCTGAAACGACTCGGCTTTGGTTTGCATGAGTTCGCTTTCTGCATCTGAAAGAGTGGTTAGCATAGACTCAACCCGGTTCTGCAGTTGTTCATTTTCGGGATTATCTGCTTTTATCCCGTTGAGCTCTTCCCGTATTTCACGAATACGATTGATGGTTTTATGCGTGGTGTCTAGCTTACTGATGATGGTCTGATGCAGATCGAACTGTGCCTCGAAATCATCCTGTGATACATCAATACGCGGATCTTTGGTGATCTCAAAGTTTTGACTCATAATGGTTTGATCATCAACAATCAGTCGAACCTGGTAGGTACCCGGAACGGCCATTGGTCCGCGGGTAGAACCGGCCCATAAAATTTGTCGCCCTTCGAGATCTGTAGCCCCGGGATAACGCATATTCCATACAAAGGTATTTTGTCCCTGTTTGGTGGTAAGAACATCAGAGGGCACATCGTGTTCTTTTTCGTGAAACTCCTCCGATTCTTTTACTTCTTTGCCATCCAGATCTTCTTTATTGGAGAATGTGCGAATGACGTCACCATTTGCTTCAGCAAATTGCAGTTGTACTTCCTGCTCAGAGATATTACTGTTTAGATTATAGTGTACAACTACGCCGTCTTGGGGGTTTTCACCTAACGTCTGTCCGGGATCGGGTTCGGTATGGTTGCCAAACAGGTAGGTTGTTTCCGGTTGATAGAGGTAATAATCGGATTGGGTGACTTGGTCACTAAGCTGGTGGAGCATGGACAGATCATCCAGCACCCAGAAAGAGCGGCCCTGTGTGGCTACCACAAGGTCTTTGTCCCGCTCGTGTACAGCTAAATCAGTAATGGGTACAGCGGGCAAGTTAAGTTGAAGCGGCTGCCAGAGTTCACCATCATTAAAAGAAACGTACACACCGGTTTCGGTACCTGCATAAAGCAGTCCTTTTTTATTGGGATCTTCGCGAATGACGCGTGTAAAATCCTTCTCAGGGATACCGGTCGTAATTTTCGTCCAGCTTTTCCCGTAGTTATCGGTTTTATAAAGCATTGGCTGAAAATCATCAAACTTATACCGCGTAGCGGCTAAGTAAGCAGTTGCCGGGTCATGTGGCGATGGATCAATGATGCTGGCCATGGCTTCGGGCATCCCGTTGGGCGTAACTTCAGTCCAGCTGTCGCCGTTATCGCGACTAATATGAATCAGCCCGTCATCTGCTCCGGTCCAAAGCACACCCGGTTCAACCGGCGATTCAGCAAAGGTAAAAATGGTGTTATAATACTCAACGCTGGTATCATCCTTGGTAATGGGCCCGCCCGACTGGCCCTGTTTGGACTTATCATTTCGGGTCAAATCCTCACTGATGGTATCCCAACTCATACCCTCATCATCCGAGNNGGGAAGGTCCACTGGAAGCGATATTTTAGATCTTTAGCACCGGCGCCCATCGGGTTATCCGGCCACACATCGATGCGGTCACTTTGATCAGTAAATTCATTAAATTTATTAAAGTATCCACCGTAGCTGCCTCCATAGGTCACATTGGGATTTTCCGGATCGGGTGCAATATAGCCGCTTTCACCACCGGCAACAGGGTGCCAGTCGCGTTCGTCAATGCCATAATCGGCTGTACGACTTTTAATGCCTACAGTACTGTTATCTTGCTGAGCTCCGTAAATGCGATAGGGAAATTCGTTATCGGTAATTACCTGGTAAAACTGGGCCGTAGCATATTTGTGATAGGATGACCAGCTTTTCCCTTCATTATAGGTTACTTGTCCACCGCCGTCGTCGGCAACAACCATACGGTCACCGTTATTGGGATCGATCCACAGATCATGGTGATCACCGTGCGGTGTACCAATGCGATCAAACGATTCACCGCCGTCGGTAGATTTATAAAATCCTACATTAAGGACATATACCTCATCTTCGTCCTGGGTATCAGCTACAATATGGGTGTAATACCAGGCGCGTTGACGCAGATTACGATCACTGTTTACACGATTCCATGTTTCACCGCTGTCATCCGAGCGGAACACCCCTCCATGTTCACTTTCAATAATCGTCCAAATGCGATCGGGATTTACCGGAGATATAGCTACGCCAATTTTACCCATTAGTCCTTTGGGCATGCCGGGACGCTCTGAAATATTGGTCCATGTTTCACCGCCGTCGGTACTTTTATACAGGCCGCTGCCTTCGCCACCGCTCGACATCTTCCAGGGATTACGATATGCTTCCCAAAGTGAAGCATATAAGATATTCGGATTGGTGGGGTCTACTTCGACATCAACCGCGCCCGTATATTTATTATGATACAATACCTTTTCCCAGCTTTTGCCGCCATCGGTTGTTTTATATACCCCGCGCTCTTCATTTCCGTCGGTACCGAAGGCATGTCCCAACACCGCTACCCATGCTATATTTTCATCTTTGGGATGTACTGCAATTTCACCAATAAAATGGGATTCGGGGAGACCAATATGTTCCCAGGTTTTTCCACCGTTGGTGGTTTTATACATACCGTCACCGGCCGACATATTACCACGGATGCATGTTTCTCCCATCCCTGCGTAAATAACGTTGCTGTTGGATGGTGCGGCTGTAAGAGCCCCTACAGACCCTGTTTTAAAATCACCGTCTGATACATTCACCCAATTTTTACCCCCATCGGTGGTCTTGTATACTCCGCCCCCGGTAAAGCCGGTATAGTAGGTATCCGGCTGATCGGGATGCCCTGTAACAGCCACCGAACGCCCGCCCCTGAAGGGACCTATATTTCTATATTCTAAATTTTGCAGATATTGGGATTCGAACGATACTTCTTCGATACCCTCAGCTTGTTCTGATCCGCCAAAACGTTGAGCCTCGGCAGAGAATGAAATCCCCACAAAAAATAGTGCAATGAATATTCCCACCCACCATTTGTAATAATTATGTTGTTGTGACATATATCCCTTTTTGTTTGAAGTTTGCTAATCCCATGGTCGAAAAAGCAATGTATAAAAAATTATGAGTGTCGTTAGGTAAAAAAATGTGAATGCAATTGAGATACTATGCTAATGCAGGGTGTAATCTTTCAGCATTATCGTTATTTTCTGCTCTATGAAAACAACCGGCTTTGTAGCAAGACGTTATTTATTTTCGCGCAAGCATATTTCGCTGATCTCGACGCTTACCATCATTAGTATTATTGGGGTAACCATTGGCACGGCACTGCTCATTGTTGTGCTTTCGGTCTTCAACGGCTTTTTTGATGTGATTCAGGGCTTGCTCCTTCAGAATGATCCCGACCTGCGAATAGAATCCACCGCTTCCAACGCCTTTCTTTTTACCGGTGACATGGAGAAGAAACTGTCTGATATTCCGGAAATACAGGCGATGGCGTCTTATGTTGAAGGAAAAGCACTGCTTGCATTTGAGCAGAGTGATGACAAAGTAGTACAGGTACAGGGGATAGATCCTGACCAATATTTTAAGGTGAATAACTTTAATGAGAGCATCAGTGAGGGTACCTTGGACTTATCCGTTCGTAACAAAAAGCCCGGAATGTTAATAAACGGGCGGCTAATGAATGAGCTAAATCTCAGGATTGATGATGAAGTAGTGTTGCTAAGTGCTTCAGGTATGCGTAAATCGCTAACTCAGTTTTCGCTTCCCCGCAGCTTTAGATTTCAAATTCGGGGAAGTTATTCTCAGGTTCAAATTACCGAGGGGGCGGGTGTTTTTATTGACAAAGAAGCAGCACAGCGACTATTTGAGATGAGAAATACCGTTTCGGGGATCGACCTGCGAATTTCAAACACTGACGAGGCGGAATCAGTGAAAGAAAAACTGCAGGCTACGCTGGGATCTGATTATAAAATATCTACTTGGTATGATTTGCAGAAACCGCTTTATGATGTGATGTATCTCGAAAAATGGAGCTCTTATATTATTTTGATGATTATCGTTTTGGTAGCGGTACTTAATATTATCGGATCGCTCACGATGATCGTCATCCAGAAAAACCGAGATATTGGGATACTGTTGACGATGGGTTTTACTCCCTCGGATATCAAAAACATATTTGTACGGCAGGGATTTTACATCGGTATTATTGGATGTGTTATTGGCGGGGGAATAGGGCTGCTTCTTAGCTGGATGCAGCAGCAATATGGCCTCATAAAGCTATCTTCTGCCTTTATTATTGATGCTTATCCGGTAAGTATCAGTTATTTGGATGTGAGCATTGTGCTGGCGGGAAGTTTAATACTTTGTCTGCTGGCCAGCTGGTATCCCGCAAAAAGAGCTGCGCAGGTAGATCCGGCCGATGCGATCAGGTACGACTAAGGAGTCTCTTGCTGAAGACCTAACTTTTTGCAGATGCTGCTGAGTTGTTCCAACTCTTCGCCAGAAAGTACCTCAAACTCCTTTTTTATACGTGCCAGATGTTTGGGAAAGTAATCGGATATGAATTCTTCTCCCTCATCGGTGAGATGAATGAGCATCGAGCGGCGATCCTCGGGATCCTGATGTCGTTCCACCCATCCGCTTTTTTCCAGGTTATCGATTACAAGGGTGATGTTGCCTCCGCTTTTAAGAAGTTTTTCTCCCAGTGCTTTTTGGTTTAGCGGACCTAAGTGCAACAGTGCTTCCAGTACTCCGAATTGGCTTATCGTTAATCCCACATCACTTAGTTGCCGATTCAACCTGTTATTTAAGGAGTCGGTGGCACGCATTAGCTTAATAAATGCGTTTAGCGTCTTTTCTTCTCTTTCGCTGCCTTGATAATGGGTGCCCATTACTTCTAATCTGAATTATTGAATATTAAATAGCGCAGGGTAAAATATATGATAATGATGCAGGGAAAGCTACTATAGGTCGTAACTAATTGTTACCGGTGCATGATCCGATAAATCCCATTCCATTTCAATAGTGGCTTCTTCGGCAGCATCCAGCATTTTGGGGCAACTCATGTGATAATCAATGCGCCAGCCTTTATTTCGTTCTTTGGATGCCGCACGGTAGCTCCACCAGCTGTACAAATCTTCTTCGCCCTCATGAAGGTTTCGGTACACATCCTCAAAGCCCGTTTGCAGCAGGCGCGTAACCCATTCCCGTTCCTCAGGTAAAAAACCTGAAGTATTTTTATTTCGTTTGGGGTTGTGTATATCGATTGGTTTGTGGCAGATATTGTAGTCTCCGCACATTACGATCGGCTTTTCCTTGGATAGAAACTTCTGGGCAAAAGGAAGAAAGTAATCTAGAAATTCCATCTTTAGATCTTGTCGCTCGTCACCGGTGGTTCCGCTGGGCGCATAAATGGAAAAGACATACAAGTTTTCAAACTCGGCCATTATTACACGGCCCTCGTTGTCAATCCAGTCCACGCCCATTCCTTTTTTGATGCGGAGGGGTTCCTGCTTTGATAAAATGCCCACGCCCGAATAGCCTTTCTTTTCTGCGGTATGATAGGCTTCATGATAATCTAACTTCTGTACAGGACCGGGAACCTGGTGCTCCATGGCACGTAGTTCCTGCAGGCATATAATATCGGGATCGGTTTGGTCAACCCAGTCTGTAAAGCCATGCCGATGTGCCGCACGAATGCCGTTTACATTAAGGGATGAGATCTTTAGCACGATGGGAAAGTATTTATTGAGGTTTGCCTTTTAGAATGAGTAATAAGTAAGGATTAATAAGTAATACACTCCTTACTTATTACGGAAGACGTCATAGTTACTTCGCCTTCACAATAGCATAATTCCGTTTGCCTACCTTTAATGTAAACTCGGTATCATCTTCGAAAGTTACACTGTAGCCTTTATCGGAAACTTTTTCGTCGTCTATAGATATTCCACCCTGCTTAATCAGTCGTTTGGTTTGACCGTTGCTCTCGGTAAAGCCCGCATCCGAAACAATATCCAAGAGGCGAACTTCGGTGCCGGATTCATATTCCAGGGTAGGGGCGTCATCGGGTATTTCATCGCCGACAACCGTTTTTTCGAAGTGTTCACGAGCTTCATTTGCGGCTTTTTCCCCGTGGTACATGCGTGTGATGACCAGCGCTAATTCGTGCTTGGTATTGCGCGGATCTTTTTCTGCTTTTTCTTTGTATTTAGGTAGCTCATCTACATCAATGTCGGAGAGCAATTCAAACCAGGAATAAATAAGATCATCAGGAATAGACAATACCTTGCCATACATATCATTGGCATCTTCGGTTATACCGATGTAGTTGTCGTACGATTTCGACATCTTTTTAGTGCCATCGGTTCCGACTAGGAGTGGCATCATAAGAGCAATTTGGGGCTCTTGCCCGTCATCTTTTTGAAGTTCACGGCCGACAAGCAGATTAAACTTCTGGTCGGTACCGCCGAGCTCTACGTCTGACTGCAGGTGGACTGAATCCTGTCCCTGTGCCAGCGGATACAAAAATTCGTGCAGCGAAATGGGTTGATTATTCTCGTAGCGCTTAGAGAAATCATCGCGTTCAATCATACGGGCGACCGTGAGCTTTGAGGTCAACTTAATAACATCCGCAAAGTCCATCTTGCCTAACCACTCCGAGTTATATACGATCGTGGTTTTGTCTTCGTCTAATATCTTCGTAGCCTGGTCGAGATAGGTTTCGGCATTTTCTTCAATTTCTTCGGGCGTAAGGGATGGACGTGTTTCATTTTGCCCGGTAGGATCACCAATCAGGGCAGTAAAGTCCCCGATAATGAGAATAGCCTCGTGACCGAGATCCTGAAATTGGCGCAGTTTGCGCAGTATGACCGAATGCCCCAGGTGGAGATCGGGCCGGGTAGGGTCGCAGCCCAGCTTTATCTTAAGGGGTTTGTTTTCTTCTTTTGATTTTTTGAGCTTTTCGACAAGCTCTTCTTCAGGTACAATTTCAACCGTACCTCTTCTAATTACTTCGAGTTGTTCGTCAACAGGTAAAAAGTTCATAAATCGTTAGGAGTTGCTCTGTTCTAAAAAGGGAAAGTTTTCAATTGGATTATATTGCTCGAACGTCTTCTGAATAGTCGTCGTAAAATCTTCGGCACCGGGATACACGGTAGCAACCGCATCGTAAGCCCAGGGAGCCAAATAGATAACGTATGGGTAAGTGGCCGAATTTTGGCGAGTTTCTTCAGAAGGAAAACTGAATCCGGCAAGAATTAATAAGATGGCACTGATAACTATGCCGCTTTTCAAAAAGCCGAATGCAGCGCCTGCAATACGATTGACAAAATTCAGCTTAATAGTTTCTAAAAACTTTTTGCTTAAAAATGCTGCAAGGTGAACAAGGGATAAGGTCCCTACAAAAATAATGATGGCTGAAATAAAGGGGACAAAAGAAGCCCCTTCTTCGAAGAGTGGACTGATTGCTGCACCAACCGGCTCCATATATTGGAAGGTGAGAAAGACTCCTAAAATGATGCCTACAATACTGAGCACTTCCTTGATAATTCCATTCACAAATCCTCGGTAAGCGAAGAAAGTTATTGGAATCAAGATCAGGAAATCAATCAGGTTCATCGAGACAGGATTAGGAAAGTTCTTCTTTTACAACCTTACTAACAACAGATCCTTCTGCCTTTCCTTTTAGCTCTTGCATAAGAGCGCCCATAACTTGCCCCATATCAGACATATCCTCGGCGCCCATTTCTGCAATCTTCTCTTGGGCTATATCACGCACTTCCTCCTCAGAGAGCATTTTCGGGAGATAGGAGTTGATGATCTCCAATTCATCTTTTTCGGCATCGGCCAGATCACTGCGGTCTCCTTTTTCAAACTGTTCAATCGATTCCTTGCGCTGCTTAGCGGCCTTCATGAGCACCTCAATTGTTTGCTCGTCAGAGAGTTCTCCTTCACCGCCTTTGCGTTCACTTATTTCCCGTTCCAGTAGTTTAGATTTAAGGGATCTAAGCACGCGAAGTTTATCCTGCTCTTTATCCTTCATAGCCTGTTTCAGGTCGGCCATGATTTGATCTTTAATAGCCATAAGTATCGATTTTAAAATTGTTGAGGATCGAATAAGCTCATAAAAAAAGGCTCCACCCACTCATGCGGATGCAACCTTCATATCAAAGAAAGAAAAACTCTTAGTCTTTATTTTCGTTGATAAAGTCCCGCACGTTTTCTTCATCGATGATGGCTTCTTTATAACCGTATTTATTGTTAGCTGTTTTTTGAGCTACAATAACTTTGGCCATGCGCCGGTCGTCCGACGTTTTTTCTTCTTCTTTGGTTCCGAAAGTTTTCTTCTTAGCCATGATGCTGGTTCTTAGGTATTACTTATTTGATTTCTTTGTGAACGGTATGCTTGCGAAGAACCGGGTTATATTTCTTCAACTCCAGTCGATCGGGAGAATTGCGTCGGTTTTTTGTAGTATGATACCGAGATGTGCCCGGTGCTTCGGTGCATTCTAAAATTACTTGTACTCTGTTTCCTTTTGCCATAATCCTATTGGTTCTGGTTATCAGTTAGTTGTTATTTGTGATAAATGGAATCAACAACTAATAGCTAACTGTTAACTTACTTAAACGTCTTTAATGAGAGTTCCTTTTTTTCTTGCTTCTTTCAGCACGGCATGGATGCCTTTNNTTCTTTTTTTGCAGATTCTGCTGAAACTTATGCTTCGTTTTATTATTTGCATTTGAGGAGCGATATCCATTTTGTGCTCCTTTTCCAGTAATGTCATCTTTACGTGCCATGATACGAATAAAACGTTATTTTACATTTCTCAGATAGACTGGAAAAATAGGCTTATTCCCTAAAAAGATCAATGTTTCTTTTAGAGATATTTTTTTCACATATTAAGCCGTTCTGGGGGAACAAAAACAGGAACTTTAGGAAGACTTCTAATAGGGGGTAAATTTGTTTTACGAGCATATCTCGACTTATGTCAATAAATGCCATCACTTTCTTTGATTTTGCCTATTTATGCCCTATTTTCAGGCGTCTTCATCATTATTTTAAACCCCATTCATACCCACATTTATGGCGAAAACTAAAGGATCAGATTACAAGGCGGAAAATATTCAGGTTTTAGAAGGTCTGGAGGCCGTTCGAAAGCGTCCGGCGATGTACATCGGGGATACCGGTCAGCGCGGACTTCATCACCTTATTAATGAGGTGGTCGACAACTCCATCGATGAGGCCATGGAAGGTCATTGCGATGTAATGGATGTTACCATCAATGAAGACGGCTCTATTACGATTACCGATAATGGTCGTGGGATTCCGGTCGACGAGCATCCCAAAATTAAATTACCGGCCGTTGAGGTTGTGCTTACCAAGCTACATGCCGGAGGTAAATTTGATAAAAACACTTACAAAGTTTCGGGTGGATTGCACGGTGTTGGTGTTAGTTGTGTAAACGCACTTTCTTCTCACTTTTATGCGGAGATACATCGCGACGGTGAAATATATGTGATGGAGTTTGAGCATGGGGCAACCGTGCAGCCACTGAAAGTGAAAGGTAAAACCGACAAAACGGGAACAACAATTACGTTTACTCCTGATCCGGAGATTTTCAATCAGACCACTGAGTTTAAGTGGGATATTATTGCGGAGCGGATGCGTGA
>JABAHQ010014614.1_pt1 | contig 10837 bp, 13 predicted proteins | sample 7062091 | NCBI WGS metagenome assembly JABAHQ01 (sample SAMN14534359, study PRJNA622989) | marine sediment metagenome | biome: marine biome [ENVO:00000428]; feature: marine pelagic biome [ENVO:01000023]; material: deep marine sediment [ENVO:00002113] | place: India: Gulf of Kutch | collected...
TCCAACGCTCTGGGCGCACTCTCATTAAGTAGTGTAAATGGCGGCTTGGAAAGAGGGCCATCGTGTGCTTCCTTTTTGAGTCTCGGAAGGTACGAAAGGAATACAGCGATGGCCGACCCAACTATCACACTATAGGAATACCTGCGCAAGATGGGAATCGAGAAGGACGGTGATTTCCTTAAGGAAGGCACACGCCTTCTTACGCAGCTGGCTGTAGAGTTGGGGGCCGAGCAGCCGATCGGCGCCGGCCGCCATGGGCGCTCGGAGAACCGCACGACACACCGCAACCGACACTGGGAGCGCACCTGGGAAACCAGGGTCGGGGAGATCCCACTACGGACCCTAAAACTGCGAAAAGGTACCTCCTCCGCGAGCCTCCTGGAGGCCATGAAACAATTAGAGAGGCCCTCATCTCAATTGATTAGTGAGCAAGCGTTCAGGATTTGGAAGACAAGGATAGAGCAGGTGCTGACTGACCCCACTTGGCAGTGATGCCGGGTGCGCTTTTGGGGCAACGATCTTGCATATTCCCAAGGGAGTCAATGTACCATGGCCACGGGACCGTACACTAACTTCTGTCAAACCAACTCAAAAACAAGATCTGCATTCGCGTACTCCCACAGGGCGTGATTCGGTAGCAAAGGCCGGATTCGAGGCCCGCGGGCCTTCAGGTCATGAGCCTAAGGCCCCTTCTCAGCCCGCTGGACTTGCGCTGTCTCAACCGAGGGAGTAGATTTGCAGAAGGTGACAATTATGTCTATTGCCTGGCCAAAAAGGACGGCTAAGGGTCTATGATCCTGAGGCGGTAGACGAATCCATGACCCTTAGACGGAATTAGCCGAAAGGCGTACAAGGGTCTCCGAAAGCGTCATGATGTTCTGCAAAACTCCGATCATGGGTTCGATTCTCACCGTCGCCGCCTGAGCAAGGGTCATGAATTTGGCCGTATGAGGGTCAAGGCTAGGAGCAGAGGCCCTTGACCGGCCTTTCCATTCTTACATGAGTTTCTTCGCCTGCAGCGAGACCCCGTTACTAGCCCAACAGGGGGCCTCAGATAATGATGGTCAACGAAGACGTGGCAGAAGATCTGTGTGATCGAGCCTACGGAGACCTCAGCAAGCGATTGAACTCAAGGAGATCTGCATTGTGATCGGACACGCTCGACTTCCATAGCTGCTCGCCAGCGGTCACGGAAATCCTTAGATCTCCGTGTAAAAGGATGTGCTTGTTGTGCACCTTCATCTACTTGAAATCACTGACCAAGTGCTTTGTGACAAAGGCCTGGTCAATCAACGAGAAGGTATCATTGTGCATATCGGAATACACCTTGTCCTCATGTGCTCCCATCTTTCAGTCGTGACCTGCATAGGGGATCGGGGCCCGCTTGTCCACCTCCGTCCAGGGGCTGGACGGGCCTGGACACCGATCGAAAGTGCCCCGGATTCTTGCAGGGGGCACGGAACTCGGGGGGGCGTTGAAATCGCAAAGGACGATTGTCGCAGTGTCTACGTTCCGTTCGTATATCTGCAACAGGAAGTGGTTGAGAAAGTAGCGAAGGGCAGCCGCCTCCGCATTCCGCCTGATGGCTGAGCGCACGCTGCCGATTGCCTCTGCGTGGACCTTGTCGTCCACGTCATGAGCAGGCGTGGCGGGCCGTTTTGACTTCAAGTGAACTATGGCCCGGTTCAAGGGATCGGCACTATGTCGAGGATTGTTTCGGTCGATCCCCACCGGCCGGATGTGATGCTATCATGGGGGAACTTGGCAAGAGCATACAAGCGGGAGGAGTAAGCGCTTGGCTAGAAACGAGAAACCCCAACACGGAGAACGACGGACTGAGGTTTTCGCCGAGGCCGCCCCGATCGAGAAGCGGCGCAAGCAGGTCATCGCTGGCCAGCCGGATGCTGGCCGCTTTGCCTTGATCAGCGACGAGGGGGACTATCTGCCAGGGGGCGAGAGCTCGGCGCCGACCCCCCTCACCTACTTTGTGGCTGGCGTCTCCCTTTGACTGCTTTCCCAATTGTCGCAGGCTGCGGCCAGAATGGGATTGGCGCTTGAGGAGGAGCGAGTGTCCGTAAGTGCCCACTTTCGGACGGAGGGTGCCGTGCGGCAGGGAACCAAGCAGGGCACTTGCACGGGATTTGAGATTGAAATGCACATCCACTCAAATGAGAACCATGAGCAAATCCTGAATCTGATCTCGCTTGCCCACATGATGTGTTATGCAGAAGATGCTCTCTTGAATGAAGTCGGTCTCGGGGTCAGCACTTTCGTTAATGGAGAGCCCGTCTGATACTCAGGGGGAACAGATCCTGCGCCACCATAGCATTGCCCAAGGGGCTCACGGTCCCTCCCAGACTAATCACCTCGCATGCTTAACAGGGGATGCGACCCTCCACCATGTTCTCAAACCGTTCCCCCAACAGTCCAATCTCGCGGCAGTGCTGTCATCCATTTAGCCAGGAATCGCAGGATCCGGACGCCGACATCAAGTATCTGCTTCAAAGTCATCCGGGATTGAAGGCCAAGAGCTAAGCCCTTCTGTCGGCCCCCGCGTTCGGCATGGTCTCCGCCGCCAGCCTGATCTTCGATCTCCCCAAGCGGGGCACACTCGATCGCAAGAAGATCACCGGCCTCGTCGGCATCGCTCCCATGAACCGAGACAGCGGCCTCAATTCAGGCCGGCGCCGAAATCGCTGCGGCCGTCCCACCTTGCGAGCCGCGCTCTACATGGCGGCACACTCGGCCAGCCGCTTCAACCAGGCAATCTGCAAGTTCTACGAGCATTGGGTTGCAGGCTCATGTCCCAGATTCAAATCCCGACGCGCTTTCAACCAATCCTCGCTTCAATAGATGTGACAAGTGCCCCATAGCCTTCTTTGGGCGAATTCAGTTGATGAGACCTGGGACCCAACCTGTCTTCTCTCGGCTATGGGAGAAGGATGAGGCCTGCCGGGAAAGGCACTTGCCGGAGAGTACAAATGGATGTAGATTCCCCAAAGTGTCACTTATGTCTATTGCCTGGCCAAAATAGACGGCTAAGGGTCTTGGATAACCAGGCAATGGGCGAATCTATGACCCTTGGATGGAATTCGCCGAAAGGTGTACAAGGGTCTTGGAAGCGGGTGTGAGGGTCTGCAAAACCCTCATTCGCGGGTTCNNTTTGATTCCCGAATAAGGGTCCTGATTCCGAAAGACGGAAAAGGGTCTTGGGACGCGAAAATCTGACAGGCAATACGAGGCAATATCAGGCAACACCAGACAATAGACATCTATCCGAGGGGAAATGTACGATGGCTAAGAAGAAGCTGACGGAGCGAGGATTGGCCCAGGCAAAGCTCACCACCGTGATTGATTACTATCTGGCGGACATGCAGCGCCGAGGCTGCACGCGAGACTCTGTATCCACCAATCGGCGGACTCTGAGGAGGTTCAATCGCTGGTTGGGAGAGAACGGTGATGCATCCAAGCTCGCCGATATCCGCGAGAATGCAATTGAGCAGTATGCGACGAGCCTTCAAACTCGAAAGGTCCGGCGGAAGCATCACCCGCTCAGGCCGACCGGAGCCGGCAGTCATCAGCGCTGAATTCTTCGACGCTCCCCCTTGGGTATGCCGTGAGTTCTCTCTGGATCATCAATCCAAGGACCGCGAAGCGGACGACATTTGGCCAGTCGCACGGCAACCCTTAGGGGTGCTGGAGGCGACCGACAACAATCATGATCCTGGCACCCTGTCGCGGTTCTCGTGGCGCAGGTACAGGAGGATGGCTGCGAGGTTCCGGATCAGGAATTCTCCCGCTGCGCGTCCCATCTCTGTCCTGCAAGACGGCAGCGGCGCTCCGTGTTAGGGACGAAACCTCCCCGCAATCAGGCGATCGTCGAGATGACNNATCAACGCCCCTCACCGGAGTCCCGATCCCCGATGGGCAACCGCATCAAGCGCTGCATCACCATGCATTCCATTTGGCGCTTTGGATGAAGAATGGGCTTGAACAATGACGATAGTTGGCAGGTCAGCCGTCAAGGACAATCTTCAGCCATCGTGTATGGCCCCGTCCCGACGTTGGCGGTGGCGCTATTTGATCCGTTGTCTTCGGCTTCTACCCGAAGGAAGAACGAGTCACCCGCACCGAATCCTTCGATGGTGATGTTGCCATCGAACTGGCCTTCCCACGCTCCTCCACTGAACGAACCTCCACCGGCCATGTCGCTGTACTGGGTGCTGCCCCCACCATCCGTATACTTGAGCCGAACTCGACGGATCCCGGAGGACGGCGCGGGATCCCTCACCGTTTGATCCGTCACGGAAATCGTCTCCCCACAGCCTATTGATCCAGGCCCAGGGTTCACGCTGGCGTCCGGCACAATCTCGGGGTCCCGATTGTCGACGGGGGTAGGTGTGCTTGTCGGAGCGGGTGTGTTCGTCGGCCCAGGCGTGTTCGTGTCCCTTGGGGGCGGCTTGTCAGTCGGCTCGAGCTCGTCGGTGGCGGTTGGTGGGATTGGAGTAAAAGTGGGCGTTGGCGTGGGAGTGTAGGTTGGTGTGCGAGTCGGCGTGGGTGTGAATGTGAAGGTCGGCGTCGCAGTAAAGGGAGGAGCCCCCAAGAAATCTCGTGCCGTGGCCGTTGCGACGGGGGTCCCCAGCCCTAGTCGCAGCCGGCGTGCAGCCTCGGCGGCCTCTCGCGCGGATAGCCCCTGGTCCCGCAACGCATCAGCGAAGATTGAGAACCCGACGGAATACATGCGATGCAAGGCATTCCGGCTGTATTGTCCCCCATCCAGTTGCTGAGCATAGGCGATGCTCCCTTCCGCGATCGGCACGAACCCCAGATAGGCGATCGATCCGACGAGCAGAACGGTAAGCACGCCATAGAATATCATCGCCGTCCGGTACTCAATCCATTGTGACTTCACCACCGGAACCTTTCGCCACCGTTTGCTCGAGGTCCCACCAGGCTTGTAGTGCGGGACACAATCTCGCAAACGACCGTCCGGCCGTTGTCTCGCCTCAAGTTTGCCTCGCCCCTACGATGAACCTTAAACTGGTTCGCCGCTGATCCCAGTTTCTGGAAGCTCTCCTCGCTCAGCAATATGGACGGGGGGCCCAAACTCTGGGCGATGACGTGAAGCCGGTCTGCGAGATCAAGGGCCTCGCCGACCAGTACGTCATGATATCGGCCGGCGCCTCCCAGGCGCGCCGATACGACCTGACCCCATGCCAAGCCGATTGCCACTTTTGGCTGTGATCCAGCAAACGACCCATCTTCCAGGTGCTCAACAATCTCCATTGCTGCGTGCGCCGCACTGAGGGTTGAGACTTGCGCAGGGAGTTCCCGGGGGCGGAGGCCAAACGCAGCGGTGATCATGGCCCCCCTCAGGTTAATCAGGCGTCCTTGGTGCTTGGTAATGATGGCAATCAGCTGGTCGAAGAGACCTTCCATCGCAAGAAGAGCCCTATTGTCATCGCCTGTTCCCACATCCAATCCATCAAGCTCCGCAACCAATATCGCCGCCGATGTCCTCTTGTCCACTTCCAGTTCGGGTCGGGCCAATGGTGTGCTGTCAGATCGATCTGCTGATTCGCTCTCGAGCAATTTCGTATAGATTCGAGATGCATCTTCCTCGGCTGTGTCACGGTCTTCTTGAAGGAGCCCGTTGATGCTATCCACCAATTCCAGAATTTCCCACGAACCAGCCGCCTCTGAGGGCAGAGGGTTCCGAGAGTCGACAGCTTCCCTGAGCCGTTCCACGGGCCGAATGATGGAATTGGAAAGGAAAAATGTCATCAGGAAACTGAGGAGAATGACGAGGGCAAGATACAGAGCTGCACCCAGAATGATATCTTCTCGCGCAAAGGGTAGGAAGATATCCCCTCCCAGCGCCACCAAGTCGGGGTGTGCCACTCCCATCACTGCGACGACCGTCGAGTCTCCCCCCACAGCCATCGGCGCCAACAACTCGCGATAGGGTCTCCCATCAATGCTCAAGGAGCGTAGAGGGCCAGTGCCCATGGATCTCGTAATCAAATCCTCTGACAAGGGAGGGGTCCGCGCCGTTCCACCGTCGAGTGAGGAGGACAGCGGTTGACCACTCAATGGCGAGTAGACGGTGAACACTCCACCGATACTCCCCGCGATATCCTGCCCCAATTCGGGCATGTATCTGCCTACGACAACGGCACCTACTGAGCGGTCATCGGTTCCTTCAACGGCGCTGACTACAACCAGCGCGTAGGTGGATTCGCCTCCGGCTTCCAGGTAGTGCAAGCCTGACTGATACGTTCCGGTGGGCCCGCCAGAAAGCGCTTTGCCGACGCTAGGCCATGCGGCATAGTAGTCTTCATTTCGTACGCTCTCGTAGCTGCCGACGGCTGCCCCGGGTATTCTCCTCAAGGCAACGACGCTAAGTCCATCTCGGTCCAAAACCACGCCCAGATCTGCCCCCGCGTTCACAACCTGCGGCAACGCCAATTCTCGGGCGCTCTCGGCATCCTTGTCTGCGATGGCACGGGCCATGCCCGTTGTATGTACCAGCCCTCGTTGGATGAGGAGGAGCTCTTCCTCAAGCTCGTGGATGGACACTTCGGCCTGCTGGACGGAATCGGCCAGCTGCGTCCGCAACCGTTCCTCAGCCGTTTGATTTGTCAACCAGATCAGGAAGGAAAGGCTTAATGCACCCAGCAGTATGCTGATCGTCAGGAAGGGGACAACGATTCCCCAGCGAAGGCTAAATGGGGCTCTCGGATTCCTCTGTTCAGTCAGCGGCTCCCTCCAATTTGCAGGCCCCGGATGTTGCGCCGAGGAGCGGGCCTAGAAGGAACTTCCTTGCCGGAAGCTCAATCCAGAAGCCCCGGCAGGCCATTCTGCTCCGGAAACGGAGGATCATTGTCTGGGAGGGTAGGCAAATGAGGAATGCACGAGGCTGCCTCCGGCCGACAAACCTCTGGCACGCTCCAGCGGTCGAAGGTATTTTAGCGCCAGAATCCACCAACTGCAACAGGCCGTTGGTAACGCTCTAGTATGATACCTTATGGTAAGAAGATACAATAGGATGCGCTCAGCATGTACCTTCCGTCACGAAAGGGAGTTGCCACACCGCTCGCTGACATCGCTCAGGCCTGAGCCGGCTGTGATGGAGTGAAGGGGCGGAGCCCGTGACTGGATTGGAAGGGCAGGACCTCAGACAGTACCATCTGATAAGTCTCGTCGGTCAAGGTGGATTCGCCGCGGTCTACCGCGCGATCAACAGGGACACCGGCCAGACTGTCGCAATCAAGATCTTGTCCCCCACCATCAGCGGCGAGAGGCACTTCATTCGTCGCTTCCGGCGTGAAGCCGAATTGGTCTCTCGCCTCAAACATCCAAATATCGTCCCCGTCATCGATTACGATGAATACCGCAATCTCGTCTACCTCGTCATGCCTAACATATCAGGAGGGCCCCTCAAGCGCTACCTGGACCAGAGGAACGTTCCATTTGAAGAGTTGACAAGTTGGTTCTTGCAGATCGCAGACGCCGTCCAATACGCCCATTCCTTGGGCGTAGTCCACCGTGACATCANNTAGTCCACCGTGACATCAAACCCGGGAATGTGCTCATCGATGGCTCCCGCGACGCCCGACTAGCGGACTTCGGCCTCGCCCGATTGGCCGAGGCCCATAGCAGCCTCACCGGTTCCTCTGTGCTTGGCACGCCCGCGTATATTTCGCCTGAACAGGCCAAGAGCGCCGAGGTGGGGAGCTGGACCGACCAATACTCGTTGGGGGTCATGCTTTATGAGATCCACACCGGAAGGGTCCCTTTTCTGGCGGACTCGGCTGTCAACATCATTCTTCAGCATATCGAGGCCCTCCCACCCTTGCCCCGCGAATTCAATCCCCATATCCCTGAGCCCGTGGAACGTATCATCCTGACCGCTTTGGAGAAGGATCCTGAGGACCGCTTCGGCAGCGTGGGTCACATGAAAAGCGCCTATGAGCGGGCCCTGGCCGGGGAATCCCTGGAAGACCTTGATATTACTCTCACCAGTATTCGCAACCGAATTGCACGTCGCCGTTGGTTTCCTTCACTCTCCATTCCTCCGGAGGAACGACGCTGGATTATTGCACTCGGATCCCTTGCCCTCCTGCTGATCACTCCCCTTGTCTACTTGGGCTTCCGCCCCAGCCAGCCCGAGGGAACTCCACCTGCAGAGGCCACGGTGCAAGCTGGAATCTCTTCCCGAGATTCCGTCCCACCGGCGCAGGAAAATCCAAGGGAGATTGTGCCAGCTACGTTGACAAGTGACGCCGAGATCGTTGAATCCTCAGATTGTCCAGGATTGGCCGTCTTGGATTTCACCGTCCGAGGGGCCGAGGCGGCGTGGGTGATTGACAATGGAACCGACTCACCTTTGGAGCTAGTAAACTTGGTCGACGTGAAGTTGCCTGATCCAACCCAGAAGGTCCAAGTGATTCAATTTGGAGATGAAGTTGTCTACGAACGAGGTCCCGGGGAGGAGCAACCAAGGTGGATCGAAGGCGTGGATCGCAGCATCGCTCCTGGCGAAACCATGCCGCTCATACTTCTCTTCGATTGGGCTGTTGAACCGAGTGGCTATCAGTTCACCCTGGAGTTCGATCCCGCTTGCAGCATTTCCGGACGTTGGTGATTCAGATCTGGGCAAGTCTCACCAGTTCCTGAATCGACGCGACACAGGGTATTGTGTCATTGGCAGTCGCCCTTAATTCCAAAAGGGCCAGTCTCGCCCGAGACTGGCCCTTCTGACAGATCAGCCGCAACAATCAGTTGTTCAGTCCACCTCAATTACCCAGTGTTCCGCTCATCGCCACAAGAGAGCAGCCTCCTAGACCCCTTGATCTGCGACCGCAATGGGATCCGCGCCGTTGGACTTGGCGCGTTGAAGCGCCCAGTCCGCTTCCGCCAGCATTTCCTTGGAGTCTCTCATCCAGACACCAAACTCCGCGATGCCCACGCTCACGGAGGGAGCAACGCCCTCCAAATCGCTGTTCGCACACTCTGCCACAATGCGATTCGCGATCTGGCTGGCTGCCTCTCGATTCGTCTCGGGAAGAATGAGCACAAACTCGTCTCCACCGTAGCGGCAGGCGGTATCTATACTCCTAGTCCTGGATTGTATCGATTCGGCTACCTTCCGCAGCAATTCATCACCAATGGCATGCCCGTAAATGTCGTTTGTCTNNTACATCGATGAACAAGATGGACAATGCCCGATCGAACTTATGGGCCCTTGTCATCTCACGCGGCAAGACCTCAGCCAGCACTCGTCTGTTGGCCAATCCTGTCAGCTCATCGACCCTTGCATTCCGCTTCGCTTGACTCATCAGACGCTCGTTCGTCCGGAGAAGCTCGCGCCTTTCCAGGGCCCTCTTCAAGGAGTGTTCGAACACATCCAGTGAATCGAAGGGTTTGACCATGTAGTCAAAAGCCCCCAGACGCACCGCCTGTACAACCGTGCTGATACTCTCTCTGCCCGTGATGATGATTGCTTGTGCGTGGGGATCACGTTGCCGCGCGATCTCGAGGATTTCCAGACCCGTCACGTCCGGCAGATAGATGTCGAGCACCAGCGCGTCAAACCTTCTCTCCTGAAGCAACTCGACTGCTCTGTCTCCCGACCATGCCTTCCACACCTCGTATCCCACTCTCTTCAGTCGGGACACAAGTAGCCGGCAAAAATCTCGGTCATCTTCAGCGACAAGAACAGCGGCCGATTGCTTCATCAACGTTAAATCTCGCTTATTCCACGCAAACTTGCTCTTCTCACCCGCGTCCCGCGCTGGGGGCGAGTCCCAGACCCACGAAGAGGCTGGCCCACGGAAGATTCACCGGCTCCCAATGACCCTTCGGGGAGCTGGCATGCACAAATTCGGAGCCTCAACCGCATCCCGGTCTCGGGCTTCGCCTGAACATCGTGTTGCGCTGATGGGGACGAAGCGCCCGAACCGGACATGATCCGACCCGGCAAGAACTCTCGCCATGCCCGTTCGCTAGGATCTCCGGTTGGCCGACTGGAGAGATGTGGGATTCCACCAATCTGCCGGCCATACCGGACACCGTGTAGGACAAGCAGGTAAGTCGCCCGTAAGGTCGCTGCGGAGCCTCTTAAGCAATACTAGTTAATATGACCAACTCAAGCAGTCGCCCAGATCACGAGAGAGCTTTGGAACTGGGCGTGATCCTTGCATGGAAGCAACTCTGGGCAAATCCAGCCGACTTGGGAGCCATGGTGGCCCCAGGCTGCACTTGGTTTTCGACCAGAGGCAATCAGTCTCCTCGTTGGCGAACCTTGGACTTTGTGGCAGACATGCTTCCGATAGCGCGATTGGGGATTAATGGCCTATAACACAGGAGGATACAGATGTCAAGTGTCACAAAGAGGGCATGTTGTAGTTCAATGAATCTGTCAGGGTCGAACAGTTCAGTGAAAATGTCACCTCATGGAGAGACAAAAGGTGACACTCACACTCAAGGAACAGAAACGGCTGCATGTGCTCAACCAGATCGAGGCTGGGCGGACCACTGTCGAGAAAGGGGCTGAGCTCTTGGGGATGACGGAACGCCATCTCTATCGGCTCAAAGCCCGCTACCGGCAGGAGGGGGCCAAAGCGCTGGCCCATGGCAACCGGGGCAAGCCATCGCCCCGGCGCTTGCCGCAAGCCGTCAGGAAACAGGTGGTGAAACTGGTGCGGGATACGTATCGGGAGTTCAACGACTACCACCTCACCGAACTGCTGAAGGAGCAGCACGGCCTCCGGGTTTCTCGTTCTTCGGTACGGCGTCTGCGCCGGGAGGCGGGCCTGCCCAGCCCCCGCAGGCG
>JABAHQ010012684.1_pt1 | contig 10836 bp, 11 predicted proteins | sample 7062091 | NCBI WGS metagenome assembly JABAHQ01 (sample SAMN14534359, study PRJNA622989) | marine sediment metagenome | biome: marine biome [ENVO:00000428]; feature: marine pelagic biome [ENVO:01000023]; material: deep marine sediment [ENVO:00002113] | place: India: Gulf of Kutch | collected...
GCGCCCTGCAGCGTCTCCACGACCAGCACGGCCGCGGTCTGCGCCATGGACTCGATGACCAGGACACCGGGCATCACAGGCTGGCGCGGAAAGTGGCCCTGGAAGTACGCCTCGTTGATCGTGACGTTCTTGATTCCCGTGGCGCTCTGGTCGGGCACGATGTCGACGACGCGGTCGACCATGAGAAACGGATAGCGGTGCGGAATCAGCTCCATGATCCGCATGATGTCGGCCGCACTCGTCACCGCCCTTGCCGCTGGCTGCTCAGTCATGGCGTTCGCCCTTCGCCTGCCGTCGCAGCATCGCCACGTGGCGGAACCACTCCTTGACCGGCACCGCCGGTATGCCGCCGACGGCCTGGCCCGGCGGAACGTCGCGCATGACGCCGCACTTGGCCGCCAGTTGCGCCCCCGTCCCGATGGTGAGATGACCGGCAACGCCCGCCTGGGCCGCGACAAGCACGTGATCCTCGAGCCTGGTGCTGCCCGCTATGCCCGCTTGGGCCACGAGCACGCAGCCGCGCCCGAGGTGCACGTTGTGCCCGATCTGCACCAGATTATCAATCTTCGACCCGGCCCCGATGACGGTGTCGGGCCCGGCGCCGCGGTCGATGGTGCTGTTGGCGCCGATCTCGACGTCGTCCTCGACGATCACGCGGCCGAGCTGCGGCACGTCGACGAACCCCTCGGGCTCCATGGCGAAGCCGAAGCCGCGGTTGCCGATGCACACCCCCGCGTGGATCAGGCAGCGCTTGCCGATCAGGCAGTGGGAGAGAAATGCACCGGCCCCGATCTCCGTCTCGTCGCCCACCACCACGCCGTCCTCGATGACGGCGTTGGCCTTGACCACGCAGTCCCGGCCGATCTCGACATTCGCGCCCACGACCACCCCGGGGCCGAGCAGCGTCCCCTCGCCGATCCGCGCCCCGGCGCCGACGAGAGCCGTCGGGTGCTGCCCGGCCGCGAGCCTGGGCTTGGGATAGAAGGCCCGCGCCGCCAAGGCGTAGGCCTTGTAGGGCCGCGGCGTGAGCAGGAGCGCCATGCCTTCGGGCGCCCGTGCGGACAGGTCCGGCGAGACGATGCACGCGCCGGCCCGGCTGGCCGCGAACTGCTCGATATAGCGCTTGTTGTCGAGAAAGCTTACCTCCGCCGCGCCGGCCCGCTCGAGGGGGGCGACATCGGTGAAGAGCCGTCCCGGCTCGGCGCCCTCGGCCGGCTCGGCGCCGGTGATTTCAGCGATCTCGCCTAGCGTGAAAGGACCCGCGACCTTGAAAAAGCGGGGATCAGCCATGAGCGGGTTCAGTTCTCCAGTTGCGACAGCGGGAGATCGGGCAGGCGCGCGTTGAGCCGCTCCAGCACCTCGTCGGTCACCTCGAGCTTGGGCTTGACGATCACCACGGTGGCCTTGGACAGAATAAGATCGAGCCCGCGCTCCTCCGCGATCTCCTTGGCGACCTTGGCCAGTTCGCCCTGCACCCTGGCCATGCCGTTGGCAAACAGCTGGTCCAAGCGCCGCTTGCGCTTCTGGGCCTGGCGCTGCAGGGTCGCCACCTTGCGCTCGAGCTCGCTGCGCTTCTCGGCGTAGGCGTCGGCCGAAAGCACCGAGCGCTGGCGAGCGAGCTCGCGGTCCTCCTCGCGCAGGCTCTCTTCCTGCTTGCGCAGCTCGGCCTGATACGTGCCCCGCCGCTCCTCGATGGCGCGCGCCAGCGCCGTGACCGCCGTGGACCCGCGCAGGACCTTCTGGACATCGATGATGGAAAAGACCGGCGGCTCGAGCGTCTGCGCGCTCGCCGCCGGGCTCGCCGCCCAGAGGAAACAGACGCAAAGCGCCGCCGCCACGGGCAGCAGGGCACGCCGGGGCCAGGACCGGGCCATCAGAACTGCGTTCCGAAGTTGAAACTCAGCAGCTCCGTTTCGTCGAAGTCTTCCTTGATCACCGCAAAGCCCAGATCGAGCCGAATGGGACCGAACGGCGAGTCCCACGAGATGCCGGCGCCCGTGGAGACGCGGGGCGAAGCCTGGTCTTGCACCGTCGCGCTGGTCTTGTCCAGATCCCAGGCGGAGCAAACGTCGGTGAACACGCGGCCGCGCACCTGGAACTCCTCGGGCAGGCCGAGCGGGAAGCCGAGCTCCACGGTGCCGGTGTAGAAGTGCTTGCCGCCCAGGGCGTCGTTGGAAACCCGGTCGCGCGGCCCGACGCCGGCGAACTCGAAGCCCCGGCAGTTGCCGGCGCCGACGAAATGGCGGTCGCTGATCCGCGTATCCTCGCCGATCCCCACGATGGTGCCGAGCTCCGCGTCGACCGAGGCCGTCCACTCCTCCTCGATCGGATAGTGGTATTCGCCCTCCACGGACGGCTTGAAGAAGTGCACGTCACCGCCCACGCCGGCGACCTCCGTGCGCATGCGAAGCGCCGTACCCCGGCGCGGATCGAAGCGGTTGTCCCTGGTATCCCAGATCAGCTCCTGCGAGACGGTGGACTCCAGAAACTCGCCCTCCTCCTCCCTGATCAGGAGCGAGGCCTCGGTCTCGACGTTGGCGATCTTCTGGTTCTCGAGCGTGTAGCGCAGGACCTGGCGCAGGTTTTCGTTGTAATTGTAGCCGCCGCGCAACGAGAAGCCGGTGCGCTCCACGTCGAACGAGCGCTCGTCGTCGTCGGTCTCGATCCGGAAGACGTCGAAGCCGGCCGCCAGATTGCGCCCCAGGAAGTAGGGCTCGGTGAAGCTGAGGGCGAGTTGCGACTGCTCGCCCGAAAGCGTCAGGTTGAGGCGCAGATCCTGACCGCGGCCGAGCAGGTTGCGCTCCCGGATGCCGACATTGCCGAGCGGCCCGGCGCTGCTCGAGAACCCGGCGCCGAAGGTCAGGTCGCCGGTCGACTGTTCCTCCACCTCGACCGTGATAAGGGTCTTGTCGGGGGTACTGCCCTGCTGCGTCTCCACCTCGACCGTGCGGAAGAATCCGAGGTTGCGGATGCGCTGACGCGAGCGGCGCAGCTTGGCGCTGTTGAAGGCATCGCCTTCGACCAGCCGGAACTCGCGCCGGATCACGCGGTCCAGGGTGCGCTCGTTGCCCTCGATGTCGATCCGTTCGACGAAGACCTTAGGCCCCTCCTGGATCTCATAGGTCACATGGATGAGCCGGTTCTCCCGATCCCGCTCCAGCCGCGGCCGCACGTCGACGAAGGCATACCCGAGGTTGCCCACGACGTCTGTCAGGTTGTCGATCGAACCCTCGACCAGCTCCGCGCTGTACCACTCGCCTTCCTCGGTGAGCAATTGCCCTTGCAGGGTCTCCGGCTCCAGCTTGGGCAGGGTCGTGGTGACGTCGATCGTGCCGAACTTCTGCCGCTTGCCCTCCTCGACCGTGAACGTCACGATGAAGCCCTCGCGCTCGGGCAGCAGCTCGGCCACGACCGAGACCACCCGAAAGTCGGCGTAACCCTCGTTCAGGTAGAAGCGGCGCAGGAGCTCCCGGTCGAACGTCAAGCGGTCCGGGTCGTAGGTATCCGTGGTGGAGAAGATGTTCCAGAAGGCGGTCTCGCTCGTCGTGATCTCGTCGCGCAGGTCGGAATCCGAGAAGACCCGGTTGCCGATGAAGTTGATCGACTCGATGCGCGTCACCGGGCCCTCGCTGATCTCGAAAACCAGATCGACCCGGTTCTGCGGCAGCTGGATCACCTTGGGCTCGATGGTGGCGGCGTAGCGGCCGGATCTGCGGTAGATCTCGAGCAACCGCTGGGTATCGTTCTGCACCTTGGTCCGGGTGAAGACCACGCGCGGGCGCAGCGTGACCTCGGCCGAGAGCGTCTCGTCGTCGAGGCGCTCGTTGCCCTCGAAGGCGATGCGGTTGATGATCGGGTTCTCGACCACCCTCACGATCAGCGAGTCGCCCTCGCGGCGCAGGGTCACGTCGGCGAACAGGCCGGTGCCGAACAGGTTCTTGAGCGAACGGTCAAGCCGCAGGGGATCGAACTCGTCGCCCGGATTGACCCGCATGTAGGAGCGCACCGTTTCCGGTTCGATCCGCTGCGTGCCCTCGACGCGGATCTCCTGGATGATCCCGCCGGACAGGCTTCCCTGCGCCCGGCCCGGCTGCGACGCCAACGGGCCGGCCGCCAGGCAAAGCAACACCAGCAGCCCGATCGTCGAGACTCGTCCCCTAAACACGCCTTTATTACCCCCGATGCCGCTCGCGGGACGACCGGCCCGCGGCGCCGGCCGCGGACCGCCGCCGCGGCCCTCAGCTCACAAGCTTCTTGATAAAGTCAAAAACCTCCAGCTGAATCAAGTCGTTCAAGGTCACAAAAAGCATCAGGCTGACGACCAACGCGATACCGATGCGAAATCCGTATTCCTGCGCGCGCTCGCCGAGCGGGCGCCCGCGTGCGAACTCGATGGCGTAAAACAGCAGGTGACCGCCGTCGAGCATGGGGATCGGAAACAGGTTGATCAGGCCCAGCGTGACCGACAGCAACACCATGAAATGCAGGGTCGGCACGAGGCCCGCCTCGGCCACCAAAGCGGACATCTGCGCGATGCGCAGCGGCCCGCCCAGCTCCTCGGTGCTGCGCGCGCCGATGATGATCTGTCCGATGGCCTCGAGCGTGCCCTGCGATATGACCAGGATCTCGTCGCCCGCGCGCCAGAGCGCCTCGACGAAGCCGTGCTGCACGTACTCGACGCCGCTGCGCGTGATGCCCAGCAGCCCGATCTGCCTCCGGCCGCCGAAATTGTCGGTCAGCTCGCTGAGCTTGGGCACCGCGGTCACGGTGATGCGCTCGCCGTCGCGCAGCAGGACCAGCTCCAGCGGCACCCCGGGTTGCGGCCGGACGATGCGCTGCACCTCCTCGAAGCGCTCGATGCGGTCCCCCTCGAGCGCCACGATGCGGTCGCCGGGAAGAATACCGGCCGCCTCGGCTGCGCTGCCCGGCATGACCTCGCCGACCACCGGCGGCGTGAACTGCTGGCCCACGGTGCTGAAAAGCCCCACCAGCACCACCCAGGCGAACAGCAGGTTGGCCAGCGGGCCGGCCGCCACGATCCGGGTCCGCGGACCGAGCGCCTTGGTCTGGAACGCCACCGCCCGCTCCGCCTCGCTCAGCTGCGGCACGGTCTCGGACGCCTGGCTGGCGGCGCCGGCATCGCCGAACATCTTGACGTAGCCGCCGAGGGGAACGGCGCTGAACTTCCAGCGGGTGCCGCCCTTGTCCGTCCAGCCGAAGATCTCCGGGCCGAAGCCGATGGAGAAGACCTCGACCCGCACGCCGTTGCGCCGCGCGATCAGGAAATGCCCCATCTCGTGCACGAAGACGAGCACGGTGAGGATGATCAGGAACGGGACCGCAAACGTCAGAACGCCGCTCAAAAACTCCATGGGCTGGGCTTCCAGGTTGGGGCTGCACCGGCACAGGCCGCACAATCTAGCCGCACTGTTCACCCCTGAACAAGGGCGAATGCGCCCGCGGCCACGCGGAGCCGGGTTTGCAAAAGCGAAGGATTCCGGTGCGTTCCGAAGGGCTTTAAAGCGACTGGGTAAACAGCGCGCGCGCGGCCCGGCGAGCCTCGAGGTCGATGTGCCAGACATCCTCGAGCGCCCCCAGCGGCCCGCCCGGCAGCCGTTCCAGGGTCCGCTCGACGACCTCGGCAATGCCGAGGAACCCCAGGCGCCCCTCCAGGAACCCCCGGACCGCAACCTCGTTGGCCGCGTTGAGCACCGTGGGCGCCGAGCCGCCGGCGCGCAGGGCCTGCCGAGCCAGGCGCAGGGCCGGGAAGCGCTCGCTGTCCGGCGCCTCGAAGCTCAGCCGGCCGACCGCGGCCAGGTCGAGCCGCTCCACCGGCACGGCCATGCGCTCGGGCCAGCTCAGGGTATAGGCGATCGGGGTGCGCATGTCGGGCTGGCCCATCTGGGCCAACACCGAGCCGTCCACGTAGGCGACCATGGAATGGACGACCGATTGCGGATGGACCAGGATCTCGATCCGATCGGCCGGCAGGCGGAAAAGATGATGGGCCTCGATCAGCTCGAGGCCCTTGTTCATCATGGTCGCGCAGTCGACTGAAATCTTCGCCCCCATGTCCCAGTTGGGGTGGGCGATCGCCTGCTGCGGCGTCACATCGGCCATGGCCTGGCGCGACAGCCCGCGGAACGGTCCCCCGGAGGCGGTCAGAATGATCCGCTCGACGGTCTCCAGACGCTCGAAGTCCAGAACCTGGAAGATCGCGTTGTGCTCGGAATCGACGGGCAGAAGCGTCGCCCCGCGGCGCGCCACCTCGGCGATCATGAGCGATCCGGCGCACACCAGGGTCTCCTTGTTGGCCAGGGCCACGATGGCGCCGCGATGAACCGCGGCCAGCGTCGGGGCCAGGCCGGCGGCGCCGACGATGGCGGACATGACCCAGTCGGAGGGGCGGCTTGCCGCATCGGTGATCGCCTGCCCGCCCGCGGCCGCCTCGACGCCCGTGCCCGAGAGCGCCGCTTTGAGATCCCGGTAGCGGCTTGGGTCGGCCACCACCGCCAGCTTGGCGCGGACCCGTCGAGCCTGCTCGGCCAGCCGCTCGGCGCTGCCGTTGGCGGTCAGCGCCTCGACCTCGAAGGCCTCCGGCCTGCGCGCGACCAGGTCCAGCGTGTTGCAGCCGATCGACCCGGTGGACCCGAGGATCGTAAGGCGGCGGGGCGCCGCGCCGATATCGGGCTGGGGCGAGGTTACGGTCATGCTATGTCAAACTTCCCGTCACCCAGACCACGCCCCCCAAGAGCAAGGCGGCGGCCAGAAGGCCGTCGATCCGATCCAGCACGCCCCCGTGGCCGGGGATCAGGCGGCCGGAATCCTTGGCGCCGAAGCGGCGTTTGAGGCTTGACTCGAAAAGATCGCCCACCTGCGCGACGAGTGCAAGAGCCATGCTCGCGACCAGGAAGGCGGCGTAATTCTCCTGCCCGCGCAGCACCGCCGCGGACGCGCCGACAAGCCCCGCCGCGGCCATGCCGCCGAGCAGCCCGGCCCAGGTCTTCTTGGGGCTGATCCGCGGGCTCAGCTTCGGGCCGCCCATGGCCTGTCCCATCAGGTAAGCCCCGATGTCCGTCGCCCAAACGACGGCGATCAGCCACAGAACGGTGGCTCGCCCGAAGAGCGGATCGGCGCGCAGCCAGAGGAAGGCGAGGCACGCCGCCCCGAGGTAGGCGGCGCCGAGCCCGTACCAAAGCGCCGCGCCGCGCCGCGCGCGGCTCGCGGCCACGGTGGCGCCCACGGCGCCCACGGCGATCAGCCCGCCGGCAATGGCGTATTCCCTCACGATGGCGGACCCGACGGCGGCCACGACCGCGCCGACAAGCACGGCGCCGGGCAGCTCGAGCGCGCCGCGCCCGCACAGCCGCGCCCACTCCCAGGCGGCAAGCGCGCCGAGCGCGAGCACCAGCAGGTCGCTGTACGGCGGACCGACGTAAAGCGCCGCCACGACCGGCGGCGCCAGGATCAGCGCCGAAAGCGCTCGCACGCCCAGAGCCCGGCGGTTATCCGGACCCGACCGCTGCACCGTAGCGCCGCTCGCGGCGCTGGAACTCGCGGATCGCATCGGCCAGGTCCTCCTTGCCGAAGTCGGGCCACAGCTTGTCGACGAACACGAACTCGCTGTAGGCCGACTGCCACAGCAGGAAGTTGCTGATCCGCTTCTCGCCGCCGGTCCGGATGACCAGGTCGGGGTCCGGAATTCCGCGTGTCAAAAGCGCCTGGGAAAAGCGCGTGCCGTCGATGGTCGCCGGATCGAGCCGGCCGGCCGCCGCCTGTTCGGCGAGCCAGCGCGCCGCCGCCACGATGTCCTGCCGGCCGCCGTAGCTCAGCGCCATGACCAGATCGAGCCGCTCCATCGCGGCGGTCTGCGCCTCGGCGTCGTCGATCAGGCGGACGATGTCGCGCGGCAGGCGCGAGCGTTCGCCGATGACGCGCAGGCGCACGCCCTGGCGGTGCAGCTCGGCGATCTCGGCCTTCAGGTAGCGGCGCAGCAGGCCCATGAGGTCCTCGACCTCGGCCAGCGGCCGCCTCCAGTTCTCGGAGGAGAAGCCGTACAGGGTCAGATAGGAGATGCCGAGCTCGATGGCGCCGGCCACCGTGCGCCGCACCGCCTCGGCCCCCTGCCGGTGACCGGCCGTGCGCGGCAGGCCGCGCGCCCGCGCCCAGCGGCCGTTGCCGTCCATGATGATGGCGACATGGTCGGGAACCGAGCGGCTCGCTGTTGCATGCAGCCCATCCATCAGCCTAGACCTGGAGGATCTCCTCCTCCTTCTGGGCCAGGGCCTGGTCGATCTTGCGGATGTGCTCGTCGGTCATTTTCTGGATCTCCTCGGCCCACAGGTGATGCTCGTCCTTGGAGATGTCACCGTTCTTCTCCATGCGCTTGAGCATGTCCATGCCGTCGCGGCGCACGTTGCGCACCGCGACGCGGGCCTGCTCGGCGTACTTGCCGGCGATTTTGGTAATCTCGAGGCGGCGCTCCTCGGACAGCGGCGGAATCGGCACCCGGATCAGCTGCCCCTCGCTGGCCGGATTGAGGCCGAGGCCGGCCGAACGGATCGCCCTCTCCACCGCGCCGATGAGCGAGCGGTCCCAGACCTGCACGGTGATCATCCGCGGCTCGGGCACGCTGACCGTCGCCACCTGGTTGAGCGGCATGGTCGCGCCGTAGGCCTGCACCATGATCGGTTCCAGCAGGCCGATCGAGGCGCGGCCGGTGCGCAGGCCGGCGAACTCCCGCCGCAGCGCCTCCTCGGCACCGCTCATGCGCCGTTCGATGTCGCTGAGATCGGGATCGGCCACGGGGGGTCACTCCTCGTTTTCCACGATGGTGTAGCGGCCTCGGCCGCAGAGCACCTCCGCGAAAGCGCCGGATTCATAGATCGAGAATACCAGAATTGGAATGCCGTTTTCACGCGCCAAGGAAATCGCCGCGTGGTCCATCGCCGCCAGGTCCTGGGTCAGGACCTCGTGGTAGCTGAGCCGCTCGTAGCGCTTGGCGCCCGGCACCCTGACCGGGTCGGCGTCGTACACCCCGTCGACCTTGGTCCCCTTGAACAGCGCGTCGCAGCCCATCTCGGAGGCCCGCAGCGCCGCGGCCGTGTCGGTGGTGAAGAAGGGATTGCCCGTGCCCGCGGCGAAGATCACCACGCGGCCCTTCTCCATGTGGCGGATCGCGCGGCGCCGGATGTAGGGCTCGGCCACCGTGGCCATGGGGATCGCCGACTGGACCCGGGTCATGACGCCGATCTTTTCCAGGGCGTTCTGCACGGCCAGCGAATTGATCACCGTGGCCAGCATGCCCATGTAGTCCGCCGTGGCGCGCTCCATGCCCTTGGCCGCGGCGGAGAGGCCGCGGAAGATGTTGCCGCCGCCGATCACCAGGCAGACCTGGACGCCCATGCCGTGCACCGCCCGCACGTCAGCCGCGATGCGCTCCACGACCTCGGGATCGAGGCCGTAGTCGCGCGCCCCCATGAGGGCCTCGCCCGAGATCTTGAGCAACACCCGCTGGTACTTCGGCGTCGTGACCATCGGCTCCCTCGGCTCGGCTTTGCGTCCTCAGGCCGTGCGCCGGCGCGATGACGGGCCCGGCGGGTGTCGCGGCGCGGCGCCGCCGGGCCGTGGCCGGCGCGCCATGGTACACGATTCCGCCGCCCCGCGAGCGGCGCGTGCTAGCGGCCGACCTGGGCGGCCACCTCGGCGACGAAGTCGCTCTGCCCGCGCTCGATCCCCTCGCCGAGCCGGAAGCGATGGAAGCCGGCGATCGTGACCGGTGCCCCGGCCTCCTCGGCGGCGCGCTCGAGCGCCGCGCGCACCTTGGACTCACCGTCGATGACGAACACCTGATCGAGCAGGCAGACCTCCTCGTAGTACCTGCGCAGGCGACCCTCGACCATCTTCTCCACGATGGCGTCCGGCTTGCCGCTGGCCTGCGCCTGCTCCGCCAGCACCGCGCGCTCGCGCGCGAGCGCCGCGGGATCGAGGTTCGCGGCGTCGACCGCCAGCGGCGCGGCGGCGGCCACGTGCATGGCCAGCTGCCTGCCGAAGGCGGCCAGCTTGTCCGTGTCGCCGGCCGAGTCGAGCGCGACCAACACGCCGATCTTGCCCAGGCCCGGAGCAACCTGGTTGTGCACATAGCCGGCCACGACGCCCTCACCGACCTCGAGCACGGCGCAGCGCCGCAAGGTCATGTTCTCGCCGATCCTGGCGATCAGATCGGTCAGGGCCTCGGCCAGCGTCTTGCCGCCGTCGGGATACGGCGCGGCGCGCAACGCCGCCAGGTCGCCGCCGGCATCCAGCGCCAGCCGGGCGGCGGTGGCGACGAAGTCCTGGAAGGTCTCGTTGCGCGCCACGAAATCGGTCTCCGAGTTGACCTCGACGAGCGCGCCGCACGCGCCCTCGGTCACGACGCCGACCAGGCCCTCGGCGGCGACCCGGCCGGCCTTCTTGGCGGCGGCGGCGAGGCCCTTCTTGCGCAGCCAGTCGACCGCGCCCTCAAGGTCGCCGTCCGTCTCGGTGAGCGCCCTCTTGCAATCCATCATGCCGGCGCCCGTCTTCTCGCGCAGGGTCTTGACCAGGGCTGCGGTGATTTCGGCCATATCTCACTCATTCCTCAAAAAGACGATTCCAACATTATGACTTTGCTAGAGAAACGGCGGCTCCGGCGCCGCCGTTTCAGGGGCGCTGGCCGACGGGTTACGCGCCGGCCTTGGTTGGCTCGCCCGGCTCGGCCTCGGCGGGCGCACTCTCGCTCCGTTCGGCCTCCCCCGGCGCGCTCTCGGTCCGTTCGGCCTCCCCCGGCGCGGTCTCCTCTGGCGCCGCCTCCGCGGG
>JABAHQ010001219.1_pt13 | contig 10824 bp, 8 predicted proteins | sample 7062091 | NCBI WGS metagenome assembly JABAHQ01 (sample SAMN14534359, study PRJNA622989) | marine sediment metagenome | biome: marine biome [ENVO:00000428]; feature: marine pelagic biome [ENVO:01000023]; material: deep marine sediment [ENVO:00002113] | place: India: Gulf of Kutch | collected...
TGCTCGAACCTGAAAGCCCTGGGTGTGACCTGTCGGGAGCGGCGCGACGGGCTCGAGATCTGGGGCCGCGACGCCGGGCTGTCGGGTTCGGTGACCAGCGCCGGGGATCATCGGATCGCCATGGCGTTCGGTGTTCTGGGCGCGCTGGCGGGCAACGATATCCGGATCGATGACACGCGATGCGTTGACGTGTCGTATCCAGGATTCTGGGAGGAGCTGGCCGCGGTCGCGACGGCGACGAACGAGGCGACATGATCATCGCGATCGACGGTCCGGCGGGCTCGGGGAAGAGCACTACGGCGCGGGAGGTCGCCCGTCGCCTGAATTTCCTGCACCTGGATTCGGGCGCGCTCTATCGCGCCTTCGCCCTCGCCGCCTGTCGCCTGGGCTGGTCCGACGCTTCCGGGATGGTGCCCGCAGATCGGATCCTCCAACTGGCCGCCCGCGACGTCACCGCCCGTGCCGAAGGCGGTCACCTGGTGCCCTACCTGGAGGGCGAGCGGCTGGGCGACGAGATCCGCACGCCTCAGGTCACCGCGTGCGCCTCGAAGATCTCGACCCATCCGGAGATCCGCCGCCGGGTCGATGAGCTGCTCCGTGGGCTCGCCGAACGGGAGCCCGGCGGTGTCGTCTGCGAAGGGCGCGACATGGGCACCGTGGTCTTTCCCGACGCCGAACTGAAGGTCTATATGGACGCCGCGACGCCGGAACGGGCGCGCCGGCGGCTTCTCCAGCGGGGAGAGACGGTGACGCCGGAGCGTGTGACCCGCGAGTCCGGCCGTCTCGAGGCGCGCGACCGTGACGACTCCGGCCGGGCCGTCGCCCCGTTGCGGAGAGCGGCCGACGCGATGGTGATCGACACCACCGATCTCGACTTCGAGGAGCAGGTCGAACGGATCGTGGCTGCGGCCCGGGAAATCCTTGACAGGGCTTGAAGTATCGGGCTAATTTCGGGTTTCGATTCGTGGCGCGGCTTAAGTCCCTTGTGGCGGAGGCAGCAGCTGTGGGTCCGGATCGCCGCCGGGTCATGCCAGCGCCTTGTTTTTTGTAACTACTCGACAATCCCTGGGGCCGCCGGTGCCGGGCCGTCGGCGCGAACGCGAACCCGATGTTAGAGAAGAACGAGACCGTATCAACCAACGACGTGGACTCCACTCCCAACCCCGACCCGAACGACCTCACCGCTGAGTCGAACGACCGCGAGGCGAAAGCCGAATCGGAGAGCCAGGCGACGACCGGGAACGGTGAGCCGGATCCCGAGGCCGTCGAGAAGGCTCGCGCTTTCGGGGCGCGCCGCGACCTGTTCGACGAGGACGAGTACTCCGACAAAGAGTACGAAGAGATGCTCTCGATGTACGAGGATACCCTCAAGAACATCGAGGAAGGCGAGATCGTCAAGGCGAAGGTCGTGCGTATCACCGACAACGCCGCGATTCTCGACCTCGGCTTCAAGTCCGAAGGGTCGGTCCCGCTCGAGGAGTTCAGCTCGCCCGATGAGGTCGAGCCGGGTCAGGAGGTCGACGTCTTCCTCGAGCGCCTCGAAGACCAGGAGGGCGTCGTCGTCCTCTCCAAAAAGAAGGCGGACTTCCTCCGCGTCTGGGAGCAGATCAAGCAGGCCTACGACAACGACGAATCGATTCGCGGCTTCATCAAGAAGAAGGTGAAAGGCGGCGTCACCGTCGACATCATGGGCGTCGACGCCTTCCTGCCCGGATCGCAGGTCGCCCTGCGCCGCGTGCCCAACGTCGATGATCTCATCGGTCAGGAGTTCGATTTCAAGATCCTCAAGCTGAACAAGCGCCGCCGCAACATCGTCGTCTCGCGCCGCGTCATCCTGGAACAGGAGCGGAGCGAGAAGCGCGAGGAGTTGAAGGAGGAGCTCGAGGTCGGCCAGTTGCGCAAGGGCGTGGTGAAGAACATCACCGATTTCGGCGCCTTCATCGACCTGGGCGGCATGGACGGCCTGCTCCACATCACCGACATGTCCTGGGGTCGGGTCGGGCATCCGAGCGAGATCTGCTCGATCGGCGACGAGATCGAGGTGAAGATCCTCGACATCGATTGGGACCGCGAGCGTATCTCGCTGGGGCTCAAGCAGTTGCAGCCTTACCCCTGGAAGGACGTCGAGCAGAAGTACCCCGTCGGCGCCCGCGTTCGCGGCAAGGTCGTATCGATCACCAACTACGGCGCCTTCGTCGAGCTCGAGCGCGGCGTCGAGGGCCTCGTCCACATCTCCGAGATGAGCTGGACCCGCAACATCCGGCATCCGTCGCAGCTCGTGTCGATCGGCGAGGTGATCGAGGCCGTCGTGCTCAAGGTCGATCCGGAGGAGGAGAAGATCTCGCTCGGCATGAAGCAGGCCGAGGAGGATCCGTGGCTCACGCTGCCGGAGAAGTACCCACCGGGAACCCGTATCCGCGGCAAGGTGCGCAACCTGACGTCGTTCGGCGCCTTCGTCGAGGTCGAGCCGGGCATCGATGGCCTGGTCCACGTCTCCGACATGAGCTGGACCAAGAGGATCCAGCACCCCTCCGAAGTGCTGAAGAAGGGCGACGAGGTGGATGTGGTCGTGCTCAGCATCGATGTCGACCAGAAGCGAATCTCGCTGGGGCTCAAGCAGACCGAGGACGACCCGTGGTACAACCTGGCTCAGACCTATTCGCCCGGCACCGAGACCGACGGCGCGGTGGTGCGCCTGCTGGACAAGGGAGTGGTGGTGGACCTGGGCGAGGACGTCGAGGGCTTCGTTCCGGTCTCGCAGATCACCGAGGGCGAGGAGATCCAGAGCCCGAGCGACGTTCTGAAAGAAGGTCAGCCCCTCAAGCTCAAGGTGATGGAATCCGATCCGATCAACCGTCGGATCGTTCTGCAGGTGACGGAGATCCTCGAACCGCCGGCCGAGGAGGAGAAGCCGGAGGCCGAAGCCGAGGCGGAGGTTGAGGCGGCCGAGGGCGGTGAAGAAGTGGAGGCGAAAGCCGAGGCCGAAGAAGCCGAGGAAGAGTCCGCGGCCGAGGCGGAGACCGAGGAAGCCGAAGAGGAAACGGACGTGAAGGCCGAGTCGGAGACCGAGGACGCCGAAGAGGAATCCGAAGTGAAAGCCGAGGCGGAGACCGAAGAAGCTGAAGAGGAGCCTGAAGCGGAGGCGGAGGGCGAGGAGGCCGAAGCGAAGGCCGAAGGTGAAGAGCCCGAGGCTGCCGCCGAGGAAGAGGCCGAAGAGGAAGAGGGCGAAGATGAGGAGGGGGAGGCGAAGAAGGACTGAGGGTGCGGAAGTGAACCCTGTCGAGTATCCCGAGGGGCGGCGCGTGTCCGCCCCTTTCTTCTTGTCTCCTGCCGCGCGGATCGCCTCGGACGCCGGCCTTTCCCGTAAACCTATAGTTCTCTAAGATCCTGTTCATGAATCGGGAGCGACTTCAGATCTGGATGCGGCGCCTGAGCGGCGCCGCCGTGCTCGCCGCAGCGGGCATGGGGTTGACCTGCGCCAGCGCGCCGGGGCCGCCGGTGACGCCGAGCGGCAGTCCGGCCGAGCCGACCACGTCGGAGCTGCGGGCGCGGGAGCGGGACGCGGCGACGATCTACCGTGAGGCGGAGCAGCAGTTCGAGGCGTCGAACTTCGTCGCCGCCGAATCGTTGGCGACGGGCCTGGTCAGCGACTACGACGACACGCGCTGGCTGGCGCCCGGCCTGCTGCTGGCCGCGCAGTCCGCGTTGGAGCTCAACCAGCTCACCGAAGCCCGTTCTCGGGCCTCGCGCTATCTGCGCCTGTTCCGAGCCTCGGAGGGCGGGCGGGCGCCCGGTCTCCTGGTCGTGGCTCAGAGCCTCTACATCGAGGGCCGAGCGGCCGAAGCAGCTGACAGCCTGCTGGCGACGCCGGTCGAGCTGGGCGACGCGCGTGAGGAGGCCGGTCAGCTCGCTCGCCAGGTCGTGGCCCAGCTGGGGCTCGGCGAGATCGAGGCGATCGTCGAGCGCTGGCCTCGGGGCCATCCTCTGATCCCGATCCTGGAAGTCGAACGCGCTTCGCTTCTGCTCGCCGCCGGGCACGCTGACAGCGCTGGCCGGATCGCCCGGATCGCCCTGGAGCTCGAGCCGCCGGCACCGGAGCGCGAGCGGGCCGAGGCGATCGAGTCGGGCGAGCTGGAAAGGGAGCAATGGCGGCCGATCATCGGCGCGATACTGCCACTCAGTGGGCCGCTGGCGCGCTACGGCGAGCTGGCCGAGGAGGGGATCCGGCTGGCGGTGGAGGACTACAACAGCCGCCACTACGATCAGGTGACGCTGATCGTCCGGGACGACGGTGACGACCCCGACCGGGACGGTGACCTGATGCGGGAGCTCGAGAGCCTCGGCGTGGTCGCCGTGATCGGGCCGCTCCGCCCCGAGGGCCTCGAGGAGGCCGCGCGCCGACGCCGTGACCGTGACCTGGTCGTGGTAAGCCCCACCGCCGACGAGAACTACTCGTTCGCTCGCAACACCTACTCGGTCTGGGCCACGACGGAGCGGGTGACCCGCGGAGCACGGGTGCTCGGCGCCTTCGCCGTTCGCGATCTTCAGATCGACCGGTTCGGCGTGATGTATCCCGATACACGCGAGGGGAGGGAACAGCTGGCCGCCTTCGCCGACGCGGTCCGTGCCCGGGGCGCGGAGATCGTCGCCTCGGTGGCCTACGGCGATACGGCCACCACCTTCCAGGAACCGCTCACCTTCCTGGAAGCCGCGAGTCCGCAAGCGATCTATGCGCCCGCCAGCGGCCCGCGCGGCGTCATCCAGATGGCCCCCCAGTTCTCGTATTACGGGCTGCGCGGCGTCCAGGTGCTCGGCGACGCCGACTGGTCGGAGCCCGAAGTGCTCCGCCTGGTCGAGCCTCGGTTCATCGACGGAACGATCATCTCCACCTTCCTGGACCGGTCCAGCCCCTCGGTGCGCTGGCCCGAGTTCGTCGAGATGTACGAGCGCAAATATCGGAAGGGTCTGCGCGGTAGCATGGTACCGGCCCTTGCCTACGACGCGACCCAGCTCGTCCTCACTTCCTTGCCCTGGGGGTTCCCGCGCCGCTCCGCCATCGCCCGTTCGTTCCGCAACATTCGCAGCCTGCCGGGAGCGACCGGGGTGTTCAGCATCGAGAACGGCGTGATCACGCGCCGTCCGTTCCTGCTCCAATTCAAAGACCGAGCTCTGGTTCCCGCTTACGACGAGCTTCGCCGCGGCCGCGCGAGCCTGGAGGAGTCGGGCTCATGACGATGCGAGACAAGCTCAAGCGGCTGGACGAGCTGAAGGGTCAGGCCGAGCAGGGCGGCGGCGTCGATCGCATCAAGGCGCAGCACGAGAAGGGGAAGCTGATCGCCCGGGAACGGCTCGATCTGCTCCTCGACGACGGCAGTTTCCGTGAGTTCGACCGGTTCGTCACGCACCGCACGACCGAATTCGGCATGGCGGAGAAGAAGTTCCTGGGCGACGGCGTCGTCACCGGCATGGGTCGGATCGAAGGCCGCCAGGTGCTGGTCTTCTCGCAGGACTTCACGGTTTTCGGCGGTTCGCTCTCGGAGGCCCACGCCGAGAAGATCTGCAAGATCATGGACATGGCGATGAAGGTCGGTCGCCCGGTGATCGGCCTCAACGACTCCGGCGGCGCGCGCATCCAGGAGGGCGTCGCGTCGCTGGGCGGCTACGCCGAGATCTTCTGGCGCAACACGCAGGCGTCCGGCGTGGTCCCGCAGATCAGCGTCGTGCTCGGCCCCTGCGCNNCCGGCCATCACCGACTTCATCTACATGGTTGAGGGCATCTCTTACATGTTCGTCACGGGTCCGGATGTCGTGAAGACCGTAACGCACGAGGAGGTCGACTTCGAGTCGTTGGGCGGGGCGGGAATCCACGGCGGCACCTCGGGCGTCGCACACTTCGTCTCCGAGTCGGAGCCCGCCTGCCTGGATCACGTTCGCCAGCTCTTCCGCTACATCCCGCAGAACAACATGGAAGATCCGCCGCGCGGGAGCGGCGAAGACCCGCCCGACCGGATGGACGAGGAACTGCTCGACATCGTGCCCGACAACCCGAACAAGCCGTACGACGTCCACGATGTGATCTCCCGGGTCGTCGACCGGGACAGCTTCTACGAAGTCCACGCGGACTTCGCCCGCAACATCGTGGTCGGCTTCGCGCACCTGGGTGGCCGCACCGTCGGCATCGTCGCCAACCAGGCCGCCGAGCTTGCCGGCGTGCTCGATATCAGCAGCTCGCTCAAGGGCGCGCGATTCGTTCGCTTCTGCGACGCTTTCAACATTCCGCTCCTCACCTTCGAGGATGTGCCCGGCTTCCTGCCGGGCGTGGCGCAGGAGCACGGCGGCATTATCAAGCACGGCGCCAAGCTGCTCTATGCCTACAGCGAGGCGACGGTGCCGAAGCTGACGGTGGTTCTCCGCAAGGCGTACGGCGGCGCCTACGACGTCATGAGCTCCAAGCACATCCGCGGCGACTTCAATATCGCCTGGCCCACCGCCGAGATCGCCGTCATGGGACCGAAGGGCGCGGTCGAGATCATGTACCGCCGTCGCATCGCCGACGCGAAAGATCCCGAGGCCGAGACCGAGCAGCTGATGGCCGAGTACCGAGAGCAGCTCGCGCACCCGTACGTCGCGGCATCCCGAGGCTACCTGGACGACGTCATCGATCCACGACAGACGCGGCCACGCTTGATCGAGGCGCTGAAGATGACGGCCAAGAAGCGCGAGCCTGGACCGCCGCGGAAGCACGGCAACATCCCTCTCTGATGCTGAAAAAGGTACTGGTCGCCAACCGGGGCGAGATCGCGGTCCGCATCATCCGGGCTTGCCGTGAGCTGGGGATCGAGAGCGTCGCGGTCTTCTCCGAGGCCGACCGGCTGGCCCCCCACATCTGGCTCGCCGACGAGGCTTACGAGCTCGGCCCGGCCCGCGCCTCCCAGAGCTACCTTTCCATCGTCCGTCTGCTCAACGCGGCCCGCCGCTCGGGCTGTGACGCGGTGCATCCCGGCTACGGGTTCCTGGCGGAGAACGCCGACTTCGCCGGCGCGGTCGAGGACGCCGGCCTCGTCTTCATCGGTCCCGGCGCCGACAGCATTGCCCTGATGGGCGACAAGACCGAGGCGCGCCGGGCGATGCAGAAAGCGGGCGTGCCCGTGGTGCCGGGGACGGAGACGGCGCTGGCTGACGCGGAAGCGGCCCGGGAGGCGTGCCGGACGATCGGTTATCCGGTGCTGCTGAAGGCGGCGGCCGGCGGCGGAGGGAAGGGGATGCGGCGCGTCGATCGAGAGGCCGATCTGGAGTCGGCTTTCGGCGCGGCGCGGCGCGAGGCGGAGACCGCCTTCTCCGATCCGCGAATCTATATCGAGAAGTTCCTGGTCGATCCACGGCACATCGAGTTTCAGATCCTCGCCGACGGTCAGGGAAACGTCATTCACCTGAACGAGCGAGAGTGCTCGATCCAGCGGCGCCATCAGAAGCTGATCGAGGAATGCCCATCGCCCGTCATGACATCCGAGCTCCGGGAGCGAATGGGCGAAGCCGCCGTCGCCGCTGCGCGTGGCGCCGATTATCGGGGCGCCGGCACCGTCGAGTTCATGTACGCCGACGGCGATTATTACTTCCTCGAGATGAATACCCGCTTGCAGGTGGAGCATCCGATCACCGAGATGACCACCGGAGTCGACCTGGTGCACGCCCAGCTGCGCATCGCCGCCGGTGAGCCCCTCGAGATCGAGAACGAGCCACCTTCCGGCCACTCCATCGAGTGCCGCATCAACGCCGAGGACCCGTTCGACGGCTTCCTGCCCGCCGGTGGGCGTATCCAGCAGCTCCGGCCGCCCGGCGGCATCGGCGTTCGCTGGGACTCGGGGATCGTCCAGGGGACCGAGGTGGGTCTCCACTACGACCCGCTCCTCGCCAAGCTGATCGTCCACGCCGCCGATCGGGACGCCGCCATCGCACGCATGGCCCGGGCCCTCGATGAGCTGCTGATCGACGGCGTCCCGACCATCGTCCCGTTCCACCGACGCGTCATGGAGGAGCCCGACTTCCGTGCCGGCGACTTCCACACCGGGTACCTGGAAGGGCACCCCGGTCTCCTGGCCGATGCCGTCCCCGGTGAACAGCTCCAGGCCACCGCGCTGCTGGCGGCGCTGCTCGAGGACCAGGAGAGGCGCAAGGTCCGCTTCGACGGCGAGGACGAGAGCACGGGGCTACTCTCCGCCTGGCGGCACCCTCACGGACGATGGCCGGGACGCGGTTGGTCGCTCCGCGGCCGATCGTGACCCCGCTCCAGCTCACGGTCGACAAGATCGTCTCCGGCGGCGATGGCCTCGCCCGTCAGCCGGAAGGGCCCGTCGTGTTCGTTCCCCGCAGCGCGCCCGGCGAACGGGTGGAGGTCGAGATCGTCGAAGAGCGGCGCCAGTGGCTCCGCGGACGTCTGCGGCGCGTCGTCCAGCCCAGCCCCGACCGACGCGATCCCCCCTGTCCCATCTACGATGTCTGCAGCGGCTGCCAACTTCAGCATCTCGACTACGCGGCGCAGCTGAACGTCAAATCCGGAATCGTCGCCGACACGTTGCGTCGCCTCGGCGACCTCGCCCTCGAGCCGCCCCCGGTTGTTCCCTCGCCCGACCCCCTCGGTTATCGCAACCGGATCACCCTGACGCTGCGGCGGCTCGACGATGGCGTGATCGCCGGCTATCACCGCTTCGAGGCGCCGGACGAGCTGGTGGACGTGGAGCGCTGCCCGCTGGCGGAACGGGCGCTGAACGCGGCCTGGAGCGAGCTTCGAGCCGTTTGGGGGGTCAACGCATCCAAGCTCCCTGAAGGCGAGGAGTTACGTCTCACCCTTCGAGCGACTAAGGAAGGCCGAATCGGCCTGGCCATAGAGGGGGGTGAGGGCTACGGCGACGTGGAGGCCCTGTTCGCCGGGGTGAGCGATCTGGACTCGATCTGGTTCCTGGGAGCGGACGGCGCGATCGAGTGGTACGCGGGGGAGCCGCGGCTGTGGGAGCGCTGGGGCGAGCACGAGTTGGGGCTGGCGGGGCTTTCGTTCGTGCAGGTGAACCGCCAGGTCGGTCCGGCGCTGGAGAGCTACGTGCGGAAGCGGTGTGGCGACGTGACGGGTCGGCGCGTGATCGATGCCTATTGCGGGTTCGGGACCAGGACGCTGGCGCTGGCCTGGTCGGGCGCCCGTGCGGTCGGGATCGACGCCGACCTGGAGGCGGTGGAAGGAGCGCAAGTGGAGGCGGTGGAGTCCGGCGCGTCGGCCCGATTCGTGGTGGCGCCGGTGGAGGAGGCGCTGCCGGAAGAGTTGCCGGCCGACATCGTCATCCTGAACCCGCCGCGACGGGGGCTGCGCAAGCCGGCTGTGGCGGCCTTGAACCGGGAGCCACCGGATCGAATCATCTATGTGAGCTGCGACCCGGCGACCCTGGCCCGGGACTTGGAGTCGTTGGCTCGCAGATTCCGCCTCACCGACTGCCGGGCTTTCGACATGTTCCCGCAGACGGCCCGGGTCGAGACCGTTGCATCCCTCGAGCGGCGCGAGACGTGAAGCTGGACTCTTAATCCGCAGGTCATGGGTTTGATCCCCGGAACGACAGACCTCTTCGTCCTCGCTGTTGAGTTGTAGCCCCTCCATCTCCTACCTGTCACCTAGTTCGTTGTCTGATCGGGCTCGCTACCTGACGGGTCGCGTCGCCCGGTAATGCGTTCCTCCACCCAGTCGATTGGCGAGAAGAGGATGCACACCAGGTGCGTGCGTTTGCCGAAGAGGATCGCTGGTATCGACATGACTTCGCAGCCGCCGTCGGCTCGAATTCCCTGAAGGGCTAAGGACACACCGATGTAACCGACGGACGCGACTCGGCCGACAGGTGCGCCGAGAACGAACACGAGGATGACGGGCCCCACGGCCAGAAACGCACCAAGCCAAGGGTTTACTCCTGAGACGTACTTGCTGATCACGACGTGCATGACACTGTAGAAGGCTACCAAGCCCGCCACCGTAGCCAGGACACGCAAGTTGAATGCGGCATCCTCTGTGCGCATGACTGCATAGGTCATCCAGACGAGCGCGATCCCCAGGACCAGTCGCAGCGTCCGGCCGATGATTCGGGCTCTGAGCTCACTACGCTGGTTGGCCGTCATTCTTGTAGACCCTTCCTCGAGCCCCGAGCATACGGCGCTGCCGGGTTCGCGGTCGATGACTCAGTTCCCATCTCTACGTCGAACGCTGGGCTCTGTTTCATGCCCGTTCCCCTGGCCAGCGTCCTTCAGGTCTGAGTTTCGGTGGAGCCCAAGCAGTAGTGAGATACGTCCACTGAAGACAAACTCTAGACAAACCGTCCGCTCTCGTTTCCGGGTTGAATGGACCTCGATGGTCGACGCCCCATGCAAAAAACCGCGAGCGAGCGGCGTACCGCTCACCCGCGGTTCTGTCCCCGGCTGCCTGGAGAGCGGTGGGGACTACTCGATCCTGGCCGCCATGGCGTCGTAGCGCTCGGGCGCCAAAGCCACATAGCCGACCTGCGGTACCAGCAAGCTGGCGTTGTTCAGGTAGTACTCGACGAAGGCCTCGACCTCGGGCCGCGCCAGCGCCGTCTCCTTCACATAGATGAAGAGTGGGCGCGACAGCGGCGTGTAGGTCCCGTTCTGAACCGTCTCGTCGTTCGGCTCGACGCACCCATTACGGCCGTCGACCGCGACCAGCTTCAGCTTGTCGGTGTTCTCGGCGTAGTACGCGTACCCGAAGTAACCGAGCGCGTACGGGTCGCCCGCGATCCCCTGCACCAGCACGTTGTCGTCCTCGCTGGCGGTGAAGTC
>JABAHQ010008468.1_pt1 | contig 10822 bp, 10 predicted proteins | sample 7062091 | NCBI WGS metagenome assembly JABAHQ01 (sample SAMN14534359, study PRJNA622989) | marine sediment metagenome | biome: marine biome [ENVO:00000428]; feature: marine pelagic biome [ENVO:01000023]; material: deep marine sediment [ENVO:00002113] | place: India: Gulf of Kutch | collected...
GGTCCCATCCCGAACCCGGTCGTTAAGCCCGCCAGCGCCGATGGTACTGTGCCGGCAGCGGCGTGGGAGAGTAGGTCATTGCCAAGCATCCCGCTTTTTCCATCTCGATCTTCCCAGGAGTAGGACACACGTCTTGCTCCTTATCTTTTTTTAAACTGAATTACCCCAACGTGTCACCCAAAAAGGGATTAAAGCAAAATCTTTACGCTTTCTTTACGCCAATTTGTTGAGTTTTTTGATACAATATAAAAGGTAATTAATCCAAACTGGCACAATTTTTGCGAGGTAAAGATGCAAGTATTTTCGATATTCCGACCTCGTTTTATCTCTTTGCCCCCCCTTTATCAGTGGCCCAAGCCGATTAAACGAATTATGTTAGCCATCGCTACAGTATTATGCTTTGGGATTTATATTTTGCTTATCGCTGGTGTAATCAGTCTGTTTGCCATTATACTTGACCTTATCTCTTTTAAGTTCTAGATGACCCTTATCCCTGCAAAATACCCTGAGCAATAAAATCCCCCACTTCCTTTGTGGAGAGCGTCTTTTCACCGTGGTAAGCCAGATCTGTGGTACGATACCCTTCCGCCAAGAAAATATCAACGATCGTTTCGATGGTTTCCGCTTCCTTAGCCGAGCCCAGGCTGGTACGGAGAAGCATGGCACAGCTTAGGATAGTCGCTAACGGATTGGCGATACCCTGACCGGCGATATCAGGGGCGGAGCCATGTATGGGTTCATAAAGCCCTTTTGCCCCGCTGGCCAGAGAAGCGGAAGGGAGCATACCCATCGAGCCAGCCAACATGCTGGCTTCGTCGCTGAGAATATCGCCAAACATATTTTCGGTCACGATAACGTCAAAGTCACCGGGTCGGCGAATGAGATGCATGGCACAGGCGTCGACCAACAGGTCCTCATAATCAATGTCAGGGTAATCCTGGCGCACTTCGTGGGCTACTTCGCGCCACAACCGGCTTGAAGCCAGGACATTGGCCTTGTCAACGCTGGTCACTTTCTTGCGTCGCCCTTTGGCCAACTCAAAACCCACTCGAACCAAACGCTCAATCTCATGTTCGGTATAAGTCAACGTGTCAACAGCAGCCCGGCTCTCAGCCGTATCCCGTCGGCCTTGAGGTTGACCAAAATAAAGCCCCCCGGTCAATTCGCGGATGATAACCAAATCAACGTTAGAAATTATCTCAGGCTTCAAAGTGGATGATTCGGCCAAAGCTGGATAGATCTTGACCGGGCGAATATTGGCAAATAACCCCAACCCTTTACGAAGTTTTAACAACCCTTGCTCTGGCCGGACTGATGCCGACGGGTCATCCCACTTAGGGCCGCCGACGGCACCCAACAAAACGGCCTCAGCCGCCTGGCAGGCAGCCAGAGTTTCGTCCGGCAAGGGATTACTCACCTCGTCAATAGCAATACCACCGATAAGCCCAGTTGCGAACTCAAAAGTATGGTCGTATCTTTCAGCCACGGCGTTTAGAACTTTGACTCCTTCGGCGACCACTTCTGGTCCGATGCCATCGCCGGGAAGAAGTGTGATTTTTGCATGCATAGTAAAACCCTCAATTTTAATAAGTTTTAATTGTTATTTTGTGGCCTGCTCTCGCCACACAAATACGCATAAGATGCTTAAAATGAGCCAACTAAGGCCACTAATCCAGGCTCCTTTAATCAGCGAATCAGGTTGGAGCTTGAAGATAACTTGGTGTTCCCCCGGCGGTAAAATTACGCCGCGCAATACGTGATTAGTTCGAATAATCTTTGCTTCCTGACCATCAACATAGGCTTTCCAGCCTGGATGATATTGATCACCCAAAACCAGTATGCCTTCTCTTAGAGCTGAGGCATTCACAGTGACTTGTGTGTTTTGGTAGCCAATAATATCAGCTCGGCTAATAGAAATATCTGTTTCAGTTGGTAAGCTGACCGGTTCGGCTACAATAACGCTTTTACGTAAGTCAAACGACTCATCTAACAAACGGCTTATAGCTTCTGCCTCATCTGTAACTTGTTCAGCGCTATAGACAACATAGGCCCGGGGCATGGTACCCGATCGCTCATAAATAAAGACTCTGCCACTATGATGAACTAGATTGTATTCATTTCCAAAGACTGAAACAGAAGGGTTGCCATTTATATCTGCACATAAGCTAACACCAGTATCTTGAGCCGTAGTAGAGACCTCCCAAACGTAAGTGTGGCCCGGCGCATCTATTTCTGGGCTGAAATAAAACGTTAGATTTTGCTGATTGCCGCCGAGTTCAGCCACGTTTTGTTGGGCTTCCAATACTAACCGCTCCCGGTCGTTGCCCTGCCATAGTCTAATTGTCAAAAGTTCGTCGGGGGGAGGGATTTGCTGTAAGTATAAATGTAGATCTAAGCGATTGATCGCATATTGCTGAACCACAAAAGAGTCGCTGGTGGGGGTANNTCTAAGACCGGCGAGATAATATAGCCCACTTGCAGCAAATCAAGCAAGCGTCGCGATGGTTGGGTAAAAACAATAACGTTTTGATTTTCATTCATCCACCAACTATTTGCCGAAGGGTCCGCTGCAACTAATTGGTGGTAACGGGCCGAGTGGACCGATGTATATCCTCCTGCCTCCGCTAAGCCATAAATTGAAGGGACATTAGGCCCAAACAAAACCTCATGCTGATAAGCGACAATGCGCTTCAAGCCGGCATGCTCGCGTAAATACTCGATAGCAGGGGTTAAAGGAGTTAATTCAGCAATGGGACCAGTGGGGTTGAAGCGACTCCCAAAAATAAATAAATCCACAAAGACCAGGCCTGCGAAAGCCCAATTGCGTAGCAGATATTGCTCAGTTCTATACCGTTGGATGGCCAGCAGACCGACCGTTGCGACTACTAAACCAATGGCCAGCATCACTGAAATTTGGAGATGTTCCCAGCTTTCTTCCACCTGGCCCCATAAAAGATATAAAGCTAACCCAATAATGCTGATTAGGATAACGCCGACACCAGCAGCAATACTAAATTTTTGCTCCTTATTACTCAGCCCTAAAGCAGCTAATGTGCCGATTAGTAAAGGGTAGATAAAGGTAGAGCGATGTAAAGAAGCGTACTTAATGGCGGGCAGGGGAGCCAAAATACTAATACCAGGTCCACCCACAATAAAATAAGTGAGTCCCAGCCCCATAAAAAACAAATACCACACAAAAAACCTGCGTGACCAAAACGGGGCCATACAAGCCAGCGCTAAAGTTGACAAGCCGGCGTAAATAACCCCGGCGCTAAACACTGACCACCCCCCATAAGCATAAAGCGGTGCATAAATAGGATTGCCATAAAAATTCGGCACAAGCAACGTGATTAATTGCTTCAGTGGTAGTGCATCCTGTAGGCCCTCTGAAAGAACACGTTGACTCAAATTGAGAAATTCTGCAAAGGGCAAAATCTGAATAGCACTTAAGGCCCCGCCTGCTATCATCACAGTCATGATTACCTTTATGGGCCAGATATACCCCCCATGGGGCTTCTGATTTCTGGCCAGTTCTATGGTGCGTCCCAGGGCATAAAGACCGAAAAATATGCTGAAGGTAACCATATATTGGTACTGTCCCCCCAAAATCGCCAAAGCGAACAACACGCCACCCAGGGCCGCATAGCGCAGATCTCGCTTACGAATAGCTAATTCAAACGCCCATAAAATGCCAGGCAACCAACTCAGCGTCGTTGTTCGGTGGGTAGCTTCAAACCAGGTGACTAAATGCCCGCCCAAGGCATAGGCAAAAGCACCGACCACTGAAGCATAAGGGGGACATTGAAGCGTTCGTAAAAAACCATACATTAAAAAGGCAGCCAGAATTACGTGAAGCCACAACCCAATAGCTAAACCGCGCGCCGCCCCAAAAATTAATCCAAGCCCCAAATAAACTGGATAAAAAGTTTGAGCTAACGGATCAGCAAAAGATGGATGCCCTAGATAAATAGCGGAGTTCCAAAGCGGCCAGGTTTTGGTTTCTTTAACCGTGTTTACAGCGTAAGCCAAAAAAGGGTAAAATTCGTAAAGCGGATCTGATACCAACTGATTTTGTAGCGGTTGATAGGTTGCCTCTCGCCAGGGCAAGATATTGTTTGCCAAGTCTACGGGTAAAAATGCTTGTCCAGGTAAAAGACCACGAGCATGAAATAGAGAAACCCCTAAAGCCAATATGATCACGGCCAATACGTCATGCCTGGACCAAGTTATGATCTTCCGCATGGGTTACATTGTGCAATTATTTTTGAGATCATATTTTGAAAAGGCAAACCTGGCCTACTATTTATGTCTGCCATTATTTTTGTTGGCGACCGTCAAAGCATATTCCATGCTGTCCGATAAAGCTCGCCAACTCGCCTCAATGATATTAGGACTGGCGCCAACAGTGGTCCAGCGTCGGTTTCCGTTTTGGAAGTCGATAAGGACCCGAGTTGTAGCCGCGGTCCCTTTGTCGCTATCCAAAATTCTGACTTTATAGTCAACCAGGTGGACTGCGTCAAGTTCAGGGTAGGTCTCATGCAAGGCTCTGCGCAACGCTTTATTAAGGGCATTGACTGGACCATTCCCTTCAGCCGCCGTATGTTTGATCTGATCCTCGACTTTTACTTTGACCGTCGCTTCAACCAATAAACCTCGCCCTTGACGGTGTTCCACAACCACCATAAAGTCAACCAGTTCAAAGGGAGGTCTGTAATCAGGTTGGGCACGCTGTAACAGCAAATCTACGGAGGCTTCAGCGGCTTCGAAGGCGAATCCTTGATGCTCTAGATCTTTAATTTCCTTTAAGACCGCCTTGGCGTCTTCTCGGGTTACGTCAATCCCCTGCGATTGGCCGCGGAAAACCAGATTGCCTCGTCCGGATAACTCCGAAACAACTGCCCGCTTTTCGTTGCCCACCAGGACGGGGTCAATGTGTTGATAGCTTTCTTCCGCCTTCAAAATGGCGGCAACGTGGATACCCCCCTTGTGAGCAAAGGCGCTACGCCCGACGAAAGGCTGGTGATCATCATGGGGGAGATTAGCTAATTCCGCCACGTAGCGGGAAAGTTTGGTCAGTTCGCGTAATTGCTCCGGCCTAACAGCCTGATAGCCCATCTTGACCTGTAGATCAGGGATGATCGTGGTTAAATCAGCGTTGGCCACGCGTTCTCCATAACCATTGATCGTTCCTTGCACCTGAATGCAGCCCGCTTGAATGGCTACCAACGCGTTAGCTACCGCACAGCCGCCATCATCGTGCGTATGAATTCCCAAAGGGGTGGAGATCCGTTCCTGGACCGTGTTCACAATTTTCCGTATCTCCCAGGGGAGCGCGCCACCGTTGGTATCACATAGCACAATGCAATCAGCCCCTGCTTCTGCGGCCACCTGAACGGTTTGCAAAGCATACTCCGGGTTGGCTTTATAGCCGTCAAAGAAGTGTTCAGCATCGTAAATGACTTCTTTGCCCAGTTCTTTCATATGAGCCACGCTATCTTGAATCATCGCCAGATTTTCTTCAAGGTCAGTCTCCAGGACAGCGTGAACGTGCAAGTCCCAACTCTTGCCGACCAGGGTTACAACCGGGGTATCAGCGTTAACCAGGGCTTGAATATTTGCATCTTCCGCACAGGTGGTGTTTTTATAGCGGGTACTGCCAAAGGCCGTAATTTTAGCCTGTTTTAGGGAGAGTGATTTAACCCGCTCGAAAAATTCGGCATCTTTAGGGTTCGAACCGGGCCAGCCTCCCTCGATATAGTGAATGCCGAACTCGTCCAGCTTTTTAGCAATTTTTAACTTATCATTGCACGATAATGAGAGACCCTCGCGTTGCGTGCCATCGCGTAAAGTCGTGTCATACAGAAAAACGTGTGCCCTCTGGGGTATAGGTGACATGGGATTCCTTCCTCTGATTGATAGATTTGACGATCATTTTCGCCCTTGGAATATACAGCCCTCACCAGGATCTTCGACATCAGATATATAAACTCAACCTGACGTATATGACAGATACCAGCCATTGTATTGGATTTGGAAGTTAAGTATTGACTACAAGAGCTAACGGGTGAGGTGCTAAGTAGTTATTTAATTACGGAAGGAATGCCCTGGGCGACGAAATCGAACTTCGCCGCCCAGTACACCTGCCCTTCTGATGTGTCTAAGGGTTGTTTTACCTTGTCCATTAGCCGTTATAACACTCCATGAGGGGGTTGACCTCCTCAATTTTATGACCGGGAGCCTCTTTAACGGGCAAATGGACGGATGAGATTTTGGCGATGGCTTTCTTGGGTGATTTTTTAGGATTATTTTGAGCGTCGTCGGCTGGTTTTGGTGATTTTTCCATGAGGTTCACTTATCCTGAAACATTAAGCTAAAGTATTAACCCGACTGGGGTGTGTTTTTTCATACCGTTCAACTGCGCCAAGTTGCGATTGCAAATAGCCTAATTGGTCGAGGCCTTGCACAATACAACTTTTACTGAAGTTATCTATAGGGAAATTAACCGTTCGATCGTCCGGCAAGGTTAGGGTCTGATTGGGTAGGTCAAGCGTAACTGTAGTTTCGGAGTCTTCTTCAATCAAGCTTTGCAACTGACGATGCGTATCTGGATCAATAACAACGGGTAATAAACCATTTTTCAGGGCGTTATTTCGAAAAATGTCGGCAAAACTGGTGCTAATAATAACGCGAAAGCCATAATCCATTAGCGCCCAGGGTGCGTGCTCCCGACTCGATCCACAGCCAAAATTATCGCCGGCTAGCAAAATTTGGACTCCCTGCGCCTCCTCTTGATTCAAAATGAAGTCTGAATTAGGACTCCCGTCGGGAAGGTAGCGCCAATCGTAGAAGAGATTATTCCCTAAACCTTGCTTATCAGTTCCTTTCAGAAATCGGGCTGGAATAATTTGGTCTGTGTCAATATTTTCGATTGGCATAGAGATCATTTTGCTGGTTAAGGTAGTAAAAGCTTTCATAATTTTACAATAAGTACCCCCTTCTCTTATAAGGTTCTTACATCCGTTACTACACCTGTCACAGCGCTGGCGGCGGCGGTCAGGGGGCTGGCTAAGAAGGTACGCCCCCCTTTCCCCTGCCGGCCCTCAAAGTTACGGTTACTGGTGGAGACAGCGTATTGCCCCGGCTCAAGCTGATCGCCGTTCATAGCAATACACATGCTACACCCTGATTCGCGCCACTCGGCCCCGGCCGCTTTGAAAATTTTGTCCAGCCCTTCAGCTTCGGCCTGGGCTTTGACTTGTTGGGAACCGGGAACCACCAGCATGCGCACATGTTGGCTCACTTTACGGCCCTGCAAAATTGAGGCGGCCAATCGCAGGTCAGTCATACGGGAGTTGGTGCAACTACCCAGAAAAACCACATCAATCCTATGGCCTAGCAAGGGCTTGCCCGGTTGCAGGTCCATATAGTCCAGCGCTTTACTGAGTGATTGACGTGCGCTGACATCGTTCAGGTTCGTCGGATCAGGAATGGGTTCGGTGATCTTCATACCCATACCGGGATTCGTGCCATAGGTAATCATCGGTTCCAGTTTGTTGGCGTCAATCACCACTGTACGATCGTAGGTAGCCCCTTCATCTGTGACTAATTGCCGCCACCCTTTAACGGCCTTATCCCAGTCAGCCCCCTGGGGAGTAAAACGCCGGCCGCTAATGTACTCGATAGTCGTATCGTCAGAAGCCACCATGCCTGCTCTGGCGCCACCCTCAATTGACATATTGCATATTGTCATCCGCTCTTCCATATTTAAGGCACGAATAGCGCTGCCCGTGTATTCGATGACATGTCCGGTCCCGCCGCCAATCCCAAGCTGGGCGATGATGGCCAGGATAATGTCTTTAGCTGATACACCGGGCTTCAACGTGCCGTCTACCCGCACTTCCATAGATTTTGGTCTAGTCTGCAACAGACATTGGGTGGCCAGGACATGTTCAACCTCACTGGTGCCGATGCCAAACGCGAGCGCACCGAAAGCGCCATGCGTGCTGGTATGGCTATCCCCGCAAACGATAGTCATGCCCGGTTGGGTCAGCCCCAATTCCGGCCCAATAATATGAACGATACCCCGGTTGGAACTGTCCATATCGTGGAGGGGAATGCCAAAGTCCCGGCAGTTTTTCTCCAGAGCCGAGATTTGCCGGATAACCAATTCATCTGTAATCGGTACTTCAGGCGGTGTCGTGGGAATGCCGTGATCCATAGTAGCTACTGTTTGATCAGGCCGCCGCACAGTCAACCCCTTTTCTCGTAGCCCTTGGAAAGCTTGAGGTGAAGTGACCTCATGAACCAGATGGAGGTCAATATAAAGCACAGCGGGGCTGTTTTTTTCATGAACCACCACGTGGCTGTCCCAGATTTTTTCAAAGAGAGTACGAGGTTTGGTTTCTGTCATAAAACTCCTCACAAATTCGATGATCATTTTCAATATAGTGTGTGGTGCTCAGAACACACCACACACTCGTCGCTAAATCGTCTGTTTGATGACGGAAGCGTATTCTTTGCGAGCGGCCAACATTTTGTTAAGCGCGCTCATATATGCCCTGGCGCTGGCAACCACAATATCGGTGCTGGCCCCATGACCAGAGAAGGTACGGACGCGTGTTTCGCCTGTTTGAGGATTAGTTTGACTGCTCTCATCACCGTTATGGGGTTGGATACGAATAGTCACCTCACCTAGCGAGTCGATTCCTTCCGTAACAGCATTGATATTAAATTCGGTCAGGGTATTAGGTTCGCCCACGATGCGATTGATAGCTTTATAGACGGCGTCAACCGGGCCGGTGCCGATGGCAGCGTCCTCCAGTTCAGCGCCGTTGGGATCAATCAAAGCCACAGTAGCTGTGGCTTTAGTGTGATCCCCACAGGTGACCTGAACATATTTCAATTTCCATAATTCCACAGGCTGGTAAATTTCATCACTGATGATGGCCTCTAGATCCGCATCGGTGACGGTCTTCTTCTTGTCAGCCAGCCGTTTGAAGCGCTTAAATGCCTGGTTGAATTCCTCTTCATCAAGGTCTGTGTACCCCAACTCTTTCAAGCGAACCCTAAAGGCATGCCGGCCGGAGTGTTTCCCCAAAACCAGCGAACTGGCGCCTAACCCCACTGTTTCAGGACGCATAATTTCGTAAGTAGTGTGATGTTTAAGCATCCCATCTTGGTGAATGCCGGCCTCATGGGCAAAGGCGTTTGCACCCACGATCGCCTTGTTAGGCTGGATCGGGATGCCGGTATAGGCGCTGACCATGCGACTGGTACGCATAATCTGGGTGGTGTCGATGTTGGTATAAACATCAAATTGTTGTGGGCGGGTATGGAGTGCCATCGCCACCTCTTCCAAACTGGTGTTCCCGGCCCTTTCTCCAATGCCATTGATCGTTACTTCCGCCTGACGGGCCCCATACTTTACCCCGGCCAGAGTATTGCTGGTAGCCAGGCCGAGGTCGTTATGGCAGTGGGTAGACCAAATGACTTTTTCCGCCCCAAGCGTATTTTCAATCAGGTATTTGATCAGCCAGCCGAACTCTTCCGGGGTCGTGTAGCCGACGGTATCAGGGATGTTGAGGGTGGTCGCTCCCGCCTTGATCGCTTCTCCCAGGACGGTAGTCAAAAATTCTGGGTCGGAGCGGCCGGCATCTTCCGGCGAAAACTCCACGTCGTCGCAGAGACTCTTGGCATAGCTAACTGATTTGATCACTCGCTCGACGCACTCTTCGCGATCGATTTTTAATTTGTGTTTGAGGTGAATATCTGAGGTAGCCAGGAAGGTATGAATCCGGTGTCGAGGAGCAACCTTGACGGCATCATAGGCTCGCTTTATATCTTCTTCATTGGCCCGTGCCAGGCCGGCGATGACCATCGGCTGGCCCGTTTTCCGATTTTCAGTTAGCGGGCCGACTTCTTCGGCGATGCGGCGGACGGCCTCAAAATCGCCGGGGGAGGCAATAGGAAAGCCGGCCTCACATACATCAACTCCCAGGCGGGAAAGCTGGCGGGCGATTTCAATTTTTTCGTCAATATTTAGGGTCGCGCCGGGACTCTGTTCGCCGTCACGCAAGGTAGTATCAAAAATAACCAGGGGTTGTTTTCCATCAATACTTACATCAGTCGTTACATCACTCTCCATTTTTTTCCTCTTTTCTTGATTGGTGCGCTGGGCCTGGTGGCCTGCCTCCTGAGAATTTACCGGAAGAACCGCCAAGCACAGCGCACCAATCTATCAAATTGAACGTTAGGTTAAATTTTAGCCAACTAAGGTCACCAAGATCTAGGTCACTAAGGTCACCTTCGGACAAACTCACCACCTCCTTTCTGGTACAGGATGGAGTAAGGAGTAGGAAGTAAGGAGAAAAATGTAAAACCATTCAGGCCCTACTTTCTACTCCTTACTGCCCTCATCAGGATCTTCGACTTACTCCACTTCTTTGGCCTTAAGCCAGGTCATCATTTTGCGCAGTTCTTTGCCCACGGTTTCAATTCGGCTGGACCGTGCTTCAACCCGCTTCTCGTTGAACCAGGGCCGGCCCTTGGCATTTTCTTCAATCCATGTTTCGGCATAAGCGCCACTTTGAACATCAGCCAGGATTTTCTTCATCCCTTTGATACTTTCTTCGGTGATGACTTTGGGGCCGCCGGTGTAGTCACCATGTTCGGCCGTGTCGCTGACACTGTAGCGCATATAGCTGAGACCACCCTGGTACATCAGGTCAACAATCAACTTGAGTTCGTGTAGACATTCAAAATAGGCTACCTCAGGTTGGTAACCCGCTTCGACCAGGGTGTTGAAGCCTGCCTGAACCAGGGC
>JABAHQ010003503.1_pt5 | contig 10813 bp, 9 predicted proteins | sample 7062091 | NCBI WGS metagenome assembly JABAHQ01 (sample SAMN14534359, study PRJNA622989) | marine sediment metagenome | biome: marine biome [ENVO:00000428]; feature: marine pelagic biome [ENVO:01000023]; material: deep marine sediment [ENVO:00002113] | place: India: Gulf of Kutch | collected...
TAGCCAGGGGACTCTTTGCGGACCCGGATCGGTATTTTCCGCACCCGTTTCATCAACGCGTAGGTCAGGTTGAAGGTTTCGTCTGAGGCCCCGGGGCCTTTGGCCACCTCCACGCCGGGCACGATGTGGGGCGGCGCAAAGTAGTGGGTTATCGCCAGCTTGTCTTGCCGTTTGACCTCAGCGCCGAAATCGCTGAGGACCAGTCTTGAGGTATTGCTGGCCAAGATGGTGTGCGCCGGGCAAAGTGCATCAAGCTGGTTGAACAGGTTTCGCTTGTCGCGGGACCGTTCGACGATGGCCTCGGTGATGAAATCACTCCCCCTGGCGACCTCGGCCAGGTCCGTGGTCGTGCTGATCCGGCTGATGGTCTCCTCGGCCTGTTGGCGCGTGATCAGCTCCCCCTCGATGAAGAGCGCCAGGGCCTGTTCGACGTTTTTCATGGCCTGAGCCAGAATTTCGTCGCTCAGGTCGCACATGAGGGTGGGGTATCCCCATAGCGCGAAGTTGATGGCGATTCCAAAGCCCATAACACCACTGCCGACCACCCCCACTTTTTTTATGTCCGCTAATTCCATCAGAACCTCCTCATTGATAAGGTGTAAGTAGGCTTCATCCGCCAGACATCCTCAAAGCGTATCCAAGCCAACCAGCCCAAGGGAATGGTGGTGATTATCCCACAGCCCGCTACAGAAAACAAAAAGCCGCCGAAGAAAAAACATTGACTTTGCGATTGGCTCGGCAAAGGGTGTACAATCCGGCCAGGCTTTGCGGCCGCGGACATGGTTGCCAGGGAGCGCTATTGGCGCGGCCTGGTCTCCTTCACCTGGAACATCAAATCCGCCCTGCAAAGCACAAATCGAAAGAAACTCAGTAGATCCAATTTTCGAGGAGTTCGGCACGCCCACGTGCCGAACGGAGCCGCACGTGGGCGTNNTGTGCCCCGCTCAGGGGGGATATTGGATCTGCTGAAACTGGGGTGAGAAAGGGGAGTAAGCTTTCATGGGAAAATTGGCTGGGAAAGTAGCCCTGGTTACGGGCGCCGGTAGAGGTCATGCCGAAGCAATCGCCAGGCGATTCGCCAAAGAGGGTGCGCTCGTTTCTATCTGCGATGTTATTCCGGTCGAAGTATTAGAGGAACGGGTTGGTTCGAAGATCAGGGAGGAGGGCGGTCAGGTCCTTTGCTTCCAGACCGATGTCTCCAATAAAGATCAGGTAAACAAGATGGTGCAAGAGACTATTGAGAAATTCGGGACGATCGATATCCTGGCGAATGTGGTCGGCATCGCCGGACCGACCAAAGATATCTGGGATATGACTTTGACGGAATGGAAAAGAACCCTGGCTGTCAACCTGGATTCCCTCTTTCTTTGCTGTAAGGCCGTTCTGCCTGAAATGATCAGGAAACGATATGGCAAAATCATAAACTTTAGCTCTGCGACAGGTAAACAGCCGCTGTCTCACCGAGCCCCTTACGCCACCTCCAAAATGGGCGTCATTGGCTTTACCAGAACCCTGGCCGCCGATGTGGGTCGGTACAACATTAATGTCAACGCCATCTGTCCCGGCGGCCATGAGGAGAGGAGCCTGGAGTTGGCCAGGGGCAGAGCTGAATATATGAACAAGCCCTTTGACGAGGCAGAATTTCGTAGCGGTTTTAGAGAGCGACAGCAGAATCCGAAGGCCGTTCTCGCTGGCCGGTGGTGTGCTGATGAAGGCTACCTTGATCAAGGGGCGGGCTCTGAAGATGCGGCTGCCCTGGCCCTGTTTTTAGCCTCAGATGATGCAGCCAGCATGACCGGGCAGGATATCAATTCCAGCGGTGGGGTGATGTGGTAGCCAACGGTGAATGGCGCTTATGTTCCTATGGGGGGATTGGCGCGCCTTCTGGTTAGCCCCCTTTGTCGGTTTTTTCACCGGCGCTGCCTGGCCGCCGATGCTGGTCATGGCCCAAATGCTCTTCAGCAAAAATATGGGCGTCGGCAGCGGCGTTGCGCTTGGCTTCGTCTTTGCCATGGGCGGCATCGGTCTGCAAATCACCGGTTGGCTGGCCGAACCCGAACGGTTAGGTCTGACGATCACCATGCTGATTTTGAGCGCTTTGCCCCTGGTGACGGCCGTACTTGTCTTCTTCTTGCCAACCATCAAAAAAGAAGCGCCCCAAGCCCCCGTCCCAGAACCGATCGGCGCTGTTGAGCAAACGGGGTAACGGCCAACTTCCCCCCACTGGTGGAGGTGTCAAGCGCCTCTTGCAGACTTTTGAAGCCGATCCCCTGCTCTTCCAACTGGCCCACCGTCTCAATCAGATGTTTCAAAGATCGTCCCGACCGATCCAAGCGCCGCACCACCCGCGTGTCGCCCGGTCTGAGATAGGCCAAGGCTTCCCGCAGCCCTGGCCGCTCGGCACGCGTCCCACTGATCTGGTCCTGGAATATCTGCTCACCCCCCGCACCCTTGAGCGCATCAACTTGCAAAGCGATATGTTGTTCGTGGGTCGAAATCCGTGCGTAGCCGATTAACATGGGTCTGGAAACTCATCTCCTGGGTAAATTTCTAGACTTAGTTAAGTTTACCGAGTTTCCAGACCAAAAAGCAAGGGGAAATTTGGGGAGGGGTCAAAGAAGCAAGAAATGGAACCTTTGTTGACCTCAAACGAACAGAAAACACTCGACTTGACATAAACATCTTTTGGCTCAGGTTCAGGAGCTTCGGTTTTGTATTGTCCTATCCGTTCGGAATTTTGACAGAAAACACCTGATCCTATGACGGCTAATGACAAGGGGAAAAATATTCATTACGTGTATCTCTAAACTCTAGATTTCGCAAATTACAAATAACCAGGTATCCTGGCAAGATATTAGGACTATTTATCCTCTCATCTCTGATCCAGAGCGAGCTTTTGCAAATACCCCAGTAAGGGGCGTAAGGTAGCTGGAGTGGTAATATCGTTGAATGATAATGATTTCTTTCTGCTGCCTTCAGATAACAAGAGTTGATAGAAGAACACATCGGGAGGGCCGCTCGACTCAGGAGCCACCTCATCAGGTTGGAGATCAAAAACTCCGGAACTTTCTACAAGCCTTAAGATCTCCTCAGCAACCTCCTTGGGAAGTTCATCCGTGTCTGCTTGATACTTTAACAGAAAACCGGCAAACCCTCCTGAACGTTCAAACTCAATATGCATAATTAAAACAACTCCAAATCTTGGGCTTTCACGGCTGTTCCAAGACCAAATATATTATACCAAAAGGCCTGGGAACAGCCATAACCAAACTACAATATTGCTCAGCGATTATGAAGGCAAGCCGACCTCTTTGAACGCCGCCCGCACCGTCTGTGTTGAACCGAGAGATATCTGTTCATTCTTAGTGAGAATCCGCGTCGATTCCACAAACACCTCAACAGCAGCGTTGAAATCCGCGGTAGGCCACAGGTTCTGCAGCGCGTGATACCAGATGAGTGCCGCCTTGCCTGTCCCGATCTCTATCGAGACAAGATAAAAGGCCTTGTTCGGAATACCGCTGTTGATATGCACCCCCTGGTTATCCGCGGGACCCGCATAATAGTTGTCCATGTGATCCGGCTGCGGATCACTACCCATGAGGGGGTTGTCGTACGCTGTCCCAGGTGCCTTCATAGAACGAAGCGCTTCCCCGAACAGCTCTGGCCCCATGATTTCGTTGCCTATGAGCCAATCCGCCTGGCCTGCGTCCTGCCCCAGGGCATACTGAGTAATTACGCTGCCAAAGACATCTGAGAAATGCTCGTTCAACGCCCCCGACTGACTGAAATAATCGAGGTTGGCCGTGAACTGTGTAACGCCGTGGCCTAACTCGTGGGCCACCACATCGAGAGACTGGGTGAAATCAACGAAGATGTTACCATCGCCGTTGCCGAACGTCAACTCGTCGCCATCCCAGAAGGCGTTCATGAAGTTCACGCCGAAGTTGACGTTGCAAATAACATCCAGGCCTAAGTTGTCGATGGAATTCCGGTTCAACACCTCCTTGAAGTAGTCGCGAGCTTTGCCGACGTAGTCGTAGGCATGGTCTACGGCCTCATCGCCGGTGGCCGGATCGCCTTCGCCTCGGACTAAAGTAACCCGTTGATCCCAAGTATTCTCGCTGTCAAACACCTTCCGAGGCCCCTCCCCTGGAGGCGCAATCCCTGCGAACACCGCCATGGGGACAGCCCTGGCACTTCTCCGGGTACGGATCTGATTGCTTTGCTGAAGACTCAACCGCGCATCCCCAATTCCGGCTTTTGCCAAGTTCTCGAGAACGTGGTCAGGAACATACATACAACAACATTTGTGAAAAGTCATGATTTTCTCCTTTTTTCTGTAAAGTGAATGGTGACACCCCTCAATTAGTAATGCGTTCTGGGGGTAGTCATTTTCTTTGCTTTTCTTTTGATATTGATATAATCATATCCTCTAACGATGATTAACTTGTGTTCACTTTTATCACCCCCTTTCATTGGCCAAATATGTAACAAATGAGGCCGTTATCCGGCCCTAAAATTTACTCTGTAGCAATTCGGAACGCTTCTGCCGGAGGGGCAACCAAGATCTGTCTAGCACGATCTTCATTCTGTTCCCCTGCAGCGGCTTCACTGGCTGCTGCCCGTAGCAGTTTTTTGTCAACTTCGTTGGTTAACCAACGCGCGCCACCAATGCCAATTAGGACTGCCCCGAACAACGAAGACAACGTAAGGCCGATGTTTCCGGCTTGAGAACCCCCTGTTAATCCCCCAACAATATAAGCTGCAGAAAATGGGCCATAAAGACCCCACGACACAGTAGCGCCAACACCGCCGATAATGACGTTGCCCAAGACCCCTGGCCTAAAAATGCGCGTTTTTTCTTTCTCCTCGCATCTTGGTAAGATGAAACCGTTATTGCTCAGGAGTGAATTGACAAGGCCGCCAACGGCTCCCGCCACGAAAATGAACAAAAGCAAAATAGATACGTTCATAAAATTACCTCTCTTTTCTGAAATTCTTACTACTTACAGACTTAGTGTCCCAACACTAACAGCATACCTCAAAGAACTTATCGTGGCTTACCAGACCTGTCTCCCCCTCTCTCAGTTGTCTCTTATCGACTCCAGGCCCTGTCTCAAGCAGAAGTCAGGTTCCAGGGAGTTATTTTCGAAGTCAGACCCGTGGTGATTTTTTGCAGGCGGCTTTAGCGGCCAGATTCTCGCTATCGGTCCTGCAACTTCTCCCCCACGCCGTGTCGGTCAGCCTGGCCCAGCCCTTCATCTTGGCCCAGTCGTCACCCGGTCGGGCCGCAGCGACAAACGAGAAAATAGGATCCTATTGATCGTCACTTGGATTCGTAATTGTAACCTCAGGCGGCAGGTCAGTAGGCAGCAGTATTGATAACGGGGTAGACACATTGTTGCCTTCATCCTTCTCTTCGACGCGGCAATAGCCAGGCATAAACTCATCGCCGCTACAACTATCGGCCATGGCTCTTAATGAGATAGCCTGACCCTGCGATGCAGGATGAAAAATTACTTTTCCGGCAAAGGCTATGTCACTTCCTGCGGCAAGTGGAGCGCTTGTGTAAGGATACCAGATACTACCTTGCCCCGGAACGGTAAAGCGAACCACAAACGTGCCATTAGGGCCGGTGTACTCTGTTGAGACTTTGAAGATGTTAGCCGGAGAACCGCCTTGATTACGGATGGTGACCTGGATAGGAACTTCAACCTCACCTTGGGGATTGATCGTAGCAGGGCCCGTCGTGTTCAAGATGGGTACTACCAGGTCGGGCCGGTTAGGCTGAGTGATTGTAGTGTCTTCTATACTTTCATTGTTTGTCAGGCTGTCGTCAGGTTCGTTACCTGCTACATGAGCCGCATTGGTCACACTTCCCGCCCTTGTGGGCACAACAACAATCGTAACCGTGGCGTTGTCACCGTTGGCCAGAAAACCGAGTATGCAGGTGACGATGCCCCGCGCTTCGCTGCAACTTCCTTGGCTAGATGTGACTCCTTCAAAGGCTACACCTGGATCCAATTGGTCGGTCAAGATCACCCCTGTGGCCGCTGAGGAGCCATGGTTGGCGACAATGATGTTATAGGTCAGGTTACTGCTCAGTGTCACTGGATCGGGCGAGTCAGACTGAGTGACTGATAGGTCGGCCGACAGCGGGTTGACTGTAACGATGACCATAGCTGAAGCAGTACCGTCTTCACCATCGCTGATGGTGTAGGTAAAGCTATCCTGACCGTAGAAGCCGACATTCGGTGTGTAAGTGACTGTGCCATTGCCATGGTTAAGAACTGTCCCATTAGCGCCTTGGGTGACCGAGATTACAGTTAGCGGGCCACCATCGAGGTCGCGGTCAAAGTCATTTGTTGCCACATTGATCGTCACCGGGGTATCTTGGTCGGTGGTCGCCATGTCGTCGTTGGCCACTGGCGCGGGGTTGACCGTCGGCAGTGGCTGTATGAAGATGGATGTAGGCGTCGGCGTCGGTGTAAATGTTGGTGTAGGCGTCGGAGTCGATGTGTGCGGCACAGGTGTAACCGTAACCGTAGGAGCCGGCATGAGTGTTGGTGTAGGCGTCAAGGTCGGTGTGGGTGTAGCTGTGGACGGTACTGATGTGGGTGTCTTTGTGGGCGTGGGCATCAGTGCCGGCATCATAGTAGGGGACGGCGTCGGTGTGTAGGTTAATATGACAACAGGGATTGTCGCCCCCAGAGGACCCAGGATCGGAGTAGCGGTAACTGTGGGCGACGGAGATGCCATAGACGTTTTGGAAGACGGGGGTTGTATCAAGCTGGCCAAAACGACAAGTAAAACAAGTGCTAAAGCAACAGCAAACTTAACGAGCGGACCATACCGTTTATAGACATCAAACGCTTTCTCGATGATGTCAAGCCACTTCGTTGGCCCTATTATTTCGACTTGATTGACCCATTGGCGCACCCGTTGCACGCGCTTGTCATCAGCATGGGTTTTCTCGAGTTCGGCCAGCTTCTCCTTGACGCGCTTCCATACCTCCTCAGTCACCTTCTCTTTAAGCTTTCCCGTGACCCTATCAGTGATTTCTTGTTCGATCTCATCGAGAATCTTCTGGATAAGCGCCACCCGGCGACCCTCTGGGCTGACAAGTTGCAGTAAATCACCCTTTCTGATTCCAGCCTGGCGTAATGTCATAGGGTCTGGGAGGCGTTTTCCTCGGCCAGGACGTTTCTTCCCATCAGGACGCTCCAACCAATACTCAATCTGCTGTCCGGTAAAGTGATAGCGGGGCAGGTCGAATTCCTGAACAAGTTTTCCAACCAACCGTTCAGAGGGTGTATCCACGTCAAGTGAGACACGCTGATATACATCTCTGATCTGATCTTCGATAAATACCATTAAACTGGACATAAAGTATCCTTTTCCAAACCTGTTTCTACCCCTAAGAGAAGAGTAGCAGCCCGATAACAATAATGCCCAACAGCAAATGTAACACCCGCTCGTCAGAGGTAACTGCCTCTGCTTGTTTTGGTTGTTGTCTATAGTCCACTCTTGCAGCTTGTTGTTGAAGCATGAGTCATTCACTCCTATGTAATACTTAGCCTGTCAAAGCGTTTGTTTTACAATGATCTTATCCGAAAAAAATTATCGTGGCTTACCAGCGTTGTCTCGCTATCTCTCGTGTGGCTCTCATCCCACACCGAGGTTGTCCTACGAGATAAAGCCTCACCAACAAAAAACACCCCAGGAGACTCCTGGGGTGTTTGGGAAACGGTGTCGCAACCTAAGTCGGGTCAGGCCATGCTCTGGGCTACTTCGTCCGGCGATCAATCCGGCCAGAGAAACGCTTCTAAGACATATTCCTGCTTTTGGCCCAATCGGATCTGCGTCTCCAGCGCCAGCAGCCGGCCCCTATCGACCAGCCGCACAATGCGGAAAAGCCTTAGCCGAGACACGTGCCACTGGCAAAGTTGTTGCCCTTATCGGGGGAAGTTACAGTCGGCAGGGGGAGCGCTCCCCCTGCCGCTGATGCAGAACGGCTCGTGATAGTCTCCCATCAAGCCGCTCCTCAATCGGTTGGCTGTTGTCATCAGACTTCCAGCCTGGTTGAGGCTTGCTTGTTTGGCTGTTTTGACGTGGTGGCAATGTGTGTGAAGCAATTGCCAGTTAGCATACTCATCCTTGCCTCCGTCCCTTTTGGGGATGATATGATCGATCTCCAAATGATCATCCGGCTTGAAATATAAACGACAGTGAGGGCATGAGCCATATAATTGAGCTTATCCCGAACTCAAGATGTTAACAAAATAGCCTAACCTATTCATTCCGTAGTTCCGCCAAAGTTGCGCTATCGAAGGGATTTCGCCCCGCATTCAATTCCTTAATCCAGCCCTCTCGCTTAAGGATAAACGGCTCAGGCCAACCAGATGCCTTCATCCATTCCACGGCAAACGTAAAGTCTGCAATCGCGCCGGCGTAATCCCCCCTCAAAGCACGCGCTAAGCCGCGACTGTCACGGATACCCCCGTGGTCTAGGGCTAAGGCAACAGCTCGTTCACAAGCACCCATCACCTCGGCAGCGTTTCCCTCCAGACTCCCCCACCAACAGATATTGTTGTAGGCTACGGCGAACTTGGGGTCCAGGTCGGTGGCCTTTTCGAAGTCGGCGAAGGCGGCTGCCAGGTCGCCCTGGGCAGCGTAAGCCAGGCCCCGGTTGTTGTAGGCTGGGACGTACTCGGGGTCAAGCGTGATGGCCTGAGAGTAGTCGGCGATGGCGGCTTTCAGCTCGTTCTGATAATAGTAAGCCAGGCCCCGGTTGTAGTAGGCTAAAGCGTCCTGGGGGTCGAGGGTGATGGCCTGGGAGTAGTCGGTGATGGCGGCTGCCAGCTTGCCCTGGGCATAGTAAGCATTGCCCCGGTTGAAGTGGGCTAAGGCGTCCTGGGGGTCGAGGGTGATGGCCTGGGAGTAGTCGGTGATGGCGGCTACCAGCTTGCCTTGGGCATAGTAAGCATTGCCCCGGTTGTTGTAGGCTGCGGCGTACTCCGGGTCCAGGTCGATGGCCTGGTTGTAGTCATCGATGGCGTCCTCCAGCTCGCCCTGAGCTTTGTAAGCATTGCCCCGGTTGTTGTAGGCTGTGGCGTACTCCGGGTCGAGGGTGATGGCCTGGGAGTAGTCGGTGATGGCGGCTGCCAGCTTGCCCTGGGCATAGTAAGCAACGCCCCGGTTGTAGTAGGCTGCGGCGTACTCCGGGTTCAGGTCGATGGCCTGGGAGTAGTCGGTGATGGCGGCTGCCAGCTTGCCCTGGGCATAGTAAGCATTGCCCTGGTTGTAGTAGGCTGCGGCGTACTCCGGGTCCAGGTCGATGGCCTGGTTGTAGGCGGCGATGGCGTCCTCCAGCTTGCCCTGGGCATAGTAAGCATTGCCCTGGTTGTAGTAGGCTAAGGCATTGTCCAGGCCTGGCCGAATGGCCCGGGAGTAGTCGGCGTTGGCGTCCTCCAGCTCGCCCTGGGCAGCGTAAGCCCGGCCCCGGATGTTGTAAACCGAGGCATTGTCTAGGCCTTGCTCAACGGCCTGGTCAAAATCAGCAATGGCACGGTCATACTCTCCTTTATAGAGATAAGCAATACCGCGATTGTAGTACGGTAGGGCAAACTGCTCCTCAATTTCTATAGCCTTTTTTATAGCCTTCCCGAATTGGTCAATCGCCTTGTCGTAGTCTCCCTGGTCAGCCAAGATTATTCCCCATAGGTTGTAAGCCCAAGGGTCATCTTCAGGTGGATTGTGGTGAACAGTGTATTGTATAATCTCAACGCTCCTCTCTGGTTCGTCCTTACTTTGCAGATACGCTGCCAACGTGAAAGGATGTAAGTGTTTGTATATATGTTCAGCAGCCCCAAGTAAGGTTTTATCCAGATCCGTCAACGTTCCAGAGATCTCTTTGGAAGGCATTATTCCAGCCGCCCGAACCGTTAAGTACAACAGTTGATCATCCTGATCCCCTTGCAGCGTCACCTCACCAGTGATATACGTTGGGGGGGGGCCGTAGACCTCCTTGGCGGATCGAAGGATGGAACCCAGGGAGAGGCCGGCTCCTGGGATTTGCACCTTGTCGAGCCCAGACTCATAACCTGCGGATTCTACATCGATCGGAGGCATAATATCAATAGAATTGACTCCTGCGGATTTTACATCGATTGGAGGCATAATATCAATAGAATTGACTCCTGCGGATTTTACATCGTTCGAAGCCATAATATCAATAGAATTGACTCCTGCGGATTTTACATCGTTCGAAGGCTTGGCACCAACATAATTGGCTCCTGCGGATTCCACATCGATCGGAGCCGTGGCCAAGAGCTGACGAGACGCCCCGGCGGTCGTCGCAGTTTCATTTATGAGATTAATCTGGTCCTTCAATTTGTTGGCTATAGCCCGGTCGGTGAAGCCCTTCTCCTGAAGTACTCTAGGCACCTCAAAAGCCTCTATCACCACGATGTCGCGTCTGAATTCTACGTAGATAAGAAAGGCGAAAACGATGAAAAGACCGATAGTCAAAACGATAGTCGAAACGCCAGTTAGAATTTTGCGCGTAGTGTCAACTTGAGCGGCTAAAGCAACGAAAAAAGGGTTTCTGGGGGCGTCCTGCTTCCATAGAAAATCCCTCAAGGCATCTATCAAGCTCCCCAACACCTTGTCAATAGAAGGCTCTTGCAATTTTTTACGCTGGCTCTCCTCTGGGTGTGCCAAAACGTGGGACATGCCTGAGTTGTCTGATGAGTGTCGTCCCTTGCCGGAACTTATCTTTGCTTCAACCATTATTCCTTCCCCTTTCATCTAT
>JABAHQ010028801.1_pt2 | contig 10813 bp, 9 predicted proteins | sample 7062091 | NCBI WGS metagenome assembly JABAHQ01 (sample SAMN14534359, study PRJNA622989) | marine sediment metagenome | biome: marine biome [ENVO:00000428]; feature: marine pelagic biome [ENVO:01000023]; material: deep marine sediment [ENVO:00002113] | place: India: Gulf of Kutch | collected...
GCGCCGCCGAGCAGGCGGCGGTCGTGCACGAGCGCTCCGCTGAGCGGATCCGCATTCCCTTCGCGAAGCTTCGGTATCTGTTGTTCGTGCGCCCGCTGAGCCCCCAGCCCCACCCCCTTGAGCAGCGCGGCGGTCCCGGTGTGATCATGCCCGGCGCCGCCCAGGAGTTTCGGATCACTTACAGGGACAACAAGGCCCTGCGGGGGCGCACTTGCAGCCTCGACGAGGACGAGGCCGGGCTGCATCTCTTTCAGGAGAAGGATGGACGGTTCTACCGGGTGTTCGTGCCCGCGCCGGTGGTCAAGGAGCACCGGCTCGGCCCGCTGCTGGGCCAGGAGCTGCTCGATGAGAAGCAGGTCGACCGGCAGACCCTCGACGAAGCCCTGCACAAGCTTTCACGCACGGAGGGCGAGAAGGTTGCCCCGCAGCTCGGCCAGGCGCGCAACGCCCGCGAGCTGCGCGAGGTCCTGGAGCAGCCCTGGTCGCGGCCGGTCAAGAAGCTCGGTGAGCTGCTCGTGGAACGGAACATCATCACCCCCAGGCAGCTCCGCGAGGCGCTGGCCGACCAGGCCCACACCACGGGCAAGCGCCTCGGTGAGGTGCTCATTGATGAAAACCTGGTTACTCCCCGGCAACTGCTCGACGCCCTGTCGACCCAGGCGGCCGGCGGCAAGCGCCTCGGCGAGGTCCTGGAAGAGATGGGCGCGACCAGCGCCGAGCGGGTGAGCATGGCGCTTGCCCGCAAGCTGGGCCTGCCCTTCGTGCGCCTGCAGGGCTTCGACATCGACCCGCAGGTCCTGGTCTCCGTGCCGCCCGATCAGGCACGGCGCTACACCGTCATGCCGCTGTTCTACTACAAGGATCATCTTGTCGTGGCGATGGCCGACCCGACCAATGCCGAGGCCATTGCCATGCTGCGATTTCTCACCGGGCGCAACGTGGACGTGACGGTCTCCACCGCGGCGGACATCGAGCACACCATCGAAGAGCACTACGGCGCGCAGGAAGACGAGCAGGCCCTGGAGGAGCTCGGCGAGACCGAGCCGCACGAAGAAGAGGCGCCGTCCGCGGAGGCGGCCGAGCGGCTGGGCAAGGAGAAACCCGTTGTACGCCTGGTGCACAACATCATCGTCGACGCGATCCGGCGGAGGGCGTCGGACATCCACGTTCGCCCGGGCGAGCACGAAGTCGNNGGATCGACGGCGCGCTCATCCGGATCCGCAGCCTCAGCAAGGCGCTGCTTGCGGCCGTGTGCAGCCGCATCAAGATCATCGGACGCATGAACATCGCTGAACGTCGCGTGCCGCAGGACGGGCGCGCGCGAGTGGTCGAGGGCGGCAACGTCGTGGATCTGCGCATATCGATCATTCCCACGGTCGAGGGCGAGAGCGTCGTCATCCGCCTGCTCAACACCGAGGTGGGTCTCAAGACGATCAGCGAGCTGGGTTTCTCGGAGCGTGATCTTCCGGTGTTCAGTGACCTGATCCACAAGTCCTACGGAATCATCCTGGTCACGGGACCCACCGGCTCGGGGAAGTCCACAACGCTCTACGCCGCCCTGGAGGAAGTGCGTAAACAGAACGTGAACATCATCACGGTGGAAGACCCCGTTGAATATCATATTCCCGGCATTGAGCAGATTCAGGTCAACAGCGCGATCGGATTCACGTTTGCAAGGGCGTTGCGCAACATCCTGCGTCACGACCCGGACGTCATTATGATCGGCGAGATCCGCGATGAGGAAACCGCGCGGATTGCCGTGCAGAGCGCCCTCACCGGCCACCTGGTATTGAGCACCCTGCATACGAACGATGCTTCCGGCGCCGTCACGCGCCTGATGGATATGGGGATCGAGTCCTATCTGCTGAGCTCATCGCTGCTCGGGGTGCTGGCCCAGCGCCTGATGCGCCGAAACTGTATCGAGTGTGCCAGGGAAGAGGACGTTGAACCGGGCATACGCATTTCCCTGGGCGTTCCCAAGGACGAGGTGTTCTACAAGGGCGCCGGATGCGAGCGTTGCAACGGCACCGGCTACAGCGGGCGACTGGCCGTCTATGAGTTGCTGCTGGTGACCTCCGGGCTCAGGCGCCTGATCAAGGAAGGCGTCGCGTCCGAGCAGATTCAGCGAGAGGCCGCCAAGGAAGGGATGGTTCCGCTTACCGCGAACGCGTTGTCGCAGGCGCGGATAGGAGTCACATCTTTGGAAGAGGTGTATCGAGTTCGACTTGTGTGATATCGCCGCCGCGCGGCGCAAGCGGGAGGGGCGCCCCGGCGGAGTAGCCAGTAAGAGGAGTAACGTGATGGATTTTGCACCTTATCTGAAGCTTATGGTCGACAAGAGCGCGTCGGACCTCTATTTCACGACGGGGGCGCCGGTAAACATCAAGATCGAAGGGGCCACCTCGCCGATCGGCGACAAGGCGCTTCCACCCGGCCAGGTGAAGGAGATCGCCTATTCCATATTGGACGAGGAGCAAATAAAAAGATTCGAGCGGACCCTCGAGCTTGACGTTGCCGTGTCCATGAAAAATCTCGGCCGGTTTCGCATCAATCTGTTCCGGCAACGCAGCGAAGTATCCATGGTGATTCGCTACATCAAGTCAAGCATTCCCAGCATCGAGGAGCTGGGGCTCCCGCCCCTCTTGAAGGAGTTGATCCTGGAGCCGCGCGGGCTGATCCTCGTTGTGGGCTCCACGGGATCGGGCAAGTCCACGACCCTGGCGGCCATGATCGAGCACCGCAATCAACACAAGACCGGCCATATCCTGACGATCGAGGATCCGATCGAATATATCCATCATCACGCAAAGTCCCTCGTGAACCAGCGGGAGGTCGGGATCGACACCCATTCCTATACGGATGCGCTGAAGCATGCCATGCGCGAGGCGCCCGACGTGATCCTGATCGGCGAGATCCGGGATCGTGAGACCATGGAGCAGGCCATCTCTTATGCCGATACCGGACATCTGTGTCTGTCCACGCTCCATGCGACCAACGCCAATCAGACCATGGACCGGATCATCAACTTCTTCCCGGAATCGGCCCACCACCAGCTGTATATGGATCTTTCGCTGAATCTTCGGGCCGTGATCTCCCAGCGCCTGCTCATGGGAAACAACGGCAGGCGCATCCCGGCCATGGAGATTCTGTTGAACAGCCCCTATGTTGCGGAGCTCATTCAAAAGGGCGAGATCGACGAGCTCAAGGCGGCCATGGAGCAAAGCGAGGACCGCGGCATGCAGACCTTCGATCAGGCGTTGTTCCATCTGTACCGAAGCGGGCGGGTGAGCAAGGAAGAAGCCTTGCGCAACGCCGACTCCAGGAACAATTTGAGCCTGCGCATGCGTCTGGAAGGGGGCGGCGAGACGGAATCCGCAGGCGAGGCGACCATCACCCACCTCTGAACCTGCGTTGCGAGCTCCGGGTCGTCGGTATGAATCGACAAGCTGAGCGCGGCGGCCATACATAGGGAGGCCTTTGGCCGCCGGGCACAAGCGAATGGGGCATCATTGCGGGTTCGGCGCGCATAGGGCGGCCTTTGGCCGCCTGCCTGTAGCGGGCAGGTGGCGCCGGTCCGTGCCACCTGCGGCTGTCCAAATCGCCGCTGCTTTTGGGTTACCATAGCCTGGAGAAGGGGTACGTTACCCGTTCCAGCGCCGTGTGGCGCCTGACCATTCCTCATAAAGAGACACAATGAGCGCAGACCAGACCGACAAGCTGAGGGCTCGCCCGGCGATCTTCGGCGAGGTGTTGTTTGATCAGTTCGAGGACGGCAGCAGCGTGCTGGGCGGGGCGCCGTTCAATGTTGCCTGGCACCTGCAGGGACTGGGGATGCGGCCGCTGTTCATCAGCCGGGTCGGTCAGGACGAGGCCGGGGAGCAGGTCCTCGCCTCGATGCACGAATGGGGCATGGACACCCGCGGGGTGCAGATCGATCCCAAGCACCCGACCGGCAAGGTGCGGGTCAGGCTGAAGGAGGGCCAGGCCACCTTCGAGATCGTCCCCGAGCAGGCGTATGATTTCATCAACCCCACCCTGGCCGTTGATCTTGTGCATGAGACGGACTGCTCGCTGCTCTACTACGGTACCCTGGCCGCCCGCGAGCAGGGCTCCCGCGCCGCGCTGCAGGCGCTGCGGTCCAACATCCGCCGGCCGGTATTCGTGGACGTGAATCTCCGTCCGCCGTGGTGGGACCACGGGCGGGTAACGGAGGCGCTGCAGGGTGCGCGATGGGTCAAGCTCAACGAGGCCGAGCTGGCGGAGATCCTTCAGCGTCCGCCCATCGTGGCCGAGGCGCTCGAGGGTGCCGCGCATGAGCTGCTGGATCAACACGGCCTGGCGATGGTCGTGCTCACCCTGGGCTCGGAAGGGGCCTGCATCGTGACCGGCCCGGACGTGCAATGCCATGCGCCACCGCCCCTGGAAGGGCTGGTCGACACCGTCGGCGCCGGCGATGCCTTTAGCGCGGCGACCATTTACGGTCTGCACGAAGGCTGGGGCGCGGAGGCCATCCTGGAACGGGCGCTCGAGTTCGCAGCGGCAATTTGCCGCCGCCGGGGCGCGACACATCGTGACGCCGATCTGTATCGTTCGCATCTGGAGAATTGGGTCGCATGACCGAACCAGGCGAACGCGGTTTCTATATCGTTCTCATCAGCGTGCACGGGCTCATACGGGGCCACAACCTGGAGCTCGGTCGCGACGCCGACACCGGCGGCCAGACCAAGTACGTCGTCGAGCTGGCGCGCGCCATGGCGGAGAATCCGGAGGTCGATCGCGTGGATGTGCTCACCCGCCAGGTGATCGATCCGAAGGTCGACGCGGACTATGCCGAACCGCAGGAACAGATCGCGCCCGGCGCCTATATCGTGCGGCTGCCCTGCGGGCCCAGGCGCTACCTGCGAAAGGAGGTGCTATGGCCTCATCTGGATGCGCTGGCGGACAATGCCCTGGCCCATGTAAGGCGCGTGGGGCGCAACCCGGACGTCATTCACAGCCACTACGCGGATGCCGGCTACGTGGCCGCGCACATGGCCGCCATGCTCGGCGTGCCCATGGTGCACACCGGACACTCCCTGGGGCGGGTGAAATATCAGCGCCTCGTTGACAACGGCGTAAAAGCGTCCGTGATCGAGTCGCAGTACAACATCAGCCAGCGCATCGAGGCGGAAGAGATCGCGCTGGACGCCGCATCGCTGGTGATTGCCAGCACGCGCCAGGAGGTAGAAGAGCAGTACGTCCTCTATGACGACTATCACCCGAGACGCATGATCGTCATCCCTCCGGGCGTCGACCTGAGCCGCTTCCATCCGCCGAAGCCCCGGGAAGCGCCGGCGGCGATGGAGGCGGACGTGTACCGGTTTCTGCGCAATCCCCGCAGGCCCATGATCTTTGCGATGTCGCGCCCTGACGAGCGCAAGAACCTCGCCACGCTCGTGCGTGCGTATGGTGAGAACCACGATCTGCGCAAGCTGGCCAATCTCGTGATCGTGGCGGGGAATCGGGACGACATCACGACCATGGAGAAGGGACCGCGAGAGGTCCTGAGCTCCTTGTTGTTCATGATCGACCGCTACGATCTGTACGGATCGGTGGCCTATCCCAAGCACCATGACGCCAACGACGTGCCCGACCTCTACCGGATCGCGGCCCGGCATCGAGGGGTGTTCGTCAATCCGGCGCTGACCGAGCCGTTCGGTCTGACCCTGATCGAGGCGGCCGCGTGCGGCCTGCCGATCATTGCAACAGAGGACGGCGGCCCGAGAGACATCGTCGCATTCTGCAAGAACGGCGTGTTGATTGATCCGCTGGACCCGGACGGCATCGGCGAGGTGATTCTGGAGGCGCTGACCGATCGCAGGCAGTGGACGCGGTGGTCCAAGAGCGGGCTCAAAGGCGTGCACCAGCACTATTCCTGGCAGGGTCACGTGCGCAAGTATCTGCAGGCCGTACGTAAGATCATTGGTCCCAGGGGCAAGAAACGCGTGGAAGCCCCGGCAAAGAGCCGTCTGCCTACGGTGGACCGCATTCTGGTCTGCGATGTTGACAACACTCTGGTCGGGGACGCAGGCGCGCTGCAAGAGCTGATGCAGAAGATCCAGGATGCCGGCGCACACATCGGCTTCGGCGTCGCCACGGGCAGGCGGATCGAAAGCACACGAGACGTCCTGCAGCGGTGGAAGATACCGATGCCGGACCTGCTGATTACGTCCGTGGGGACCGAAGTCTACTATGGCCACCGGATGGTGCAGGATACCGGGTATCAGCGGCACATCTCTCACCGGTGGCAGCCCCAGGACCTGCGCAAGGTCATGCGCGCCATTCCGGGGCTGAAGCTGCAGCCGAAAGAGGAACAGCGGCAGTTCAAGATCAGTTATTTCGTCGATCCGGAAGAGATGCCTCACGTGCGGGAGATCGTGCGCCACTTGCGCAAGCGCGATCTCCACGCGAATGTGATCTACTCTCATCATGCGTTCCTGGATCTGATCCCCGTACGTGCCTCCAAGGGCCGGGCGCTGCGGTATCTCGCCGCCAAGTGGGATATCGCGCCGGAGTGCGTGCTCGTGGCCGGCGACTCCGGCAACGATGAGGAGATGCTGCTCGGCAATACACTTGGCGTCGTGGTTGGAAACTACAGTGCGGAGCTGGAGCGTCTGCGCGGCAAGCCCCGAATCTATTTTGCGGAGGCCCGCCACGCGAGAGGTGTCATCGAGGGCATGGAGTACTATGATTTTCTTGGTAGTATCCGCATACCCGAAGAAGAGGGCGTTTAGCCTGCATTTCTCACCGGGCGGCGGTGGACAGGTACAGGCTATTGGTACTGAGACCGAATGCAGCAACGCACTAAAACCGGGTGTCAAACAGGAACGCCCCTCGCGGTTCTGGCTAGTCTTCGCGCCCGCAGGCTTGCTCTTCACTCAAGTCGTAGCTACGGCTACGACTTTCGCTCCAGAGCGGCGCCTGCGAATCCGAATCCTTCGCCAGCTCCCGCGATCCCGGTGAGAAATACAGGCTACGCATGATCGAGACGCTTACAGAGATCCTGCACAACAGCCGGGAAGCCGTCTACCCGCTGTTTCGGCACTACCTCAGCCTGGGTAGGCCCTTTCTGCTGCGTTCCGACCTGTGGGACGAGTTCCAGCGGTTTTGTGAGACGAAGGAGGGAGCGCCGCTGTGCGACTCCGAGCTGGCGCGCACCATCTCGCTGGCGCAGGAGGCCGTGCTGGAGACGCCGTGGATCTATCTGGCGGTGCGACCGCGGGTGGCGCGGTGGCAGTTCCTTCGATTCCACGTGGAGTCCATGGAGCAGGAGCTCGTCTCGGCGTCTGAGTTCCTTGCGTTCAAGGAACGGCAGATCGACGGCCACGATCACACCCGTCAGTGGGCGCTGGAGGTGGACCTGGGACCATTCAACCGGGAGTTTCCCAAGCTCCAGGAATCACGGTCCATCGGCCGCGGGGTCGAGTTTCTCAACCGGCGCTTGTCCAGCCAGCTCTTTCAGGAGCTGGGCAAGGGTGACCGTCGGCTGCTGGATTTTCTGCGCATGCATCAGTGCCAGGGCCTGCAACTGATGCTCAACGACCGCATCCGGGACGTGGTGGAGCTGCGTCAGACGCTGCGGCGTGCGGAGGACTACCTCGTCGGCCAGCCGCAGGATGCGGAGTGGTCCACCGTGGGACATACGCTGCAGGCGCTGGGCTTCGAGGCCGGCTGGGGCCGGACCGTCGAGCGCATGCGCGATACCATGAACCTGCTCTCCGATATCCTGGAGGCGCCCGAGCCGAGCAACCTGGAGCGTTTTCTGGGCCGGATCCCGATGATTTTCAACCTGGTGATTCTTTCACCCCACGGCTATTTCGGACAGAGCAACGTACTGGGTCTGCCGGACACGGGCGGCCAGGTGGTTTATATCCTCGATCAAGTGAGAGCGCTCGAGAAGGAAATGCGCCGCCGTGTCCATGAGCAGGGGCTGGACATCGAGCCGCAGATCCTCGTGCTGACACGGCTGATCCCCGAAGCGGGCGATACGACCTGCAACCAGCCCGTGGAGCACATCATGGGAACCCGGAACGCGCGAATTCTGCGCGTACCCTTTCGCAAGCCCGATGGTGAGATCCTGCAGCAGTGGGTGTCACGTTTCGAGATCTGGCCCTATCTGGAGCGCTTCACCGACNNCTGAACGGCCGCCCGGACCTGATCATCGGCAATTACTCCGATGGAAATCTGGTCGCATCCGTTCTTGCTCACCGGCTGCAGGTGACGCAGTGCAACATTGCCCACGCGCTGGAGAAGACCAAGTACCTGTACTCCGATCTTTACTGGAAAGAAAACGACAATCAATATCATTTTGGTTGCCAGTTCACTGCGGATCTCATCTCGATGAACACGGCGGACTTTATTATTACCAGCACCTACCATGAGATCGCGGGCACCTCCAGCAGCATCGGTCAATATGAGAGCTACGCGACCTTTACGATGCCCGGGCTCTACCGGGTCGTGAACGGCATCGATATGTTTGATCCGAAGTTCAACATTGTCTCGCCGGGCGCCGATCCAGAGGTCTACTTCCCCTACACGCAGGAGGAGCACCGCCTCACGGCCCTGCGCCCGGAGATCGAGGATCTGGTGTATGGTGAGGCGCGCGAAAGCTCCCGCGGCGTGTTGCAGGAGCGCGGCAAGCCGGTGCTCTTCACAATGGCGCGGCTGGATCGCATCAAGAACATCGCGGGACTGGTCGAGTGGTACGCCAGGAGCCCCCGGCTGAGAGCCCGCGTCAATCTGCTGGTGATCGCAGGACACGTGGACCCGGCAAAGTCCACGGACCAGGAGGAGCGCGTGCAGATCGGCATCATGCATGATCTGTTCGATCAGCACGAGCTCGACGGGCAGGTTCGCTGGCTCGGGATGCACCTGGACAAGAATATGGCCGGGGAGCTGTATCGCTTCGTGGCGGACGGGCGCGGCGCGTTCGTTCAACCGGCGCTGTTCGAGGCCTTCGGGCTCACGGTTGTGGAGGCCATGTCATCGGGGTTGCCCACGTTTGCAACCCACTACGGGGGGCCGTTGGAGATCATCGAGCACGGAAAGTCGGGCTTCCACATCGACCCGAACCATGGCGCGGAGGCGGCCGATATCATCGCGGATTTCTTCGAGCACTGTCAGCGGGACCCCGAGTACTGGTACAGCATTTCCCGGGGCGGGCTCGACCGCGTGCACAGCCGCTACACGTGGGCGATCTACGCCGAGCGCATGATGACCCTGTCGCGAATCTACGGGTTCTGGAAGTACGTCACGAACCTGGAACGGGCCGAGACCCAGCGCTATCTCGAGATGTTCTACGGCCTGGAGTACCGCCCCCTCGCCGAGGCCATTCCCACCAACCGGTGAACGCAAGGGCCCCTTCTCGCTCCGGCACAAGGAGAAGGTGACAAGAGGTAGGAGCTAGCCCCGGTCTATACACCCGGAGAGGGAGAGGGGTTTTCTTTCACGCCTCCGGAGAAAGCCAAGACCTGGCGAGATATCAGAGCCACTGTGCAGCGCCGGCAAGTCTGGTGTCTCCCCTGGCGTGAATGAGGAGGTCCTTCTCCCTCCGGGAGAAGGACAGGATAAGGGGATCGAAATCAGGGCGATAGGGCGGCCTTCGGTCGCCGGGCGCGGGCGAAATCAAGCATGATCGCAGATGCGGCGCGCAAAGCGCGCCCCATGCCTTCCCGGATTGCGCTTCGGTTCGTCGGAGCTACGCGGGCTCCGGTTTGCGAACGGTCCCGGCGCAATCGCATAGGGCGGCCTTTGGCCGCCGGGCATATGCAATGGAAGCACGGTCCATGATGCGGCGCGCGAAGCGCGTCCTATGACGATATGCTGTCCCGGCGCCGATGTGCCGGCCTTTTCTTCCTCTGGGGGATGGTGCGCGCTATTTGTCCTTGCGTGGCGATTCCGGTTCCTGTTTGCGCCACTTGTCGTAGCACTCGAGCCCGCAGAAATGCACGACATACTCCTCGGACTCGGCGCTCCTGGCGGCGGACTTGGGCACTTCCTTCAGACACACCTCGCACTTGACGATCGTGGCTTCGACGGGCTTGCGGGGCTCGGACATGTTGCACCTCACGTGGCTGGCGGGAAGAACAGGGCGAGGATGCCGGCGGGCTCGTAGCGTTCGATCAATCGATGCCACAGCAGGTCGCTGTCCTCGGCGAACACAGCCTGTGGATCGGCGTCCACCAGGTGCCAGTCCCCTCGCTTCAACTCGTGGTCCAGCTGGCCTGCTGACCAGCCGGCATGCCCCGCGTAGAGGTGCAGCTGTGCAGGGGGCGTATCCTCCGCGAGCAACGTCTCCAGGGTCCGTCGATCGCCGCTGAAGTAGACATTGCCCACAACATGCTCGGCGCGCTCGGGCGTCGCGTCGCTACGCACCAGAAACAACACGGCATTCAGCGCTACNNGAAGAAAAGACGATGCTCCCCTCCCCCGGCCTCGTTCAGGCTCGGGGCTACGTCCAGGAGATCGAGCGGGGTACGCCGATTGACGACGAGGCCCAGGGTGCCTTCACTGCCGTGCTTCAATAGCAGCACCACGGTTTGCCGGAAGTTGGGGTCGGACATTCCGCGGCGTGCCACCAGGAACATGCCCTTTTCGGGAGACAGCTCTTCAACCGGGAGGCTCTTGAGCTTGACGGGCTTGATACTGCAGCAGGCCGTGGCGCCTGGCGCGTAGGCCGGCGTCAGAAGTACGCAGACAGCGGCGAGGACCAGTACAATTCGAGCGGCCATCGTCGGAACACCATTACGAAATCCGGTTCGAAACGCGCATTTAC
>JABAHQ010003409.1_pt3 | contig 10809 bp, 12 predicted proteins | sample 7062091 | NCBI WGS metagenome assembly JABAHQ01 (sample SAMN14534359, study PRJNA622989) | marine sediment metagenome | biome: marine biome [ENVO:00000428]; feature: marine pelagic biome [ENVO:01000023]; material: deep marine sediment [ENVO:00002113] | place: India: Gulf of Kutch | collected...
GAACTCCTGGTTGCCGTCGATGTGCTGGCCCGCACGCACCGCCAGCGAGCGGGCGATGGACACCGCCTCGGTCAGCGCGAATAGGGTCACCGCCAGCGCCGCCGGCGCAAGGGCCCTGATCGTCTCCAGCGACAGGTCCGGCGCCGACAGCGGCGGCAGCGAGGCGGGCAAGGCGCCGACGGTGCCGATACCGGTCTCGGCCTGGCCGATGGTCGCATTCAGCACGATCGACGCGCCGCTGCCCACCAGCATGGCGACGATCATATACGGTACCCGGGGGAAGAGCCTCTTGGTCGCGATTCCGGTCAACAGGGTCACCGCCCCCACGGCGGTGACGAAGCCGTTGATATCGCCCAAGTGCGCGAAGAAGGCCTGAAAGATCTCGATGAAGTGGCTGCCCCGCGGGATCTCCACGCCGAAGAAGTGCTTGATCTGATTCGAGGCGATGAGTATGGCGGCCCCGGCGGTAAACCCGATCACTACCGAATGGGAGATGAAATTCACGAGGGTGCCCATGCGCACCAAGCCCATTACGAACTGGATCAGACCGACCATGAACGTCAGGGTCAGCACGAGGCGGACATAGTCGACGCTGCCCGGCTCGGCGAAGGCGCTGATGGACGAAAACAGCACGATGGAGGCGGCCGTGGTGGGTCCGGAGACCAAGTGCCACGAAGAGCCGAATAGGGCCGCCACGATGGCCGGGACCATGCCGGCGTAGAGCCCGTACTGCGGGGGCATGCCCGCGATGGTGGCGAAGGCAACGCCCTGGGGCAGGACCACGATCGCACCGGTCAGCCCTGCCAGCGCATCGTCGCGCAGCGTGGCACCGGTCACCCGCGGCCACCAGCGCAGGAAAGGCAGCAGCCGCAAGACCCACGGGGGCCGACCGGTTAGGAAGGTACTGCTTTGCATCCGGGCGGTTCGAACCTCGATGGCGCGTTCGTGTACCGCCTGCTCGTCGAAGGGCACGCCGCCTGCGGCCGACAGGCCACGAATCGTGGGATGTACTTTCGGACGATGCCCCTGCCGAGCCCTCGGTCGGGCCCGAGATCGGCTTTACCGCGGATCGTGCACGGGCGGTCGGCGAGAAGAGCCGGGCGCATTGTAGCACCGGCCGTCCCGGGGCGACTAGATGGACGCTACCGCCGCCTCTGCCATCACTGCCGTCTCTGCCATGCCAATCGTCTGACACGTCAGGATAACCCTTTCAAAATCACGCTATTGAAAGTGGTACACCGCTTGCATCTACAGGGCTAACGGGAGGTGAGTCATGACGAAAGAATCGGAGCCCAAAGGCAGCCTGACCCGGCGCGACTTCCTCAAGTTCTCCGGGCTCGCGGCGGCAGGCGCGGCCGCTGGCGGCTGCGCCGGCGCCGGCACCTCCGCGCGGGCGCGCGGTGGGGCAAGCCCCGGCAGCGCAGTCCTGACCCGCAAGGCCGAGCTGCCCGAGGCCGGAGGCCGGCGGGTGGTGGTGGTCGGCGGCGGGTGGTCGGGACTGACCATCGCCAAGTATCTACGGAAGAACCACTCCGGGCTGGACGTGGTTCTCGTCGAGAGGCGTGAGATCTTCATGTCCTGCCCGATCAGCAACCTGTGGCTGGCGGACCTGGTGGATCTGGAATTTCTCACCCACAGCTACGTGGACGCCGCGCGCAACAACGGCTACCTGTTCTTCAATGCCATGGTCGTCGACGTCGACCGAGACGCCCGCAGGGTGTTCACCAACCTCGGATACGTGGATTACGACTATGTGATCCTCGCTCCCGGCATCGACTACAACTATGCCTCCATCGGTGTGGAGGACCCCGAGTCGATCCATGCCCTCAAGACCCACTATCCGGCCGCGTTCATACCCGGATCCGAGCACCTCTCGCTGAAAAACAAGCTCGCCGACTTCGAGGGCGGGGAGTTCGTTCTGACGGTGCCGAGCGGCAACTATCGCTGCCTGCCCGGGCCCTACGAGCGCGCCTGCATGGTGGCCTCGGTGCTCAAGCGCGAGAAGATCCCCGGCAAGGTCGTGCTGCTCGACGCCAACCCGGATATCACCATCAAGGCCGACGGCTTCCATGCCGCCTTCGACGAGCTCTACAAGGGCTATCTGGACTATCGGCCCTCGACCCGGATCACGGGCGTGGACGTCGCCGGCCGGCGGGTACAGACCGAGTTCGAAGAAATCCCGTTCCGGGATGCAGCCATCTATCCCTCGATCCGCGCCTCCACCCTGGTGGAGACCTTGGGCCTGGTCAATCCCCAGAGCCTCCAGATGGAGGCCGACATCGATCCGTTCTTCTACAACATCAAGGGCGATGAACGGGTGTACGTCGCCGGCGACGCCCGCCCCATGCCCTACTCCAAGAGCGGCAACACGGCCAACTCCGAGGGCAAGTTCGTGGCCCATGTCGTGGCCTCGCGGGCCGACGGCAAGGACCCGGGCGAATGGCGGAGCCCGCAGACGATTTGTTACTCCATGGTCAATGCCGACCCGAAGGAGGCCATCATGGTCGATGCCCATTACGCCTACAACAGGGAGAAAAAGGCCTTCGGCTTCCATGACGTCAAGCTCGATCAGGAACGCAACACGGCCAAGGGGTTCGCGACCCTGGAATGGGCACGCGGGCTCTACCGCGACATGTTCTCCTGATCCTACAGGTGTCCGTCCTCCGGGCGTGGCCATCCGGCGGCAATGTCCCCCCGCCGCCGGGTGGCCCTTTTTAATTCGAGGGTTTCTGTGGGATACTGGCCTCGAACCGGGGGCACACGACGGGGGGCAGATGGACCGAAGACGCTTCATCAAGTTGTGCAGCTCGGCGCTGGCCCTGGCCGGCATTCGCCCGGACCTGGCGGGCGCGAGTGAAGGTCCGCTCCAACGCCGCAAACGAGTGCGGCTCGTGGATGCTGCCGGAAAATCTCTGGGCCCCGGGGATCTGGAGCTGGACAAGGCCTATGTCTTTTTCTATCCCTTCGCCGGCACGCCGTGCTATCTGATCCGCCTGGGCACCCTCACCCGCTCCGAGACGCTGAAGACCGAGAACGGTACCGCCTATGAGTGGAAAGGCGGTGCGGGGCCGAACCGCAACGTGGTCGCATTCTCGGCAATATGCACCCATTTGCTCACCCACCCCACCAGGAAGATCAGCTTCATCAACTACCATTCCCAGGCCGACAAGCTCTCGGGGCGCGAAAACGTCATTTCCTGCTGTGCCCACGGCAGCGTGTTCGACCCTGCCCGTGGCGCCAAAGTGCTGTCCGGACCGGCCACCCAGCCGCTCCCGGCCATCGCCCTCGAGCACAATGAACAAGACGGCGCGCTGTACGCGGTGGGTACCGTCGGGGCCGACGTCTTCGAGGATTTCTTCGACGACTTCAAGGGCGAGCTGCGCGAGGAGCATGGCCGCGGCAAAGCCCGCCAGGAGGTCAAGGGAGCCGCCCTCGTGACCGCGCTGAACGACTACACCGGCCACAAAATCCCGTGCTGATCCGCCGCGGGGGCACGAACAGCGGGAACCGAACGGGTGCTTGCACGGTTGCACCCTTCGTCCCAAGAGCGGCCTTGGCACACCCCCAACGCCTGTTTTCACACAAGTATTTTGCGCCATTCCGATGGACGAGTCGGGGCTCAGCGTATCGATATTGGACGGATACCCGCTTCATTTGACGTAACGCGTTGAATGCGATTGGCTTCTCAAGCCGCACTGTGGGACGAACGCAGCATCCTAAAACGACACGTGCGCGTATATCAGCAACATCGCATGTTTTTCGCGCACCGGCCGCCCAGGATTGTCTCCCCAGCGGCTCCCGCTGCATAATCCGGGGTTATCCCGTTCTGTGTTGGGATATGAGCCGCGAAAGGGGGAGGCAATGTTTTTCCGCAACAAGAATCGCAGGCAAACAGGGAAGGAGGACGGCCGACAGGAGTACAAGCCGGCGCCCGGCACTGATATTCGCTTCGACCCCGACCTCATCAATCAACTCAAAGGCGACCATCAGGCCCTGCTGAAGCTATACGGAGAAATCAAGTCGGCCTTCGATGCTCAGAAGTACGACACGGTTGCGAAGAAGCTCGGGGATTTTCGCAGCGCGCTGCAGGCTCACCTTCTTACCGAGAATATCCGTCTGTACATCTACCTGTCTCATATGTTCAAGAGCGACGATATCAACTTCGAGCTGGTCCGAGGCTTCCGCAAGGAGATGGACGGAATCGCCAAGGCGGTGATGGACTTTCTGAAGAAATACGACGCCATCGGCGTCGATCCCAAGCTGGCGCCGGACTTTGCCAAGGATTTTGCCGGCATCGGCGAAGTGCTGGGCGCGCGTATTCAGAAGGAGGAGAAGACGCTCTATCCGCTCTATATGGAACAATACTGAGCCTGCGAAAAAACGACAGATAACCAACGTGGGTTGTCCGGCCGGCGCCGAGGTCCGGTACTGCCAATGACATGGTGCGCCGGCCCCGCGGCGAGACGCACGGTGGACCCGTCACCGAGGGCCGCCTGGTCCTTCCACGCCGGCGACCCGCCCAGGCGAGCCTTCGGATGGCCCGAATCGCCCGTCGCTTCCACGAACAGGCCGATGGATTGCTGGCGGCCTTGGCGCCTTGGCGTGAGCGAGTATTGCTGCTTCGCCCACAAACGCTGCCGAGGAGCCTGAAATCTGTCTTTTTTCCGGAAGGCCGCAAGGCTGGGCGGGTCCTCCTCATGGAAGACCTGGATTTTTTGTCCATCGATATCCAACATGTTTTCTCGAATTGTCACTCTGCGCTCATGGCGTCCGTATACACTCTCGTGTCGCGCGAGATAGACCAAATCCTCGATATTGCTGAGGTCGTTGGCGGCCACTGCGACCAGTGGGGGCTCGTCCATCGCGAGCTTCGAGACGGCGCGCCCGATGCGTCCGAGCCCGTTGATTACCGCATTCGCCATGGTTGTTACTCCGTACTATCCATAGGCGCGCCGTCCAGTCCCTGATCGACTCATGGAGGCACCCGCGTCTGACAAGCCGTTTGCAGAAACAGGCTGGTTGGTGCCGGTCGCCTGTCAACCGAGCCTCGCAAAAAGAGGGCATCTCATAAGAGCCCGTTTATCGGGAAAACCTTGGCATCTAGCCCCAACCGGCGCGCAGTTCATCTACATATATGAAGTGACGACCACGGAACCCGACACGGAGCATGCGATGGAAGACATAGAAGGACTTTTCAAGACCGCCATGGGCGAGATCGAACGTATGCTGAACACCAAAACGGTAGTGGGCGAGCCCATCAACATCGAAGGCAACACCCTTATCCCCCTGGTCAGCGTGGGCTTCGGCTTTGGTGCAGGAGGCGGAACGGGCAAGATGAAGGTCGGTGGCGCAGGTGAGGGTACCGGCGGAGGAACCGGAGGCGGCGGTGGCGTCAAGCCGGTTGCACTGCTCATCATCAACAAGGAAGGCGTACGCCTGGAGCCGATCAAAGGCGCCGCAACCTCGGTGCTGGAGAAAGTGGCCGAGACGATTGGCAAGACCGCTCACAGGGAGCGGAAAGAGCACTGACTGAGGAATAGTCTGGTGCTCATTGTCTGGACTCTCTTGGCCTTTCTCGTGACCCTTTTGGCATTGCTTGCCGTTCCGGTGGATTTGGCCTTCTCCGTGCGGCACCACCAGGGCCGGCAGAAAGGCGGTGGCACGCTCGAGTGGCTATTCGGTCTGGTCCGGCTGCGCCTGGGCAAGCCCGAGGTGCCAACCCGAGCTGTGCCGGAGCGCCCCGAGGCAAGGCGACACCGTGGCAAGCGCGGCGGCGCGCGCCGTATGCTGGCAATGCTTCGTACCGAAGGCTTCGGGTGGCGCTTGCTGAGGCTCGCCCAGGAGATTCTCAGGCGCATCCGCGTCCAAAGCCTCGACCTCGACGTCCGCCTGGGACTGGATGACCCAGCGGACACGGGCCGGCTCTGGGCGGTGATCGGTCCGCTCGCCGCCTTACTTTCTGTGCCCGCCGTTGCTCGCATTACCATCGAGCCCGAGTTCGGCTCTGAGGTCCTCGAGATGCACGGCGAGGGCCGCATCCGCGTCATCCCAATTGAGCTGCTGTTCGTCATGAGCGCCTTTGTGCTGTCGCCAAGTACGCTACGCGCGCTGCGTGCCATGAGAGCGGCAGCGCGATGAGCAAGCCGTGTGCCGCTACCCCGATCACAGTAGCCGGGATGCCCTTGATCCCGATCGAACGGGTGCGGATTCATCGCGGGATGCAGCCGTGCGCTCACTGGCTGGAGGCCTCGAAGGAGGCGGTCGCGGTGGTGATCTGCGAACCCGAGGGCCCCCGCGCTGTGGACGTCGGGGCACAGGAGCGGCCCATCGGCGAGCTCATCGCGGAGATTTCCGAATTGGAGTCCGTGCTCACGGAATTTTTTCCTACCCGATGCGGGTCGGAAAAGAAGTGACACCCATTAGCCGACAGTTGCATATATAGCGTCGTCAAGTCGAGGGCACTTACGGCTGGATCGCACCGCCGGTGCGATCGAGGACAGGGGGCCTTGCGAAGCGGCGTGCGAGCGTAACCGGTGCAAGGCCCCCTTGTCCTCGATCGATTCATGCAACGATTGGGTTTATTTTTCCAATCGCTTGGATTCAGGCAGGGAAGATAGGAAAAATGGATCTGTCGCCTTTTTTCGTCACTTTTCCCGAGCCCTGTGGCGTGGATCGGTGCCCCCGGGCTCGCAGGCGCGAAGTCGGGCTTCACAGTGCGAATCGTTACTTCGCATCTTTCAAGTATCTGTCGGAGCCGGGTTTTCCCTTTTCGGCTCGCATTAGGCTCTTCCCTCCGCCCGTTCCTCCACGCGCAACTCGTTGATTTCCTTTCGGCGCCTTTTGGCACGCAAGGTGCAGAGTGTGCTAGCGTCGCAGCCGCGTCGAGCCTGCGAATGCAACCAATACCGCGGAGGACACCGAGATGGCTACGCTGAAAGACGAACTGACGCAACGGACCGAGCAATTCGATCATTGGGCAAGGCGCAGGCGCTACGGGCCTAACGGCCCGAACAACCGCCGCCTGTGGGTGCTCGCTTGCATGGACGAGCGCCTTCCCGTGGATGAGGCACTGGGCATCCGCGTGGACACACCGGTTGGCGGGGGCGACGCGCATTGCTTTCGCAATGCGGGCGGCATCGTCACCGACGATGCCATCCGTTCGGCGATGCTGACGTGCAATTTCTTCGGCACCAAGGAGATCGTCATCGTTCAGCATACCCAGTGCGGCATGCTGTCCGCCAATGCGAACGACCTGGAGGCCGCGCTGCGCGACAAAGGCGTCGACCCGGACAACTTGACCCTGGACCCCACTCTGCCGGAGCTGAAGCTCGAGCAGGGCGCCTTCGCCAAGTGGATCGGGATGATGGATGACGTCGATAAAGCCTGCATGACCACCATCGAGATATTCAAGAATCACCCGTTGATCCCCAAGGACGTCACGGTGAGCGGCTGGGTCTGGGAAGTGGAAACCCGGCGGCTGCGGGCACCGACCCTGGACGCGAATGCGCGCGCGCGCACCGACGTCCAGGCAAGTCAATTCGGCGTCACGGGTACGCAGCCCGCACGTTGGGATTGATCCGCGGCACGTCGCGGGAGGTGATGCAATGCCTATTTATGACTATTGCTGCGGACAGTGCGAGATGCGGTTCGAATCCCGCCAACCGGCCGCGGGGGACCCGCCCGCCTGCCCGCGCTGCGGGGGTGCCGTGCGCCGAATCTTCCTGTCCGCGCCGGCCGTGCACGGGCACATGGCGCGAGGCCGCGATGCGGCGGCCCGCACGCTGGAACCGGCGCCAAGAGCGCCGGGGCACGGCCCCCGCTGTCCCTGCTGTCATTGACCTCGCCGCGGGCCGGGGGCCGCTGCGGCGGCCCCCGCTGCCGCGGACTATATTGAACGGACAGTCGGTGGCCGCGGAGAGACAGGCATGTCGGCCAATTCAACCAAGCCGTTGAATCCAGTCTCATTCCTCCAGACCTTCATTACCCAGAGCCTAAAGGTAGGGGCGCAGCGCTGCGCCAGCCCCGAAGCCGGCATGCGTCAATACATCGAGCAGGTCGGCCTGGCGGCCAGTCACTGCCTGGAGGAAAGCGCGCGCACGAGCCTGGGCTGCCGCGACATCATCAAGCCCGAGCAATACGCCGATGTGATCATCCATATCAAGAACCAGATCGGCGGCAACTTCTCGCTCAGCTCATGCGAGCCCGGCGCCGTGCGGGTGATCAATACCTGCTGTCCGTTCGGCGACAGCGTAAGGGCTGCACCCGAGCTGTGCCGAATGACGGCCAGCGTCTTCGGCGGCATTTCAGCACGCAATTTCGGCTACGCCAAGGTGGAGCTGCGCAAGCGTATTGCCACGAATCACGACTGCTGTGACGTCTGTATCTATATCGATCCGCGCGCTGCGGCGAACAGGCCCGGCGACGAATACCGCTGCGAGGGAGATACCATCGTCTCGAGCTCGGATTCGGCGCAGGTGCGCGCCCGGGTCGAGGCCAAGCTGCGCGAGGCCTGGTGCCCTGCCCCTTCGGAAAACAGAGGTGACCAGCCACGCCCTCCCCCATCGATAGTGGCCGAATCCGCGGCGATGCGCGCCGCCCTGGAAGCCGTGGAGACCGTCGCGCCTACCTGCGCAACGGTGCTGGTCACGGGCGAAACCGGGGTGGGCAAGGAGCTCATCGCGCGCGCCACTCACGCCATGAGCCCGCGCGCTGCCCGCGACCTGCTGGCCGTTAACTGCGGCGCCATCCCGGAGAACCTCGTCGAGAGCGCCTTGTTCGGCCACGAGAAGGGCGCCTTCACCGACGCCTACAACGTACACCATGGCTACTTCGAGCGGGCCAATGAAGGGACGCTGTTCCTCGATGAGATCGACTGTCTGCCCATACCCGCCCAGGCGCGCCTCCTGCGCGTGCTTCAAGACGGAGAATTCGAACGGGTGGGTGGCCGGCACACGATGCATACCGACGTGCGCATCGTAGCGGCCTCCAACCAGGAGCTGGAGGAGGCCGTAGAGCAGGGACAGTTCCGCCGCGATCTATACTACCGTCTGAACGTGGTGCCGATCCGGCTGCCGCCGCTTCGCGAGCGCATCGACGACATCTCGCCGCTGGTCAATCACTTCCTTGCACGGCTCGCCGAGAAGTACGACACCCCGCTCAAGGCCTTGCATGACAAGGCCTGGGCCAGCGTCCTGAGCTACAGCTGGCCCGGCAATCTGCGCGAGCTGGAAAATGCGCTCGAACGCGCGTTCCTGTTCTCCCGCGGCCCGGTCATCGAGCGCATAGATGTGGCTGAATCCGTAACCCAAAACGGTTCATACCGCCATGCGGAGAGCCTGAAGGCGCGGCGCCGCCGAGCCGTGCGGGAAGCCGAAGCCGAGTTTATCGTCGACGCGCTCAAACGCTTCAATGGCAACGTGACCGCCGTCGCGCAGGCCATGCGGGTCACACCCCGCGCCGTTCACATGAAGCTCAAGGCGCTGGGGATCAGCGCGGCGAAATTCCGGCCGCCGCAGTGAAACCGGCCGGAGGTTCTTGCAAATCGAGCTCGGTCTGCTCCGACCCCTTGTTGGGGTTCTTTCAGCCTGCCTGCGGCTGCTCGCGCATGCGCCTCATGTGACGGTAGAGCGTGCGCTCGCTCACGCCCAGAAGCTGCGCCGCCCGCGCGCGGTGGCCGTCACTGCGCCGCAGCGCTTCCATCACGTGCTCGTCGCTGAGCCGCCCCCGGCGGACGATCAGCCGATCCTCGCTCCGCTGCGGTCCGGCGTCGCGGTGCCCGGCCGATGCGACGATCGCCGCGGGTCCCTGTTCGAACACGATATGCTCGGGGCGCAGCAGATCGTCGCGCGCCAGGATAGTCGCGCGCTCGACGATGTTGCGCAGCTCGCGCACGTTGCCGGGATAGTCGTAGCCGAGCAGCGTCTCGATCACCTCCGGCGACAGCGGCAGGTGGCGGTCTCCGCGGGGCAGGCGCGACAGGAAGTGCTCGGCCAGCGCCACGATGTCGTCCTTGCGCTCGCGCAGCGAGGGTACGTAAACCGGGAACGCCGACAGCCGATAGTAGAGGTCCTGGCGAAACCTGCCCTCGGCCACCATCGACTGGACATTGCGGTTGGTGGCGGCGATCACGCGCACGTCGGTGCGGATATACTCGGTGCCCCCGACGCGGCGTATGGTGCCGCTCTCCAATGCCCGCAGCAGCTTGGTCTGCAGAGCCAGCGGCAGCTCGCAGATCTCGTCGATGAACAACGTGCCGCCGTGGGCCGCCTCGAACAGGCCGATCTTGCGGTTGGTGGCCCCGGTGAACGATCCCCTCTCGTGGCCGAACAGCTCGCTCTCGATCAGGTTCTCCCCGAGCACGCCGCAGTCGACCACCACGAACGGGCCCTGGGCGCGGTCGGAGTAGTGATGGATGTAGCTGGCCACCCGCTCCTTGCCGACACCGCTCTCGCCCATCAAGAGCACCGTGGTGGGCGTGGGGGCCACGCGCTGCAACAGGCTGGTCAGGCGCAGGAGCGGTTTGGAGCGTCCCACGAGGGCCACGTCATCGTCATCGGCTGTATCGACGACGTGGATGTACTCGCCCATGTACAGCACCTCGCCGTCCGAGCCGAGGATGGGCGCCGCAGACAGCTGCACGTACTCCTCCTGGTCTTGCCGGTCGAAATGCACGTGCATGACCTGAACCGGCTGGCGTGTTGTGAACACCGCCTCCAGCGGACAGTGCTCGCCGTGCTGGCTGCAGGGCACCGGCGAGTGGTGCGAGACCTCGTGGCACTTGCGGCCCACCACGTCGTCGAGGCCGAACTG
>JABAHQ010018812.1_pt1 | contig 10808 bp, 12 predicted proteins | sample 7062091 | NCBI WGS metagenome assembly JABAHQ01 (sample SAMN14534359, study PRJNA622989) | marine sediment metagenome | biome: marine biome [ENVO:00000428]; feature: marine pelagic biome [ENVO:01000023]; material: deep marine sediment [ENVO:00002113] | place: India: Gulf of Kutch | collected...
CCGAAGCCGACTTTCGGTCGGCGAAGGCCGAGGGCCGAGCCATAGCCGAAGCCGGGTGAGGGGGGATGATTCAATCTTATCGAAAAACGCTCTAGGCGGGAGAGAGGACCCTCGACGGCCGCGCCGCCGACCCGGCGGTCGCTCGCCGGGGTCGCTTAACGGTTTGTAAGCGATTCCGCCGCTACCATCGATCCGGAAGGAGTTTCGGGGCTTGCTCACTCGTCTTGCGGTTGTCCTGGCCGCCGGACTGCTCGCGGGATGCTCCCTGCCGCCGGCGGTCACCGTGGCCTCTTTTGCCATGGATGGCTTCAGCTATCTGGTCAGCGGCAAGAGCGTCTCCGATCATGCCCTCTCCGCCGTGGCGAAGCGCGATTGCGCGGTGTTCCGCGCCGTGCAGGGCGACCCGGTGTGCCGGTCGGCGAAGACGACGGCGGTCGCCGAGGCGGCGGATCGCGCCGGCCGCGAAGGTGAAGGACTATCCGGCATAGCGCCGGCCGTGGGCGGCTCCGGCGCGTCCGGGCGAGCGACGGGCGCGACCTCGGTTGCCGCCCTGCCGCCGGCCGCCTCGGGCCGGCAATCCGCCTCTCCGTCACGCGCTTTCCCGGGCGGGTCCGATGGCGGCGTCATCGTCGACGGTCCCGGCCGCGAAACCCTGGTCGGCGGGCCGGGGGACGATTTCTACCTGTTCCGGCTGGCCAGCNNCGGCCGGATGGTCGATACCGTCGGCAACAACGTCGCCGAGCTCGACTGTGACGGACGGAGCATCGAGCTCTTCGCCATGCCCACCGAGAACGGCGACCTCGAGGTCTATGCCTATGACGATCAGGCGACGGGGGAAGACCGGCTCAGGCTGGCGTTCACGGTGCTGGACTACGCCCGCAACCCCCGCGCCTTCGCCGGGGTGCTCGTGAACGGCTCGTTCCACTTCACCGAGGACATTCTGGTGTGAGGCCGTCGCGGCCGCCGACAGCGAACGCCATCCCCCTCCGTAACGCTGCAACGGGCCGCGCTCGCCGCCGCCGGCGAGGACGGCGGACCGCGCGAAGGTCCCGCGGCTCAGACGACCTTTCCGGGATTCATGATTCCCTGGGGATCGAGCGCCGCCTTGAGACGGCGCATCAGCTCGACCTCCACGGGCGACTTGTAGCGCGTCAGCTCCTCGCGCTTGAGGCGGCCGATGCCGTGCTCGGCGCTGATGCTTCCGTCCATCGACACCACGAGGTCGTGGACGATGCGGTTCATGCGCCCCCACTCGGCGAGNNTGGATGTTGCCGTCGCCGACGTGGCCGAAGACGACCGGACGGATGCCGGGGATCGCCTCCTGGACGCGGGCGGTGGCGTCGGCGATGAACTGCGGAACGCGCGAGACCGGGACCGAGATGTCGTGCTTGATGCTGGCGCCCTCGCGCGTCTGCGCCTCGGGAAGCGTCTCGCGCAGACGCCACAGCCGCTGGGTCTGCGCCACGCTCTCGGCGATGACGCCGTCCTCGACCAGGCCCGTCTCGCAGGCCCCGGCAAGGATCGCCTCGAGGGCTTCGCGCAGCCGGGCGTCGGGACGCGGCGAGGAGAGTTCGATCAGGACGTAGTGCTCGTGCGGCCCGGTGAGCGGATCGACGACGTCGGGCACGTGCTTGGCCCCCAGTTCGACGCCGATGCGCGCGATGTATTCGAAGGCGGTCACGGCGTCGCCGCTCGCCGCCCGCGCCTTCGCCAGCAGTTCGACGACGGCGGGCAGGTCGCGAACCGCGACGAAGGCGGTCTCGACCTCGCGCGGCGGCGGGAACAGCTTGAGCACCGCCGCGGTGATGATGCCGAGCGTGCCCTCGGCGCCGATGAAGAGCTGCTTGAGGTCGTAGCCGGTGTTGTCCTTGCGCAGCCGCCTGAGCCCGTTCCACACGCGCCCGTCGGGCAGCACCACCTCCAGCCCCAGCACCAGCTCGCGCGCGTTGCCGTAGCGCAGCACGTTGACGCCGCCGGCGTTGGTCGAGAGGTTGCCGCCGATCTGGCAGGTGCCCTCCGCGCCCAGGCTGAGCGGAAACAGGCGGTCGGCCTCGGCGGCCGCGGCCTGCACGTCGGCGAGGATGCAGCCGGCCTCGACCGTGATGGTGTCGTTGAGCGGGTCGATCTCGCGGATCCGGTTCATCCGCCCGAGGCTGAGGACGATCTGCCCGTCCCCCGGAACGCCGGCGCCGACCAGCCCGGTGTTGCCGCCCTGCGGCACGATGCCGACGCCCGCCCCGGCGCACAGGCGCACCACCTCCGCCGCCTCTTCCGTCGTCGCCGGCCGCACCACCATGGCGCAGCGGCCCTGGTACAGGCCGCGCTGCTCGGTGAGATACGGCGCCATCTCCTCCGGATCGGCGATCCAGCCCTTGTCGCCCACGACCTCCCGGAGGCGGCGGAGGACGTCGGCGGGGATGGCGGTGGTGGTGAGGACACCCATGCCTTCGCTCGGGACGCGGTGCAACGGCGGATACTATTGCATTTATCGGGTGGCCGCCCCATCTGCAAGGCGACGCGGACCGGCGGCACGCCGGAGCCGGTCGTTGATGGCTTCGCCGAGCCCGGTCTCCGGGATCGGCATGACGGCGATGCCGGTATGGGGCGGCCGGTCGAGCGCGCGCAGCATGGCGAAAAGGTTGGCCGCTGCCTCGGTGACATCTCCCGAAGGACTGAGATTCATTCCCGTTCCCATCGTCACTCCGGACGGCGTCGGCCGACCGAAGGCGAGAAGCGCCTCCCCCGGCCGCGGCGCCCGGACATTGAGGCGCAATGGCAGGCGCGGGGCGTAATGGCTGGTGAGCTGCCCGGGAGAACGCGGACCCTCGCCCCTTGCCTCGACGCCGGAACCGGTCTTCGCCAGCGGGCCGATGACCGCCTCGACCTCTTCGTGCGGCACGCCGCCCGGGCGGAGCAGCGCGGCGTCCGGGCGGCTCAGATCGAGGACCGTCGACTCGATGCCGATGCGGCACGGGCCGCCGTCGAGGATCATCGCCGGCCGCTCGCCGAGCGACTCGTGGACGTGCCGCGCGGTGGTCGGGCTGACCTCTCCCGCGCGGTTGGCGCTCGGCGCGGCGATGGGGCGTTCCGCCGCCGCCAGCAGGGCGAGCGCCAGGGCATGCGCGGGGACGCGGACCGCCACCGTGTCGAGCCCGGCGCTGACCAGAAGCGAGATCGGACAGTCCGGGCGGCGCGGCAGCACCAGCGTCAACGGGCCGGGCCAGAACCGGTCCGCCAGGCGCTCGGCGCGGTCGTCCCAGACCACCACGCCGGCCGCGGCCTCCCTGTCCGGACAGTGGACGATCAGCGGATTGAAGCGCGGCCGTTCCTTGGCGGCGAAGATCTCGGCCACCGCGCGGTCGTTGGTGGCGTCGGCGCCGAGGCCGTAGACCGTCTCGGTCGGGAAGGCGACGAGGCGGCCTTCACGGATCAGTTCGCCGGCCCGCGTCAGGTTCTCCACCGTGGGAGCGACGATGTTGCGAGGCATGGCGGTCATCGCGGGGCGTCTCGGCACGGTCCTTCGAGGGAGGCGCTGAGTCTCATCGGCGCAGGCATTTCATCCCGCCGGCCGCCGGAAAACAACCGCATAGCGCCGGAACGAGCACCGGTGACGACGACAAGGAGGCCGGATTTCCGTCCCGCCGGAGCGTCCTCGACGCCCCGGCCGGACCTCCGGTTAAGATCGTTATTCGTTAATATGGTGTGTCATGAGTGATCAATCCGTCGATTCGCGACAAAAGGCCTCGGACAAGGCCGCTCCCGTCATCAACATCCGCGAAATGGAGCTGGAGGATCTGCCGGCGGTCTTCGCCATCGGTGAGAAGCTGTTCACGCCCGACCGCTGGCCGAACCTCTACCGGCAGTGGGACGAGTACGAGCTCGTCGACCTGTTCGCCTCCGACGGCGAGTTCTGTCTCGTCGCCGAACAGGACGACAAGGTCGTCGGCTTCGTCATGGGGACGCGCTCATCGAGAAGCGCAAGAGCGCGTGGAAATACGGCTACGTGGAGTGGCTCGGCGTCACGCCGAAGCTGGCGAAACGCGGAATCGCCCGACGACTGATGGCGCGGCTGACGGATCTGTTCATCGAGGCGGGAGCGCGTATGATGCTGGTCGACACCGATGCCGAGAACGAGCGCGCCGTCCACTTCTTCGAGCGCAGCGGATTCGGCCATCCCGTCGAGCACGTGTTCATGAGCAAGAACCTGACCACCCTGCCCAAGTATCAGAAGCACCGGGAGAAGGAGGAGAACGAGGGCCGGTCCCGCCCGGCGCGCTCGAGCTCTCTTCACGTCGGGCCGCGGCAGACCGGCACCAACGTCAAGAACTCCCGTGAGTGACCTGGACGNNCTGGACGCGGTCTGGGCGCGCATCGTTCCCGAGCGTTTGGCCGACCTGCTCGTCAAGGCGGTCGATCACTACAGCCCCAGTTTCGCCGAGGAACCGGCGATGCAGGTGTTCGCCGAAAGCCTGGATGTGGCCGGGATCGGCTATCACCGGCAGATGGTTCCCGGGCGGTACGGCCAGGACCAGCGCGGCAACCTGATCGTCGAGCTGGGGCCGAGGCCCCCGGAGCTCCTCTGGGTCGGACACGTCGACACGATTCCCGTGATCGACGAGGAGGACCAGACGACGCGGCGCGACGGCGACACGCTGTACGGGCTCGGCACGGCGGACATGAAGTCCGGCTGCGCGGCGGTGGTCGAGGCCCTCATCGCGCTCTCGCGCTCGGGAGCCGAGCCGAAGCGCGGATTGTGCGTCGCCCTGGTGGTGGGCGAGGAGGAGTACGGAGACGGCTCGGAAATCCTGCTCGAGAAGGTCTCGGCGCCGCTCACCGTCATCGGCGAGCCCACGGGTCTCAGTCCGTGCGTCGACCATTACGGATATTACGAGTACCTGCTCTCCAGCCGCGGCGCCGTGGCCCACGCGGCGCTGCCGGAGGCAGGCGCGAGCGCCATCCACGCCATGCTCACCTGGCTGACCCGGATCCTCGATCACGGGGCCGCGCCGCCCTTCGCCGAACGGGTGGCGATGAATCCACGGGAGATCCGCGGCGGAGCGGACCTGTTCGTCGTCGCCGACAGCTGCGAGGCGCAGGTGGACGTTCACACCGCGCCCGGGGTCGGTTCCCTCGAGGTTCTCAGCCTGATCGAAACCGCCCGCGAACGGGCCCAGGCCACCCACCCGCGCTGCGAACTCGCCTGCGAGCAGGTGTTCGGCGCCGACGGCTACACCTATCCCCCCGACGACGAACGCCTGGCGCCGGTGCGCCGGGCCTACGAGCTGGCCGCGCTGCCCTGGCGGCCGACGGCGTTCCGCTCGCACTCGGACGCTCCGCTGTTCCACGCCCGCGGCGTGCTGCCGCTGATCTGCGGTCCCGGACGCCTCGAGGTCGCCCACACGCGGGCAGAGAACGTGTCGCTGCAGGAGGTCGAACGGGCCGCGCGCCTCTACGCGGCGATGATGCACGAGGCGTGCGTTCGCTAGACGCGCGAGCGTCCTCCGACGGGAGTCTTGCGCCGCCCCGCAATCGCAGCCCCGGAATCAATGAAGAGCCGCCAGGATCTGGCGGCTCTTGCTCCATTTTTTTCGACTGTGAGTCGCGCCATCCGCGGTAATGACGCGGACTTCAAGTCACCGCACGAAGGTGCGGCGGCTAATCGGTCGCCGCCTCTGCGGCCACCTGGGTATGAGTTTGCGCCTCCCTGCGCTCGTCGTCAAGACGCGCGCCGGAGGAAGGCGGTTTCGCGAATTGGACGAATTCTGAAGAGCCGCGGTTGCGAGCGAATCTCACTCTATGGCGCCGGAGAACGATACGGAGCGTGCCACGAACCGTCGGACGACGACGGCGGGCGACCAATGGTCCTCGGGCAGTCCCGCCTTGCGTTTGAGTTCGGCGAGGAACTGCACCGGATCCGGCACCACCTCCCAAACCACCGGAAGGAAGAGCCCGCGCCGCTTACCCTCCTCGATGATCAGACCGTCGACGCCCGGTCTGAGCGCCCGCAGCAATTCCGCCTGCGAACGGCAGGGAAGGACCTCCGGTTTGCTGAGGACGGAGACCGAGATGTCCACAGCCTCCTGCTCGGCGGCGGTCAGCGGCGGGAAACGATGATCCTCGAAGGCGGCGGCGAAGGCGTTCGCCACCACGTCCTCGACCAGCGCCCGCCAGGCCGCGGACGAGCCGACACAGCCGCGCAGGTTGGCGTTCGCCTTGAGGGTGACGAAGCTGGCGGTGACGGCCCTGAGATCCTCATGGAAATCGGCGGCGACGACGGAAGGCGGCCGGCCGTGGGACAGTCCGTGTTCGATGGAGCTCCTGGCGAGCTCGAGCAGGGTCGCTCCGTGGTTGGCGAGCAGCCTCGACAGGCCCTCAGAGGAAGGCATAGGCCCCGTATCCGACCACTTCATGGCGCGGACCGGCGGTGTCGCCGGAATTCCGCAGATCGAGGACCGCGGCGCTCAGGCCGCGACGCCGGGCGACGACGACGAGGCCGTTGATCGGCATGGCGCCGCAGGCCTGCTCGTAATTGAGCGGGGTCTCGCTCAGCCTCTCGATGGCGGCGGAGGTGACGGCGTCGATCCGCCGCGCCGTCTCGTAATCGTGGTAATGGCTGAGATCGGAGGAGACGAGGATGAGCGTCTCGGGCCCGCCCCACAGGGCCTCGAGCACCTGCGCCACCTCCTCCGCCGTCGCGTCGCCGACCACCAGCGGCACGATGGCGAAGTCCTCGAGCGTCAGTTGCAGGAAGGGCAGGTGGACCTCGAGGCTGTGCTCGTCCCGATGCGGCAGGTCGGCGAGTCGCACCTGCGGCAGAGCCGTGATCCGCCGGACCGCGTCGCGATCCACCGGCACCTCGCCCAGCGGCGTGGCGAAGGCGTCGGCGCTGCTCGCGGCGACGCCGCGGATCGGTACCCTGTGCGCCGGTCCGATCAACACCACGCGTCGCACCGTCCTCCGCGCCGCCGCCAGCCGCGCGTAGGCCGTGGCCGCCACCGGCCCGGAATAGACGTAACCCGCGTGTGGTGCGATCACCGCCTTGGGCACCGGCCCCTCGGCCTGCGCCGAGCCGAGATAGGCCCGCACCGCAGACTCGAGCTCGTCCGGGGTCTCGGGATAGAACAGGCCGGCCACCGCCGGCCATCTGGTGGACGTTTCCGTCATCCCCCTTCCCGGCCAGTGGGTAGATTTCTAAGTAGCGATGGCCCGCCGCCGTGTAAAGGTGGCAAAACCGGGCCGTGTCGGGGACCCCCGGGCACGGGATTGAATGAGTTGTTTCCACCTACCACCTAGCAGGGAAATCCTGCACAGTGAATCGGGCGTCCGGCGCGCCCGCGGGACGAGATATGGGCAAGGAAGCGGAGATCACCCCCGGCCCCTACGTGGTCGAAGGAAAATACTGGCACAAGCTGGAAGACGGACGCATCCAGTGCGACCTGTGTCCGCGGTTCTGCCGCCTGCGCGAAGGCCAGCGCGGACTGTGCTTCGTGCGCGGACGGCTCGGCGACCGCATGGTTCTGACCACCTATGGCCGCTCGAGCGGCTTCTGCGTCGATCCGATCGAGAAGAAGCCCCTCAACCACTTCCTGCCCGGCACCTCGGTGCTGTCCTTCGGCACGGCGGGCTGCAACCTCGCCTGCCGCTTCTGCCAGAACTGGGACATCAGCAAGTCGCGCGAGATCGACACGCTGGCCGACCGGGCGACCCCGGAGGCCATCGCCGAGGCGGCGGCGCGGCTCGGCTGCCGCTCGGTGGCGTTCACCTACAACGACCCGGTGATCTTCCACGAATACGCCGTCGACGTGGCCGAGGCCTGCCACGAGCGCGGCATCAAGACGGTGGCGGTGACCGCGGGCTACGTCTGCCCCGAGCCGCGCGCCGAGTTCTACCGGCACATGGACGCGGCCAACGTCGACCTGAAGGCGTTCACCGAGCGCTTCTACAAGCGCATCTGCAGCGGCGGCCTGGCGCCGGTGCTCGACACGCTGCGCTACCTCAAGCACGAGACCGACGTGTGGTTCGAGATCACCACGCTGCTGATCCCGGGCGAGAACGACTCGAACGAGGAAATCGAGGCCCTGTCGCGCTGGGTCATGGACAATCTCGGTCCCGACGTGCCCGTCCACTTCACGGCCTTCCATCCGGACTGGAAGATGATGGACACGCCGCACACGCCGGCGGCGACGCTCGCCCGCGCCCGGAGGATCGCGCTCGAGGCGGGTCTCAGATACGTCTATACCGGCAACGTCCACGACCGCGCAGGCGGAAGCACCTATTGCCATGCCTGCGGCGGGCTGCTGATCGAGCGCGACTGGTACGCTCTCGGCGCCTGGAACCTGACCGACGACGGCAAGTGTCGGAAGTGCGGCGCCCCCTGCGCCGGCGCGTTCGAAGGGCCGCCCGGCGCCTGGGGGCCGCGGCGCCTTCCCGTGCGCCTGCGCGACTTCGTCACGGCCTGAGTCACTTCGCCGGCTTGCTTTCGGGAGCGGGCGTTTCCTCGACGGCGACGAGCCGGTATCCCTTCGTCCGCATGCAGACGTCGACGAGTTCGTGCTCGCGCCGTGCGGAGGGAACGGCGAAGACGCGCGGCTGGTGGATGAGGTGTGGCAGGCCCTCGATGTCATGCGTCACCAGCGGGTGCAAGCCGCCGCGGTGAAGGCTCGCTCGGTGCACCTCCTCGAGCGCGGCCCGCCGGCAATCCGCCAGATCCTTCTCCACGGTTTCCCGACCGACGCCGGGCCGTTCCCAGCGCATCGGCGCGCAGGCGGCGAGGGCGAGAACGCACGCCCCGGCGAATACTGGAATGGCTTTCATCATGGGGCTTGATGGTGCTTGCTCGGGAGCCGACGCCGGCAAGAGGCCGAGAGCGTCGCACGATCCCCGTCGGCTTCAGCCTCGTGATCTCCCATATTGTGCGGGGCGAATGTGTTTCAATCGCGGACCCTCGGACGGCGGCGGGCCGCCCCGGGGGATGCACGTTGAACGCAAGGCTGAGTCCGCCTAGCATTTCCGCATCGCTTGGGGGCCCGCCGCAGAAGGAGCCGACCAGGAGCGTGAGGGGGCCGCCCGCATGACCCCGAAACGACGCAAGACCCCGTTGAAGGACCGGCCCGGGGATGGGGCTGACCTCGAGAGCGGGACCGCTCGGAGCAGCCTGCGGCGGCATGATCGCCTGCTGGCGGATCTCGAATGCCGGGGGGCGATGAACGCGCTCGCCACGACGCTCGCCCACGACCTGAACCAGCCGCTGGCCGCCGTCGTCAATTATGCGCGCGGCTGTCTCCTGCGGCTGGACGCGGCGGAGGGCGCGCCCCGGGACGTGCTCGGCGCGCTCGAACGGATCTGCGAGCAGGCGGACCGGGCCGACCGCATCCTCACCGCCCTCCGCGGCGTCGCCGGCCTGCCGCCGCCGGCGCTCGCCCGGGCCGATCTCAACGCCCTCGTCCGTGCCGCGGCGGCCCTGGTCGGGGAAGAGTTTCCCGGCGACGGGGTCGAGATCCGCTACGATCTCGTCCGCGACCTGCCGCCGGTGAGCGTCGATCCGGCGCAGATGGAACTGGCGCTCCGCAACGTGGTCCGGAACGGCGCGGACGCGACGAGGACGCAGCCGGGTGCGCGGCGGCTGACGCTGGCGACGGCGCGCCGGGACGGCATCGTGGAGGTCACGGTCGGCGACACCGGACCGGGCGTTGCGGCGGAGGCCATCGAGAGGCTCTTCGAACCCTTCTTCACCACGAGGACGGGGAGAATGGGCCTCGGACTCGCCGTGAGCCGGGCCATTGTCGAGGCGCACGGCGGTCGGCTATGGATGAGGGAAACGAGCGGGCAGGGGACGACCTTCGCAATGACGCTGCCCGCCGAGGGGGAGGCGCCGACGGATGACGGCTGAGCCGACCGTCTTCGTTGTCGACGACGACCCGGCGGTCCGGGATTCGATCCGGTGGCTGATGGAATCGGTCGGTCTCAGGGTCGAGACCTTCGACCGGGCGCAGGATTTCCTCGACGCCTGCGACGTCGAGCGGGCCGGTTGTCTGGTGCTGGACGTGCGCATGCCCGGGATGAGCGGTCTCGAGGCGCAAAGCGTGCTCGCCGAGAGGGGGATCACCCTTCCCGTCATCTTCATCACCGGTTACGGGGACGTGTCGACCGCCGTGCGCGCCATGCGGGAGGGTGCCGTCGACTTCGTCGAGAAGCCGCTGAATGACCAGGTCCTCCTCGACCGCATCCAGAAATCCATCGAGCGCGACGCCGAGAACCGGCGGCAGCGCGCCCTTCGCGCCGACATACGCGCTCGCCTGGCGACGCTTACCCCGCGCGAACGCGAGGTCATGGAACTGGTGGTGGCGGGACGGCCGAACAAGGCGATCGCCCGAACCCTGGGCGTCAGCGTCAAGACGGTCGAGGCGCACCGCGCCAAGGTCATGACCAAGATGCAGGCCGGCTCGGTGGCCGAACTCGTGCAGATGATGGTCCTGTACAAACCCCTTCGGGAAAACCCTATCCCCGTTAAGTAAACGGCCCAATTACGGGCCGATTGCCCGGTACGTATCCTGCCGGGCAAGCCTCTTGACCTGCGGCGGCGAGTCGCGTGCCGGATGAGTCCGGCGGCGCGTGGACGGTCTCTCTGAGACNNGTCGGGTGAGAGGTCGGACCGGTCGCTAGCCCATGAGGAGATTGAGATGTCCGAGTCGACGAGCAAGGCCGCGGGCGGCCTTCTGAAGAACAAGGCGCTCATTGTAATGCTCGGCGTGTTCGCGCTCCTGATCGTTATCGGTATCGCGACGAGCTGACCCCTGACTGCAGGATGA
>JABAHQ010012440.1_pt1 | contig 10807 bp, 11 predicted proteins | sample 7062091 | NCBI WGS metagenome assembly JABAHQ01 (sample SAMN14534359, study PRJNA622989) | marine sediment metagenome | biome: marine biome [ENVO:00000428]; feature: marine pelagic biome [ENVO:01000023]; material: deep marine sediment [ENVO:00002113] | place: India: Gulf of Kutch | collected...
GCCTGGAGCACGAGATCGAGGTCTGCTGGTGCCAGCAATGGCAGCAGTCCATTCTGGCAGCGGCCGATCGCGTGAACGCCAGTGAAATTTTCATCCCCATGCACAGCAAGCCCTACGCCAGCCGGCTGACATTCACCGAGTCCAAGTGGGAACTGCTGCGCACCGCGCCCTGCCCGGTGGCCCTGATTCGCCCGGATACGGCCCTGCAGCGCAAGACAATCCTCGCCGCGGTCAACTTCCAGACCACCAGCGCCCAGCAAAAAGCGCTCAACAGCCAGATACTCCAGCGCGCCAAATGGCTGGCGGATGGTTATGGCGCCGATTTTCAGGTGGTCAACGGCTACATGGACTCCATGCGCTATCCCGACCGCGGCAAACTGGCCAACGAAACACACCTGCCCGCGGAAAAAATCCATGTGCTGCAGGGCTATACCGACCGGGTGGTCTCGCAGGTGGCTTCAGACATCCACGCCGATGTGGTGGTGCTGGNNCGCCGAGCGGGTCATTTCGGCACTGGACTGCGACGCTGTCATTATCAACGCTTGAGCCCTTCCAGCCCGTTCTGACAAATGCCGGTAATATTCGCCGGGTAAGGTTGTTGCCAAATTGCCGGCCACCATCGCGCCGCGCCGGCGAAGGCTTTGTGAGGCAAGGGCATGATTCTCTCAACCCGGCATGGCCCCCTGTCCGCTCTGGTAGTGGAAGGGGGCGCCATGCGCAGCGTGTTCTCGGCGGGCCTGCTGGACGGGTTCCTACGCAGCGAGTTTAACCCGTTCGACTTTTATATCGGCGTTTCCGGCGGCGCGGGTAACCTGGTGGCCTATCTGGCCGGCCAGGAAGGCAAGAGCCTGGCCCTGTACCGGGCAATTGCACGTCACAAGCAATTCATCAGCTATCGCCGTTTTCTGCGCGGCGGCAGTCTGATGGATATCGACTGGCTGGTGCGGTTTATCTTCTCCGGCATGGACATCGCATCCGCCTCCCTGCTGCCGCCCCGCCACCCGCTGTTTATCGCCGCGACCGATGTCGCCTCCGGCGAAGCGGCTTTTATCCGCGCAACCCCGGACAACCTTCCCGACGCGCTGGCCGCCTCCATGTCCCTGCCCCTGGTCAACCGCCACTTCCCGATCGTCGACGGACGCCCTCTGACCGATGGCGGTGTCGCTGCCAACATCCCCGCCGGCGAAGCGATCCGGCGCGGCGCCGGGCGTATCATGGTCGTACGCTCGCGCCCCCGGGGGTTTGTCAAACGCGACTCTCTGTTTCACCGCTATATCCGCTTCAAACTGAAACAGCATACGGCNNTTACACGCAAGCTGAGCGAGTTGCAGTACGGCTACGAAGCCGGCCTGGAGGCGGCGACCCGGGCTATCGGAGAATGGCAGCAGCGTTGTTTCGCAGGGCACACCCCGGGCAACCGGAACGCTTTTGTTTAGTTCTGCGTCGAGCTAAAATACGCGCCCTTTTCAGTCCTGCCCAAGGTTCCCGAGCCCATGTGGACCCCCGATTCCTGGCGGCAAAAAACCGCCCATCAGCAGCCCGATTATCCGGACCGCAAGACACTGCTGGCGGCAGAGGCGGAGTTGCGCCGGCAGCCCCCGCTGGTGTTTGCCGAAGAGGCGCGCCAGCTGCGCGACCATCTGGCGGATGCGGCACAGGGCAAGGCGTTCCTGTTGCAGGGCGGCGACTGCGCCGAAAGTTTCGACCACTTCAGCGCCCCCGGCATCCGCGATACCTTCAAGGTGTTGCTGCAAATGGCGATCGTGTTGACCTACGCCGGGCGCAAGCCGGTGATCAAGGTCGGCCGCCTGGCGGGCCAGTTTGCCAAGCCGCGCTCGTCCGCCACGGAGACCCGCGACAATGTCGAGCTGCCCAGCTACCGCGGCGATATCGTCAACAGCGTCGAATTCTCCCCGGAGGCGCGCCGGCCCGACCCCTACCGCATGCTGCGCGCCTACCATCAGTCCACCGCCACCCTGAACCTGCTGCGCGCCTTTGCCCAGGGCGGTTTGGCCGACCTGCACCAGGTCAACCGCTGGAACCTGGATTTCGCCGCCGACAACCCCCTGTGCGAGAAATACCACGCGCTCAGCCGCCAGATCGAGGACGCCCTGGCTTTTATGGAAGTTTGCGGCATCAACAGCGACAACGCGCCGACGCTGCGGGAAACCCAGCTGTTCACCTCCCACGAGGCGCTGTTGCTCAATTACGAACAGGCCCTGACCCGGCAGGATCACCTCACCGGCGACTGGATCGACGCCAGCGCCCACATGCTGTGGATCGGCGAGCGCACCCGGCAGCTGGATGGCGCGCATGTGGAGTTTCTGCGCGGCGTGATCAATCCGGTCGGGGTCAAGATCAGCGACAAGCTCGACAGCGATGAACTGTTGCGGCTGATCGACGCCCTCAACCCCGACAACCAGCCGGGCCGACTGACGCTGGTCAGCCGCATGGGCGCCGACAACGTGGGCGATGCCCTGCCGCCGCTGGTGGACGCCGTGCTCCGGGAAGGCCGCCAGGTGGTATGGGCCTGCGACCCCATGCACGGCAACACCGTTGCGGCGGCCAACGGCCTCAAGACCCGGTCCTTCGACCGTATCCTGCTGGAAATCCAGCGCTTTTTCGATGCCGTGAGCAGCGCCGGCGGGCACCCCGGCGGCATCCACCTGGAAATGACCGGCAACCACGTCACCGAGTGCCTGGGCGGGGCCTACGCAGTGTCGGAACAGGATCTGGCCACCTGCTACGAAACCCAGTGCGACCCCCGGCTGAATGCCCTGCAAACCCTGGAAATGGCGTTCAAGGTCGCGGAATTGCTGAACCGCCCCTGAGCTGTTGCACCACTCACCCTGAGACAGGACACAATCATGTCTGATGCAAAACCCGATTTGGAAATCAATCTGGCCGAGATGGTGAACCTGGCCGCCAAACTGCTGCACACACTGTTTCAGGCCGCCCCTAAGGACAAAGCCAAGCCCATCTTCAAGGAGATCAAGCATGGCAAGACCGTAGCGCTGGGCAGCGTCACGTTACAGGAAAAATTGACTTCCAACCTGACACTGGCGCTGGATTACAGCGAATTCCGCGGCCCGGGCTTTAATTTTGACGTCTTTAAGACCGCCCTGGAGGGGATTCTGCGCCAGATCAGCCACGCCTTCCAGACCCGGGGTGAGTTGAACGTCATGAACAGTGACGACGGCACCGTACTGATCCACCTGCCCGGCGCGGTGCAACAGGGCGATCAGCTCAACGTGCTGGTGCTGGCATTCGAATTCGGCGACATTCACAATGTCGTGGTCAAGTTGATGTTCATCGACCCGTCGCAATACGAGCCCTATCGGCGCGATAAACCGCCGACAGCTGACCAGGACAGCGCCCCGGGGTAAAGGTTAATAAGCGGTGGGTAGAAAGCCAGCGGACAGCTAACAGATTATTCCAGCGGCTGGATAACGGGGCGTCAATCCACGGAGTCCGAAAACAACACCTCGTCGCGGTGCTTGCGATAGGCAACACTGAGGGCGTTGAATTCGGTGGTGACCTGCTTGATCGTCGCCAGCACCTCATCCATCTTCTGCTTTCGGTCTTCCGGGCTCAGACATTCGAGGTACGTTTCCGTGCCGTTGATGTAACGCTGCATGGCGCGGTGAGCCAGCTCCATGCTTTTCAACGTAATATCACCGGGACTCGGAAACCGCGGCGCCTGCGGTTCCACACAGCGACTATGGCCAGGCACGGCGATAGTCAACAACAGCAACAACAACATGGGGGACAGACGTCGGAAACGCAACGGTCCGGGCATGGACGGGGACTACTCCGAATAGATAGTGGCCAGGCAACCCGGTAATGATAGCCCCACCGTCCCCCGGCCACACCCACAAATAACCCTAAAAATTACCGAAGTGTCGTTTCAGGTCAGGGAGAGCTGTAACGTCAGTGCCCGGCCACCCTTTGTTCACGATCAACGCTGCCCGTATGCCACACGATAACACCGACACCGAATCCACCGACACGATCAACTGGCAGGTACTGCGTTATATCGTGCCCTACCTGTTTGAATTCAAGCGACGGGTGGCNNCCCCTGGCTGCTGAAACACCTGGTGGATTCGATCGATTCCAGCGACGGCTCCGGTGCCGCCGTGGTCGCGGCGCCGGTTGCCTTGATCGTCGCCTACGGCTTTACCCGCTTTGGCAATGTGCTGATGGGCGAAATCCGCGACACCATCTTCGGGCGGGTCACCGAACGGGCCATGCGGCGGATCGGCCTGCAGGTGTTCCAACACATGCACGCGCTAGACCTGGATTTCCATTTGAACCGACGTACCGGTGGCCTAGCCCGGGACATCGAGCGCGGCACCACGGGTATCAGCTTTCTGATGCGCTATTTCGTGTTCAACATTGCACCCACGATCATCGAGGTGTTGTTGATCGCCGGTATTCTGTTCTACAACTACGGTATCGGTTTTGCGTTGATTATCCTGGTGTCGGTGTCGCTGTATATCGGCTTTTCCCTGGTCGCCACTGAGTGGCGCACGCGGTTCGTGCGCGACGTCAATCTGGCGGACTCGACCAGCAATACCCGCGCGGTAGACAGCCTGCTCAATTACGAGACCGTGAAATACTTCACCAACGAACGTCACGAATGCGAGCGCTACGACAGCGCCCTGGCCCACTGGGAAGAGGCCCGGCGCAAAAACCGGCTGTCGCTATTTTCCCTCAATGCCGGCCAGGCCCTGATCATCGCCGTTGCCACCACAGCCATGGTCTGGCTGGCGGCCAGTCAGGTATTACAGGGCGCGATGACCACCGGGGATTTCGTGGCGGTGACGTCCTACATGATGATTCTGTTCGTGCCGTTGAACTTTCTCGGTTTCGTCTACCGGGAAATCAAGGGCTCGCTGGCCAACATCGAGCGCCTGTTCGAGCTGATGAATGTCGAACCCCGCATTGTCGACCGAGCGGAGGCGCCCGCCCTGCAAGTCCGGCGCGGGCGGATCTGTTTCGAGCATGTCAGCTTCGGCTATGACCCGGAGCGCCGGACGCTCAGCGATCTCACCTTCAGCATCGAACCGGGACAGAAGGTCGCCGTGGTCGGCGCCAGCGGCGCCGGCAAATCCACCCTGGTGAAACTGCTGTTCCGTTTTTACGATACCGACCAGGGGCGCATTCTGATCGACGACCAGGATATTCGCGCGGTGACCCAGCAGTCTCTGCGCCGGGCCATCGGCATCGTGCCCCAGGACACGGTACTGTTTAACGCCAGCCTGTTCGACAACGTGCGCTACGGTCGCCCCGACGCCAGCGATGAGGAGGTGGAGCAGGCCATCTACCTGGCTCACCTGGACGCTTTTATCGACCGCCTGCCCGAAGGCCGCGACACCCTGGTCGGCGAGCGGGGCCTGAAGCTGTCCGGCGGCGAAAAACAGCGGGTGGCCATTGCCCGCACCCTGCTGAAACGGCCCCCCATCCTGGTGTTCGACGAAGCGACTTCTTCGCTGGACAGTCACTCGGAACGGGCCATACTCGATGCGATCAATGAAATCTCCCGGGGCCACACCAGCCTGGTTATCGCCCACCGCCTGTCCACCGTGGTGGATGCCGACACTATTCTGGTTCTGGATCAGGGTCGGTTAGTGGAGCAGGGATCCCATACCCGGCTACTGGCCCACGGCGGCTATTACGCGGCGTTATGGCGCGCGCAACACAGTCGGCAGCCAGCCGACGCCGCCCTGCCCGGGGAATGACCGGCCTACTCCTCCCACTCCCACCGCAGGGGCTCACCAAAGTCGTCGTAGATAATCTTCTTACGCGGTTGGCGCCGGGGGGCGGGTTTGGGTTTTTCCGGCTTGTGTTTGCGCCGGGCCTCCAGTGCAGCGATTACCTCGGGGATATAGGTGCGATCGGCACGGGGCTGTTGATGGGACGTATGTTCCGGCTTCAGCGGCCCGGCCGTGCCCTCGCGGCCACTGATGCCACGCTGGACTTCCTCTACCGCCCCGCCCTGGTTGAGGAATTCACTGATCTGTTGCTCGATCTGGGCCCGAATCTGGGCTTTGGTCACCGGTCGCTTCACTATGGTGGCATTCACTGGCTGGACACTGACTTTAAAGCATAGCAAAGCCGGAAGGCAGTTTTAATGCCCGAACCGGCAAATGACCCACACTTGGCAGCGGGAAGGGCTTGTGCGAGACTGCCCCGGTACTGATGCAACCAGGATGGCAGGATGGGTAGCATGACCTATCACACAGCCAGGGCAGGTTCGGCGGTACTCGTTCACGTGCTTGTCCCCGCAACCGTCGGTATTGTCCCGCGGGTCGTTGCTACGCTCAGCCTCCCCATTCCCATCCAATCCATCCGGAGCGCTATCGCCGGGCTGTTCGGCCGCTTCGGCAGGCCCGCCCTGATCTGTTTCCGACGGGCAGGTGGGTGATCCGGAGGCGGAATACAGACGTGGACCTTGGGGGTGATACCGCCCAGTCGCCACATACTAACGAGAACATCGGAGACCGGTAGAATATTATGCACAAGCCACGCATCATCGCGGCTTTGCTGGGAATCGGGCTGACCGTCCTTCACATCCACCCGGCATCCGCCGATGACAATACCATCGAAGCGCTCAAGCGCGAAATCGAGTCCCTGAAAGCCCGGGTCGAGGAACTGGAACGCCGGGGGCAGTCGTCACCGCCGGTGGAAAACCTGGAGACCGCCGTCGTGGGTACGGAACGACCCGCGGAGGAATCCGATCCGGCATCCGGCGAAACCTATGACGCGCCGGACGACGAAACCGGTGTCGNNCGTTGTCTACCGGGACGACGTGGACGCTTCGGTCGGCAAACGCGGCGAGAGTGGCCTGGATGTCTTCCGCCTCAATGTCGACGGCAGTGTCGACAATATCCTGATTTCGGCGGAATATCGCTTCTACTCCTACATGAACACGCTGCATCACGGCTGGGTCGGGTATCAGTTTTCCGACGACAGTCAAATGCAGTTCGGCGTCAGTCAGGTGCCCTTCGGCACACTGCCCTACGCCTCCCACAACGCCTGGTACGGTGTTCCCTACTATGTGGGCCTGGCGGACGACTATGACATGGGCGTGAAATACGTGCGCGACGATGGCCCCTGGAGTACCCAGGTGGCATTTTACAAAAACGAGGAACTGAACGACGCCACTAACCTGGATCGTTATTCCTTTGATCTGGTGCGCCAGGACGAGCAACAGAATGAAGAAATCAACCAGGTTAACGCACGGGTAGCCTATACTTTCGGCTTCAACAGCAACTGTGAAACCGAGGTCGGCGCCTCCCTGGAAGCCGGGGAAATATACAATGCCACCAGCGACGACCGGGGCGAGCGCTGGGCGGCAGCGCTGCACCTGGACAGCCGCTGCGGACGCTGGAACCTGCAGATGCAGGGTATCGACTACGAGTACGACCCCGCCAACCCGGCAGGCGTCAGTGATACCACCATTCGCATGGGCGCCTTCGCGGGCGCCTACGATATTGCCAGCGACGCCGAAGTGCTGGTATTCAACCTGGCCTACAACTTTCCCCCGCCCTGGGAACAGCTCGACAGTCTGACCTGCTACAACGATTATTCACGATTGAACAAATCCCTCGCCGGGGCGTCAGACTCACAGATCAATACCCTGGGTTGCGCGATCGGCATGGGGCCGTTGTTTACCTATGTGGACTATATCTATGCCGAGAACATGCCCTATTTCGGCAACGGCTCGCTGGCCGGCGGCGGCGAGGATGACTGGGAGGGGCGCTTTAATGTCAATATCGGCTATTACTGGTAAGGAATGACAGCGAGAGACACTATGAACACGCGGCAAAGCCAACTTCTCCGGGTGGTTCTGATCGGCTGCGCCCTGCTGGCGACGGCCCAAACCCAGGCCCAATCACCGGCCCGGGCGGAAACACTCAATGTGGTGTCCTGGGACGGCGCCTACGTCAAGAGCCAGATACTGGGGTTTATCCGCCCCTACGAAGCGAAGACCGGCCACCGGGTCAATGTCATTCAGTATACCGGCGGTATCGATGAAATACGCCAGCAGGTGCGTTCCTGGAACGTGAGCTGGGATGTGGTGGACCTGGAATTGTTCGATGCGATCCGGGCCTGTGAAGAACAGTTGCTGGTGCCGCTTGACACCGGCTTCCTGGCACCCGCCCCCGACGGCACCCCCGCCCGGGAGGATTTTCTCGATTTGGAGGGCACGGCCTGCGGTGTCGGCAATGTCGCCGGCTCGACCGTGGTCGGTTATCGCAACGATCAGTTTAAGTCCGCGCCGACCCGCCTGGAAGCGTTTTTCGATCTGGAACAATTCCCCGGCCGGCGCGGACTGCGCAAGACACCCCTGGGTAATATGGAATGGGCCCTGATCGCCGATGGCGTCGACCCGGACAACGTCTACCAGGTGTTATCCACCGAAGAGGGGCTGAACCGCGCCTTCGAGAAGTTGGACGACATCAAGCCCCACGTCGACTGGTGGGAAACAGGCCAGGAGGCCGTGCACTACCTGGAGTCGGGCCGTGTGGTCATGTCCACCGTCTACAGTGGCCGTGTCGCCTCGGCCCAGGACCGGGGGCAACCCCTGAGTATTCTGTGGGACCACCAGATCTGGCACTACGATGTCTGGGGCATTCCCAAAAACGGACGCAACACCGAACTGGCGAAAGACTTCATCCGGTTCGCCACGTCCACCCGAAGCCTGGCCGCACAGGCTGAATACATCCCCTATGGCCCTATGCGCCGTTCCTCCATGGACTTACTGGCGCCGGAGATACGCCAACGCCTGCCCACCGCCGAGGCGCATATGAAAACCGCTCTGGAGATCAATGCCCGGTGGTGGTCGGAAAACATGGACCGTATTGCCCCGCGGTTCGAACGCTGGTTGCAGCGCCCGGTGCGGGTGCCCAAGGATCTGCCCCGATAACACACCCGCCCGGACACTACTGAGCTCAGTGGCGCCGGGCTTTTAGCTGGGCGTAATTGATCAGCTTGTCCTTGAGGCGTTGGGAATAGGTCACGAAGTTGGTTAACGCGCCGGCATCCCGCCGCAGCGGATCTGCCATGAATCCCAGCAGCTGGCGCTGGGATTCGTCCAGGTTTTCCTGCACCGCCTCGGCCACAGCGCCGACGCCAACCGACTCGCGATCATCGCTGCGCACGGCCAGTTCCGCGAACAGTTCCAGCGTGTCACTGGACAGTTTTCTGATCACGCGCAGAATATCACTCTTGGGTTCGATCCAATGCTCGTCCATCACTTTTTTGGTGCGATACAGGTCGTTGATGGAATCGTGGATCTGGAACAGGTAGTCGAACTGGTTCACAAGGCGCATCAATTCACGTGACGCTTCGCTGTCACCCACCTTGCTCACTTCACTGGCGAAATAAGCCAAATACTCCCGCCGCAGAAATTCGACATACTCAATGCGCTTCCCGGCCGCTTCGTACACCCCCCGATAATTGCTTTCAATACTCAGTGTTACCAGGTTGTAGTTCTCCTGCAAAAACGCAAACAACTCGTCACTCTGGCGCTCCAGCTGATCGCGCACATNNTTGCCCTCACCCACCATGGCATCGACCATTCGCACGAAGGGCTTCATCAGCAACACGAACAACAAACTGGTGACCACATTGAAAACCAGATGAATATTGGCAAGGGCCACCGCCGGATCCATGTCCAGTGTCGACAACTCGCCGCCGTAGATCAGCAACACCGGGAAAAACAGCAACACACCGCCCAGGTTAAAAAGGAAATGGCTGAGCGCCGTCTTCTTCGCGGCGGCATCCATATTGAACATGGCCATCAGGGCGGTCGTCGTGGTGCCGATATTGGCGCCCATGATCAACGGCACGGCATTTTCCAGCCCCAGAATACCCTGTTGCGTGAAGATAATCGCCAACCCCGTTGTCACCGAGCTGGACTGAACCACTGCTGTAAACAGAAAACCGAAGAACAATGCCAGCAGCGGGTTCTGCGGCTGCGTCAGCAACCCGATCAGTGCTTCCTCCTGCTGCAACGGCTGTAGCGAGGAGGCGATCAGGTTGAGACTGAAAAACACAAAACCGAAATAGAATACCGCCTTGCCGAACACGGAATAGCGGGAGCGTACCAGAGACAGAATAAACCCGAAGATGATGATCAACGGAGCAAAAGCCGTCAGCTTAAAGGCCACGAGTTGCGAGGTAACGGTGGTACCGATATTCGACCCGAAGATAATGCCAACGCTGTTGCGAAAGGAGATGACACCGGCATTGACCAGACTGATGGCAATCACTGACGTCGCCGAGCTCGACTGAATCACCGCTGTCACGACGGCACCTAACAGAACACCCACAGCCGGAATACGGGTGGCATGCGCCAGCGACTTGCGGAAACGCTCGCCGGTAATCAGTTCGATTTCCCGGGAAAAATTCTGCAACCCGAAAAGAAACAGGATAACGGCAGTCAACCCAGCCGTCGCAATATGTATATTTTCCACTACCAATTCCCGAAATGCCGCAACCGTTCTAAACCGGGCAGGATAGCACTACCCGGCAACACTCAACACCAAAACAAAGACCGTTGCTACCTATAGCAAAAGCGCGGAGACACTGTCCATACCAATACTGGCTCACGCCCGGCTTCATGGTATAGATGTAAACCACTGTCGGCGCCAGAACACCCTGGCATCAACCGCCCATAGACCGCCTATTGCCCTGTACGGACTCGCGAAACCCGGCCGTCACCCCTGACACACGCAATCGAGCAATGCCTGCTCCAGGCATTCAAATTCAGCCGGGTCCGAACCGATACACTCGATGC
>JABAHQ010047675.1_pt1 | contig 10807 bp, 12 predicted proteins | sample 7062091 | NCBI WGS metagenome assembly JABAHQ01 (sample SAMN14534359, study PRJNA622989) | marine sediment metagenome | biome: marine biome [ENVO:00000428]; feature: marine pelagic biome [ENVO:01000023]; material: deep marine sediment [ENVO:00002113] | place: India: Gulf of Kutch | collected...
GCCGCCTTCAGTGGCACGGTCGTGAACGAGGTAATGCCTTCCAGGGCAAAATTCCACAGGCGCCAGTAATTCCATTTTGTTTCACCGGCAAAACGGGCATCCCGTTCATAATGCAGCGCCTTTTGCCGGAAACCGATCCAGGCAAACAGGCCCTTCATAAAACGGTTACTCTCACGAAAACGCATCAGCGCCTCGACGGCACGTCGACTGAGCAGCCTGAAATCACCGGTATCCTCGGGAATCTGCACACGGCTCAACATCCGCATCAGACGATAGAAAGCGTGCGCCGTGGCCTTTTTCAGCCAGGTCTCGCCGGCCCGGGAAATACGTCGCGCATAAACCACATCGTAGCCCTGCTGCCAGTGCGTCACCATGTCCGGAATCAGCTCCGGCGGATCCTGAAGNNCGCATCACCATTGCAATGATCCAGTCCGGCACTCATCGCCACTTCCTTGCCGAAATTACGACTCAGATCCACCAGCGCAATACGTTCATCATGCTTCTGCGCCGCCGTCAGCCAGGCCAGGCTGTCATCGCTGCTGCCATCGTTCACAAAAACAAACTCGCCACGCAGGCCATGCTCATCAAAGACAGCAGCAAGGCGTTTCAGAAACTCCGGCAACACCTCTCGTTCGTTAAAAACCGGCACAACAACAGACAAAAGGAAGGAGGCACCCGGCCTGGTTTTTGATTTGTCAGACATGCGTTTCCCTGAAGGTCCAGACCCGATTGACCAGAAAATTCCATACCAGCACCAGCGCCGTCGCAACGAGCTGCGCCAGCAGGTAATAAAATCCCATAATATCGGCCAGCAGGGCCATCAGCAAGCCATTGAGCAGGACACCGCCCGCAGCCACCGAAAAAAACTTCACCATCGCCTCCCGATGCGGCTTGTCACTGCGAAAGGTAATGCGATGATTCAGGAAATAATTCACCGTGGCACCGGCCACCATGCCCAGCGTCGATGCAGTGACGACATACATCTCCACTGCCTGCACCAGCAGAACCAGCAACATATACTGTACCGCAGTACCAACCGCACCGACACCGGCAAAACAGATAAACTGCCTGAGCAAGAGACCTCCGCCGCGAACAGGATTGTCAGGCAGTATACCTAATGCCTGACAGTGACTCCATGCCCTGCCAAACTACCTTCCCTGGGCGTCAACGGCATGGCATCGAATACAACACCAGGCCAGCCATGCTCAATGAAATGACGGATATTCTGATGATCCTCACCATCGGGATTACTCAATACTTCATCGCGGTAATAATGGCCAAAACAATGCAGTACTTCCTNNGCTCGTGGCGTTGTCCAAAGGCCAGAATCCGGCAGGCGCCCTGATTCTGATCCGGTGCATTTACCAGCCCGCCATTCCGGAACGACGTCGGCGTAAAATCATACAATACCTCAATCAATGCAATCGTATCGGAAAAATCAATGGATGCAGGATCGCTGCGTAACGTGTCAAGGAAGGAATCAAGCGAAAGCATGGTATCTCTTTAATTAAACAGGAAAAGGCAGGGTTAACAGATCCGGCAAGCTTCCGGAAAAACCGGCACAGATAGTTGTTACCTGGCTACTGGCCGCCGGAAGCAGCAGGCTGCTGATTATCCGCCATCTTCCCTGCCACCTCAAATTCCACCCAGAACTCGCTACCGACCCCTTCCTCACTGTCAAAACCGATATCTCCTCCCATATCGATAATCATCTTCTGACAAAGAGCAAGACCAATACCGGTTCCACCAATAGCGAGACGATCGGCATCCAGCCTCTCAAACGGCTTGAAAATCAGATTCTTTCTTTCCCTTGGAATGCCCATACCTGTATCCGCCACAATAACCCTTAATCTGTTATCCGCCTCCNNTGACCTGCTTGAAACGCTGCCGGTCAGCCATAATCACCCAGGAGCAATCCCCCTCACCCTGAAAATTTTCTGAAATGAGCTTGATATCATGCTCCCGCGCCTGCTCCCTGACCATTACCAGGCATTCATCCACCACCTCGCCCGCGCCGACCTGCTCAATGGAAAACTCCATTTTCCCTGCCTCGATACGCGCAAGGTCCAGCACTTCATTGATCAAACCCAGAAGATGCGTACCTGCATTATGGATCTCGTCAACACTCTCAACCTGCTGGCTATTCATGCATTCCCCTGCATCCATCTTCAACAGCTGGGAAAAGCCAAGAATGGCATTCATCGGCGTTCTGAGTTCATGGCTCATGCGTGACAGGAATTCTGATTTGGCGCGATTGGCCTTTTCTGCGGTCGACTTTGCCGCTTCCAGTGACCGGCGCTGGTTCTGTTCCTGTATGGCCATGCGATAGGCGTGAATCAGAATACCGAAGGTCAGATTGAAGGGTTCCAGCATGGAGATGATTTCCTCGCTGTAACCGCCTTCACGATTTGCCAGCCCGTAAATGCCGACCAGTTCAACGCCGTAATAGATCGGAACACCCAGATAGGTATTCAGTGCGGGATGGTTGCCAGGCATGCCGCCGGAAAACGGGTGCTCCCCGGGGGTGTTGGTGTTGACGATGGAGCCGCTGGTGACTGCATGGCCGAAGAGATTGTTGAGGTTATGGAATTCAAGATTTTCCGGTGCATGTGAGGAGAAAAATTCCCGTGTTTTTTCATCCCATGTCAGATTGGAAAAAGCCAGCGCCCTGATATATTTTCCATTGCTGTCCTGCAGCACTTCACCGGCGATGCCTATCTCGCTGTCTGNNGCAGGTCATTGCTTGTTACAAAGTGAGCCATGCTGTTATAGAGCAGGGTCTGGATATGTTGCTGTTGTTCAAGGGTGCGTTCCAGGCGTTTTCTTTCGGTAATATCCTGTATGATGCCCAGCATTCTGGTTGGTTTGTCATGGTTGTCACGGACAATATTTCCCTGTTCGAAAAGCCAGAGAATTCGACCATCCGGTCTGATGATACGGTACTCAACCTGATATTCATTGTTATCGTCGATACACTGGCCGGTGATGCGCATCAGTTTTTTTCGATCATCCGGATGGACAAGTTCGAGAAAATCCCTGTAGTCACAGGGCACGGGATCCGTGATGCCGAGCAGACCGGAGACATTTTCTGACCAGTAGAGTTTGTCATTGTCAGGGCTTCTTTCCCAGCTCACGAANNATCAGTCCGATAAACAGCAGTTCATTTTCCAGCCTGAGTTCGGTGACACTGAGATCGGCGGGAAAGGTACTGCCATCCTTTCTTTTTGCCTGTACTTCCCTTCCAGTGCCGATAATGCCGGCCTTTCCGGTCCTGTGATAGTGGGCAATGTATTCATTGTGATGTGATTCATGATGATCAGGCATCAGCATGGAAACATTATTACCTATCAATTCATCCTGCGAATATCCAAACAGTGATTGAGTTGCATGATTGCAATTCAGAATGATGCCTTCACTGCTTATGGTAATAATGGNNATGGCATCCAGTACACTGTTCATGGTCAGTCGCAGACGCAGTTCATTGTCCGCAATCTCCTTTTCCACCGCCCGTCGGGATGCAATTTCATCCGTAAGTTGGCGGGTACGCTCACCGACTGTTTTTTCCAGATCCCTGTTGGATTCGGAAAGCGCATGGCGTATAGAGCGCATTTGTATGATCAAACGTAATAAAAAGAAAATCAGCAGGGTACCGGCGGTAAATCCGAGAATGACAATGGTCACCAGCCACGGGAAATAGGGCTGGAGAGGTTCGGGAAGAAAGGGAATCGAAGTGGCTGAATAAGGGGAGTGATTGAGTGACTTGAGTAGCTGGCGCACCGGTTCATAGCTGGCCGGTATGGACCATGCGCTGTAATTTCCCCGAATGGCTGCATCATGATCTGGCGCCATTTGTAACAGCGTCATTGAAACCTGGTTGGCCATGTCATCATCGGTATGCGGAAACCTGACCAGCGGCCATTCGGGATAAAGTCGGGTGGAAACCAGCAGCGGGAATCCGCCTGCCTGCACGTGATGCCGGTGTTGCAGAACGCGGATTTTTGATAAATCGATTTCTCCCCTGTTTGCCATTTCTTCCAGAATACCGGTTCTGACTACTCCGGCATCAAAGCGGCCCTCCAGGACGGCAGTTACGACGGCGGGCTGAATATGTGCGGCAAAGCTGATACTGGACAGCATCGTTTCAGGATCAATGCCGTTTTCAAGCATTTCCCGTTTGGCCATCAGCCAGCCGCCAAAAGCATTTTTTGAGGTGGCAATCAGGCTGTGTCCGGGCAGATCGGTGATCGCTTTAAGGGGAGAGGTGTTGCGGGTGAATATGGCGGATCCGAATTCGGACAGACCGCTGTCTTCATGGCGCCTGACCAAGGTTAAAAGGGCGGAGGCGCCCAGTTTAACCTGCATGTCGACATAGGAGGCAGGCTGGGTCAGGAGCAGGTCGAAGGCATTGTGAACACTCTGGTTGAGGAGTATCTCGTTGCGAATCACCGGCCGCAGAACAAAGCGGTATTCCGGCAGGTGATGATTCAGGTAATCAAGCGTCGGTTGCCATTTTTCTTCTGCATGTTCAATCCCGCCAAAGGCCAGCACCCCGATATTGACCATGACAGGCGCATCAGGCGCGGCTTCAGCCCATAGCTGTCCTCCGTTGCCAAGCAACAGAAGCAATATGACCAGAAAAAATTTAATTTTTCCGTAAACGCTGGACAAGAAATATTTCTCCACTTCATGTGAAGTTTGTCTTTAGCCACGCCGGTCTGTGCATCCGGAACCGGTTCCCTGTTTCTGTATATCGACATGCAGCGTTTGTCCTGAATGGTAATCAGGTATTAAAAATATGGTTATTTAATTGGCGGGGCGCAGAGGCAGATTACGGGTATTTCCGGCTTTGGTTGCAGGCGGGAGGGCTGATCGCAGTGTTGCCATGACATGCTCGGCGGTGGCGCGATAGGCGGTTAATTTGCCACCATAGAGTGTGAGCAGTCGGGGTGATTGTTGCCTGTCGGTGTGAAAAATCGTTTCGCGGGGACGGCTGAAAGCACTGCCCGGTTGCCGGGGCAGAACCCGCAGTCCGGCAAAGGCATCAATGATATCGCTTTGCCGGCAATGGTGGCGGGAAGGAAAATACTGTCCGAATACCGAGAGCAGATAGTCTTTTTCTTCCGCAAGCGGGGCAACGTCAGCCGGATTCCCGGTAAACAGGGTTTCGGTAGTACCGACCATGGTTTTGCCATACCAGGGGAGTGCAAAGACGGCACGTCGATCCTGAGCCGCTTCCAGATAATAGCAGCCCTTGTCCAGCTTGCCTTTGAGAATGATATGTGTGCCCTGTACAAGGTCGATCCCGACCTGTGTCTGTCGAGGGGATATATTATCAAGGACATGGTTAGCCCAGGGACCGGCGGCATTGACCAGTACCCGACAGCGTTTGTTCTGTGCCCTGCCGTTTTCAGTGAAATGAACGTCAGCGCCCTTGTTAAACAGTGTGGCCTGTTCGAGTGTCGCCGGCATGGCCAGTTCTGCGCCGTGTTCACAGGCTGATTGCATGACGGCCCGTGTCAGGCGCGCATCATCGGTCTGTGCGTCGTAATACTGATAAACCTTTTGCAAACCACGGGTGTCAAGGCCGTCCAGGGTGTCCCATTCCTTTTTCGGTATGCTGCGAAACAGGGCCGACCTGTCCAGCCCGGTAAGCAGTCCATAGAGGCTGAGACCGGTACGAAGTTGCCATGGCCGGCGACTGGTTTGTTTGTAGACCGGGATATAAAACGGCATCAGATGAACCAGGTCCGGTGCATTTTTCAGTAGCAGGTGACGTTCGTGCAGGCATTCACGTACCAGCGAAAACTGGGCCGTTTCAAGGTAGCGGAGGCCGCCATGGATGAGTTTGCTGGAACGGCTTGATGTGCCGCTGGCCAGGGCATGTTGTTCGAGCAACAGGACGCGATAGCCGGCGACGGCAGCAGCCTGGGCAATGCCGGTTCCGTGTATACCGCCGCCGACAATGATCAGATCGTAATCGAAATTGCTCACGGGTGTTCCGACAGGGACCGGATCATTTCACCCACGGCCATGGTTTCAATCATGTCGGCGCCCCGTTCAATCAGCTTCCGGGCCAGTTGCGGGTCGGTTACTTCATACAGCGCCCATTTCCATGATCCCTGCCAGAGAGGGCCGGTTCCGGTTTTATGTTCGTTACAGATCAGGTAATCCGGTGACAGTTGCAGGGCAGTCTGATGATGTTCGTCGTCATAGCGCCCGGCCACCCAGCCGATCGGATACCGGCCGTGCGTTCTGGCATATTCCAGACAGGCCGTGTCATAGGAAATGATAATGCATTGTTCGTGGACGGGGTAAAGGACAGCCATGACCTTGTCCATGACCGCGGTCATTCCGAATCGTTGCAGGCTTTCTTCCTTTATTTCGACAAATGCCTTGCGTGTGGGCCAGGTTTTTAACAGGCTGACGAACTGCTCCAGTCTCGGGACATTCAGTGGTGAGAAATTGTTGTTACTGCCCAGGCGCGAGGCTTCACTGGCATCCAGGCGGTCGATGTCCCCTGAGAGCGTTTTTGTTATCAGTCCGCTGTGACCGGTGGTACGTTCCAGTGTTTCATCATGGAAGAGAAAGGGGGTATGGTCGCTGCTCAACTGAATGTCGACCTCGACAAAACGGGCGCCGGCTTCAAGCGCTGCGGTGACGGCAGGCAGGGNNATCAACACCCGGGACAGATCACCGGCCATGACAGATTTTCTCCATATGTTTAAGCCACTGATTATAACGGCCGTTCAGCGCCGGATTGTCAGCCGGATTGAAGGTTTTTGTCGGTCCACGCTGCCAGTTTGCGGGTTGTCCGTGTAACAAAAAGGCCAGACCAAGACGGGTGGTTTCGGTTTCTTCATGGCGAATGACCGGCAGTCCGCTCAGGTCGGCAAGCCGCTGGCACAGGCCGTCAGCACGACCCAGGCCACCGCCGAGCAGGATCTGCTGCAATGGTGCGGGGGTATGACGCATCAGTTCAAGATTGCTTGTCAGCAGAAACAGGATGCTTTCCAGAATAGCGACCATGTACGCTCTGTCATCGTGAGGCTGCCCGCGGTCAGCCTCAATGAACTGCCAGTCGATATCACTGCGTAACCAGGGGGTGCCCAGTCCTGAAAAGGTATTGATAAACAGGGGAGGGGCGTTGAAATCATCCAGCCAGTCATTGAGTTGCTGTTCGTGGTCGTAAAGTTGCCACTTTTGTGCAAAATAATCCACGGCGCTGCCGGCACCATTGACCGTTCCTTCCAGGGCATAGATATTTCCACTGTCCTCACTGTGCAGCAGTGAACCGAGCAGTTGGGGGTGCGAAACCGGGGTGTTTCCTGTGCTGCGCAGAATAAACGCCCCCGTACCAAGCGTGACGTAGGCGGTGTCATCGCGCAGCGCACCGGTTGCAAACAGGGCGGCTGACTGGTCACCGGTTACGATGGACAGCGGGATCGGACCGTTGTCGAGAAAGCCGAAATCGTCACGGTTTTTTCCGCAGGGAGGCAGTACCCGGACGGGAAAATCGAACAGGCGTGTCAGTGGTGTTGACCACCAATGGTTGTGGCGGTAATCGTAGAGCAGCGTGCGCGAGGCATTGACCGGGTCGGCCAGGTCGTTGTCAGCACAGGTCAGGTGACGGCGTATCAGGGTAGCCATCGGCCCGCAGACAAGCTGCTCTGATGCGTGTACCTCACTGACAGCGGGGAGCGAATTCAGACACCATTTCAGTTTGCTGATGCCGTAGTACGGCGATGGAAACAGGCCGGTGATGTCATGAATCATCGTTCGATGATTGCTGTACTGTTCCATCCACTGGGCTGCGCGGCGATCCTGCCAGCTGATAACCGGCGACAGCGGTTCACCACTGTCATGGCGCCAGCAGGCAATATTGGAGCGCTGGGTGGCAAGGCCGGCGCAGGCAATGCGGGCAGGGTCAATGCCTTCACAGGTGGCATCAACGGCCTCGCTGATGGATGCCAGCAGGTCCCTCGCTGTATATTCAACCCGGTTTTCTTCATGCCGGGCCCTGATCGGTATGACAGCGGACTGTATCGTACCGCCCAGGGCATTAATCAGGGCGGCCCGGCTGGCATGCCCTCCCTGGTCGATGGCCAGGCACAGTCTCTGATCCGGGTCGATGTTATTCATCATGATCCTGTTACTTTTTCCACAATTTCGGCCGTTTTCGCGTTTGCTGGATAGTCCAGGCCGGTGTTTTATCGGCAACCCCGGGTAAATTCAGGTGTAATTCCCGGGGAATTCAGCAGGAATCAGATAAAAAAATCAATCTGTATGCCGATACGCTGGAGTAACCATGAGCACAAAAAACGCAATTCAGGGCCTCGTTATGGACAAGGGACTGCCGATTCTTTTTCTGTTTATGCTTGGCGTTTCTTCTGTTTATGCGCAGACCATGTATGTGTCTGATGCATTGCGTGTGGGTGTGCGCAGTGAGCCATCGGGTTCTGTGGCGCCCCATCATGTCATTGTGACCGGTGATACGGTCGAAGTTCTGGAAAGTCGCGGTGGTTATTACCGGATCAGGACCGGGGATGGCAAGGAAGGCTGGGTAAGAAAAAGGTACTTGATGAAGGACAAGCCGGCACGCATCGTGCTCGAGGAGGCCGGACTGGAGCAGGGGAAACAGACCGATCTGGTTGAAGGGTTGCAAAACGAGCTGGGTGCGACACGGGAAAAAATTCGTGAATTGAAAAGGATCAATGAACAGCTGGAACGGTCCCGTTCAGATACAGGGGATGCCACCCTGCCCGATGAAATGACGCTGTGGAGTGTATTGGGTATTGTTATTGCCATGGCGGCGTGTCTGGGTTTTGCTGCAGGATTGTACTGGTATCGTCACCGGATTTCACGCAGGCTGGGTGGTCTGACGTTCTAGCGAGCAGCAGGGCGGATTCCGCCTTACAGGCCGGTAAATCATCGTTATAATGACCCCTTCCGGCAGTTTACTGTCTGATTACGCCACTGCCAATGAAGGAAGATATGGGAAGCCCTCGTCGTTACACGCCTGTCCTGTTGTTATTTATCGCGTTATTGTCCCTGCCGGCCCTGTTGCCCGGCAAGGTGAGCGCTGATACAGACTACGAAGTGCTGGAAAACCTGCTCAGGAGCGGAAACTATGCACAGCTTGAGGCGCGTCTGGCACCATTGATAGAGCGGACGCCGGAGGATGCAGGGTTACTGTTTCTGCAGGGGCAGATGCTGGCCGGAAAGGGCGATGAACGTGCCGCGATGACGGTTTTCACCCGGCTCAGCAAACAGTTTCCTGATGCGCCTGAACCGTTGAATAATCTTGCTGCTCTGTATGCCCGGACGGGAGATTATACGCGTGCCGAGCAGACCCTGAAGGCGGCCCTGAAGACGCATCCGGGTTATGCCGCCGCCCACGATAATCTCGAAACTCTCTATATGATCAAGGCAGCCCGGTTGTACCGGGAGGCACTGGAGCCTGAGCAGAGAAAAAAGGAGCAGCAGGATTTGCCGTCACTGACCATGGTTGACAGTGAACAATTGATGCGGGCCAGTGAAGAGCCGGGCCGGGAGGCGGAGGCCGTTTCTGCGTCATCAAACGATGATCTTGTTGGCACTGTGCGCGCCTGGGCAAAGGCATGGAGCAGCAAGAACATCAAGGCCTATCTTTCGTATTATGCACAGGGCTTTCGTCCTTCACAGGGCATGTCACACAGGGAGTGGGCCGCTGTGCGCAGGGATCGTCTGAAACGTCCCCGTTTTATCCGGGTCAAGACCCGACGATTCAGGGTCAGAATGCTGGGAGCGGAGTATGCCAGTGTGATCTTCCTGCAGAGTTATGAGTCTGACCGTTTTGCCGATACGATCAGAAAGCATTTGATGTTTGTGCGCGAAGCGGGTGAATGGAAAATTCTCCATGAGGATATCATCCGGTAAGGTATTTTCAGGTATTGATTCAGGTAAAAGTAAGGATGAGAGCGGAACCATGAAACAGGGAAGAAGGTTGATTGCAGGGCTTGTTTTCTGGGGCTGTTTTGCTGTTTTTTCTCAGCTGTCTGCTGATCATGACATAGAAAATCCGTCCAACGCCCATGAGCACCGTATTCTGGGAGTCCTTGATGCTGTTCAGGGACAGCGACTGACCGAGGCGCATGAAAAACTGGATCGCCTGCTCGCCGACGAGCCCTCTTTCCTGCTGGCACGACTGGTAAAGGCCGACTTGCTCAGTGCGCGTGCCGGTAAACCAAGGGTCTTCGGTACGGCCGACGGCGTGGCTGACCGGAATAATCTCTATGCCTCGTTGCGTTATGAAGCGCAGCAACGCTGGCGTCATCACCGTTCACGCAGTCCCGAAAAGGATATCCGGGTACCGGGTTATCTGCTCAGGGTTAATACCGGGCAGCGCTATGTGCTGACGGTTGATCTCGATGCATCGCGGCTTTACCTGTTCGAAAATCATGGAGAACGACTGAAACTGATCAATGACTTTTATGTGTCAATCGGACTGAAAGGGCCGGGCAAGTGGCTTGAGGGCGACCAGAAAACCCCGATCGGGGTCTATTTTGTGAATGATTATATTCCTGATAATAAACTGCCGGATCTGTATGGCGCCGGCGCCTTCCCTATCAACTATCCCAATGAATGGGATCGCAAGCAGGGGCGTACCGGGCATGGTATCTGGTTGCACGGCACGCCCGGATATACCTTCAATCGCGCACCATGGGCCAGTGACGGTTGTGTGACACTGAGTAATCTTGATTTCAGTCGGCTTTCGTCATATATCGATGTGGGTAAAACGCCGGTGATTATTGCCGACGGAATTGACTGG
>JABAHQ010005597.1_pt2 | contig 10805 bp, 11 predicted proteins | sample 7062091 | NCBI WGS metagenome assembly JABAHQ01 (sample SAMN14534359, study PRJNA622989) | marine sediment metagenome | biome: marine biome [ENVO:00000428]; feature: marine pelagic biome [ENVO:01000023]; material: deep marine sediment [ENVO:00002113] | place: India: Gulf of Kutch | collected...
ACGAGCGCCTGCCCCCCACCTCTCACAACATGTAAGGCAAGGTTCATCGCCGGATTGCCAGTCTTCTCCTCGATCTTGACAGCATCCCCGTCTTTGAAGTGGGCTTCGTCGTGGAGAAGTACGCCTTCTCTAAGTACAACGGGGCGCCACTCGGTTGTTATGGAATCCGCCTTCAGCCATTCCGCTGCCTCCTCAGCGTTCTTCACGGTGGCGCTTAAGGCTAATAGCTGCGCGTCTGGATTCATCTGCATAAGGCGGGCGAGAACCACTTCTAGAGTTGGCCCGCGCTCCGCATCGTTGAGCAGGTGCACCTCATCGGCGACTATCAGAGAGAGTTCATCCACCCAACGGGCTCTGTGCCTGAGTAATGAGTCTCCTTTTTCGTTTGTGGTGATTATGATATCGAACTTTCCGAGCCATGGGTCAGAGCTGTCGTAGTCACCTGTGCTTATGCCTATGTTGATTCGTCTTCCGTTCAATTTCCTGATTGCTGTATATCTCTTGAACTCTTGATACTTCTCGCTGGCGAGGGCCCGCAGAGGGGTCAGATAGAGAACCTTTCCATTCCCTTCGATTATGTGTTTTAGGGCACAGAGCTCGGCAACCAGGGTCTTGCCGGAAGCCGTGGGACTTGCTAGGACCAGATTCTTCCCTTCCAAGGCTCCAGCTTCTATGGCTTCCTTCTGTGGTGGGTAAAGCTCGGATATCCCGGAGCTGGACAGGACCTGCTTCACAGACTCGGCGACAGGCAGCTCTTCGATCTTCAACATCTATGCCCTTTATTTGACTATGCCTTCTTGAGACACCCTTTCTCTGGAGAGAATATGGTTCCTTCTCGCACCAACTGTTCTATGAGCCTCTCAGCTTCAGAGCCTATAATCTCATATTCTCTCTCAAGCTTCTCTAGGAGGGCAGACCTCTCCGCCATCCCGGTTTCTTTCTCCAGCGCCACTATAGAGTCTAATATCACACGCAACTTGTCCCGAACACTCTTAGGTTTTCCGGTCATCAGTATATCTATGTCTATCTTGTCGGAAGAGAGGTCTATTCCGACCTCTTCCAATGACCTCCTCATTATGTTAATAGCGGCCTCAGCATCCTCGGCCAAGATCTCTTTTCGATAGGCAACCCGGGCTCTAGCCTCCGCAATTCTGACAAGCGATTCCAGTTGCCGCGCGGTTATGGCTATGGGCGTCTCCTCGGTTTCGCTCGCAGAACGCATTTTCAGGTAGAAGTCTTTGAGACGATTTAGGGCTTCTTTAGACAGTAGGGGCTTCAGCTTTTTGGTGTAACTTATGTACTTCCTTAACAGGTCGGGTGGTATTGGGGGTTCCACCGGTGCAATACCTGTACTATGCAGATCTAGTATATGTTCAGTCATCTTTGAGTCGATCTCTTTCTCTGGTACGTCTCTCAGCACAAAGATGAGGTCGAACCTGGATAGGATAGTAACTGGGAGGGATATGTTCTCTGCCACCGTTCGGTAGGGATCGTATCTTCCAAGCGACGGATTGGCCGCGGCCAGCATGGCTGTTCGGGCGTTAAGGGTTGCCACTATGCCTCCCTTTGCCACGGAGACCGTATGCTGCTCCATGGCCTCGTGTATGGCCACCCTATCCTCCTTACGCATCTTATCGATCTCGTCAATACACGCTACACCCTTATCTGCCAGCACGAGAGCCCCCGCCTCAAGGGTCATTCCGCCACCGCCCTTTTCGCGGAGCACCGCAGCCGTCAATCCAGCAGCTGTGGAACCACGACCAGAAGTGTATAGACCTCGCGGGGCGAGCCTTGCCACGTACTGCAGTAGCTGGGATTTGGCGGTTCCAGGATCTCCTATCAGGAGGACATTCATGTCTCCCCGTATTTTTATGTCTGGAAGCTCTTTGGGAACGCCGCCAAAGAGCAGGTACATTATAGATTCTTTGATGTGCTCATAGCCATAAATGGAGGGTGCTATTGATTGGATGACCTTCCGGTGGATCCACGGATCCTTGGTGAGTTCCAGTATCTTCTCCTCCTCTTCAGGAGAGATGATCGCCGTCTCGGGTTCCTTACTGACCACATCGATGAAATTGGCGTCCAAGTGCATCTTGAATACCCGGAGTTTTCCCTTGCGAGGGTACGTCGGAGCCACTGCCCTCACTACCCCCACTATGGACACGATGTCACCAGGCCTGGCCACGTCGACCAACTCCCTCCCCTCCAGCCTCACGTTAATCCAGCGCGGAAGTTGCCCAGGGGGGAGATCTTCAGGTGTCTCCTGAATTCGAACCTGTTGGGAGTCGATGAATGTAGATTCTTTTTGGAGAAACTCGAAGGGACCCTTCCTTCTGCAGGCGGGGTCGCTACATTGCACGGGTGTACTAAGGAAGGGACTTGACTGATCCACAAAGGTCACGTTGCCGCATCTTCTACACCTGAAGGCTGCTTGGGTGACCATAGGTCTTGCGGGGGTGGCACGGATGATTATACCCTCCACCATGACTAGTTTTCCAATGTGGATCGATCCCAAAGCTCGCAGTGACGTGGTCAGCGGCAGGCCTTTAAATCGTACAGTGACTTTTTCAATCTTCTCGGCGTATTCCGGTTCCTCTATCTGCAACTGGGCGAGTGCAGCTTGATTGACATGTTCAAGTTGCTCATCGGGTTCTTCCAGTATATTTTCTGCCAGCTCTGAGTCCGCTGTTAGGAGGTCATCAAGATCCACCACTAAGGAAGTGGTGTCAGCGATCGCCATCTGAGAGAGCCTTTGGCGATACTTCTCAACCTTTAGAAGGTTCTGAAATCGTTCCTGTGGATCCGCAACTAAGAGTTCTTCTGTCAAGGTCTGCCGTCTCCTTCCAGTATTTTTTCTCTCCAGTCGCGGATAATCTTCTTCAGCCGGTCATATATGGTGCGTTCTTCCTTTGTGAGGCGATCGAGGATCTGGTTGATTTGTCTAGGAGCTGAGGCTAACGAGATTATTTTCTTCAGTCTACAGTTGATTATGTCCTTGGATAGTCTCACAGCCTTTTCGTGCTCTTTCATCTTCTCAGGTTCTCTTATGGCTTCTCTTCTTAAGCTTGACAGATAACGTCGGAGGCGGGGATAGAAATTGTTATCCAAGGAGGCTATCTGTTTGGCTGGTTGGACACGTTCTTTCCAGTGGAGTTTATGCAGTTTTCCCGCGTCCAGATGTGCTTTCTCGTGGAGACGAGCTATTCCCGCCTTCTCCAGCTCCTGGGCTATCCAGTACATGAGTTCATATTCCTTCCCCTCCTCAAAGGGCCCGATCCTTAAGCCTGCAAGCTTAATCTCTGGACAGTTCCTACGCGCAGTAACTTTGACCGGGGTGTTCTCGAACTCGAAGTCTACATCCCTGATCGGTGACGACGACTTGTACAGCATCTAATCTCACTGGTAATAGCCACTCTATAGGTAGTGGCTGTTCGATATAAAAGCTCCAGTCAGCAAAAGAGAGTTGAAACCAGAGCGTCCAGATCAAAAACCAATGTATAAAATAGGGTCAAAATACTAATTTATGGCCGGCAGTCCTAATAGGCTCGCGGAGGCAACCATTTGAGCTTCGAGATGTGGACTGAGAAGTACAGACCAAGGTCACTTGACCAGCTGGTGAATCAGAAACAGATCGTAGAACGACTGAAGAGTTTTGTGAAGACTAGAAACATTCCACATTGCATCTTCGCTGGTCCACCGGGTACAGGAAAGACCACTGCCGCGCTGTGTTTAGCTCACGATCTATATAGGACAAGCTGGCGAGAACACCTAATGGAACTGAACGCCAGCGATGAACGGGGAATCAATGTTGTCCGAGAGACGGTTAAAACCTTTGCTAGAACCAGGTCCATCGGTGAAATCCCCTTCAAGATCATGATTCTGGATGAGGCTGATAACATGACACGCGACGCTCAACAGGCTCTAAGACGAACCATGGAGCGTTTCACGGAGACCTGTCGTTTCATCTTGATCTGTAATTACTCTGGCAAGATAATTGAGCCCATACAATCCAGATGTGCCCCCTTCAGATTCTCTTATCTGGACAGGGGGGATCACGACGCCTATCTACAATCCATTATCCAGAAAGAAGGCACACAGGTGTCAGGTGAAGGATTTGACGCCATCTTCGAGGTCTGCGGCGGTGACCTGCGTAGGGCTATTAACACCCTCCAAGCCGCGGCCTCCCTTGGAGAACAGATTGACGCAGAGACGGTTTACTCTGTGGTGGGAAGAGCAAACCCAGTAGACGTCCAAGACATGATCAAGCTGGCGCTGAAGGGCGATTTCATGGAGGCCAGAGACAAGCTGAGGGAGATGATTGTGAAATATGGGGTGGCTGGAAGCGATATAATCAGACAGATCCACATCGAAATCTTCCGCTCAGCCCTCCCAGACAAGTGGAAGGTCAAGCTCGCCGACGCCATTGGAGAGATCGACTTCAGAATGTCTCAAGGATCCAGCGAAGAGGTTCAGTTGAGCGCCCTGCTCGCAAGGTTGGGCGAGGCTGGACTCGAGATTCAGAGCGGTGGCTGAACTGGGATGTATGCCGCCTGGACCGTAAAACATAAACCCAGTTCGTTATCTGAGGTCGTCGGCAACTCCCAGGCGATCCGAAAGCTCTCCCAGTGGGTAAGATCATGGGAGAGGAGAACTCCTAAGAAGAGGGCGGCTTTTCTGCACGGCCCTCCAGGCGTCGGAAAGACGGTGGCCGTTGAAGCCCTAGCCAATGATTGGGGGATGGAATTGGTGGAGAGAAATGCTAGCGATCACAGGACGGCTGATGCCGTAGAGCGATTCGCTGGCCTGGCCTCTCAGTATGGAACCTTGCATGGTCATAGACGTCTGATATTATTGGATGAGATGGACGGGATCACTGGTAGGGCGGATAGAGGGGGGGTAAGAGCAGTTATCAAGACAGTTAAGGAGGCTAGATCCCCTGTTCTGCTCATCGCAAATAACGCTTACGACCCAAGATTCTCCACGCTGCGCAGATACTGTGTACTCATCAAATTCAAGAAGCCAACAGTTCTGCAAGTTGTCAGACACCTGAAGAGAATTTGTGAACAAGAAGGAATTGAGGCTGATGATCAGGTTCTGAAGCTTATTGCTAAGAGGTCTGGGCGGGACGTCAGATCCGCGGTCAATGACCTTCAAGCTCTAGCTCAGGACAAGAAAAGGATCAATTATCAGGATGTTTCGTGGCTGGGGGAGAGAGATAGAAAGCAGGTCATCTTCAAGGTCTTGAGAACCATCTTCTACTCTGGAGATGCCTGGGAGGCGAAGCGGGCCTTGGATGCGGCAGATGTAGATTCCGATATGCTGTTTGAGTGGATCTACGAGAACGCTCCAAGACATCTCGAAGACCCCCACGATTTGGCTAGGGCAATGGACGCCTTATCTATGGCTGATGTGTATAGAGGTAGAATCCGGTCTACACAGAACTGGAGTCTGCTAAAATATGTTTACGATTTTATGACTGCTGGAGTGGCTATGGCCAGAGAACGGTCAGGATCTAGTGGGTGGACTCCCTTTAAGTTCCCAGGGAGGATCAAGATTATGGGGAGGACGAAGAGTTTAAGGTCTATGCAGTCTTCGATCGGGATGCAGATTAAAGAGAGATGCCATATCTCCTCAGCCAGAGCCGTAAAGGAGGTTATCCCTTATTTGCAGATCATCTTTAGGAATAACCTCAACATGGCGGCTGGTTTGACAAGATGGCTTAACCTCGATAAGGATATGGTTAAGCATTTGGCAGATGGGAAGCGACAGGCAGATGCCATTGTTAAGAGGCTAGCAGGATATCAGCAGCAGAAACGATTTTCCACTACCCTCTGAAGACCGCGTCTATTCTACCCCTCAAAATCTAAGTTCTGTAGTAGGGCTCTCGCCTCTCCACTGCTTCCTCAAAAAGTTCTATTAGCTCCTCATCAGTTGCCCCACGGCGCATAGGTCCCAGAACCTCCACCAAGTTATCGTTTCTCATCAGACAGGGCTTCAGTTTTCCATCACTTGTGACTCGTAATCTTGTACAGTGGCGGCAGAATTCCGTATTCTCTATGGGATGAACAACTTCCACCTTCGCTCTGGGCAGAGAATAGATTCTGCGGTTTTGCATCTTCTTGCGAGCCTCTACCTTCATGGCTCGCTTCTCCAACTTCTCTTCAATCCCATCCAGTTGGAAATGATGCTTCTCATAGTATTCTTGGCTGACGTTTATGGGCTCCAACTCGATGAGCTGCAGTACTGCCCCGGTTCTTTCTGCAAATCTCTGCATGTGCTCAACTTCTCTGGTGTTTATACCCCTCAGAAGAACCATATTCAGCTTCACAGGAAACAAGCCCACAGCGACAGCTTCTCTAACTCCTTTCATTACGGCTCTTAAGTCACCATAGGTCAAATCACGATAAGTCTTAGAATTCAAGGTCGGAAGGTTAACGTTCACCCTTCTCAACCCACTAGTCTTCAGGTCTTTCGCCAAAGAAGCCAAGAAACAGCCGTTGGTGGTCATAGCTAAATCTCGCAAGCCCTGCAGCCTATTGATCTCTGCGACGATGTCTACTATATCCTTCCGATATAGAGGCTCCCCACCAGTCAATTTCACCCTGGAAATCCCTAAATCCACAGCTATCCTGACTATTCTTGTGATCTCCTCCACGCTCATCTCCTTGGCTCTGGTTCTACCTATCGAGGTCTCCCCTTCTCGGTGGCAGTAGCCACATCGTAGGTTACAGTTCTGGGTGACCGCCACCCTTAGATTTAGGGTCGGGCGATCGTAGTCGTCGACTAACACCATAACTATTCCCGGGCGTGTTTCACGATATGCGGCGCTTCTGGCAATATAAGCCTTTCAACACACAACCTCACTGCCTGAGGGCTACCCGGTAACACGAAGATTGCTTTTCCTTTAGAGACACCAGCCAAGGCACGACTCAGTACCACAGGAGTTCCAATCTCATCATAACTGAGCCTTCTGAACAACTGGCCGAAGCCTGGAAGATCCTTCTCTAGTAAAGGCTTAACGGCTTCAATAGTCACATCCTTGCTACATACCCCGGTCCCCCCACAGGTTATTACAGCATCCACATCCTCTGTTCCCAAGGCCTTCAAAATGCTCTCACGAATAACCACTTTGTCATCTGGCAGAATACTGCGCAAAACCACAAGATGACCAGCCTCTTCCAGAAGGGTCCTAATCAAATCTCCACTAGGATCCTCCACCTTATCCTTCTTTTGCCACTTCCGAAATCTGGAGCTGCTACAAACAAAAAGGGCAAAGCCCAACTCTTGAGGGGCCTCAGTCTTGTGCCTCTCAGCTGTTTCACTCAACAAGCTCACCTTACTGGTTTAGCCAGTTATAGAAGAAGTCTAAAAATCCTTTCATATAAACTTAGAAGGATAGTCCACTGTGAGATGGCCTACAAGTTCGGCCGGCACAGAAGATCAAACAGAGGTTGGCATAAGGATACTCTAACCAGCCGTTAATGGGACTTGGTACTCTGACTATCTTCAGTTGCGTCTATAACAAGTTTTATGTTGGACAACATGGCTGTAGACTTGAGATTGGTGAGGAAGATGAAGATAACCAGAGATGAGGATCAGGAGATGATTGGAAGATTACCCAGAAATAAGGTACTAGAGTTATTCTTTCTTCATATCCGAAACATCTGGAGGGTTGACGGCCTATACTTCTTAGGAATAGAAGATAAATTTGGCACAGAAGCTGCCACAAATATAGATGCAGGATGCTGGCAAACGATGGGGAAAATTGAGGCCAGACAGCTCAGAGATATCTTGAACATAAAGGAAATTGACCCGAAATCTTTCATCTACATGTTAAGAAACACAAGTTGGGCGTTGGATATCTGGGAGAAAGAAACGGAAGTCACAGGGCAAAAGGCCCTCTTCAGAGTGACCAAGTGTGGAACCCAGCTGACAAGACTGAAGAAGGGACTGGACGTGTTCCCCTGCAAACAGGTTAGATTTGGATATTTGAGAAATTTCGCCCAAGAGCTGAATCCAGAAGTAGAAACGGTATGTAGGATATGCCCACCAGATGACAGGCCGTCAGACCTTTGGTGTGAGTGGGAGTTCAGGTTTCAAAGCAGATGAGAGAGAGATTCAGCTGCTGTATAATATGAAAAGCACCAACCGCTTTTGAAGATCTTTGGCATCTTCAGCGAGGTAGGTTTTTAGGTCTTACCTAACATTTATTTCTAGGCTTCACCTAAATCTTGTCAGACAAGAGATGGAGATACTTAGATGTCGCAAACAGTGACTAAGAACCAGGGAAGATACCTCAAACTTATTTACAGACGGCAGGTGGAGGAGCATGAGAATCTGAGGACCACAGAGCTAGCAGACATTTTTGATGTTCAGCCTTCAACCGTAACAGAGACGCTGCAGAAGCTGGCCTGTAAGGGGATTCTGCATTACAAACCATACCGCGGGGTGGAGCTGACTGATGAGGGGTTATCGGACGCAAGGATGCTGCTGAGGAGACATCGTCTTCTTGAGACTCTGTTCGTGAACCACCTTGAATATGAAACTCAAGAGGCTTGCAGGGAAGCCAGCAGACTAGATTATCATACGTCCAAGGATCTGATAGATAAGATCTGCCGTACCTACGGGCATCCGAAGGTTTGTCCCTGCAACAAACCTATATTTATAGATAGGAGTTGCCGGGACGCTAAGAACAGGGAGGATAGAGTGCTAGATGGTTAAGCGTAATTATAATGCGCATTTTTGCACCGCAAAACCGCAAGATCTAGTACTTGGAGTCGGTATGTAAAATGGATCCTTTGTATTGGATAATCGGCAGCTCATTCTTGATCAGTCTGATAGCTTGGGTGGGTTCCATAACTCTGTTCCTGAAGGGGGAATTGTTGGACAAGCTCTTGTTAGTTCTTGTGGCCTTATCAGCTGGAGGGTTATTGGGTGGAGCTTTTCTCCATTTGCTGCCGGAAGCGATTTCGAGGGTGGAGGGTACTTCAGCTACTACTTTGAATCTGTTCCTATATTTGCTCCTTGGCTTCTGCCTGTTCTTCGTGTTGGAGCAGTTTATTAAGTGGTGTCACTCACATTCTGGTATACGTCAGAAAAAACCGGTCTCTTACTTGATCCTCTTCTCCGATTTGGTGCATAATTTTATTGATGGCCTAGTTATGGCTGGATCCTTTACTATAGGTCTCCCGCTGGGAATTGTGACCACATTTGCTATAGCCCTCCATGAGATCCCCCAAGAGATAGGGGATTTCGGAGTCCTAGTTTATGGCGGTTTTGAGAGAAACAGAGCTTTGATCTGGAACTACGCATCAGCTGTAACTGTAGTTTTCGGTGGAATCGCGGGTTACTATGTCTCGGCGCTTGTCAGAGGCGCAGCCGTTCTTCTACTTCCCTTTGCAGCCGGGAATTTCATTTACATAGCTGCCTCGGATCTGATTCCAGAAATAAAGCACGGAGAAGATGTTAGGAGAAATCTGGTGCACTTCTTTACCTTTATGATCGGAATCTTGCTTATGCTTGGCATTAAGTCACTGTAACAGACTCTTGGTATCTTCAGGATTATGTGGAAATTCCATGGTTGTGAAGTATCTGAGGGTCAGTTTCTAACCTATTCTTCAGCTTCTGATTGAGATCTAGGGGTTGGCCAAGTGGAGATTACGAGTGGTCTTGCCTTGACGAGGGCTTCCACGGTCTTCTTTCTGCCCCTATGAAGGAGCCTCCAGACGGTTCCTCTGGATATACTCATTCTTTCTCCGGCCTCTTCTTGAGATAACCCTCTTAAGTCTACCAGTCTGAGGGCTTCCACCTCCGCGGGTTCTATGTATATTGGTTCCGAGACTACTTGTGGAACTGGGACAAATCTGTTTGCGGCCGGAGTCCTCCCTAAGGTGACTGGCTTTGGAGGTCTTCCTCTTCTGCCGCGTCTGCGTCTAGGTCGCCGAGCCATCCTTCATCACCTGGTTAAAGAGCACCGTAACTCTTATATATTTCTGTGCATTATTCCATAAATGAAAGTGTGCATAATCACAAAATTGGAGGTGAATGGAGAATGGGCTACAGACACAGACACATGTACTATCTAACAGGACTGCCGGGATGGATGAGATTCGGGTATTCACCCGGATGGGTGGACAGATCACCAACAGGCCTACCCCCAACGGCCCAGTGGATCATGCAGAGCGGGCTTATGCCACAGTATCTATCCTACCTACAGTCCACTACACCAACCACCCCACAGACCACAATCCCGCCTGCACAAGGTGCACCAGTAACACCCTTCGCTCCCACACTCACCGAAGAACAAGAAAGGCAGATGTTGGAGCAGCAGGTGAAGACTCTTGAAGCTCAGCTAGACGCCATCCAGAAGAGGCTGAAAGAACTGGGCAAGTGAGGTGAGTTCATATATGCCTAGAGGACGAGGAGGACGAAGATGGTCCGGTCGAGGCTTTGGTTTTGGGATTGGCCGTGGCTCGGGCTTCGGTAATCCCTACCCCTTCTGCAGACGGTTTCCATGGTTACCCAGATTATGGTGGATGCACCCCGCCTATGGACTTCCCTATTCTAGAGTTCCTTTCCGACCAGCGTACGTACCATATGCATATCCAGGGTATGGCTATAGGCCGTACTGACTAGGAAAATAGAAGGGTTTTCTAGGGGATGGTTTGGTCATATGTATAGTTTGGTGGCGCTACAGATGAGTTCCTTGGCTTCCTAAATGGTAGTGGACAGTATGTATAGGTCTTTACCCATACATGAGACCGTCAAAGGAACGAGAAATTGTTATGTTGGAGGGGTAGAAGAGA
>JABAHQ010010962.1_pt3 | contig 10801 bp, 14 predicted proteins | sample 7062091 | NCBI WGS metagenome assembly JABAHQ01 (sample SAMN14534359, study PRJNA622989) | marine sediment metagenome | biome: marine biome [ENVO:00000428]; feature: marine pelagic biome [ENVO:01000023]; material: deep marine sediment [ENVO:00002113] | place: India: Gulf of Kutch | collected...
GAGAGTGAAGACGAGTGCCCTTATAACCATTATCGTCACCACCTCCTTACCTTTCATTTTATTATTTTGTACTCTTCATAAAAGTATAGATGAGAAAACCGGGGTTGTCCACTACCCGTCCCTGCTTTGGTACAGTCGCGCATAGCCTGTTTTTCGGCCAAAACCCGGGGTGTGGTCAGGGTGGACATTTTTAGAAAAAATGATAGAATCTGAGTGTTTCGAATCAAAAAAAATCAAGGAGGGAGATATGGCGATTACAAGAGAAGAGCTTGTCGATAAGCTTAACTATGACCTCTCGCTCGAGTATTCGGCNNACAGTACATTCAACACGCCGCCGTTATGACCGGGGCCCAGTACGGAGATGTTATAAAGGAATTGAATATCCACGCAAACGAGGAAGTGGCGCACGCAATGGTGCTTGCACAGCAGATAGACTTCCTCGGCGGCGTGCCGACCGTCGACATCGGAGAGATAAAGGTATCGAGTGAGAACGTTAAGATGCTCGAGCAGGACCTCGAGGGCGAGGAGGATGCGATAGCAAGGTATAAAGAGAGGATCGAGCAGGCCGAGGAGCTAAAGGAGTTCGCCTTAGCCCAGCAATTAAGGACCATACTCGCAACCGAGCAGGAGCATGCAATGGACTTACAGCAGGCGCTCGGTAAGTAGCCAATGCCCTGCTAAATAAAGGCTAACGAGGCGACGGCAATCTCCCCGTCTGGGGGGTGCCGTCGCCTTTTTTTATTCTCTCGGATGTTTCAGATCGGTATTATTATCTGTATGTGGTCTCTGTGGACGGTAAGAAACTCTGTGGCGTAGCGGAGCTCTCCGTCTATGATGGAGTAGCATGAGGCGTCGGTGACGCTTATGAAGGTCGCCTTCGACTCTCCGCCGAGTGTCCTGTTCAGGTAATCGGAGATTCTTCCTCTGTGTGGTACATGCAGCGTGCCTTCTATCCTGTAGTGCTCGGTTATGACTATAACTGGTACGTTTATTGTATCGAGCTGCAGGGGTCTTCTGTTGTTTACCTTGTGTTCTTCCATGGCGCTTATCTCGCTTGGCGTGACGCTGACTCTTTGACGGACTCGTCTTGAAGCAAGTTTTAAATTCGTTACTTTATAACAGATAATCGGAGCTTTTGTCAAAGCGCCTTTTTTAACTCTTGAGCCCGATATGGACAAATTTATGTGAGATTGATTAATCCACCCCTATTTGTTATATTCTTAGTTCAGCGGCCTTGTGAGGGTTGCTTATCTTCTGAGATGGAGAGTGTCGGCATTGTCAGTTAAATCGGCGAATAAGCAAAAGAAGACACGTGGAAGGAGCGCCAGGGCCTCTGGAAAAGCACCAAGGGTGCCCGGAAAGGCACCAAGTGCGCCCGGGGAGGTCTACCTCGTCGGCGCCGGCCCCGGAGACCCGGGTCTTATTACGTTAAAGGGCTTAGAGACGATTGCGCGAGCCGATACGATTATATACGACTTTCTTGCAAGCGAGAGACTCCTTTGCTACGCGGGCAAAGACACAGAGACACTGTACGTAGGCAAGCGCGGACGCTTTCGCCATATCGCGCAGGAAGAGATAAACAGACTGATAATAAGGAAGGCAAGGGCCGGGAAGACCGTTGTAAGGCTAAAGGGCGGTGACCCCTTTATATTCGGCCGTGGCGGAGAGGAGGCCGAGGCCCTTGCAGACGCGGGCATTGACTTTACGGTCGTCCCGGGCGTGACGAGCGCCGCATCTGCGCCGGCATATGCAGGCGTGCCACTTACTCACCGCGATTACTCCTCCACCGTAACCTTCATAACAGGGCACGAGAGCCCCTATAAAAAGAGCACGCCCGTAGATTGGGGCTCGCTTGCAAAGGGCGGGGGGACACTCGTCATACTGATGGGATGGAAGAGACTTCGCTCGATAACGAAAAAACTCATAGCCAGCGGCATGAGCGAGGATACGCCCGCACTAATGGTAAGGTGGGGGACCATGCCAAAGCAGAAGACGATAGTCGCAACAGTAAAGACGATATCGTCGGTTGCGCGTAGAGAGGGGGTCCTGCCGCCGGTTGTGACCGTTATAGGGGACATAGTCAGGCTCAGAGAAAAACTCGACTGGTTTGAGGGTATGCCGCTCTTTGGAAAGAGAATCCTCGTTACGAGGGCTGCCAAGCAGTCGGAGGGCCTCATAAGCACACTCGAAGGCTCCGGTGCAGAGCCAATCGCCTTGCCGGTGATAGAGACAGTATCTCCTTCGAGCTTCAAGGCGCTNNTTGAGCGCCTCTGCAGGCTTGGCCTTGACTTAAGAGAGCTTAAGGGCGTAAGGCTCTGCGCCATAGGGCCTGCAACCGAATCGGCTCTGCGAGGGCGAGGGCTTAACGTGGAGCTTACACCGAAAAATTACAGGGCAGAGGGTATAATCAAGGAGCTCGGCAAAAGAAGGATCAATGGTAAGAGGTTTCTGTTGCCGAGGGCGCAGAAGGCAAGGGAGATACTCCCAGAAGAGATAAGAAGGCTTGGAGGAGTGATAGACGTGGCCCCGGCCTACAGGACTATAAGCAAGGTAAAGCAGGCACCGGCGGGGCTAAAAAGGATGCTAAAAAGAGGCGAGCTCGACGTACTTACCTTTACCTCGTCGTCCACGGTGACAAACTTCTCCAGGCTCTTTAAAGGAAGCGAGTTGAGAGTGCTCCTTGACGGTGTCAAGGTAGCGTGCATAGGACCTATAACAGCGGCTACAGCAGAGGGCCTCGGTATTGATGTGGATATAATGCCGGAAGAGTATACGGTGCCGGCGCTCGTAGAAGAGATGAAAAGACACTTTGGCGCAAAGTGGACCGCATAACGACTATTACGGAGGACGGAGATGAACTTCCCTGAGTATCGGCTAAGGAGACTTAGAAAGAACAAAACGCTAAGGCGTATGGTCGCGGAGACTACGCTCGACGTATCGGATCTGGTACTGCCTATCTTCGTCACCTCTACCGGTGCCGATAAAAAGCCCATATCCTCGATGCCGGGCCACTTCCAGCTCTCTACAAAAGTTGTAGCCGAAGAGGCAAAGCAGGTAAGCTCGCTTGGCATCCCGGCGGTCATTCTCTTCGGGATACCGGATAAAAAGGACGATATGGGCATGAGCGCCTTTGATTCCAATGGCCCTGTGCAGGATGCGATAAAAGCGATAAAGGACGCAACCCCGGAGCTTGTCGTTATAACCGACGTATGCATGTGCGAGTATACTTCCCACGGCCATTGTGGTATCATAAAAGAAGGTGATGTCGACAATGACTCGACACTCGAGCTTCTCTCGAGAGAGGCCCTCTCGCACGCAGAGGCGGGCGCGGACATGGTGGCCCCTTCGGATATGATGGACGGCAGGGTTCAGGCGATAAGGAGTACGCTAGACCATGAGGGCTTTGTCGATGTGCCAATAATGAGCTATGCGGCAAAGTACGCGAGCGCATACTACGGCCCCTTCAGGGAGGCCGCCGAGAGTACCCCGGAGTTCGGCGACAGGCGCAGCTACCAGATGGACGCCGCCAATACCGACGAGGCCGTAAGGGAGGTCTCTCTCGACATAGCCGAGGGCGCAGACATCGTAATGGTCAAGCCCGCTCTCGCCTACCTCGATGTCATAAGGAGGATAAAGGACGAGTTCGACTACCCCCTTGCCGCCTATAACGTAAGCGGCGAGTTCTCGATGGTCAAGGCGGCTGCCGAGAAGGGCTGGATCGATGGAGAGAAGGTAATGATGGAGACCCTCCTTGCAATACGAAGGGCAGGGGCCAAGATGATACTAACCTACTTTGCCAAAGAGGCCGCTGAGGTGCTTAATGGCTGAGCATCTACTGCTTGCTCCAAAAGGGACGAAGGGGTCAAAGAGAGCAGGATAAGGAGAGAACGTAATGAGCGGAAGTATGCCAAAAGGACACCCACACGAAGTGCCGGGCATGCCCGGTGGCGCAAAGGGCGGTCATGGCCATGGACACGGTCACGCCCATGGCGGCGGCGACGCCATGGGCCAGGACCCGGCGAAAAAGGTCTGGCTTCCGAAGCTTATAGCATGGGAGCTTACAAGGTCGTGCAACCTCGATTGTATTCACTGCCGGGCTGCCGCGAGGTTTGGCCCGTACCCAAATGAGCTGACTACCGAGGAGTGCATGAAGTTCATGGAGGACGTCGCTTCGTTTGCAAAGCCGATAATGATAATGACCGGCGGCGAGCCGATGCTGAGAGACGACGTATGGGACATAGCCAGCTATGGGACGAGCCTTGGGCTTAGGATGGTGATGGCCCCGTGCGGCTTTCTCGTAACCGAGGATACCGCAAGGAAGATGATTGACGTAGGCATACAGAGGTTGAGCTTTTCGATAGACGGCGCAACGGCTGAGAGCCATGACGAGTTTCGCAGGGTCCCGGGTGCCTTTGCAAGCGTTATGAAGGCCATAGAGAACTGCAACAAGGTCGGGCTCGAGTTCCAGGTAAACACGACGATATCAAAGCACAACCTCGAGGAGCTTCCGAGGATACTCGAGCTTGTGATAAAGCTCGGGGCCAAGGCCCACCACCCGTTTCTTCTCGTGCCGACAGGAAGAGGCGAGGCGATGAAGGACATGGAGATATCGCCGGATGAGTACGAGAAGACCCTTACCTGGTTCTACGAGATGAGGGATAAGGTGCCGCTTCAGTTCAAGCCGACGTGCGCGCCTCATTACTACAGGATATTCAGACAGAAGGAGAAAGAAAAGGGTGTTAAGGTCAGCGCCGAAACACACGGGCTCGATGCAATGAGCAAGGGATGCATGGGGGGCCAGAGCTTTGCCTTCCTCTCGCACGTGGGGAAGGTCCAGATATGCGGCTTTCTCGAGGAAGAGTGCGGGGACATAAGAAAAGAGCCCTTTAGCGATATCTGGCAGAACTCGCCTGTCTTTAAAGAGATGCGCGCCTGGGACGACTACGAGGGCAGGTGCGGCTACTGCGAGTTCCGTGCCGTATGCGGTGGATGCCGCGCCCGCGCCTTTGCATTTACCGGCAACTACATGGACGAGGAGCCCTTTTGCACATACCAGCCAAGCGACGAGGCAAGGGCCGCCAGGGACAAAAAAAGAGAGAAGAAAATGGCCGGAGGCGGTTGATACAGGCCGTGGAGATCGGGACTGAAGGAGGTCGCTTGCCGAGCCTCCTTTTTTTAACCCCAAAGAGACCTGTGAAAAAAAGGTAAAAACATTATGGAGACGGATTCAAAGAGACTTCTTGATATAAGCGAGAAGGGCGCAGAGAAGGACGGGGCCAGGCAAACGCTCGATAAGAGGCTCTTTATGCAGCTCATTGCATACGGCAATTGCGAGGACGCCGTAACCCTCATAGATGAGCTTAAATACAGCGAAGTCGAGGGGGTACTCTACGCTGACGCAAACGACCCAAGGGGGGTGGCGCTATTAACCATGAGCGAGGACGCCGATTTTTTCCCTACGACCCTTAGAAAATTTTTATCCAAGAGCGCTTTTGCCGGGCTCACACAAAAGCCAGAGTACACGATGTTTGGGCGTACGTACTCGCTCGGACACGAGCGAGAGCTAGAGGACTGGCTTTTAAAGAGGCCAAGGCGTGTTGCGAAAAACCCCGAGTGGCCGTGNNTGGTATCCGCTAAGAAGAAAGGGAGAATTCGCGCTGCTTTCGCCAAGAGAGCAGGGTGAGATACTCATGGAGCATGGGACCATAGGGAGGGCCTTTGGCGAAGCAGAGCTCGGCAAAGACATACGCCTTAGCTGCTTTGGGATGGATAAAGAGGACAACGACTTCGTCATAGCGCTCGTAGGCGCAAATCTGTATCCGCTCTCTGTGCTGGTCCAGAAAATGCGCTCAACGAGGCAGACCTCGACCTATATCGAGAAGATGGGGCCGTTCTTTGTTGGAAGGGTTCTCTGGCAAAGCAAGTAGAAAAGGGCCAAAGAAGGGCTATGACGGGCAAGAACAGTGACAGAGGGCGCGCACCGGCCACAGAGACCGAGTACAGAATCGTCGAGGTAAGCACCGTGACCGAAGAGGAGTTGACCGAGGTAATAAACGAGGTCGTCGGCGAGGGCTGGAACCTCGATGGGATAAATTTTGCTATGCGCGAATCATCCAAAAGGCCTGCGATGGCGTTCGTGCTATTTACAAGGCCGCTTGAGAAGTAAGCCCCACTGCACCGAAAGGACAGTTGGGGGGCTTTAATTGTCTGGTCTTTAAGGCTAAAGGAATGGTAGAGGCTGGTATGGATAGAGAAAGAAAAGGTAATGAAGGCGAAGAAGCCGGCGAAGCAGCTGTAGCCGGGCCAAAGGCCGCGCCTCTTCCAAGGGCGATAGCCAGGGCCATAGACCTTACATTGGCCGGTGCCGTCTTTGTCTACCATCCGCTCATAGGGCCGCTCGGGGCCATACTCTACCTCCTTGTCGCAGACGGGCTAAGGGGTGGTCAAAGTATCGGAAAGAGGCTTTTAGGACTTAGAACAATATCTCTGGCAAGGGCGGGCGCGCCGTGCGATTTAAGAGATTCCATAATCAGAAACGCAGTATTCGCCCTGGTTATAGTAGCCTACGTGATAGTCGGCCTCATCCCCTATCTTGGCAAGTTTGTAGTTTTTATAGCGGCAGTCGCAGTGGTAGTGATAGAGTCCGCCACTGCCTTCAACGACGAGCTTGGTCTCAGGTTCGGCGACAGAGTGGCACTTACGATGGTTGTTGAAGATAAGAAGGATTAACGCACGCCGCTACTCTGCGCTACTTGTTCCAAGGGACTAAACCTCAGTATACCTTTTATACTCCGGTGTCTTTTTCTGGTCTGTCCTAAGCTCGAATCTTTTAAGTGTAAAAGAGCCGTCCTCGTAGACGAGGTAGCTGCCGTTTTCTGCAAAGCTTCCCGGGTTTGCATAAAAGCCCTCCTTCTCGGCGCTGGTTACGGCAATGACCGAGGGCTTGTGCGAGTGGGCCATAACCACGTTGTCGAAGTCGTCGTGTAGGATGCGCCGCTTTGCGAATGCCAGGAGATGTCTTTCGATCGCGTTGCCACGTGCGCTGCTGTAGCTTCGGCTCTTGCCAGAGAGCGAAGTTCCTATTTTCCATAGCGTACTCTCGGGCAGAGCCCTTGCAATAAACCCCGCGACAGAGCTTCTTAGAAAAGCCCTCCAGAGCACGTAGCGAATGCCCATATCCATGTTGTCGCCATGAGAAAGGAAGAAGCGTCTTTTGTCAAGTTCCATCTCGCCCGAGTCGGCGTAGACCCTTGCGCCAAGGGTTGGAGTGAAGTACTCCTTGAGCCGAAAGTCGTGGTTGCCTTCAAGATAGATTATACCGACACCTTTGCTTGAGAGCAGCTTGAGGGCTTCGAGGACCATCTCGTACTCCTTTAAGTATACTTCGCCGGTGAACATCCAGAAGTCGAAGATATCGCCGAGGAGAACGAGGCGGTCGGGAGTGTCCTTTATGCAGAGTTCGTCGAAGAATGCGGCAAGCTCTTCCTGTATCGGGTCGTCGGCCCCCTTTATGTGGGCGTCGGCGACAAATACCGCCCTCATGAGACCTCCAGGCTCTGGATGGCGGCAAACATCATCGTATCTCTCGGGGCCTTTGTACCGGTCCATAACTCAAAGGAGAGAGCGCCCTGGTGGACGAGCATCCCGAGACCTTTGTGCACCTTCAGTCCGAGTTCGGCGGCCTTCTTTATAAGCGGTGTATCAAGCGGCCTGTAGACTATGTCCGATACCACGGCGTCTTTATTGAGATTTGAGACCTCAAAGAGGTCTATGGCCGCCTCCGTCTTTGCGAGCATCCCTGCGCTGGTAGTGTTTATAAGCAAATCGCAGTCATTGAGCCGCTTGCCTACGTCAAGGCCTGTGGCAATAAGCTTTGCGCTTGCAAAGAGCGCCCCGAACTCCCTTACAAGCTCCTCGGCCTTCTTAATTGTCCTGTTTGATACGGTTACGCTATCGGGCTTTCTCTTTAGTATGGAGTAGAGTATCGACCTTGCCGCTCCGCCTGCTCCGAGTATTACCACGCGCTTGCCCTCTACCTCGAAGCCGGTATCTTCGGCGAGGCTAGCCATGTAGCCCTCTCCGTCTGTGGTATGGCCGGTAAGCCTGCCGTCCTTGTTTACGACCGTGTTTACGGAACCAATGGCGCGGGCCTGATCGTCGACTTCGTCGAGGTGGGCGATTACGGCGTTTTTATGCGGAATGGTTACGTTTATCCCTGGCATCTCAAAGACCCTGATCGAATCGACCGCCCCCTTTAGCGACTCCTTAGTAACGTGTAACGGTAGATAGACCATGTCCATTGCCAGAGACTCGAATACCGCGTTATGTAGAAAAGGCGAGAGGGTGTGCTCTACAGGGTCGCCGAATACACCGAGAAGCTTCGTATGTCCAGTAATCCTCAAGGCTAATATACTCCTTAGTCCCTCACTGAAGCGGTATTGGTTGCGCGGTTTTTTTTCGATGTAGCCTCTGTGGCCCTTTTTACGTCCCTGGCAATCTGAGCGCCGAGTTCTTGTGGTGATGAAAAACGCTCTTCTTCTCTGAGCTTTTCATAGAAGTCAACCACTATATCTTTACCATAAATTGAGCCCTCAAAGTCAATAATGTGAACCTCGAGGAGTGTTTTTTTTCTATCAAAGGTCGGCGCGCTACCTATGTTCGCGACCGCTGTGAGCTCGCCGCTGCCGGTGCCGTGGACCTCGACCGTTACCGCGTATACCCCGGGCTGCGGGACGAGCCCCTCGGTTACCTTTAAATTCGCAGTAGGAAAGCCAATTTCTTTTCCGAGGGAGCGCCCCCGTACCACCCTTCCTTTTATGCTGTGGCGCCTTCCGAGAAGCTTTGCCGCAGCCGTCACATCACCGGAGCCTATAAGCTTCCTTATCCTCGAACTGCTAACCACTCCACCGAGCATTTCATGCGCCTTAACCACCTCGACACTGAAGCCGTACTCCATGCCAAGCTCCTTTAGGTGCTCTATAGTTCCGCGTTTTGCTCTTCCAAAAGAGAAGTCGTGGCCTATTATCACCTCCGAGGCTTCGAGCTCTTCTGCGAGAACCTTGCCGACAAACTCATCGGGCCGCCTGGAGGCGAACTCCTTTGTAAATGATGCCACTACAAGCGTAGAAATACCGCACTCTTCGATTAGGCTGACCTTTTCCTCGAGCGTGGTCAAAAGCGGCGGGCTCTTTGCAGGGGCAAGCACCTTTAGCGGGTGCGGCTCGAAGGTATATACAAGGCTCTCGACCCCAAGCTCTTTGGCGCGCGAGCAAACGCGCTCGAGTATGCGCTTGTGGCCCGTGTGGACGCCGTCGAAGTTGCCGAGCGTTACGACTGCTTTCTTCGGCACACCCCCGCCGACTATGTCTCTTATTACCTTCACCCGCTCACTTTCTTTGGCGCCTTCGTCTGCCCTTGCGGGGTTTACGTCCTCTTTTGTATCCCGCGCTCGTATCATCGCCACTTGAGGCAAGCACCATCTCGATGCGCCTTCTGCCAATATCCACACTGCTTATGCGTACGCGTACCTCCGAGCCGAGGCGGTACCGCTTCTTTGTGCCCTCACCAACGAGCGAGTGCTCCTTTTCTGCGAAGTTGTAGTAGTCGTCTGTGAGTGTGGTTACATGCACGAGCCCTTCTACGAGGTACTCCTTGAGCTCTACGAATACCCCGAAGCTCGTAACCCCGGAGATTACCCCGTCGAACTCCTCGCCGACTTTGTCCTCCATGAACTGGGCCTTCTTTAGGTCCGCTATCTCGCGCTCGGCCTCCATGGCGTTTCTCTCGCGCTTGGAGGAATGTAGCGCTACGGCCCCGAGCATGGAGCCCGCTCTCTCCCGCTCCTTTGCCGTGTATTTTCTTTTAAGAACCTTTTTCAGGAGCCTGTGTACGACGAGGTCCGGATACCTCCTTATCGGGCTCGTAAAGTGGGTGTAGTCTCGGTGAAGGCCAATCCGAAGTGGCCGCAGTTATCGTCCGAGTAAACGGCCTGCTTCATACACCTTAGAAGCACCTGGTTTACGAGTTTCTCCTCGGGCCTGCTGTCAAAGGCGCTGAGGACCCTTTGGAACGCCTTCGGGCCCTTGCCCCTCATAGCGTAGCCGAATGTCCCGACAAATTCCTTGAACTCTGCGATACTCTCTTCGTCCGGCTCCTCGTGGACCCTGTATATAAAGGGGTATTCCTTATCTGCGAATACCGATGCCACGGCGCGGTTGGCCGAGAGCATGAACTCTTCGATGATCCTGTGTGCGATGTTTCTCTCGCTCTTTACGATGTCTTCGACCTGGCCCTCGATGTCTATTATTATCTGCGGCTCCGGCAAATCGAAGTCTATGCTCCCGGCCTCGAAGCGTCTTTTCATGAGCTTTCTGGCAAGCTCCTCCATGATTTTCAAGTCCCCGGCCACATGCGAATACTCTTTAGCGAGAGAGTCGTCTTCGCCCTCGAGTATGGCCTTGACCTTCTTGTAGGTTAGCCCCTCTCAGTGCTCTTTATTACGCTTTCGTAGAAGCGTTTTTTCTTAAGCTCGCCCCTTGCGTCGAAGTCGAGCTCTGCGGTGAGAGCAAGTCTCTCGACCTTGGGGTTTAGGCTGCATATTCCGTTTGATAGGGCTTCTGGGAGCATCGGTACGCACCGGTCCGGGAAGTATACGCTCGTGCCGCGCTGGTAGGCCTCCTCGTCGAGTATGCCGCCTTCGGCAACGTAGTAGCTTACGTCGGCTATTGCGACATAGAGCTTGTAGCCCTTGGAAGCTCTCTCTATACCGACGTCCTCGTCGAAGTCTTTTGCCGTCCCGCCG
>JABAHQ010004047.1_pt4 | contig 10800 bp, 9 predicted proteins | sample 7062091 | NCBI WGS metagenome assembly JABAHQ01 (sample SAMN14534359, study PRJNA622989) | marine sediment metagenome | biome: marine biome [ENVO:00000428]; feature: marine pelagic biome [ENVO:01000023]; material: deep marine sediment [ENVO:00002113] | place: India: Gulf of Kutch | collected...
TGGTGCCAATGGAAAAGCGAGGGGGAGATTCAGGAAATACATCCGGGTATCAACTGCGTCGACGGGGGACTATGGTTGCCCATTGGTTTAACGGTGGATATCGGTTCTTATATTAAAGCTTATGCCCGTTATTTAGAAAATGCGGGGGTCACCATAATTTGCGGAGAACATCCCTATCCCATTGCAGAAGAAGATTATTGGCTTCTTGAACTTGAGGAGACCACCATAAAAACAGATCATTTGGTTTTTGCAACAGGGCATACGATTGCAACCTCTCCTTTTTGGGACTGGATACCTCTCGAAAATATTAAGGGCCAATTGGCCAAATTTAAGAAAAAAAGCGGATCCCTCTCTTTCTCTCACTCAATTTCGAGCCTGGGATATATTGCCAATTTAGGTGAAGAAGATACCTTTATACAGGGCAGTACTTATGAACATGATTTTACGCATCTAAACCCCGATGCAGAAGGAGAATCATATCTTAGAAAACGGTTACGACGAACGCTTCCTCATCTCGAGGAACAATCTGAACTCGTTGACCAATGGGCCGGCGTTCGAACATCTACTCCCAATTACAAACCTATTTTAGGCATTCATCCAGCCTACTCCAACCTTCATCTGTTCTCAGGATTTGGCTCAAAAGGCCTCCTTTTGGGCAAATTCCTTGCCGACCATTATGCCGATCATCTTATCAACAATACTCCCCTATATCCTGAAGTAGATATCAATCGGTTCAACTAGAAACCTCGTATCCTCGCAGATCATTAAAATCGAATTACCAGACCACTCCAGGCTCCACCTATACCAGAGCCTCTGTTTTCGGAATTAGGTACTGTCAAACCAGCCACCGTAAACTCGAAATTACGCAATTCAATACCCGTCCCAAAGGTAATACTCGATGACGTTAATCCCCCTGTTCGGTACCCTGCTCGCAATGGTACAATATTAAACAGCTTATATTCAGCTCCAAGTCCTAAAGCCACACGAGGGCTATTCATTGCTGTTTCGTATAGCCCTTTCTGAAAGTCAAAAACAACACTCAACTTACCCGCTTGTAGCTGCGCCCCAAAGTTAACCTTCGTAGGAAGCTTTTCGGTTATACTTTTATCATCCGATGGCTCATAATTCTGATAGATCTCTTGCTGCACGCTATCGGCAAAATTATCAGATAATCCATCTTCAATATCGATCCCATCCCAGGTAAAGGTTTCATCCGCTGAAAACTGTCCGGCATTATTGTCGTACGTTATGCTCCCGATATCCGTTACTGAAAGGCCTACTCGCAACTTTTTTTCTCCTTCAATCCAGAAAAAAGCCGCTCTAAGAGGACCGGCCAAATCCATTTCTACCGTCCCCCCTACATCAACCCCAAAACCTGAACCCTGTATTTCCGAAAAGCTTGTTCCGTCCGGGTCCACAAAATCTCCAATTTCACCATTAAAGTTTGGGTCTTGTCGAGCTTGATAGTAATCTTCAAATTGATCAGTTAATTCTCCTACTGATGAGAACGTATATGAAAAATCATGAATTACTTCGTTGTCGGTAACTTGTAACGTAGAGTTAAAATCTATACTTGAGGTGTAATGCGGAATAAGATACTTCGGTGCCACACCCGCAAACAGCTTTATATTTTTACCAATGCCCGGAAGCGAAGGAATTTCCAACAGCCGTAAGGAAAGGCCGGCCGAAAGTTCGCTAAATGCTACCGCCTTGCTGCTAAAATTGACAGGTTCCGGCTCAGAAAATCGTTCTTGGCTTATTCCTGTGAGCAGTACTTCAGAAAATCCCCTATTAACAGATCCGGAAAAAAGTGCTCGATTTCGAAAAGCCAGGCTAAGTGCCATCTTTTCTCCCCGCCATGCCCCGGCGATCGGGATCACGTCAATCTCCATTCCCATTGCTCTTGTGTTATCCATGGCCGAGCCGAACCAATCGTCAAGCGCTTCGACACCTACGACATCACCGGTAGTAAAATGTTTATTATATGCTGAAATGTTTAATAATGGTCCCCCTGCCGTTGCTGAGATTCCTCCCAACAAGCCAATTGAAGTTGAGGGCTTGGAATCCGCGTTGAGCATGAGATTCGCAGGATTCACAAAATTTGCATGATAGGTATCCAGATATGCCGTACCGGTGCCTCCCATTCCCAAACTTTCGGCCGAATAATGACCCGATTGTGCCATTACTGAAGATCCCCAACCAATAACCAATACTGTTATTAGGAGAGTTGACGCTAACTGCTTTAAATAATTCATCGTATTAATCCTTTTCCCTTTAATTAATTGTTGAGGTTATGCCAGCTCTCACTTTCACCTTAAAGGATACAGCGTCGTTCTCTCTTAAACTCACCGACTGTTGCTGTGGCGTATTAATAGTGATATCCATGATCATAGATCTTGTACGGTGCAAATCACTCATCTCGTTCTCAGAAAAGCTTACTTCATATTCATTTTGGGCTGCATCAGAGACAAAACCATTATCATCTGTTGATGCTCCATCTACGGCAATAGCATCTTTCGAAGTGACCACATTCCCGTTTGCATCCAGCATCATCACATTGAGAGTTAAATCAAGCGGCAATCCATTGGTATAGTTGATCGTAATAGTGGCCTCGGAAAGCTTGCGATCTTCATCAGGCTCCGGGAGATCACTTAAATCGGCATCGACAGTATCTTGATACGTGGCCTTATTGGCAGAAAAATTGAAGGGGAGCTCTACATTTAATTTCGGATCAAAAATAACCGGGTTTACAATGGTCCCTGCTATTTCCTGATTATTTACGCGCGCAACTCCAACAAATCGAATGGAAGTAGGCAGATTGCTGAAGAATGCCGAGGTGTTGGCATTGCTGGCGTTAAATTCATTGCTTCCTTCTTCTCCCTGACTCGGACTTGGATTATCAACAACATCGAGCGAAAATTTTATCACCTGTTCTTCGGTTGCCGGCGCCCCATTAACCGTCAGTGCATTTGGAATTTCTGAAGCAGTCACTTGGTACGGCGAATTCTCATCACCCGAGAGATAAACGGGATCACCGTTCGATTTGGTCCCCGCAATGACAGCATAAATAGTGGTGTTTACTCCCAGATTCGAATTATAGAGCGTACCTAGTATGGGGTTTGAAAAAGTGATATCAGAAATATGATCAGAGATGTCGCTAATTCCATCGATATTAGTAATCTCTGCTTCATTATCGTTAAAAACGTCCAGCTCACCGTCCCCGGTAGCATCTGCATTAAGCAGCACATTTTTAGGAACGATATACCCCTCTGCTCTGCTGATACCCAAATTGTCAAATCCCACCTCGGTTGTAATATCTCCGCCTTGCACCGAAGAACTGTTCGTTGAAACAGTAATCTCAAAATCAATTTCATTATCAGTACCTGCATAGATACGATGATCTGCTAAACTAACAGCATTCGAAATGCTTTCACCGGATGAAATATTATCCATTGTGATAACCAAGGAAGATCCATTGGGATCTTGAACTTCAGGAAAACTAACTTCCAGATTGATCGAAACATCAGTGCCATTGGTAATAGCCAAGTTTAACGCTCCTCCATTCATTCCAACAAAATGGTTCGCATCCCGAAATTCAAAAGCGCTATTGTCGATAGACGAACTCCCATTTGCAGAAACGGTTTGAGATCCTGCAGCCGGAGGAACTGTTAAATTAACAATCTCTATGGATGGCACACTAACATCCGGAATTGCAGTATTCAGATCACCAAAATTAAACTCCTGTTCTTTAACAACCCTTACTAATCCTTCCTCAGAGGTTTCAAAAACATTCTCAAAATCTTCTTTGGTCGTATCGATAAGAGCATTGTCAGCCCCAAGGAACTGGTACGTCTTTTCCATGGTTAATGGAATCTCAAACTGGTTGGTTACCTGGAAATCGGGAGATTCCGGCTGTTCGCAGGACCAAGTAGATAACGCTAATAGCACAATGAGTGCAATGGGAAACGATTTTTTCATCTTTCCTAATCTTCTGTTAAATGATATTTATTTATATGCTGCCTAACTCAAATTCGAATATCCCAATTTCAACGGCAGTTACTATGTATTTTTAACTTTGCCCCATGAATTTATTCCCAAAAAAATAAACAAATGCTGAATCCAACCCAGTCTTTCTACTACAATTTAGTACTTATGCCGTTGTAAAGATCTGGTTAATAATATTAAAAAGTCAGAAAACTGCGATGATATAACAGTATTATCGCCCTATCTGGGAAAGCCTTAAATATAATTTTTATGAAAGGCAGGCTCTTTTTCTTTTATAAATATAGCTATCTATGAGCTAATAATCGAAGCTATTCAAGAATTTACAAAAATATTACCACTGTTCAGCCCAACTTAAATAAGTTAATTCTCCCAAACTGTTAGTCTGACACTTATAAAGAAAAGAGTAGCTTTCTACTGTTCCTAAAAAGCAATTTTGCGGAGAGGGAGGGATTCGAACCCTCGGTACGCGCTAGCCGTACACACGCTTTCCAAGCGTGCGCCTTCGACCGCTCGGCCACCTCTCCAATAAAGAGTCGCAAATATAGGTTATTTTTGATCTGATATCAACGTTAAAATCCAAACGTAAAAATTTGTCTGGAGTACGCCTTTACAGGCTGCCCTTTATTTCGTGCCGGACGAAATCTCCACTGCAACGCGGCCGTAAGCGTAGCCTCTGTAAGACCATAATCAATGCGATCAACCGTTCTTTTTTCTCCCGATTCCTGATCATACAACACAATTTCAGTAATACTGGCCTCTTCAACTTTTCCTTCTTCATCTACTAAAAAATTGACCCATATTTCGGCTTTAATATCAGCCTTCTTGGCGGCGTCGGGAACCGTTGGTTCTACAATATGGATAACTTGTGGTGCCACCTGAGGACTTGATACAGGTTTATCCGCATCCCCCTCGCTTCCTATCATTTCAACAGAAAGAGAATCAGAATATTTACTGACATTTAAATCATCCAGTTCAATAGGATCTTCTTCAATGACCTCGTCAGTAGGTTCAGGTATGGGAATTTGAGGCTTGGGAGGTGGAGGCGGGCTGCTTTGTTGTTCCGTTCGCACAACATCTTCGAGGGCAATCGCATCATCCGAAAAGTCAATCTGCTGTCGTGTTGAAGTCGATTCGCTGACGGGCCAAAGATTAAACACCCCAATAGCCAATAACTCTACCACAGCTATTGCCATTAAAACACGAATCCGATATCCGTTTTCACCATCTTCGATATATTTTTTAAGATCTGCCAATACTTATGGGCATCCAACCTATTTTATGAATATGAGAGAGAAGTTCTTAGTATAAACGAATAAGCTCCGGTTTTTCATTCAATGGAACCTCATAATATCAGCAAATACTATTAATGAATCTTAGCGTAATAAAGGCTCGGCCATATTTATATAAATCATCTTCGTTAAGCTCTTATGTCTTCCAGTACTTTTCGGATAAAACCGCCATGAGCTTCTAACTTTCTTTCCGCCTCCTTTTTATTCAGTTCTCCCAATGCCATAACCAATGCTGTTTTAACATGGCCATCAGCCGAACGCAACAGCTCTTCTGTTTCCTTATAATTCAAATCGGTAAACATCATTACAATCCGTTTTGAACGCTCATGTAACTTCTTATTAGAAAGCTGTAGGTCTACCATCACATTTTCATACACTTTGCCCCTCCGGATATTTGCTCCGGTAGTAATCATATTCAGCACCATTTTTTGAGCAGTAGCACTCTTCATACGTGTACTTCCCATAATAACTTCGGGCCCTACGGGAATATCAATTAACACATCTACATCGAGAGATATCTGAGAGCCCGGAACAGTGGTTACAAAGATCGTCTTACACCCTTTTTCCCGTGCCGCCTTAAGCGCTCCAAGCACGTACGGCGTACGCCCGCTGGCAGCCAATCCACAAACAATATCAGCGGGCTGCAGGTTTATACGCTCCAACGCCTTTCGGCCATTTTTCTCAAAATCCTCTGCCCCCTCCTGGGCTTCAAAAACAGCTTCCTTGCCCCCGGCAATCAATCCAACAACCTGCTCCGGATCCGATCCAAAGGTGGGTGGACATTCAGCAGCATCAAGTATTCCCAATCGCCCGCTGGTACCAGCCCCAGCATAAATTAAACGTCCCCCCTCATCAAATGCTTTCTTTACCAGATCAATAGCCTGGGCTATTTGGGGGAGCTTATTTTCAACCTGATCAGCAACCTTCTTGTCTTCGGCATTTATGAGACGAGCTATTTCCAGCGAGTCTGCAACATCTATTTCTCTTGTATTGGGATTCCGCTGCTCCGTGTCAAGTTTTTTTAACTGATTAAAAAGCTCTTGGTCTTCTTTTTTCACGCTGTAAGCATTGTTTTGACTGTGATTGTTTTAACTCGCTTAAGTTAAGCGGAATTGGGGATAACAGAAAAAGCAATACTAAAAGATTCCCAAAAGTATCAACGTGGCCAAGAATGGCTACTCCTCTCCTATTTGTCCGAGATGAGTGTGTTGGAAAGAATCAGCATGTTTTAATCCAAATCCGAAGAGCCGATCCACTGAAGAGTGGGCAAATAGTATAATTCCTGCCAATTCCATAGCTGAAACCTCCATAGTGAATCCGATAACGTACACCAGCAAAGCCACCCCTTTATGATGGATAATATTGTAAAAATACGCTCCTATTCTATTGTCGATCGCATATCCAACCATACTTACATCAGGCAACAACAATAAAGCAGGAAACCACCACCAGGCAAAATCTGTATTTAAAAATAAAAAGCCGGCGAAAAGAAACATCGCCAGCTCTTCAACCTTGATAAGTGACTTCATTATTTTTTCTTGCTGCGGTGTTTCCACCATTCTGAGTACGAACCATTTTGGGAGTTTGTTTTAAGCTTCTGCTCCTCTTCCTGTCCGCTATCTTCCATTTTAAGCAGGGCTGCGGCAAGTGCTTTTACCTTATGGCTATCTGTATTTTCAGCATCGATCTTTTCCTTACTAAAATGATCCGGGACAAAGTGCGTATCGTAATTGCCGGACACAAACGATTCATGATTAAGTACATATTTACAAAACGGAATCGTTGTCCTACAACCTGCAATCTCATATTCATCCAGGGCCCGAAGCATCCGCTTGATAGCGTGGTTACGATCATTGCCATAGGTACATAGCTTGGATATCATAGGATCGTAATTGATCGTCACCTTTTGTCCTTCTTCAACCCCGGCATCAACACGTACTCCATTTCCTGATGGAATGCGGTGCTTGCTCAAAGTACCCGTACTTGGCAAAAAGTTGTCCCGCGGGTCTTCCGCATAAATACGACATTCCACGGCATGACCACTCATCTGGATATCATCCTGTTTGACCGGTAGCTCTTTTCCTTCAGCCACTAATATTTGCAGCCTCACCAAATCCAGCCCTGTAATCAATTCAGTCACCGGATGTTCTACCTGCAAACGGGTGTTCATCTCAAGAAAATAGAAGTTCCGCTCAGCATCGACCAGAAATTCAATCGTTCCTGCTCCTACATAATCAACAGCCTCGGCGGCAGCAATAGCAGCTTCTGCCATCTCTGACCGTAATTCAGGCGTTAAAATGGAGCACGGTGCTTCCTCAATCACTTTCTGATGACGACGTTGAATCGAACATTCCCTATCAAACACATGGAGTGTATTTCCATGTTCATCAGCAATAATTTGAAACTCGACATGCCGAGGCTCAACCAAATATTTTTCAATATATACACGGTCGTCTCCAAAGGAGTTACGAGCCTCTGACTTGGCTGCTTTAATACCCGACCGGAATTCATCTTTATTATTCACAATACGCATCCCTTTACCACCACCGCCAGCAGCAGCTTTAACTAATACCGGATATCCAATTTCATCGGCTATTTTTTCAGCCTCTTCAATATCTTCGAGCTCCTTTTTGGTACCCGGTGGAAAAGGAACATCGGCTTTACTCATAATCTCACGAGCTTCGGTTTTATCCCCCATCAATCGGATTGCCTTTGCTCCTGGCCCAATAAAAATGATCCCTTCTTCTCGACAGCGCTCAGAGAAATCCCCATTCTCACTCAGAAACCCATAGCCGGGATGAATAGCATCAGCACCGGTATCTTTTGCGGCCTGTATTACCTTATCGATCACCAAATAACTTTCGGAAGAAGAAGCGGGACCGATATGCACTGATTCATCAGCTTGTAAGACGTGTGGAGCATCGGCATCAGGCGTAGAATAAACCGCCACTGTTTCTTTTCCCATCTCCTTGCATGTTCGAATTACGCGTAAAGCAATTTCGCCGCGATTAGCGACCAATATTTTATTAATCTCTGGCATAACTATCGTTTAAATAATGTGTGTTTTTAACATTTGTGGCCATAAGTTCCATTCGTCACCCCCATCAGACCAAATATCGAGGTCGTGATCTAAAAACTTCATCCGCATTACGTTATCCATTCGTACCGCATCATCGATACGCTTATCTGCTTCATAACTCACCAATCGGAAATCGATATCCTGGACTTTATCAAGCAAGGATTTTTTGTTCAGATTAGGTACAAAATCCATTGGATTGCTGAAGTAAACATCGTCGTCATAATAACCATCCATAAAAGGCCTAATATCATAGATACCGCTTATCCCGATGGATTTTCCAAATACTTCCGGATACTTGAGTGCAGTGGTAATGGCATGATATCCGCCAAAATCAACTCCAGCAATAATTATAAATTTTATGCTATTTTGATCTTTGATAAAAGGCACAACTTCCTCAACTATATACGACTCGTACTGTTGCTGCCTAATAATACGCTGTTCGGGCGATGCATTGTCATTCAGCAATGCCTCATTATCAATTGATGATAATACAAAGAGCTGATTGAACCCGTTTTCCAGCTGGTAGGAAATGGAATCTGTCATCCCAAACTTTTTCCATTGCTTGCAAGTAGCTCCTCTTGTCGGAATCCCAATTACCGGAGTTCCTGATGTTCCATAAACGGCCAACTCCATATCTTTTCCCAAACTGGGGCTCCGCCATTTCTCGATTTTAGCTTCCATTCGTCTCTATTTTGATTAGATCGGGAATAAAATTTGAATGGAATATAACAGTTCATAATGATTAGTGTAAACGCAGATATCACCAATTCTTAAAAAGGATTAAGAGCGCGTTTTTTTCATCTGATAATATGCCTTTGGGAGAATGGAAAGCTTTTCGGTAGCATTCAGATAGGCTCGCTTATTAAAAACGTCATAATTATTCTTTTCAATCTTATTAAGAATACGACCATAATTTTGTCTAGCTAAATAAACAGGAAGACGGCTGTCACTACTCAGCAAGCCTATGCCCTCATCAGAACGCCGATAGTATCTGCGTGTTCGTCGAATTTGAAAGTCCAACAGATCCAAAACATTTTCTGTCTGCTGATAATTAAACAGTTCTTCTTCAGAAACATTAAATCGGGCTAAATCTTCTTGAGGTAAATAGATTCTATTTCGTTGTAGGTCCTCTCCAACATCCCGTAAAATATTCGTTAACTGCATTGCTATTCCTAAATCAACGGCATAGCCCAAAGCTTCTTTTGACTGATACCCAAAAACCTGACTGGTCATCAGTCCCACTATAGAGGCAACTTTGAATGAATAGTCGTATAGCTCTTCAAACGTTTCATATCTATTCTTAAAAAGATCCATACACACCCCTTCCATAAGCTCAAAGGGCATTTCTATTGGGATATGATACCGCCGAAGAACATCAGAAAATGCAATTAATATATCATTGTCATGATCTTTGCCGTCATAGGTATCGCGAAGCTTTTTTTTCCAGGATTCTAATTTTAATCGGATGTCATCTTTAGTAAGCTCACGCTTTTCCAAAAGATCTTCAGCTTCATCTACTAAATCATCGATATACCGGCATAAACTATAAATAGCAAAAATACCCCGCTGCTTATGGTTGGGTAAAAAACGTGTTGCCATGTAAAACGTTTTGGCATGATGACGCGTTATCGCCCTACACTCTGAATAGGCTTCTTTAAGCCGCTTATCATTCAATTCTTCAATCACGGACCGATGAAAAGTAGTACGCTCATAAATAGGCTTAAGAAGCACATATGGTATTCGAAATAGATCTGTCATAATCATGATATTACCTTCAAAGGTATAATATCAAATGCAATAACGCCCTAAAATAGTTCCCTCCAAATTTTAATATACCTTAGAATTAAAATGATTTAATAATTACATTTCAATTCTTCTCAAGTTTTTGTGATTTTCTACTGATCTCTTTTTACCAAAAAATATTACATCCGTGACCAATTTTTCTGAAATCAATTCCAACGTACTTAACAATTGTATCACTCAAACCAATGTCTCGGGCTATCCCGATCCTTATCGCGGAAAAGTGCGTGATGTATATGAGCTTGGCGACGGAAAACTTGGTATCGTAGCAAGTGATCGTATATCAGCGTTCGATCACATCATGAAGCAAGCCATTCCCTATAAGGGACAGATTTTAAACTCCCTGGCTGCTTTTGCCTTTGATAAAGTAGATGATATTGTAAATACACACGTTATCGATATTCCCCATCCCAATGTAACTATTGCCAAAAAGTGTGATCCGATTCCCGTTGAAGTAGTTATTCGGGCTTGTCTTACAGGCCATGCTGCACGGGTCTACAAATCGGGCAAGCGGACGCTTTGTGGCGTAGTTTTACCAGATGGTATGGTCGAAAACCAAAAGTTTGAAGAACCTATACTTACTCCGGCAACCAAAGCCGAAGAAGGTCACGATGAAGATATTTCAGA
>JABAHQ010012146.1_pt1 | contig 10800 bp, 12 predicted proteins | sample 7062091 | NCBI WGS metagenome assembly JABAHQ01 (sample SAMN14534359, study PRJNA622989) | marine sediment metagenome | biome: marine biome [ENVO:00000428]; feature: marine pelagic biome [ENVO:01000023]; material: deep marine sediment [ENVO:00002113] | place: India: Gulf of Kutch | collected...
AGGCGCTGGGCTCGGTCCTGGAGGCGGCGCCAGGCGGCTCGCATCAGGCGCTCCCGGGCGGCCCCCAGGCGACGGGCCAGGGCGTCCCGGTCCGGGGCCACCCGCTCGGCGGCGCCGGTGGGGGTGGGGGCGCGCAGGTCGGCGGCGAGATCGGCGATGGTGATGTCCACCTCGTGGCCCACCCCCACCACCACCGGTAGCCGGCTGGCCCGGATGGCCCGGGCTACTTCGGGCTCGTTGAAGGACCACAGGTCCTCCAGGCTGCCGCCGCCGCGGGTGAGCACGAGGACGTCGCACTCGTCCCGGCGGCCGGCGGTCTCCAGGGCCCGGACGATGGCTGGGGCCGCCTCCGCGCCCTGCACCGGCACCGGGTACAGGATCACCGGCAGCCCGGGGAAGCGGCGGTGGAGGGTGGTGAGCACGTCCCGCACCGCGGCGCCGGTGGGGGATGTGATCACCCCCACCCGGCGGGGGAGGGCCGGGACGGGCCGCTTGGCCTCGTCGGCGAACAGGCCCTCGGCGGCGAGCCTGGCCTTGAGCTCCTCGAAGGCCCGGCGCAGGGCGCCCTCGCCGGCCTCCTCCATGTGCTCCACGATCAGCTGGTACTCGCCCCGCGGGGCGTACAGGCTCACCTGGGCGCGCACCAGTACCTTGGTGCCGTCGGCCGGGCGGAAGCGCAGCAGCCGGTTGCGACCGCGGAACATGGCGCAGCGCACCTGGGCCTGCTCGTCCTTGAGGGTGAAGTAGAGGTGGCCGCTGGCCGGACGGGAGAGGTTGGAGAGCTCTCCCTCCACCCACAGCAGGGGGAAGCCGCTCTCCAGCAGGCCCCGCACCTCGTGGTTGAGGCGGGAGACGGTGTAGACGGGCTGGTCGGGTGCCGGGGTTCCGGGTCCGGTCATGGGGCCTCCGTGACGGCGGCACACTCTAGCATGGCAGGGTCGGACAGATTGCCTATTCCGGGGCAAATCAATAAAATAACCGGTTTCTCGCTATCCTGCCCGGTTGATGGAGGCTGCAATGCGGCTCCGTGAAGATCCCGCCCTGACCTTCGACGATGTCCTCCTGTTGCCCGCCTATAGCCAAGTCCTGCCCAGGGACGTCGACCTGCGCTCCCCGGTGACCCGGGAGATCACCCTCAACCTGCCGCTGGTGTCCGCCGCCATGGATACCGTCACCGAGGGCCGGGCGGCCATCGCCATCGCCCAGGAAGGCGGCATCGGGGTCATCCACCGCAACCTGACCGCCGCCGAGCAGGCCGCCGAGGTGGCCAAGGTCAAGAAGTTCGAGAGCGGGGTCATCAAGAGCCCTGTCACCATCGGCCCCGAGGAGCCCATCCACGAGGCGGTGCGTCTCATGCAGGAGAACCGCGTCTCCGGCATCCCGGTCACCGAGGGGGAGCGGCTGGTGGGGATCCTCACCAACCGCGACCTTCGCTTCGAGGGCGGCCTCGACCGGCCCGTGCGCGAGCTGATGACCGGCGGGGCGGACCTGGTCACGGTGCGGGAGGGGACCACCCTGGAGGAGGCCAAGCGCCTCCTGCACAAGCACCGCATCGAGAAGCTGCTGGTGGTCAACGACGACTTCGAGCTGCGCGGCATGATCACGGTGAAGGATATCGAGAAGTCCACCGAGCACCCCAATGCCGCCAAGGACGACCAGGGCCGGCTGCGGGTAGCCGCGGCGGTGGGCACCTCCCCGGATACCGGGGAGCGGGTGGACGCCCTGGTGGAGGCCGGGGCCGACCTGATCGTCGTGGATACCGCCCACGGCCACACCAAGGGGGTGCTGGAATGGGTGGGCTGGGTGAAGAAGAGCTATCCCCGGGTGCAGGTGGTGGGCGGCAACATCGCCACCGGGGACGCCGCCCGGGCGCTGGTGGAGGCCGGCGCCGACGGCGTCAAGGTGGGCATCGGACCCGGCTCCATCTGCACCACCCGGGTGGTCTCCGGGGTGGGCGTGCCGCAGATCACCGCCATCTCCGACGTGGCCCGGGCCCTGGAGGGCACCGGCGTCCCCATGATCGCCGACGGCGGGATCCGCTTCTCCGGGGACTTGGCCAAGGCGGTGGCCGCCGGGGCCCACACGGTGATGATCGGGAGCCTGCTGGCGGGTACGGACGAGTCCCCCGGGGAGGTGGAGCTGTACCAGGGGCGATCCTACAAGAGCTACCGCGGAATGGGCAGCATCGGGGCCATGCAGGCGGGCTCCAAGGACCGTTACTTCCAGGGCGAGGTCAAGGACGCCAACAAGCTGGTGCCCGAGGGCGTGGAGGGCCGGGTTCCCTACAAGGGGTCGATGGTCAACGTCCTGCGCCAGCTCGTCGGCGGCCTGCGCTCCGCCATGGGCTACACCGGCTGCCAGGACATCCCGGAGATGCGGACCAAGCCGGAGTTCATCCAGATCACCGGGGCCGGCTTCCGGGAGGGCCACGTCCACGACGTGAGCATCACCAAGGAATCGCCCAACTACCATACGGAGTGAGCCCGGGCCTGGCGCCGGATCCGGCAAGCGCCCTGTAGGAGCCCGCTTCAGCGGGCGATTGCGGTTCCCGGCCAACGGCATCGCGCGGCGGAGCCGCGCTCCTACAGGGGTCGGGTCGGTTCCGAGGCCCTTGTAGGAGCCCGCTTCAGCGGGCGATTGCGGTTCCCGGCCAACGGCATCGCGCGGCGGAGCCGCGCTCCTACAGGGGTCGGGGCGGTTCCGAGGCCCTTGTAGGAGCCCAATTCATTGGGCGATTGCCGTTCCCGGCCAACGGCATCGCGCGGCGGAGCCGCGCTCCTACCGGGGGCCGGGGCGGTTCCAGCGCCCCTGTAGGAGCCCAATTCATTGGGCGATGCTTTATCGCCCAACGGCATCCCCCGTACACAACCGAGCTTCCCGCATGACCGAGACCAATGACACCCTCCACGCCGAGCGCATTCTCGTGCTGGACTTCGGCAGCCAGTACACCCAGCTCATTGCCCGCCGGGTGCGGGAGAGCCGGGTCTACTGCGAGATCCACCCCTTCAGCGAAGACCTGGAGGCCGTCCGGGAGCTCGCCCCCGCCGGAATCATCCTCTCCGGAGGGCCGGAGTCGGTGCTGGATGCCGGGGCGCCCATGGTGGACAAGGGGTTGCNNGGTGCTCGGCATCTGTTACGGCATGCAGCTCATTACCCACCTGCTCGGGGGCCGCGTGGAGGAGGCCGCACGCCGGGAGTACGGCCGGGCCTCGCTGCACGTGGACGAGGCGGCGGGGCCGCTGTCGGGGCTGGAGCCCGGAGAGAGCACGGACGTGTGGATGAGCCACGGCGACCGCATCGCGGAGCTGCCGGCGGGCTTCCGGCGCATCGGCCACACCGACAACTCGCCCCTGGCCGCCATCGGCGACACCGACCGGCAGCTGTACGCCTTCCAGTTCCATCCGGAGGTGGTGCACACCCCGCGTGGCGCCGAGATCCTGGAAAGCTTCGTGCGCGGGGTCTGCGGCTGCCACGGCCAGTGGACCATGGGCTCGTTCATCGAGATGGAGTCCGAGAAGATCCGGGCCCAGGTGGGCTCGGGCCGGGTGGTGTCGGCCCTGTCCGGCGGGGTGGACTCGGCGGTGGCCTCGGTGCTCATCCACCGCTCCATCGGTGACCAGCTCACCTGCATCTTCGTCAACAACGGCCTGCTCCGGAAGGGGGAGGCGGAGCGGGTGCAGCGGGTGTTCCGGGAATGGTACGAGATCCCCCTGCACTACGTGGACGCCTCGGACCGCTTCCTGGACCGTCTGGCCGGCGTGGCCGACCCCGAGGAGAAGCGCCGCATCATCGGCAACACCTTCATCGAGGTCTTCGAGGAGGAGGCGGCCAAGCTCGGCGGCGTGGACTTCCTGGCCCAGGGCACGCTCTACCCGGACGTCATCGAGTCCGTCTCCCCGCGGGGCGGGCCGTCGGCGGTCATCAAGTCCCACCACAACGTGGGCGGGCTGCCCGAGCGCATGCAGCTGGAGCTGGTGGAGCCGCTGCGCGAGCTGTTCAAGGACGAGGTCCGCGAGCTGGGCCGCGAGCTGGGCCTGCCCGAGGAGATGGTCAACCGCCAGCCCTTCCCGGGGCCCGGCCTGGCCATCCGCTGCCTCGGCGAGGTGTCCCGGGAGCGCCTGGAGCCCCTGCGCGAGGCGGACGCCATCGTCCTGGAGGAGATCAAGGAGGCGGGTCTTTACAATCGCATCTGGCAGAGCTTCGCCGTGCTGCTGCCGGTTAAGACGGTGGGGGTGATGGGGGACCGGCGCACCTACGAGAGCGCGGTGTGCCTGCGGGCGGTGGAGTCCGTGGACGGCATGACCGCTGACTGGGTCCAGCTTCCCTACGAGATGCTCGGACGCATCGCCAACCGCATCATCAACGAGGTCCAGGGCATCAACCGGGTGGTCTACGACATCTCCTCCAAGCCCCCCGGCACCATCGAGTGGGAATAGGGGGCGCCGGAACCGCCCCAGGCTCCTGTAGGAGCGCAGCTTTGCTGCGCGATTGCCGGTTTTTGCCGGCTCCCACCTAGTTCAGCGTCTGGTACACCTCGTAGCGGCCGCCCTTCATGCCGGCGACGAAGCTGTCGAGGGCCGGGTTGGTGACGGGGTCCTCCGAATGGTCGGGCTCGAGGCTCTGCTCCGCCACGTAGGCCATTTGGTCGGTGTTGTCCACCAGGACGCTGTACCAGGGCTGCTCCTTCGGGGGTCGCGAAGCCTCCAGACTCTGGTACCACTCCTCGGGACCCTGGAACGTGGGATCCACGTCCACAACCACGCCGCGGTAGCGGTGCCCCTCGTGGATGACGATCTCGCCTAAGGCGAACGCTGCCGTATTCCGATACATCCCCATAGTCTCCTCAAATGCTTAGTCATGAACTTGGGGATTCCGGCCCGGATTTCAAGAGGGGACGGCTCGCCGCAGGAGGTGATCGGCGGCGGTAAGGTAGCGCCCCCGGGAGAGAAGGAGCTGCCGCCGCCGTCCCCCAAGCTGTCGCCAGAGCACGGCCGCCCGCAGGCCGGCCAGCAGGTAAGCCCTTACCCGGGCCACGTTGCCGGCCTCATTGAGGACCTGGCTGTCTCCCCGGATCAGGATCCGGGACCCCAGGACGCTGACGTGCTCCGTGTAGAGCTCGGTGGTCGCCGCATCATGAAANNAGGAGGTTGGGATGGGCGGCGCCGAAGTGGTCATAGCTGCGGCGGGCGGACTCGATGCCAGCTCCCAAGGCGTCCAGGCTCCCCCTGCGACGGCTGAGCTTTCCCTCGAGGACCGTGAGGCCGATCACATAGCGGGCCAAGTCGGTGTCCGGCTCGCCTTGGCGGCTCCCCTGCAGCTGTTCCAGCAGCAGCTGCAGTCCCCAGCGGACCCCTTCTATTCCCCCGAATACGGCTTCCACAGATTCCGGACGGGTGGCGAAGATGCTGGCGACGCTGGCCTCGGCCGCTCCGGCAGGCACCGGCCCGCGGCGGGCGGTCTCCCGGACCAGGCCTGCCGCCTGAAAGATGCCGGTGAGGGCGAGGGTCCGTCGGCTGTGGATGTCGTCCACCCCCTACCTCCTGCCTGCCTCTCGCGGGACGGGTGCTCCTTGGGCAGGCGGGGCCAGTCTAACGGAGAGCCTCTGCGGGGGCGAATACCGGGATCGGCGTTGAAAAATGGTCCGGCGCGCCCATCTATTCCGGGAAGGGTCCGGCGACCGATAAGGAGGATGGCCCATGGCCGATCCGCCGCACATCCCCTGTCCCCACTGCGGAGCCGTCAATCGCGTTCCGGAGGACCGCCTTTCGGAAGGGCCAGTCTGCGGCCGCTGCAAGTCGGTCCTGTTCCCGGACAAGCCCGTGAGGGTGACCGACGCCACCTTCCACCAGCAGGTGGAGCGCAGCGATCTGCCAGTGGTAGTGGATTTCTGGGCCGGCTGGTGTGCCCCCTGCCAGACCATGGCCCCGGTGGTGGATGCCGCCGCCCTGAACCTGAGGCCCCGGGCGCGCGTGGCCAAGATGGAAGTGGATCAGAACCAGCAGACCGCTGGCCGCTTCGGCATCCGCTCCATTCCCACGATCATTCTGTTCCGGGATGGGCAGGAGGCGGACCGGGTATCCGGGGCCATGCAGGCCAATCAGTTCGAGCCCTGGGTACGGCAGCACCTGTGAGGGCGTCCGGGATATGACCGCATCGGCTTTCGACGAAGCGTGGATGGCCCGGGCTCTGGCCGAGGCCCGGGCCGCGGAGGCGGCCGGGGAGGTGCCGGTGGGGGCGGTGCTGGTGCGCGAGGGCGAGCTCATCGCCGTCGCCGGCAACGCTCCTGTGGGCAGCCACGATCCTACCGGTCATGCCGAGATACGGGCCCTGCGGTGGGCGGCCTCCCGCGCCGGCAACTATCGCCTGCCCGGGTCCACCCTCTACGTGACTCTGGAGCCCTGCCTGATGTGCGTGGGCGCCATGGTTCACGCCCGGGTGGCCAGGCTTGTCTTCGGGGCCCACGATCCCAAGAGTGGGGCAGTGGAAAGCCTCCTGGACGGCTTCTCGCTGCCCGGGCTCAACCATCGACCCGAAGTCAGCGGGGGTGTCCTGGCAGAGGATTGCGGGAGGCTCCTGCACGAGTTCTTCCGCTCCCGGCGCTGAGCCGGATCAGCCCCCGTCCTTGCGGCCTTGCCACTGGCCCAGCAGGCTGATGACGGCACCAGCTGCGATCACCCCACTGAACATGGGCAAGGGGGTCCTGGAAAGATCCTCCCCGAGCCAGGCGGATGCAGGCAGAAGCACAAGGAAGGTGAGGCCGACGGCGGCGATGAGGACGCCGAGTAGCAGCCGGATGCGGGTGGGGCGGCGGGTCGCGGGATGACCCGGCAAGCGGGGTGGTGGATAGCGGCTGCGACCGGGAAGGTCCGTGTGCTCAAGCCGGCTAGTGCCCGAAGATATAGCGGCGCCCTTTCTCCTCCTTCCGGTTGAAGACCTCCGGATCCTCGCGGAACAGCTGCGCGAGATCGGTCTCCCCGTGGGCCTCCAGGGTGTCCAGGAAGATGGCGTCCACACGCTGCTGCCATTCGCGGCGAAGCTCCTCCCAATTGGCGGGTCCCTGTCCCGGCCACCAGGGCTCGCCCCGGTCCACCCCATGCTCTTCCTCGATTTCCCTCATCCGGTCGCTCAGGCTCCGGAGCTCGCCTCCGCTTTCCATGGCGGCGTGGATCCTCTCCTCCGTCAGCGCCTCCAGGGTCCAGACTTTCAGAAAGAACAGGGCATCGTCCGGCAGGGCGTTGCTGATCTCGCCCTGCCGGATATCAGGGAGCCAGTGATGCTCCAAACGATCCACCAGATCCTCGTCGGGGTCCCGCCGGAGCAGATCCTCGAACAGCTCACGCCAGCGGTCCGGCACCTGGGTCAGCTCTTCCCGGCGTTTGGCCAGGCCGGTTTCCTTGTCGTGCCTGCTGCGCAGCAATCGGGCTTCACGGCTTCGCGGCATGGATCGGGCTCCTTCCGCCTTCCTGAATAGTGAGAGGTTGTCCTTACCAGTTAAAGCCTTCGGCCCCCGAATGCCAAGCGGGAGGATTCCTCTTCCGCCCTCATCCCGGGGGCTCCCCGGCCCCTCAGCAGCCCCCGGGAAATTACCGCTTGCCTTGCCATCCTCCAATGACCCCATTCTGGAGAAGGGGTCGAGCCAACAGGAGGGAAGTCCGATGGACCTAGAGCTGGAAAGCTTCGATATTCCCGCCATCGGCGGAGTGATCAAGATCGACGATCAGAGGCTAGCCTGGGTGGAGGTTGAATTCCATTTCGAAAATAAGAGCCTGGATACTCACCCCTCGGTTCATTTCCGGGTCAACGTGCCCTACGCCCACGATTGGACGGTGGACAGGATCCACGAGGCGGCGCTGGAAAAGGTCAGGGAGCTAGCGGAGATGACCGGCAGGCAGCTGGAGGAGAAAGGCCTGGAGGAATTGCGGCAATATTCCCTGGAGGCCTAGAGAAAGGTCTGAACTGGGATAGGGGGACGATGTTAGAATCTTCCCCGTCTGCCCCGGTAGCTCAGCAGGATAGAGCAACGGCCTCCTAAGCCGTAGGTCGGCAGTTCGAATCTGCCCCGGGGCGCCAAAGAATCAAGGGTTTAAGCCAAGCCTTTCAAAGCAGACCCGGCTTTCTGTCACAACATCGTCACAAGGCCTTCCTCAATCACAGGAGGAAGGTCATGGCTACCACCCACCGACTCACCGAATGGGTCCCCGTCCGCGAGGACCAGAACCCCACCGTCGGCGACACCATCCGCAAGGTGCCCGAGCTTGCCGTGGATCACGGCGATGGCTCCGGCCATGCCGAGCGTCTGGACGAGCTAGGCGAGTGCCAGGGCACCATCCGCCAGGTCGGCGCCCACTGGAGCGAGGCGGGCGCCTCGGGCTGGTGGGTGCTGGTGGAGTACACCCTTGAGGCGCTGGCCTCGACGCTCACCGCACCCATCCTCACCACCCGCATTCCCGAAGGCCGCACCGTCCCCCTGCTGGAGTACGGGGCGCACTATTCCCATGCCTCCGGCGCTTGGGAGGGCTACCACGTCCGGCCGGCCGGTTCCGTTCTGCCCTTCGGGATCGCCCGCATGACCCCGGCCTCGGACGAGCTGCCGGAGAGCAATGCGGCCATTGTTGGGGAGATCGGAACGGAGCTGCGCCGCTTCGCCCGCTGGTGCGAGCACTACGGCTACGATCCCGAAAGCCCGAAGGCGGCCCGGGACTACGAGGAAGCCCGGGAAAATCTTGCGGCGCTGGAGACGGCCTTAGCCAGCGGCGCCGCCCCACCTTCACAGGCTGGTGACACTGGTGACAACGGTGACAGCCCTGAATTGCAAGGGGAAAACCTCGTCACCAACCCCTCGGGGGGTGCTGGTGACGGTGGTGACACCCTGCAGGAAGGCGACAAGCTCACCGTCACCATGAGCGGGCCCAACGGGGAATATCTGGCGGGCGAACACGAAGTGCCCCCGGGGTCACTGATTGGCGACGAGGCCCTACGGGCGGCCCACGAGGAAGTCCTGGAAGCCCATGAACAGCTCGACCAGGACACGCAGGCCGAAGGGCCGGAGCATTGGGCCGGATGGACCGTCGAAGTCCACCAGGGGGAGCAGCTGCTCTATGAGGAACGGATGGACCAGCTGCTCGGGGAGCTTCTGCCGATCGTGCATAGGGCGTTGGAGGGCCAGGAGGTTTCCGAAGAGGACTACCGCGAGCACCTTGAGCGCAAATATCTGACGGGCCGCTACACCGTCGCGGCGCTGGTGGTGGGGATGCAGCACCCCCAGCAGGTCCAGGAGGCCGATGGGTGGGATGATGCCGTGGAGACGGCCCGGCGGATGGCGGAGCGGATCGCACCCTGGGAGGGCGACCCGGTATGGTGCGACGGGCCCGCCTGGCTGGACCATCCCGACGTGCCGGGTCAGCCCGCGGGTGGCTTCGAAGTCGGCCAGGAGGGCAATGGGAATGCCGCGGTGATATTCGCCCCTCACGGGTATGAGCTGCCCGGGGAGGCCAATACCGCAACCCCCGAGCCGTACCGCTTCGATCCTAATAGTGGATCGCTGTACCGATATACGGGCGACGGTTACATCCACTGCTATCGGTCGGCGACGGCACGGACCCTGAAGGAGGCGGTAACAGAGTACGAGCGCGACATGGAGGCTTGGTGACGTGGGGGATGCCCGCCACCGCGTGGACGCCCGCCTGGCCTTGCGGGTCATGGCTTACGTTGCCCGCAATCCGGGGGTGGGCCGGATGGAGCTTCAGGAAATTACCGGGTTATCCCGGGCCACCCTGACTCGGCTTCTCCGCACCATCCGGACCGAGCTCGGGGTAGTAATCGTCTGGCGGCCGGATTCGAGCTATCCCAGCGGCGGAGAGTACAGCATCGAGGATTGGGGCGTGTTCGACAGCCGGGAGGTATTGGCCCGAACGGACTGATCGCACCCGCCCGGAAAAGGCCCCGGCTTCGGCCGGGGTTTTGCGGCTATACTGTGGGCTATACCTACTCCGTGTGCGTCCTAAGCCAAAAGATTTCCCCGTACTCCAGCCCTGCCGGTTGGCCAGGTTAACCTCCCTTTTCCTGGCTGGCCGGTGCGGCTTCTTTAGGAATTACCGGTTTTCAGCATGAAGCCCGATTGGTCCAGGATTCATCATGAACCTAAGTTTTTTCTTGACCAGCCGGAACTGCCCCTCCTAGCCTTAACCTAATAGGTTGAGCGGAGCACAACGTACAGGCTCCGAACCAAGGCCGGAGGCACGATGAAGTCCACAACCCTTCACGTGAAAGCTGATTGGGATCCCGAAGCCGAAGTCTGGGTAGCGACCAGCGAGGATGTGCCTGGTTTGGTCACCGAAGCCCCGGATTTCGAGTCTTTACGGGAAAAGGTAGAAAGCCTAATCCCGGAGCTTTTAGAGGCTAACGGCCGGCTTCCACAGGGTGATGGTGATGAAATCCCCTATGAGGTGGAAAGCCACCGAGAGGGCACTATTGCTATTCCTGCTCACTAACTTTGGCGGAAAATTTTGCCCCCAAGGTTAAGGAGCAGCTTAAGAAAGCGGGCTGTTACTTCGTTAGGCAAGGGAAGGGCGACCATGAAATCTGGTATAGCCCTATTACTGGAATAAGTTTTCCAGTAGATGATGGTATGAAATCCCGCCATACCGCCAACGGAGTCCTAAAACAAGCCGGTTTATCCAAAGCTTTCTAGGCTTTTAACTAGATTCCAAAGCCCCGCCGGTTCGCCAGGTTAACCCCCTTTTCCTGGCTGGCCGGCGGGGTTTTTTTGTGCCCGGACGCAAAAAGCCTCAGCCGGAGCCG
>JABAHQ010000008.1_pt1 | contig 10797 bp, 10 predicted proteins | sample 7062091 | NCBI WGS metagenome assembly JABAHQ01 (sample SAMN14534359, study PRJNA622989) | marine sediment metagenome | biome: marine biome [ENVO:00000428]; feature: marine pelagic biome [ENVO:01000023]; material: deep marine sediment [ENVO:00002113] | place: India: Gulf of Kutch | collected...
ACGATGGGCGGGCAGACCGCGCTCAACTGCGCGCTCGATCTGGTCAAGCACGGCGTGCTCGAGCGTCACGGCGTCGAGATGATCGGGGCCTCCCGCGACGCGATCGACACCGCCGAGGACCGCGACCTGTTTCGCAAGGCCATGGCGGAGATCGAGCTCGAGTCGCCGGTCGCCGAGGTCGCCCACAGCATGGAGGAGGCCTTCGAGGTCCAGCAGAAGATCGGCTACCCGGCGATCATTCGTCCCGCCTATACGCTCGGCGGCAGCGGCGGGGGTATCGCCTACAACCGGGAGGAGTTCGAGGAGATCTGCAGGCACGGTCTGGATCTCTCGCCTATTGACGAGCTGCTGATCGAGGAGTCGGTGCTGGGCTGGAAGGAATACGAGATGGAGGTCGTGCGCGACAAGCACGACAACTGCATCATCGTCTGCTCCATCGAGAACCTCGATCCGATGGGCGTGCACACGGGCGATTCGATCACCGTCGCGCCGGCGCAGACGCTGACCGACAAGGAGTATCAGCTCATGCGCAACGCGTCGATCGCGGTCCTGCGCCGCATCGGTGTCGACACCGGGGGGTCCAACGTGCAATTCGCCGTGCACCCCGACGACGGGCGGATGGTCATCATCGAGATGAATCCGCGCGTGTCGCGCTCCTCGGCGCTCGCCTCGAAGGCGACCGGCTTTCCCATCGCCAAGGTGGCGGCCAAGCTCGCCGTGGGCTACACGCTCGACGAGCTGGAGAACGAGATCACCGGCGGCGCGACCCCGGCCTCGTTCGAGCCGACGATCGATTATGTGGTCACCAAGATCCCGCGTTTCACGTTCGAGAAGTTCCCCCAGGCCGAGCCGAAGCTCGGCACGCAGATGAAATCGGTCGGCGAGGTGATGGCGATCGGTCGCACGTTTCAGGAGTCGTTCCAAAAGGCGCTGCGCGGTCTCGAGACCGGCAACGACGGGCTCAACGAGAAGGTCGATCTCGGGCGCGAGGAGGCCCTGGACAAGATCGTCCATGAGCTGCGAAATGCCGGCCCCGATCGCGCCTTTTACCTCGCCGACGCTTTTCGGGCCGGTCTCTCGCTCGACGAGGTGCACGAGCACACCTGGATCGATCGGTGGTTTCTGGACCAGATCAAGGACCTGGTCGAGCGTGAGCAAAGCGTGCAGGGCAAAGAGCTCGGGGCGCTCGATTATGGCGCGCTGCGACGTCTCAAGCGCAAGGGGTTCTCCGATCGTCGTCTGGCGGCCCTGCTCGGGACCGACGAGCAGGCCGTGCGCGCGCGGCGGCACGAGCTCGACCTGCATCCCGTCTATAAGCGGGTGGATACCTGCGCGGCCGAATTCGCCGCGACCACCGCCTACATGTATTCGACATACGAAGAGGAGTGCGAAGCCGACCCCACGGGGCGGAAGAAGATCATGGTGCTGGGCGGGGGGCCGAACCGTATCGGTCAGGGCATCGAGTTCGATTACTGCTGCGTGCACGCCGCCTTCGCGATGCGCGAGGACGGCTACGAGACCATCATGGTCAACTGCAATCCGGAGACGGTCTCGACCGACTACGACACCTCCGACCGCCTGTACTTCGAGCCCCTGACCCTCGAGGACGTCCTGGAGATCGTGGAAAAGGAGCGACCCGAGGGGATCATCATTCAGTACGGGGGGCAGACGCCGCTAAAGCTGGCGCGCGCACTGGAGGCGGCGGGTGCCCCCATCATCGGCACCGCCCCGGACTCGATCGACGCCGCGGAGGATCGAGATCGGTTCCAGCAAATGATCGGCAAGCTCGGCCTCAAGCAGCCGCCGAACCGCATCGCGCGCACGGTCGAGGAGGCGACGGCGCTGGCCGCCGAGATCGGCTATCCGCTGGTGGTGCGGCCCTCCTACGTGCTCGGCGGGCGCGCGATGGAGATCGTCTACAGGGAAGAGGATCTGCTGCGCTACATGACCGAGGCGGTCCGGGTCTCCGAGGACGCCCCTGTCCTGATGGATCGCTTCCTTGATGACGCGGTGGAGGTGGACGTCGACGCCGTGTGTGATGGCGACCAGGTCCTGATCGGCGGCATCATGGAGCATATCGAGCAGGCGGGCGTGCATTCCGGCGATTCCGCCTGCTCGCTGCCGCCCTACACCTTGTCCCCGGAGGTACAGTCGCGGCTGCGCGAGCAGACCGCCGCGATGGCCCGCGAGCTCTCGGTGGTCGGCTTGATGAACGTGCAGTTCGCCATCAAGGGCGAGGAGGTCTATGTGATCGAGGTCAATCCGCGGGCCTCGCGTACCGTGCCGTTCGTCTCCAAGGCCTGCAGCGTGCCGCTCGCGAAGGTGGCGGCACGCTGCATGGTCGGCAAGACGCTCCGCGCGCAGGGGATGACGGAGGAGCGCGTCCCTGCGTACTTCTCCGTCAAGGAAGCGGTTTTCCCTTTCATCAAATTCCGTGGCGTCGATCCCATTCTGGGCCCCGAGATGAAATCCACGGGCGAGGTGATGGGGGTCGGGCGCAGCTTCGGCGAGGCGTACGCCAAGGCCCAGCTCGGCGCGGGCGTCGATCTGCCGCGCGGGGGGCGCGCCTTCGTCAGCGTTCGTGACGCCGACAAGGGCGGCGTCGTTGAGATCGCGCGCGTGCTCGCGGCCCGGGGGTTCGAGATTCTGGCCACCCGGGGGACGGCGCAGGTGTTGGGTGATGCGGGTATCCCGTGCATGCGCATCAACAAGGTGACCGAAGGTCGACCGCACATCGTCGATATGATCAAGAACGATCAGATCAGCCTCATCGTGAATACGACCGAGGGTAAGCAGGCGATCGCCGACTCGTACTCGATTCGACGCGAAGCGCTGCACCACAAAGTGACCTACACGACCACGCTCGCCGGCGCGCGGGCGACGACGATGGCCCTCAACTACCTCGACAGCTCGGGCGAGGTCGAACGCCTGCAGGATCTGCACAGGGAGTAGGGTTATGGCGAACAAAGTACCACTGACCGTGCGCGGCGCGCAGAAGCTGCGCGACGAGCTCAACGAGCTCAGGAATGTTCAGCGCCCGCGGATCATCGAGGCGATCAAGGAGGCGCGGGGCCACGGCGATCTGCGGGAAAACGCCGAGTATCACGCGGCCAAGGAGCAGCAGAGCTTCATCGAGGGCCGCATCGCGGAGATCGAGGATAAGCTCGCCAATGCGCAGGTGATCGACGTCACGCAGCTCAAGCCCGAGGGACGGGTCGTATTCGGGGCTACCGTGACCGTTTATGACGAGGTCGCCGACGTCGAGGTGGCCTACCAGATCGTCGGCGAGGACGAGGCGGATATCAAGCACGGGCTGTTGTCGGTCAACTCCCCCATCGCGCGGGCGCTCATCGGCAAGGAGGAGGGCGAGGAGGTGGTCGTCGACACGCCCGGCGGTCATCGCGCCTACGAGATCTTGCAGGTCGAGTACAAGTAGGGGATCCGGTCTCGCCGCGCGCGCCCGCGGCGCGCACGCGCGCCGTGATCCTTCGGCGCGATGGGGGCTTGGCGCCCCAGGCGTCGAAGGCGATATCGCCCGGCAGCGCGAGTTTCACAGCCACCGGGCCGGGCCCCGGCCCCCGACGGCAACGAGGACGCGTTCCCCCGGTCGGCGGGCGAGACGCCGGCCGTGATCGTCTCGTCGACACAGCGGCCTCAATGGCGGCGCCGCCGTGGCGCCGGCCGGGCAGCGCAACGTGGGGTTCGTTCGTCCGGAGGAGCGGCTCGACGGGCACGGCGTCTCACGGCACGTCCTGGTGCGTGCCGGACTCGAGCTGGCGGCTTGGTCAGCCCCGCCTGTGCGATGCAAGCGACAGAGCGGGCGCGCGGGCATCGCCGGTGCGCTCCCGGTACGTGTGTGCGGGACCCTGGAGCGGCGCCGCTTGCGCTGTCACACGGCCGCGCGCCCGTGTCCGCGGCCGGGCCGTGGCGCCTCACCCTTGCTGCTGCTCGTGCGCCTCGGTCTCGCGCTTGAGCTGCTGGAAGTGCTTGCGGGTCAGCTCCTGCAGGCGCGGCGTAGGGCCCGCATCCTCGTAGATCGGATCGCCGAACTCGTCCTCGGAGACGACACGGCTGCCCTGCACGTAAGGCAGGCTTTCCTCGAGCTCGTCCAACGCCGCCGAGAGCAGGTCGGTGATGATCTGGTCCTGCGTGCGACCCGGGTACATCTCCGCGAGCGCCGCGAGGCGCGCAGCGTCGTAGAGCGGGAGTCGCACCGCGTATTCAGTCGCCGTCAGACGGGCGCTTGCGTTCTCTTCCCAATCGCGCACCAGTTCACTGATTCGCATAGGACCGACGTGCTCCTAGTGAGTTTCGGCGAGTCTGCACCCCATCATACACGGCGTCGCCCCGGCGGGGCGAGACTCAAGGCACGTTGATCTCGAGCAGCAGGCGCTGCACGTCGTCCGGTGGCAGCTCGAAGCCGAGCTTCCAGCCGGGGTTGACCACCAGGCCCACGCCACGCTGCAACCCCTTCAGCACCCACGCCGTGCTGACGCGTTTGACGTGCGGGTGCCGCTCGCTGCCTCGGCGCGAGCGCTCGGCGCGTTCCGCGCTCGTGAACAGGGCCAGCATCGGCGTCTCGTCGCCGCCGGTGACCACGAGGGGATGGATCTCGTCGAGCGACCGTGCGTCCTCGGCCGCACGGTCGAGCAGTATGTAGCCCGGGGAGTAGACCAGCGTGTCCAGGAAGGTGCGAAGCGGGAGGGTGCCCTGCTGCGCCTCGGCGAGTCGGCGCTCGAGCGAGTTGAGGGGCTCCAGGACGTCGGCCATCGCTTCAGGATGCGCGCCTGCTGCCGTTAAGAGAGGCAGCTTCGTGGCATCAGTATAGGCGTTTTCATCGCTCCGCGTCAGGCGCGGGAATGTGCGCGAGCGCACAGACGGCGCCTGTACGGACCCGGGACTTTAGGCCAAAATAGCGCCAAAACGGCGGCGCCGCCGCGTGCCGCGCACAAGAACCCGCGAGAGTGAAACGCCCCCTCTGGACAAGTCACCCGGTCTTCGTCCTGCTCCTCGCCGGTTTGGGTCTCCTCGGCACCTATATGCACGGCGTGCAGGCCCTCGAGGGGTGGGTCTACGACGCCGCCGCGGGCCTGCTGCCGCTGGAGCGCCCCGCCTCCACCGTCGCCGTGGCCGCCGTCGACGAGGCCGCGCTGGAGCGCTTCGGTCCCTGGCCATGGTCGCGTGCGCGCCTCGCCGAGGCCCTCGACCGCCTGCGGGCCGGTGACGCCCGGACGGTCGGGCTCATGGTCCCGCTGGCCGAGCCCCAAACGCCGCCGGACCTCCCGGCGTTGCGCCGGCGCTACAATGGCGGCTCGGCCGCCCGCGCGCTCGCGAGGCTGGACACCGACGGCCGGCTGGCCACCGCGATCGCGCGGGCCGACAACGTGGTGCTGATGGCCCTCGGCAGGCCGGGCGCGCCATCGGCGGCGCCCGGCCTCCCGCATTTGGCCTCGGGGCCGGGGCCCGAGCCGCCGCCGCTCGCGCGGCTCCATCCCCTGCTGGCGGCCCCCGCCCCGCCGCCGCTGCGGGCTCGAGCGCCGCTGGCTCGATTCCGCGAGCGGACCGCCGGCATCGGGGTCGTGCCGCCCGGGCAGCCGCCGAGACGCGCCCTGCTGGCCTATCCCGTGGGGGAGGAGTGGGTTCCGAGCTTCGCCCTCGCGGTCGCCGCCCGGGCGATGCGCGTGCCGGCCAAGCGGGTCCGGCTGGTGGGGCGCACCGGCGTCGAGGTCGGCGACGTGGCGTACGCGACCGATCGTCGGTTCGGTTTTTACCCCCGCCCGGTCAACCGCGACGGGACCCCCGTGGAGACGTTCTCGCTCGCCGCCCTCTGGGACCCTGGGGTCGAGGTGGCCGGCAAGACCGTGCTGATCGGGCCGACGGCGGGCTCGCTGGTTGCCCCCGTGAGCGGACCGGGTGGGCGGGCCCACGCGCCGGTGGTCTGGGCCGCGCACGCGGTCGACAGCTTGTTGGAGGGGCACCGGATCACGGTGCCGGCATGGTTCCACGGCGCCCAGCGCGCGCTCATCCTGCTGGTCGCGCTCTACCTGGCGCTCCTGCCGCAGCGGCTGCACGGGCGGGCGGGTCTGTTCACGGCGCTGGCGATCGGACTGCTGGCCCTCAACGCGGCGGTCGTGGTGTTGCTCACGCGGCTGCTGTGGCTCCCCATCACCGTTCCGGTGGCCTTCCTGGGTGTGGCGCAGATCGCGCTGTGGGGTCGTTTCCGGCTCGCGGGGCTGCTGGCGCACTCGCGCGACGAGGCGGCGCGCACGCACCAGGTGCTCGGCAAGACCCTGCAGGCGCAGGGCCGGCTGGAGGACGCCTTCGAGGAGTTCAAGCAGTGCCCGGTCACCGAGGAGGTGCTCGGGGTGCTCTACGAGCTCGGGCTGGACCTCGAGCGGCGGCGCCAGTTCACCAAGGCGTTGGCGGTGTACGAGTACATGGGCGCGTACGCCGAGCATCGCGACATCAAGGCCCGCGCCCAGCGGCTGCGCTCGGTGACCACCCCCGTGCCGCGCGCGTCCTCGGCGGCCAACGCCGGCACCGCCACCGTGGTGATGGACGCGGCGGGCATCGAGAAGCCCATGCTCGGGCGCTACCGGCTCGAGCGCGAGATCGGGCGCGGCGCGATGGGAATGGTCTATTTGGGGAAGGACCCCAAGATCGGTCGGCGGGTCGCCATCAAGACCCTGGCCTTGTCCGAGGAGTTCGAGGGGGGCCAGCTCGAGGAGGTCCAGAAGCGTTTCTTCCGCGAGGCCGCCGCCGCCGGACGGCTGAATCACCCCCACATCGTTACCATCTATGATGTGGGCGAGGAGAGCGACCTCGCCTATATCGCCATGGATTACATCGAGGGCGACAGCCTCGATCGACATACCAGCGCCGAGCAGCTGCTGCCCGTGCCCGAGGTCCTGGAGATCGGCGCCCAGGTTGCCGAGGCCCTGGGCTACGCCCACGGCAAGCAGGTCGTGCACCGCGACGTCAAACCGGGCAACATGCTCTACGATCGGCGGACGCGAGCGGTCAAGGTCACCGATTTCGGTGTGGCGTATCTCATCGACAGCAGCAAGACCCGCACGGGCACCGTGCTCGGCAGCCCCTCGTACATGTCGCCCGAGCAGGTCGCCGGCGACAAGCTCGATGGCCGTTCCGATCTGTTCTCGCTCGGGGTGACGCTCTATCAGCTGCTCACCGGTCGATTGCCGTTTCAGGGAGAGTCGGTCGCGAACCTGATGTACCGTATCACCAACGAAAACCCGCCGGACATCCGCAAGGTCCGCTCGGATCTCGCGCCGTGCGTGGCGCGCGTGGTGCATCGGGCGCTGCAGAAAGAGGCCTCCAAGCGTTATGCGGGCGGGGACTCGATGGCCGAGGCGCTGCGACGTTGCCGCATCGAGGCCATGGGCGGGCGCGCCAAGGATAATCGGCAATGATCGACTTCCCTCTCTCCATCGCCGGCTTGACCGATACCGGCCGGGTGCGTGAGCGCAACGAGGATGCCATCGCATGGGATGCCGAGATCGGCGCGGTCCTGCTCGCCGACGGTATGGGGGGCCACAGCGCCGGTGACGTCGCGAGCCATCTGGCGCTCGACACATTGCACGAGGTCCTGCGTCCGGCGCTCGAGCGTCCGCTGCGCATCCGGCCCAACAGGGATATGAGCCGTCACGCCACGCTCGTGCGCCGGGCGATCAACAAGGCCAACGAGCGCATTCACGCCGTGGCCCAGCAGGACCCGGCCCGGGCGGGCATGGGCACGACGCTCGCCATGGCCCTGTTCCACGACGCACGCGTCGTGATCGGTCACGTGGGGGATTCGCGCGTCTACCGGCTGCGCGGCGGGCGGTTGGAGCGACTCACGAGCGATCATTCCGTGGCCGAGGAGCTGGTGCGCCAGGGGGCGATGGGAGAGGAGGACGTCGCCGCGAGCCCGTATCGCCATGTCATCACCCGGGCCCTCGGGCTGGAGCCCAAGGTCACAGCCACGATCGAGGAGCACGAGGTGGTCACCGGCGACGTGTTCCTCCTGTGCTCCGACGGGCTGTCGGATCTCGTCGCCGACGCCGAGCTGGAGGCCGTGCTCACGGGCCTCGACCCCGACAGCACTTGGGACCAGGCCGTGCACGCGCTCGCGGAGCGCGCCAACGCATTGGGCGGGGAGGACAACATCTCGGTCATCATCGTGCAGGCTGGGTAGCAGTTCACACTTCGGGCGCCGGTCCGCTGAGGTATACTCGAGCCCGAGCGCCCGCTGCTTGGGGGAGGTAGTTTATGATGGCTAAGCTCGTTCACTGCATGGACGGCACCGTGCTCGGCGAGTATCCGCTCACCAAGAAGGGCAAGCTCCGGATCGGGCGCCGCCCGGGTAACGACATCCAGCTCGATGACCTGACCGTCAGCGGCAATCACGCCACGGTCTCGGTGCAGGCCAGCCCGTACGTGGAGGGCCGCAACGACGTCTATGTCGAGGATCGCGGCTCGACCAACGGGACCCAGGTCAACGGCAAGGCGGTCCACTTCCATCTGCTCAAGCACGGTGACGTGTTGCGGATCGGCAGTCACGAGTTTCGCTACGTCGACGAGGAAAACCTCGGGTTCGAGCGCACGCAGATCTTCATGCCCGACGGTCAGGGTTGACCGTCGCGGCGGCGTGCGCATGACGCGCGGCCGGCCCGATTCGATGCGTCTGCTGCCCGCCTTCGAGCGCCTCGCCCTGACGCTGTGGGTGGGGGGCCTGTGCGCGATCGGCTACATCGCCGCCCCGGCCCTGTTCATCATCGTCGACGATCGCGCGCTGGCCGGCGCGGTGGCGGACCGCCTGTTCGGCCTGATGAGCTACGTGGGCCTGGTCTGCGGTGTCGGGCTGCTCGGGGCCTGGTGGTGGCGCCGCGAGGCGCGCGGTCGGGGTGCCTGGCGCCTGTGGGCGGTCGGGACCATGCTGGCGTTGACGCTCATCGCGGAGTTCGGCCTCAGCGCGCGTATGGACACGCTCGACGCCGCCGGGGCGGCGTTCGAGCGCCTCCACCACGCGGTCGCCGCGCTGTTCGTGGCGGAGACCCTGCTCGGGCTGGGGCTCGTGCTCGCCCCGCCGGCATCGCCTCGATAGCCCGCGCGCGGCCGGCGTGCTAGAGTGTCACGCGGGGTTGCTCGGGATTGCGTCGGAACAGCACCCCGACGCGCCCGGTCACCTTGATCAGCGCCGCACCGGTTTCGTCCCGTATCGCCTCGAGGATCTCCTGTCGCAGATCGCGGTCCCCGATCTGGATCCGCACCTTGATGAGCTCGTGATGGAGCAGCGCGTGGTCGACCTCGGCGAGCACCGACGCGGTGAGCCCCCGGTCGCCGACGCGCACCGCCGGCCGGAGGGAGTGGGCCCGGGCGGCGAGCCGGCGGCGCTGAGCGGCGGTCAGCTCCACGACTGAGAGGCCTCCGGCCATGACGATCGACGACAATCTAGCACGGCGCCGCCGCGGCTTCAGGGTCGCGCCGAGCCCCTTCAACGCGGTCAAGCTCGAGCTGGCGGTGCTGCTGTGCGTGGGGGGGCTGGTGCTGGTCGTGCACGGGCGGCTGGCCGAGCAGGCGGCCCTGCAGGGGCTGGTGCTCGGCGGCTACGGCGCTGGAGCCGGGCTCTGGGTGGGGCTGCGCACGCGGACCGTGCTGCGCCGACTGGGGCACGGCCGGGGTGAGGCGCGGCCGGGCGCGGGCGGCGATGGCACGCCGTAAGGGGAGCGCGCGCTGGCTCAAGGAGCATTTCCGCGACCCCTACGTGCGCGGCGCGCAGCGGGCCGGCTACCGCTCCCGCGCCGCCTACAAGCTCGCCGAGATCGATCGGGGCGAGCGCCTCCTGACGTCCGGGCTGATCGTGGTGGACCTGGGGGCGGCGCCGGGGGGCTGGTCGCAGTACGCCGCCGAGCGGGTGGGGGCGGGCGGCCGAGTGTTCGCCCTGGATCTGCGGCCCATGGACCCGCTCGAGGGGGTCACCTTCATTCAAGGCGATTTTCGCGAGGACGAGCCGCTCGAGCGCATCAGGGCCCTGCTGGGCGGGCGGGGCGTTGGCCTTGTAATCTCGGACATGGCGCCCAATATTAGTGGTATTGATACTGTCGACCAGCCCCGCGCGATGCATCTGAGCGAGCTCGCCGCCGATCTCGCCGCCGAGGTCCTCGAGCCGGGCGGGAGCCTCCTGACGAAGGCGTTTCAGGGGGAAGGGTTCGACGCCTGGCGCGAGGGTTTGCGCGCCCGGTACGGTCGGGTCAAGGTCATCAAGCCGCGCGCCTCCCGGGCGCGCAGTCGCGAGCTCTATGTCTTGGCCCGTGATTTCAAACTGTAGTAAGGTGGTCGAAACGCCCGGCGCTCGTAAGGACATGATTTGCACGGGTATTTGGTATCACGGCGGCGCTGGCGGCGACCGCGAGGGCATGTGAATTTGAACGATCTCGCCAAGAACCTGATTCTCTGGGTGGTCATCGCCATCGTCCTGATGTCCGTGTTCAACAACTTCGGACAGCAGGCCAGCCAGCGTCCGGAGATCGCCTACAACGAGTTCATCGCCGACGTGCGCAACTCCAAGGTCGACTCGGTGGTGATCGACGGCCGCGTGATCGAGGGCCAGTACCAGGACGGCGAGGCGTTCAAGACCTACAGTCCGGAGTCGGACAACACGGCGCTGGTCGGCGACCTGCTCGAGCACAACGTGACCATCAAGGCGACGCCGCCCGAGAGCACGTCGATCCTGACCCAGATCTTCATCAGCTGGTTCCCGTTCCTGCTGCTGATCGGCGTGTGGATCTTCTTCATGCG
>JABAHQ010009999.1_pt3 | contig 10793 bp, 11 predicted proteins | sample 7062091 | NCBI WGS metagenome assembly JABAHQ01 (sample SAMN14534359, study PRJNA622989) | marine sediment metagenome | biome: marine biome [ENVO:00000428]; feature: marine pelagic biome [ENVO:01000023]; material: deep marine sediment [ENVO:00002113] | place: India: Gulf of Kutch | collected...
ACTCCATTATTAACGATTTCATCAACGCTTCCCTCCAGTACGCATGGATGTCCAATTACGTTTCCAATATACGGGAAAAATTTCAAATTTGCTTTCTTTTCTTTTAGGTATTCCAGTGTTTTTCTAGTAAACCTAGGCATACCGCCGATAAGGTAATCAGCTCCTACGTGTATTGCTTTTTCAACTCCCATGAAATGTTTTTCTTCATCGTTGCTCACAACCTCTATAAACGTAGTCATGTCTGCATTCTTCATTTTCCTAAATAGCTCTTGTAGCTTTTCGATGGGCAAGCCTATGTCCTTACAACCGATAAATTTTAATCCAGTGTCTTTGATCTCTTCAAATACTTCGAGAGCATTTGGTATGGTTACATCATGATGAGTTAACATAAAAATGAACTCGGTCATTCATTTTAGCCTCTTACGTTTTTATGATAACAGTGCGTGAAAGTGCTCATATTTAAGAGTGCTGCTTCTAGAACCCTCAAAGATTTTGGTCAACAATTATTTGGCCTGGCTCCAAATGACAATAGCTGTCTCCTCTCCAATATTAATTAGTGCATGTGGTCTTGGAGGCGGTATTAAAATAGCATCCCCTTCCTCCATTTCTTCATAAAGATCTTCGTCAGGAAGATTGCAAAGTATTTTGCCCCTTGCAACATAAAATATCTCATAGGCGTCTTTGTGGCCTGGATCCACGTCTCCTTTCATTCCGGGTAGCAGAATGGAAACCCCAAACACAATTTTATCTGTTTCAATGTAAAGTTTACAATGTTCGTTGCCTTCCATGAAATTCTTAGTCTCGCTTTTCCTTACCACCTTAGCTTTCTTCAAAGAATCACCTGTGAAATGAGGATAAATAAATTTATTTAATATATTTTTTTATCATGATTTGGGATAATAATGACTGGAAAAGAGTGTATTCTCGGTATTGATGCCGGCACAACCGCTACCAAGGTTGCGCTATTTGACCTTAAGGGAATCACTATAGCAAGCGCGACTAAAGAGTATGATTTGATCACGCCGACCACACTAGAAGTGGAAGTAGATATCGAGACATTGTGGAAGGCGTTTAAACAAGGGGTAAAAGATGTTCTCTCAATAAGCAGGGTGGAACCCGCCAATGTAAAGGCTTTGGGAATATCAGCTCAAGGAGAAACCTTGGTGCCAATCGACAAAAATGGGAAGCCCTTACGTAGAGCTATTGTCTGGCTGGATAGTAGGGCTCAAGAAGAAGCTGAAATTTTAGACAAGGAATTCAATGGCGGAAAAAGCTATGAGACCACTGGGCAAGTCAAGCTAGTTCCAACGTGGCCGGCATCCAAAATTTTGTGGATAAAAAAACATGAGCCGGATGTTTTTAATCGGGTATACAAATATCTGCTGGTTGAAGACTACTTCATATGGAGAATGACTGGGACTTTTGTAGCTGAAGGATCATTATTGTGCTCCACCTGCTACTGGAACATAGTTACAAAGAAGTGGTGGGATGAAATGCTAGATTTTCTAGAAATAACAGCAGATAAACTTCCTGAAATGAGAGAACCAGGAGAAAAAGTTGGGAAATTATTATCCTCAGCAGCGAAAGAGTTGGGGCTCACTACTGAGACAATTGTAGCTACTGGTGCACTTGATCAAGCATGTGGTACCATAGGCGTTGGAAACATTAAACCTGGAATATTTACTGAAAATATCGGAGCAGCATTGGCCATTTGTGCTACGTTAGAAAAACCTGTTTTTGATCCCAATAGAAGAATGCCTATACACTACCATGCAATTCCTGACACTTATATGGCTCATACATTCACCACTGGAGGAATGGCTCTCCGATGGTTTAGAGACGTATTCTGTGAAACGGAGATTAGCGAAGCAAATCTCGCCAACATAAATCCATATCAGTTGATGGACAAGGAAGCTAGCCAAATACAGCCTGGAGCTGAAGGGCTTGTTATGTTGCCTCATCTTCAAGGTGCTATGGCCCCAGAAGCAAATCCCAGAGCTAAGGGGGTGTTCTTCGGTTTCACGCTCAGACATAGGAGGCCGCATTTTGCAAGGTCAATAATGGAAGCTATAGCGTGCATCATCAAAAGAAACATTGATGTATTAGAGAACATGAGAATCAAAGTCACTGAGATTAGAGCGCTCGGAGGTGGAGCTCGAAGCAAGATTTGGAACCAGATAATCGCAGATTTAACCAAACGACCCGTAACTACAACGTTACATGAGGAAGATGCTGCATGCTTAGGAGCTGCGATTCTAGCCGGCAAGGCGGTAGGACTCTTTAGAAACTTGGAAGACGCCGTTGAAAGTATGGTAGCTATAAGAGAAAGGTTAGAACCAAACCCCAAAAACTCCAAGGTATACGATAAACTATATGTGAAATATATCAAACTTTACGAAAGCCTAATAGAACTCTTTGCTATCAACTGATGTGCACACGTGTAACCTTAAAAAATGGAGCGCGCGCTGCTGAAATCTTCAAGAAATCTCTCTTCACATCTATCCCCTCTTTCTCCTTTCATGGTTTACAGATTATCATATGTCACTGAAAGAACAATATTTAACAATTTATGTAATTATGTTCCATAAGATTCCTTAATCGTGTAGTACGCATAGATTGTAGCGATACATAAGACAAAATGCTAGCCAGATATGGGTTCTAAACCGACAATATACGCTAAAACATGCTTAAAATTGGTTCATGCACAAGAATTAAGAAAGTCGTGTCGTTACTGATTCATTAATAATTAGATCCCTCTTTGCGAGTTCAGCGAAGAATTTCTTTGCGAGTTCTGTGTTCCATCCGATCTTACCGCAGTGAATCACTCCTTTCTCCTCAATGTCTCCGCGCCCAATCATTTGGCTCACTATTGAAATTGGATAGCATGTTGTTCTTTGGAACGCTGCTAAACCTTTATCTTCATCGTAAAAGGCAGTCAATAAATAAGAATATTTCATGTCCACCCCATCCTTTTCCCCTATGACCTCTATTTTCTCGACAACTAAATCTCTGTCTCCAGCTTCAGAGTCTGGCTTAAGATACTTTTCAAACAGTTGGGTGAAGAATTCCAGAGGCGTTATTTCAACACTCTTGATCGTCATTGGTTCGGTGCTTATAAGATTCAGAGCGATCAATTTCCTCCAAGTCTCACACCACCCTGGCCACCGAACAGTTTTATCCCAAGCTTCCTCCACATCCTTCAGCNNTTACTATACCACGCCTCAACTTCTCCTATTGGCTCAGGAAATATGAGCGTTTCCGGCTCGGCCAATTTATCAACCTCAACCTCCTTACCGCCCATTAGAATCTCCGTTTTCCCGGACAGCTCAGATATTATTCCTGTTACGGTCCATATTGCTGTATATCGCAATGGGTTATAATATGCAGGTGTACCTTTCTGAGGAATACCGTCAGCAATGTACATATGGATTTTTTTCACTTTATCCAATTTTCGGGCAGCATATCCCTCAACCACATTATCTATACCTGGATCCTGGCCACAATCAGGTATAATAGTCACACCAGTGTCTTTCGCCGTTTTGTCTAGCTCAAGTATCTCTTGGGGAGAAAGATCAGAAGAAAGATCTACATGGTTTGTACCTGCATCTACGCAAGCCTTGGTCACTAATGGAGTGTATGTCCACAAGAGACAATCTGAAACAACATTGAATCCTCTTTTTAAAACATCCCTCAACTGATTCGGGTCTGTCGCATCAATACGTATTGGCTCTATTTTTTCCGCTCTTTCATCGATTTCCTTCAACTTATCGACATAGCCCTTCAACGTCTCAATCTGTATATCCGCGGCAACAATCTCTCTTACCTCATCGCTTTCCATTAAATCTCTTAATACAGCCTGCCCCATTCTTCCTAAACCAATAACTAGAACTTTTATTGTGGATCACCTAAGCATGAATACGTGCATTACTTTCATTTAAATGCCTTGTGCACGCGCGCTAGGTTTACTCCAAAACCCAAAATTACTTAGTTCTTTTAACCTAATTTTTGCGCGCGCAACAAAATTTTTCTGTAGTCGAAGTTATCTTCTAAGAGGAAATCCTTGTATTTTGTGACTTCTACTTGTTGATCCATCAACTTCTTTATCGGCGTAACGCCCTTTCTATCTCCCAAAATTATGGCTCCGACGATCCTTCCTTGTTGCAAAACAATTTTCTTGTAGACGCCTTTTTCCTTGTCAATTTTTTTGATTTCTTCATACTGAGGCCCCTCTGGATTCACTAGCCCCATGGAAGTTAGGTCTATGCCAACAATCTTTAATGTATTGGATGGAATCGTGCCTTTATAGACCTGCTTTTCCTTTTCCAGCATGTTCGTGGCTGATATCTTTGCTTGTTCCATGGTTGCTGGAATAATGCCGTAGACTCGTCCATCAAATTCAGCTACGTCCCCGGTAGCATAAACGTCGTTGACGCTGGTTTGCAGATACTGATCAACGACGACTCCTTTTTCTACCTTAATCCCCGCCTCTGCAGCCAAATCCGTGTTAGGCCTCACTCCCGCAGAAATCAAAACAAGGCCGCCAGAAAGTTCTTTTCCATTGTCAAGTAAAATACCAGAAACCGTTTCTTTACCCAAAATTTCCTCTGTTTTGACTCCTAATACGATTTTTATACCACGAGTTTCAATTCGGTCTTTCAAAATCATTGCTCCATCCTGATCGAGTTGCCTTGGCAGCAATCTCGGGAAGATTTCTACAACCTCGACTTGCTGGCCAACTTTTCTTAGGGATGCGGCAAATTCTAAACCAAGAAGTCCGCCTCCTATGATGATGGCCTCCTTTCTTTTCTTCGTGTATTCCTTTACGGCTAGGGCGTCTTTGATGGAGCGGAGAGTGAAAACACCGGTTTTTTCTACGCCTTTTATGGGCGGCACAAACGGGTGTGCTCCGTTTGCCAGGAGAAGTCTGTCATAGTTTACCCTTGAGCCGTTTTCCAGTAGAAGGTGCTTCTTGGCAGTCTCAATGCCCACTACTTTCTTGTTCAAGTGGACCTTAATACCCCTTTTTTCGTACCACTGCTCAGAAAACATGTAAATTTCTCGGGGTTTGGCTTCTCCAGATAGAACTTCATATAGCCTCGGACGGGGATAGTACAAATGTTTTTCATCCGTGTAAATAGATATGTTGGCTTTGGGGTCGTTTTCCCTTATGGTTCTGGCTGCTGTGACGCCGGCCACTCCACTTCCAACAATAGCTACATGCATTGCAACACTTCCATAGTATGTTATAACTTGCCAAAAGCGTATTTATCAGTATGGTTGATTCGGGGCTACCCTGAACAGCTTCCTTATCTTTTCCGCTGGATTAAGAATCGCAAGCATAACTATAGCATCATCAAATTCAAGTGCGGATAGGCATACAAAGAAGTCTGGAGGTCTGAGAATGGGACTTGTTCCAGAGAAACATAAGCAGCATTTGAAGGAAGAGTTTGAAAAGAACCTAAAAGAGGATGTGAGGATCATTATGTTTACCCAAGAGACCGAATGTCCCTTCTGCAAACAGGCTAGAGAACTCGCAGAAGAAATTGGCGCCCTTTCAAACAAGATTTAGGTGGAAGTCTACGATTTCGTAAAGGACAGCGAGAAGGCTAAGGAATACCAAATAGACAAAGTGCCTGCAATCGTTGTTCTTGGGAAAGAAGACTATGGCATAAGATTCTACGGCTAGCCTATGCACGGCGGTTTGCATTAGCCAAGGTTTAGGTTGAGGCTTTTGATTAGGTCTTTTGTTCTGTTTCTTACTGTAACCTCGGTTACGTTTGCCGCTTTGGCAAGATGGCTTTGCGTTGTTTTCTCTTTTTTTAGTTTGGAAGCTATGTAGAGTGCTGTAGCCGCCAATCCTGACGGGTCTTTTCCCAGGGCTACGTGTTTGTTTACGGCGTCTCGAATGATTTTGATAGCTAGGCCTTCGACATCACTGGAGACACCAGCTTTTTCAGCTATCTTTGTGAGATAATCGACAGGTTTGTCAATAGGCATTTTCATCTTTAGGGTTTGCACTATTAGGCGATAAGCTCTTGCGATTTCTTTCTGATCTCGGAGACTGACCTCAGTGATTTCTTTTAGGGTTCTAGGTGTTTTGGTGAATCTACATGCTACATAAAGGGATCCAGCGACCACAGCTGCGATGCTGCGCCCTCGAACTATGTCTTCATTAAGGGCTTTCCTGTAGATTACCGCAGCCATTTCTTGCACCGATGGTGAAATGTTAAGCTTTTCACAGAGGCGCTGAAGCTCGTTCATGGCTTGGCTAAGGTTTCTGCTTTGGGAGGCGTGAACTCTTGATCGAATTTGCCAGTTTCTGAGGCGCCACATCTGACGTCTAACTTTTGGTGACAGCGGACGACCGAAAGCATCTCTGTCAATTCGGATGATTGTGGATAAACCTTTATCAAAATGAGAATATTTGGTTGGGCCTCCTGCTCTTGCTCTTTCCAGTTCTTCTTTGTAAGTGAAGGCTTTCCATTCTGCTCCTCGGTCTATGATGTTTTCTTCAGCGACGAGACCACAGTCACCGCAGACGAGTTCTCCGGCTATTATATCCCTGACTATGTTTGTGCTTCCGCATTCCGCACATATTACATGGAAGACTGTCTGCTCTGACATTTCCATAATTCCATTTTGAGCCTCGCGATATCCAAATTATATGACAGCGTTTGTCAAATATAAACATGACGTATGTCATACTATTTCTCGCGTATGCGCGCGCTTTTAAACGTTTAAAACAGGCTTTAAGACAAGAATAACGAGGAGAGAATAATATGCTGAATCAGGATGAAATCGTTGAAACCGCGAGAACGAACATCCAAGAAGGCGAACAGTGGCACAAGAAGATAAACGTCAGGGAAATCGTCTTCGGCTTCAACGACGGATCCATCTCCACACTAGCCCTTTTAGCCGGTGTCACCGGCGGAGCCCTCGCCCGAGGTCAAATACTCATCGCAGGAATTTCCGGAGTGGTAGCTGGAGCAGTTTCCATGGCTATAGGAGCCTACATCTCATCCAAGTCCGAAATTGAACATCATCAAAGCGAAATCGAACGAGAAAAAAGGGAAATAGAAGAGTTGCCAGAAATTGAACGAGAAGAAATCCGCCAAATATACCAGAAGAAAGCTGGATTTTCAGAGGAAGAGCTTGACCTTATTGTTGGCCGCATAACAGGTGACAAAAGGGTGTGGCTAGACGTGATGATGAAGGAAGAACTTGGGCTTTTCCAAGAACGTTTTGAAAATCCAGTTAAGATAGGTTTAATAATGCTTGTGGCCTTTATGGCGGGAGGATTAGTCCCCTTGATGCCGTTTCTTTTCATTTCCTCCCCCCAAAACAGTTTTTTAATCTCTTCCATCGTGACATTTTCTTCCCTCTTCATCATAGGCCTTTGGAAAACAACATTCACCCAAAAACACTGGCTTCTTTCCGGTGCTGAGATGGTTGGCGTAGGTGTTCTAGCAGCAGTGATTCCTTACATGATCGGTGACGCCCTCCTTCCATGGATTCTCTCCCAAATACTAGGATAGGTAAGCTCGAAAACGGGGAAACGCTGTATTTGATTTTAGGAGAAGAATGCAAGCGCATTGAAAAATGGTTGTGTGGTTGTCGATTTTGCCACTGAATGCGGAATGACTTCAATTTGTTAGGTTCTGACCCTATCTGCCTGTCTTACTGATTTGCTTCTATCTGAAGCACCTCCAATGTTTTCTCAGAACCCGCTTCAGCTTTGTAAGCGTGTCTTTGACTCTTGGGCAGTTTCGGCTGAGGTTCAACTGACGGAGTGTAGCAGAATTTCAGGATTTCAAAAACTTCTTCTCGATTTCTATTACTCCCTTTTCCAATATCGCTACAGCCTTATTGACATCTTCTTCGGTAATGATCAATGGTGGACACAGCCGAACTATAGGATCGTCGCTTAGCCCCATTCCAATGTTCAAGCCCTTTTCCATACATAGGTCACCAAGAACTGTCAATGGAACCTCCTCAGGGGGCGCTTTCGGGTCCGCAGGCATAAGGGGTTCCTTTGTGACTTTGTCCTTCACAAATTCTAGGGCAACAAATAAGCCCATTCCCCTCACATCTCCAACTGAGCCGTGTCTGTCTTGTATACCTTTGAGCGCTTCGATCAGGTGCTTTCCTACTTTGGCTGCATTTTCAGGTAATTTCTTGTCGAAGTAGACATCTATCGTCGCAAGCGCCGCCGCGCACGCCGAGGCATGACCACTATAAGTATAGCTGTGTATGAAGTAAGGAGGATAAGTGAAGAAGTCTGCTATTTTTTTGCGCATCATAGTAGCGCCGAGAGGTACGTATCCACTAGTTATGCCTTTCGCAAGCACGATAACATCGGGTATCATGTCCCAGTTTTCATAGCCAAACATTTTACCAGTTCGCCCAAAACCTGTCATGACTTCGTCATTGATCTGGACTATGTTGTACTTGTCACAAATCTTTCGTATCGTAGGCCAGTATTCCTTTGGAGGAACCAGAATTCCACCTCCACCGACTATCGTCTCACCAATAAAGCCAGCTATGGCATCGGAGCCCTCCCACTTTACCGTGTCTTCAAGAAACTTTGCACATCGAATATGACAACTTGGATATTCGAGACCAAAGTAGCATCTGTAACAGTAAGGTGGAGGTATCTTGACAAAGCCAGGGACGAGAGGTTCGGCTTGTTCACGAACCTCCGTTAATCCACCCGCGCTCACCGAGCCGTATGTTGATCCGTGATATCCTTTCCATAGCCCTATTATCTTGAAATGTCCGCTGTAAATCTTAGCTAGCTTAACTGCCGCTTCAGCCGCTTCAGTACCACTATTCGAGAAGTATGTTTTGCAAAAATCTCCCTTCGTTATTTCAGATAACCGTTTGGCTAATCTGATCTTAGGGACACTTGGCACGTGGGGCGACACGTACGCCAGTTCATCCAACTGCTTTTTGACGGCTTCAATTACCTTTCTATTATTCATGCCAATGTTAACGTTATACAGTTGCGACATTAAGTCCAAGTACCGATTGCCTCTAGCATCCCAGTAGTATGCTCCATCGCCAGCGACAATAAGCGGCTCCTCGTATGGCGGCAACCTTGGAATCCAGGAATGCAGCAGATAAGTAGTCCATTCCGCATAGAGACTCTTCAGTTCAGTTTCAGGTATCTTCCTTTTAGACGGCTGAGTTTTTCTTTTTTCCATTCCTTTTCCCTTGGTCAAGCAAAAGCGCAACTCGAAAACTTAAAATTTTTGTGCATGAACGTATTTTGCACTTGCCTAACATTCTACTTTGTATTACAAAATGTATTGCGCAATCTCTTTGATTTAAGCCTAGATTTCTCTTGAAAGCGATTTTTGAAGCCCTCTAGATCGTATTTACGCTCGTTACTTATTTTTGTAGATTTGCGCGCGCATGAAGCTTCTTTCCTGCGGGGATTTCCTCTTTCTATGTCACAAAACTTAAATAATGTAGCAAAACGATTGATCGATTCGTATGCACCACGACCTTTTGTTTCTGCATCCTCCAAGCGTCTACGACTTTCGAGATATGCCATGGTTTCCTGGACCGGTTGCTCGTTTGGTACCAGAATCAACATCGGTCTTTATGACTATTCCTATCGGCTTAATGAGCATAAGTGACTACCTCGATCGATATGGTTTCAAGGTTAGAATCATGAACCTGCGCGAAATGATGGTTTCTGACCCAGACTTCAACGTCGAAAATTTCCTCAAGAAAGTTGATGCTGCAATCTTTGGAATAGATTTACATTGGTGCACGCACTCCCAAGGTGCTATAGAGATTGCGCGATTATGCAAAAAGCATCATCCAAACTCCCTTGTGGTCCTCGGCGGCTTAACCGCTACTCGCTTCGCAAGCGAAATCGTTAGCAAGTTCCATTTCATAGATGCCGTCGAGTTTTAAGTTAACATCATGTGCTCAAGTATAATCTTTTGTTCATCATAATCGCTTAAAAAGGCACAAGTTTGAATTTAGTTGGTGATCATTGTGCGTATAGGTGTGATTGGAGGCCGTCTTCAAGGAATAGAAGCTACCTATCTTTGCTTAAAGGCTGGATACGAGAGTGTTTTAATAGATAAAGATGCTCAGGCGCCAGCTATGACCTTAGCCGATGAAGCTTATGTTTTGGACATCATAAAAGATGTTAACTCTGCGAAAAGGATCTTGAAAAAAGTTGACGCTGTATTGCCCGCTAATGAAAACAAAAAAGCCTTGGCACACTTGGAAAAGCTTTGCAAGGAGTTAGATATTCCTTTTATGCAAGACAACGCCGCTTTTTGGATTACCTCGGACAAGTTAAGGTCAGGGAAATTCTTACTAGATTTGGGTATTCCAATGCCCAAGACTTGGCCGAATTGTGGATTTCCAGTTATCGTTAAGCCTTCCAGCAAAAGCGGAAGCGAAAGCGTCTTTCGAGCAAACACAATCTGGCAACTAAAAAAGGCGCTTAAGAAAATAAAGCGCGTAGACGAGAAAATCATCATCCAAGAATTTCTGGAGGGTCCTGCCTTATCTCTCGAAGTAATAGCTAATAAAGGCAAAGCAAAGCCCCTTCAAATAACAGGGCTTGAGTTCGACGAAACATATGGTTGCAAAAGAGTGTACGCCCCAGTTGAGATCCCGGCTGACCTTGAAAGAGAGTTTAGCGAAATAGGCGGGGCGATCGCCAAAGGATTGAGGTTGAACGGCCTAACAGACGTTCAAGCGATCAGCAGGGAAGGCGTCCCAAAAGTCAATGAGATCAACGCTAGGCTTCCAAGCCAAACGCCAAC
>JABAHQ010033232.1_pt1 | contig 10791 bp, 8 predicted proteins | sample 7062091 | NCBI WGS metagenome assembly JABAHQ01 (sample SAMN14534359, study PRJNA622989) | marine sediment metagenome | biome: marine biome [ENVO:00000428]; feature: marine pelagic biome [ENVO:01000023]; material: deep marine sediment [ENVO:00002113] | place: India: Gulf of Kutch | collected...
AATTTTCAGCATTGACAAAAATATTTAAAAATGTGAAATTCGTTTTACATTGCTGAGAAAAGCACATAGTCCCAAAATTTAATTTAACCAGGCAAACCGACCGTTTGCAAGGAAATGATTTTATTGTGGAGGAAAAATCATGCTCTTACAGAGCAATAACTTATCATGTGCGATTAATTCTCAGGGCGCTGCCCTGAGATGGGTTATCTTTCCTCTTCGAGGAAAGATTCCATCCCAAAGCCAGAGCTTTTGGGACGAGTATGAAATATTTAATTTTTTGAATTGGATTGGACAAGCGGGTTGAAAAAATTTTACTTATTCACTTGTTCCGGAAATGGCTAAAATGGCTCCGCCATTTGGACCTGAGGTTGAAATTTCGATACTAACCGGTTTAACAACCGTAACTGTGTCCTGCGCATCAAATACTAAAAATGAAAAGGTGGTCCATGAAGGACTTTGAGTATCGGGAAGATTTGCATCTAATGTTCCTAATGTCTCAATGTTATCACCATCAACTGTTACATTAATGCTGGTACCCTCAGCAAGCGGGTTGCCATTCTGATCACTAACCGTATAAATAAATGTTTGCGCTCCACCATTGGGGATTGCAAATGATGTGGGTTGAATTGAAATTGTCGGATAACCGGAAAAAAGTACAGTTGCATTGGTATTTATTTGCTTCTGATCTTCATCGATAGTTGTAGCGGTTACCGTCGCAAAACCTGGTCCCAGTTGGGGATGACTCGGCTTGGGAGCTGCAGATATAAGATCCACGCTTGCTTGACCTTGTGGGTTGGTAAGCGCAGAACCTTCAATAATCCCTCCATCCGTATTAAACCAAACTGAAGTATTGGGTCTGACCGGATTAGAATATTTATCACCGACAAATGCAGTAATCGCATTCGTTAACCCATAAATATGCCATCCGGGAAAATTTACTTTTTCAACCGCTATGCTGAAGTGGGTTGAATCCGGAAGACCGCCATGTATGGCAATGGAGACAGGTTTGGATCGGATGATTCCCGTATCGACGACCGCCTCGGCAATAACTTGCATAACACCCGCCTTTATGCCACTGGTAATATGAACGGTCGCCTGCCCCTCGCTATCGGTGATTTCAGAGGGTGGGAATATGAACTCGCCGCCGTCCGGACCTGACCCAATTCTAAACTGTACTTCAACCGAGTGGTCCAAGTCGACCGGTTGTCCGGTTGAATCCTGAACCTCAAAAATTAATTGTGCTGTTTCAGGTGAGCCGCTTTCCCGGACTCCAATATGATCGGTCGATTGTTGGGCTAAAACAATGCTTGCAGCGTTCCCCGAAACCACAGGCGTTTCATCGGTGGGGATTAATTGGAGTAAGGGTAGTTCCACAACTCTATCCGGAACAGCAACAACTTCGGTAGTATCCGATATATAGCTTTCCTTTGACGCAATAACCAGCACATTCTGAGAATCCTCCAACTCAAACTCAATCGAGAATCTTCCAAGCAAATCTGTCAGCTCCGTAATTGATGGAGAAATATTTATTACTTTAACAACAGCATTTCCTACGGGATTATTGGTTTGAGAATCGATGACTTTTCCGGTCAAAGTGACTGTCTTTTGCTGATCGCTATCACTTGGAGATTCACATGAAAAAAAGAACAAAAATAAAAAAGTAATGCTGATAAAGATGATAATTGATTTCATTTTTCCGACTCGTTTAATGGTTATTTCCCACTTCATATTGTTTTTGATAATACTCCAACTGTCTACGGAATTCCTTACTTTTCTCCATCAATAGATGAGTCCGTTTCTCTTGATTAAGTTTTTTAGCCAGACGTTCTTGAAGGGTGGGTAAAAGATCTGCTTTCAACAACATGAGTAATTCTTTTTTGATAACACTTCTTGACTCAAATCCAAAAACATATCTCAAACCAAAAAACCACCAGGGTAAATCCTTTAAGAAGGGAATTCCCTCCCGGGAATGATTTTCCTCATTGGTATAAAGACCGCCAATTACAGTTTCTTCTCCATCCAGTAACAATATTGCAGTTTCAGCCATTGTTTTCTGAATCTCCAAACCCTGACCTTCGGAAGATGAGCTACTCCTCTCCACTTGTAAATCCAAATGAGTGAAATGAATTGAATCTTTGGTCAGGACGGTCGGAGTGACTTTAATAATAGTTCCGGTTGAAAAGAATTGAGTGACTGAGTTTCCGGCAAAATCCTGAACCGTGACCGCTATATCACTACCAACTTGAATTTTTCCCTCTTCAGCCGAACGGACCGTAATCTGAGGATTGGCAATAATTTCTCCGATCTGATCGCTTTCCAATGATTTGAAAACTGCTATTACATCAGCAAAATCCCAATCGGGGTCGAAATCCACTTCAAACAGACTGCTCCTCACATCCGCACTGGTCATTCTGGTGCCCAAGTTTACACCTCTGCTTCTAAGGAAATCCCAACTCATGCCAGCCTGACGGAGCTTTGATTCGTTTACTTCGAAGAATACCGCAGAAATTGCCACCTCCCTTGTATTGAAGTTAACTTCTTCTTCTCCTTCGGCACCTGTTGGCTGACCGGTAGCTTCTGATAAAGGAATAATTTTTATATAATCTTCATATTCTTCGTACCAGAGGTTGTTTGTTCGCAAAATCAATTCCATCGCATCGATCCAGTGCATTCTATCGATATTGATCCCAACGGGAGTTGTACGACCCTCCGGATCAATGATAACCTTTCCCAAAAACTTTTTGCTAATTTCATTGAAGATATCAAGGGCTTTGTGCAGAGGTAGGGTTTTCGTCATTGAAACAAGTTCTTCTTCTGCGGTATACGATTGGCGTAATGCACGCGGGCGTTCCAATTGAGCATACAAAGAAGAGTTACTAAGTAGAATTAATAAAAGAACAAAAATCGAAAAATATCTGATCCTGATTGCCATCATATTTGCTATTCAAAGCCCAGTTTGAGAGTGAATCTTTCTACAATACCACCTTTATTAAGAATGAAAACTACCTGATTATCTTCGGCATCAATCTTGGAAACATAACCTAAGTAGACCTTATCACCTTCCTGCATAACATGGACCTGACCCGAATGATCTTCAATAAATGCCCGACCGGGAAGAATACCTTTGAGGGTAGCTCTTTCAACCTCCAATAGACCCTCGCTATTCATTGGAAGATTTCTATAAATGAAGGGAATAAATGGATTTCGGACATAGGATGCCCTGACGCGACGCAGTGTTCTCCTAATCCGTGGTACATCCTCTATTTCAGTAAATAGCGCCCAGAGCTCCATCTCAAATGGTACAACCATATAGGTTCGGGTGGAATCAATTTCTCTGTTTTCAACACCTCTTAAGGACAATCTTTTAATCTTGTAAATCTGGGGGCCTCGCTCCAAATACCATATAAATTTATGAATAGTCGGGAAAAATCCTTCCCCCTTAATTTTATAAACATCATATCGATAATTTTCGGTTTGATCACTGGATTGGTAAAGCAAATCGAGCTCCAAAACACCGGAATATTTGAGAATAGTGTTAATATAATGATAAGTTTCTGCTGGAGAGCCAGATGCAGTTAATTGTTTATCTAAGCGTGACAATTTATGTTTCTGTTCTTCAAGCAATGTTTTTACATGCGCGATTTCTTCAACAATTCCCTGTAGAGCAGCTATTTTTTGATCGAGGACTTGTATCTTTGTATTTGCATCATGGATTTTTTGAGGGAAATAGAAAAAATTGAAATACACTCCTACCAGGCTAATTAGCAGCACAAATATGCTAAGAACGATAATATTTCTTTTTTTGTAGTTCAAGATTCATTACCGACTTATTTTTCTTCTAATTCAACTTCTAACTCGAAATTGTAGACAGTTCTCTCTCTGATTTCTTGCACCTCGACTTTGTTTAGAACCGTTTTACCCAAGCGATTTGAGAACTCCGGAATTCTGCCTCTATAAAGAGAATACCCGGATAACACAATACGATTCGTTGAAGAGGACCTAATTTCGGTGATCCATATTCCACCAACGCGTTGTGTAGCACGGGTAGCCTTGGTTAGAAAATGACTCCAGGTTTTGGTTCCAAGTAATAATGAATCTAAGCGAGCAAAAACACTTTCATAACCGGATAATTTGATTTTTAGTTCTTTAAGCTCCTTTTTGGGTTTTTGAAGTAAAACCAATTCTTCCTGCTTTGATTGAATTTCATTTTGCAGATCTTCAATTTGTTTCGAATTTTCAGCTGACTTTGTAGTAAAAAAGAATGTGAGCGATGGCAACATCAGAAGCAACAACCACCCACTTAACCCCAATTTAAAGAACTTCTGTCGCTCACGCACAAACTTCGGAAGTAAATCAATTTGATAAATATCGTCGTTATTCTCATCCAATGCCCGCCACGCGACGCCTAATGATATTGCAAATCGAGACAATAATGGGTCAGCGCCATTATTTGAAATATTCATAAGGTTGAGATACTCCACGTCCACATCTTGAGAAAATTTCTCCTTGAAAAATGTCATCATGTCAGTTTCGAAAGCTTCGCCGCATAGGATAATATTATTCATTTTTTTTAAATTAAGATTGTCCAGCTCCAATAACAGGCGGCTGTAAATGGTATGTGAAATTTCATAGGCATCAATCCCCTCTCCAATCATTTGAGAAATGGCCAATAATTCATCACCTAACATGAATATTAAGCGACTGAATTCATGCCCTACGAAAATAATCGCACTTATTTCGTCTGGTTCGAACCTATAATTCTTCTTGACCAGATTAACCAGAGATATTTCGGCGCCTTCTATAAAAGAAATCTTAGTTAATTTGTTGCCCAGTTGTTTGCGGATTTTCCCCATGAGATTAACCAAAGGGAATTCAGTACCTCGAACAACAGCCAAAACATCTTTGTTCGCAACTTCAATTATCTGGACATTTTTGGGGGACAAATCAGCTGCATCAGGGCGCTCTATTGCCAAGTTTTCAATTATTTTCTTCCTTAAATCATCTCCCTTTAATCCCCAGTTTGTTGTAAAGGGCGCATAGAAAATTTCCGGCTCAGAGACGCTAATGCCTAGTTTGTATTTTCGATGGGAATACGTGCTCAATAGACTTTGCAATACCATAGTATTGTCAGCACTATCCTCAGGGATAATATCTTCAATTTTATGATCTGATTTTTCAATATCAGAGGTAATATCAATAGGCCCGCCTGGGTTCTCAGGCTCCTCAAGGACTAGTTCACTTTCTTCAATTCTTGCAGGTTCAAGGCGGCTCGCTAATTTTACAATGTTTGCATCTACTACTTTTATATTGCTTTTCTGTTTGCAAAGAACAGAAATATGAAGCGTCAACCCATCAACAAAAATGCCAACCGCCAGTTTATCAAATTTGTTTTTCTTCCTCTTCTTCATTTATAATCCTCAAAAAGCCATATTCAATATTTGCTCGAATCTTCGCTTGTTATTGGCAAAATTCTTGGCTGTTTCTAAAGAGATTTTGCGTTCCCGATAAAGTCTTTTCAGGTCCTGTTCCATTGTCATCATACCATATTTTTCTCCCTCACTGATCATCTGGTAAATCTCCGACAAATTCTTGTTCTTAATGGCTGCCCGTATTGATGGCGTCATGATCATTATCTCCTTGGCTAATATCAATTTTCCATCATTGCCCGGAACCAGCTTTTGTGAAATGACACATCGTAAAATATCAGCAAGTCGATTTCGAACGCGATCTTGTTCTATGGGAGGAATTTCACCAATAATTCGGTCTATACTTTCTATTGCGGAAGATGTATGCAAAGTGGAGAATACTTTATGACCACTATCGGCTACTTCCAATGCTGCAATAATCGTATCCGGATCCCGCATCTCCCCAACGATTATGATATCCGGATCCTGACGCAGCGCCTCGATGGTTCCACTCTTAAATGAGCGAGTATCCAATCCAACTTCGCGGTGTCTAACAATACACTTGTTGGATTCATGGATATATTCTACTGGCGATGCAATGATTATTACATGCGCTTCAATAGAACGGTTGTTTAGCTCTACAATTGCATCCAATGTCGTGCTCTTGCCTGATCCTGTTATTCCCGTAACAAGAATCAAACCGTCTTTTGTATGCATCAGACTTATCATTTTGGTGACGTTTTGAGGGAAACCATAGGCATTATAAGATCGAATCTTATCACCGATTGCCCGCATATTCAATGCCAATTCACCCAATTCAAAATAAGCCGTCGCTCTATACCGAACCTTCTTCACATCTCCGTTGATACCCACGTTAACCGTGTGCGAAAAATCAATACTCCGTTCCTCATACAACATCTCCCGTTGTTTATCCATCAAAACACTTTGGATTAAAATATTGAATTCATTCGCAATGTATGTTCCAAATTCCTGTAATGGCTTCTTCCTGCCATGCATTCGAAGCCAAATATGGTTTTTTGCTCCATCCCCCCCCAATTCAATATCCGATGCATCACATTTTCGCATTTTGAGCAAGATGACGTCCATCAAATTTTTTAATAGAGTTTTTTCTTCGATAGATAAGTTTGTGATTATTTCCATACCGATATAGATCTGCTTATCCACATCTTGAACTGCCGGAGGTATTTTGTGCGCTAGTGATTTCAGCAATTGTTTTGCGTTAAGTAACTTCTGTTCGGCGACCATATCTATTCTCCATCCTTTTATTCATACCATGCAATTAAATAGGGTTTGCCAACACCTGAACTTACACCGGGATAATAAGGAGGAGGATTGTTTGATAATCGTTCATCATGTTTGTATCGTTTAGTAAAACTCTGAAACATGGTTGCATTGCCCCTATCCTGTTGATAAACCGAACCGTAATAATTGAAAGTGCCACTTTTGTTCATATCAACTGCAGTAAGAGAGCCGTTAACTGTCATAAGTGCTCCCTGCAATTTCCAATTTACTTTGGTGGTATTATCAAATATTATATCATTCCACGCAACCAACCCGACTATATCATTTGAATTTGGATTGGTCTCAGGATCATTATCATAAACAATCTGATTTTTAAATATCAAATTATCACCTGTGCCAACAGTCAGTCCTTGTGCGGTTGTATTTACTTGACCTCCTAAAACGACGATAGGACCCTCCGAATATATTGCTCCATTAGGCGCTAATGTATATATTGGGGTCCCGGGGTCAGGGTAGATAGGAGTAGAATTTTGATATACAACAACATTGCCATTGGGTTTGAATTCAATTTTCATTGTATCACTAGATGATGGAAACTTATATCCACTTGAGTTTGCAGCATTAATTAAAGTATTTATGTTTGTTACTTCTGGCAAATAAACGCCGACTTCGTAACCTCCTAAAAATTGTGTTTTACTGTTCTTGGGAGGAGAATTAATTCCTTGTCCGGCTGTTACCTTATCGTGGAAAATAATTGTCTCGTCATTTTGATGATTTAAAGTCCCGTTCGTATGCAACGGCCCCCACACCTCATCTCCGGGTTTCCAACCAACTCCATTTTCATGATGTGTAAACAAGACATATTTTGTATAGGCAGTTCCGTCCTCAGATAAGAAGCCAAAATATGCAATAACCGTGTCAATGTATCCCTTATAATTTCCGATGGTAGCGACCTTCACAGTGTCAACTCCAGCAGTATCTGAAAATAGCATGGTTTGTAAATTCCCATCCTGAAAGCTGTATGATTTTGTTATGTTCCATTTACCATATTTATAGACTTTGGTGGCTGCGATATTGACACCACTAACTGCTATCTGGTGTGCAACTTCTTTTGAGTAATATTCAAAGAAGTTCTCACCCGCTCGCGTGGTTATATTTCCCATTTTTTGGTGATATGTTGTTAATAGAACTATCATCCCTGATAAAAGTAGCAGAGAGGCTTTACCAACCATGATGTTTACCTCCGTAAATTTCTCGAAACCAAACGGGTTTGTTGCCAAATGGCCGTTCGATATTTATTTTTATTAGGATTAGGGTCATTACCATATACCGCCGAATTCTCAACCTTCATGTTTATCCGTATCATTTTAATAGAAATTAGAGTTGAAACCTCATTGCCATCCTGATCTAGATACTCAAACATAAAATTTGTAACTACACCGATTTTTGCGCCATTAGCAGGAAGCCCATTCACTTTTCTATATATAAAGCGATCATCAGGGTTTTGAGTAGCTGACAACTCATTAGTTGATCCCAAATAATATTCCACAGTATCCAGACTAAAATCCTTATTAATATCTCCTCTAAATTTTAGATTTGTAGAATCAGCTTGGATGATGGATAATTCCGTTTCAGGTACCAAAAAACCCATCTTTCGTAAATCATGTTCAAGAATAGATGCAACTGAAGTCAGATTCTTCTGGACAATTAGATCATCACCATGTGAAAGAAAGTATTCATTTGTTGTGTTTAGAACATTAAACAATAACAATAATAAGAATCCCCCGATTACTGATGAACCAATTATATCAATTAATGAACTCAATGCCATCTCCCTGATTTAATTAAAAAACCAAAATCCGTGAACATAGCTTAATTTTAAGGTATCTTGATTTACAGGATTTGTAACTGTCACATCTAATTTCTTAAACAAAGTTCTCGTAAGAGAGTAAGAATCTAAATTAGTTGCTAATATTCCTGCATCCACATAGCCAACTTGACACGNNTGACACGAAATTTTGTATGTATTTTGTTGAGTCGTATCTGTGTTAACGTATTGATGAAAGTCATCGAAATCATCAAATGTATCAAAAGAACTTTCTCCAGCATCCGGTCCTAAATAATTAGGTACTGTAAAGTCGCTGGCATCTTTTTCGATTTTTGTTGTATCCCAACTCTGTTCATCAAACGGCAATTGCGAAGCTTCTTCAATAATTGATGTGGCTATGGCAGTCGCTTCCAAACCAAATCTCGTTTGGTGCAAATATTCTTCATTATCGTTTAATCTTCTATTTCCTGTTAATATGACAATAGATAATATCACTAAAGCTCCTATTGCCATTAAAGTTTGTCCTGAACTCATGTTACACCATCCTTGATTTTAACCTTCTGCCGTCGTCAGAGCCATTTCTTCAAGAGTTGTAAAACCCTGCTTAACTCTTTCTCTGGCAGCTGCTCTTAAGGTCAGCATTCCTTCCTTAATTGCTAACTCTCTGAGGCCTTCCTCATCAATGTCAGTACCGGTTTTGAAAATCTTCTTTCGAACTGCTTTTGAAAAATAGAGACATTCATGTATGGCAATCCTGCCTTTATATCCGCCATTACACTCATCGCAACCAACCGCCCGGTAAAAGGTTGTCTTCGCAACTTCCCCTTCAGTGAATCCCAGTTTCAATGGAATGACGGGGTCGATCTTGGATATCGGTTCCCTGCATTTCTTGCATAAACTTCGTATTAAACGCTGAGCAATAATGATATTGATCGCATAAGCAATCAAGAAGGTCTCAATACCCATTTTGTACAGACGGGAAACCGCGCTTGGTGCATCATTAGTGTGCAGTGTGGAAAATGTCAAGTGTCCGGTATTTGCTAATTTTATGGCGGTTTCTCCTGTAATTCGATCACGAATTTCACCAACCATTACCACATCCGGGTCATGACGAAGGATAGAGCGAATCGCCAATTCAAAATCCATTTTGGGGCCAATTTTTAGCTGCCGAGCCCCAGAGATTATGTATTCAACCGGATCTTCAACTGTTAGTACATTAATTTCGGGACTGATGATATAATTCAATGCGGCCATCAATGTGGTTGATTTACCGCTTCCGGTGGGACCTGTTACAATGATCATTCCCTGCGGTTGAGAAATAGCTTTTACAAATGCATCCTTAGCCTGTCCCTGAAATCCGAGTTTGTCCAAGTCGGTAATGACCTTTCGGTCATCCAAAATTCGGATAACAATACTCTCGAATTTAAATTGAAATTCCTTCCCAACTACTGGCATTACGGATACCCGGTAACGGATCATGTGGCCATCTATTTTGCGCTGGATAAATCCATCCTGAGCCCTCTCGCGCTCAAATCGGTCAATATTTTTGGAACGGTCCTTAACAACAGCAGATAGTGATTCCGGCCTAACCCCTTCCTGCGTGTGCCACCGACGAAGCTTTCCATCTGTTCTAAAATGAATATCTGTCGATCGGGGAGTTTTGGGGATAATATGAATATCACTAACTCCTTTACGAACTGCTTCAATCAGCATCCCCTCGACCAAATTGACCAACATGCTCTTGTTGATCTCGGCATCAATTGTTTCTTCCTCAATGCTCCCATCTTCAATCTCGTCTTCCGGAATCTCAATATCTGAGTCTTCCATCTCTTTTAAGAACTCGTTCTCTAAAGGAAAAACCTTCTCTAAAAGTGATTGAAAATCGCTTAAACGAAAATAGCAGATTTCATAACGTTTAGCACCAATGGCTCTGGCTATGGTAGGAATATGCTTATTAGTGGGATCAGGAGTTATGAAAACAAATTTAAAAGGATTTTTTTGATCATATCGTAAAATGATAATTTTTTCTTCCTTCATGCGTTCCTGAAGTTGCTCGGGAAGAGGTTCAAACATTTTACGGATAAAGTCGATACGTCGGTCATCAATCTTTTCGTCTGATAGTTTAATTTCTCGAAAACCATAGAGGTTTTTTACTTCACGAAATACGAGATCATGATCTAATTTGAATTCATTGACCAGGATTTGAGCTAGCGTTCTTCTATTACGCGGATCTGACTGTTGTTTGAGCTTCAAGGCTTTGTCAAGTACGTCGTAGTCAATCAGACCCTGACTGAG
>JABAHQ010007741.1_pt3 | contig 10790 bp, 15 predicted proteins | sample 7062091 | NCBI WGS metagenome assembly JABAHQ01 (sample SAMN14534359, study PRJNA622989) | marine sediment metagenome | biome: marine biome [ENVO:00000428]; feature: marine pelagic biome [ENVO:01000023]; material: deep marine sediment [ENVO:00002113] | place: India: Gulf of Kutch | collected...
GACTCGTCAGAGTCCAGGCCACCGACAAGGTAGCCCAGAATAGTCGTCAACGGGAACACGGCGCACTCTATGCCGAAGTTGATCTCGCTCAGATGCTTCTCGTACTCCACAAGCTCCTCGTCCGGCCTGCCGTACAGCTTGCCGAGGTTCCTGTTCTTGGCGTTCAACACGACGTAGCACATGGACTCGCCGTTGTCGATATTGAAGTACATGGCCGGCAGGTGGCTACTCATCGGGTGCCTCCGTGGTAAGTGCCTCACGCGCTTTCAACAGGTGCATGAGGGCGCACTTCTCGCGCCCGGTGGCCTTCTCTGACGCATACAGCGTACGCAGCCTGTCAATCATGATCGACATGATCGCCTCGGTCTGCACGCCGTTGACGCCTACCTCCTTCACGCGGCCTTCCTGGAAGTGCAGGGAGCCTATGGCCATGCCGACGCCGTCTTCCTTGGCGGCGTAGAACTCATACTGGTGGCACAGCCCTCCAGGCCCCGGGCGGTCCATGCTCATGACCTCCACGGCGTCGTCCAGGTGGACGGTCTTGACGTGGCTGCCACCCTTCTCACGCGCCGATGCGTCGGCAGGCTTGCCCAGCGTCTCCTCCAGGTATTCCTGCACAACGTCAAGGCGGTCAGGGTTCTCGTACCGAAGCTCGGGGTTGCCTGTATTGTCTATGCGGACGTCGGCGAACAGCTCGCTGACCGGAATGCCCAGGGCCTTCGACAGCTTGCTGGCGGTGGGCTTGGTAGGTACGGCCCAGCCCTTCTCATAGCGGCTCAGCATGGAAGGAGACACCCCTGCACGGCGTGCCAGCTCCACCTGCATAAGCCCGCTCCGTATGCGTGCTCGCTTCAATTCAGTGTAATCGGCCATTCTATTTCTCCTCTTCATCTTGAAATTCATCTACAAACAACGGGGTTTCGGGGCCGTAGTAGCCACCCGTCGTGTTCTGGCAGTACTCCGAATATACCTCGTCGGCCAGCTTCTTCTCGTCCGTTATACCGAGATCTTTGCTTATCCGCTCCTTCAGGTGCATGAGGACACGGTACTCACTCATTATGCAGCGTACGATCGGCAACGTGACCGTGTCATGCTTAGTCTCCTTGTCGCAGCGCTCACAGTGGCGGACGGCGTCCTTCTTCCTGTCTGCCTTGGTCCGGTGTTCGCATTCCGTACAGTAGTCCAGATCAATCTCGGAATTAGTAAGCTCCGTGCCCATCACGCAGGCTTCCATGCCGTCGGGGACCATGCAGTAGACCTCTTCGTGGTAGGTTTCTTCAATATGTCTGTCCAGTTTGTCTTTAACGTTCATTATCGTTTACTCCTTATTCTCTATAGCCTTGACGATGGCGTACCCTGTCGGGTCGTCCATCTTCATCTTCATCATCTGGCGTTCACGTTCCATCTTCTTGGCCTCTGCGGACAGGTCGATGCCCATGGACGCCATGACGTACTGCTTGGACACGAGGCCCTGCGACATCAGCTGCTGCCCCTGCTGGAGGTACTGTGCACGTTGCTGCTGCGGCGTCGGCTGCGGGCTGATGATGTAGGAGTCCCAGCACCACCACTTGCCGCGGCGGAATATGTCATCCACTTCGGCGTAGTACTTAATGCATTCACTGGCCATGTACTTTCCCAGGCCTCCGATACGCATGACGTCACGGCGTTGGAACCAGGGACTCTTCTTGGCTTCGCACCAGTCCTGCACCTTCTTCATGACGTCACGGAACAGCTTGGCGTTCTTCCGTATGGGCCAGCCTGTGGACTCCTTGGTGATCGGTTGCACATCCGGCCTGGCAAAGTTCATACCTTCCGCCTGCAGTATGATCGCCTCTTCCTTGTTGTCAGGATTGCCGCCAAGCGTCGGGTGCGTCCGTACGTCCATGCCCATAAGCTGCACGGTACGACCACTGTACATCCCGTGCTGCCCCATGTTGGCGCTGTGGGCGATTCCGTTGCCGGTCACGTTGTACAGCTCCGAGAGCAGGGCCTGCGGAACGACGACACTGATGTTGAAGGCTCCGGTGAACTCCATCATCTTCTTATTTTCACTGATCCAGTGTATTAGGCTTTCGTAATCTCTCTTGTTCATTGTCCTGGTCCGTCCATCATATGTGTGGGCACTCCCATAGCCGGGAGGATCTTCCTTATGAAACTTTCTTCCGACATCTTACGGCGAAGGTAGTTGTTCATCGTCTTGGCGCCCTTGACACCGATCTGTGCGACGTTACCCCAGCCATAGATGTCCAGCTTGTACCACTTGCTGCCTTTCGTGTGGGCGATGTCGCCACGCTTCTCCCACAGGCGCAGATAGAACGCCGCGTCTTCGGCACTCAGATCGCCTATGCGCATGACGTCACGGCGTTGGAAGTAGATGCTNNCTCCGTGGCTGTCTGTTGTATTGTCTTCATTACAGTACTATGGCCTCCACCAGCACTTGGTTCTTGTATACCTCGACCACTTGGTCGGAGGATGCCTTGACCTCGTTACCTAGGGTTGGTGCCGGCATCTTCTTGTCGGAGTACGGGTGCTCCGGAGCAAGCGGGATGCCCCACTTGTTGGCCAGGTAGCCTTCCACCTTCTCACGGACCGAGACGATGCTGTACCAGGAGCTGCCCTTCTGATGGACAGCCCACGTGGTGACGGCGTCGTGAAGCACCCTGTCGGCACGCTCCTCGCTTATGCCGCAGACACGAATAAGGTCACGGCGCTGGAAGTAGGGGGAACCCTTCTCTTCGCACCACTCGTGGATCATCTTCATGATGTTCATGTCGCCGAGTATCCGTTCGTCCAGTTCCTGTTTAATCTGCTTAATCATCTGCCTGTATATCCTTCAGCATTAACTCATTGTGTATCTTCCTGATGTCCATGTCATGGGACTGTATCTCGTCTATAAAGACCCTGTCGGCCTTAACGCCTCGCACGGCGGCCGGGTCGGTGGGCTTCTGCACCGTGCTCACGTCGTGGAACCGCGGCGTCTTTATCCGGTCGAAGTCGACACGGTAATTGGGCCCTGTATGTGGTGTGCTCTGCAGCTTGGGTACTATGGTATACCATGCACTGCCTTTGCGATGCGCGATGTCACCGAAGGCCTGCCAACGCCGCACCAGGTGGTCTACCACTTTGGAGCTGCGCTTCAGTATGCGCTTCACGTCACGCTTGGTAAACCAGGCGCTGCCTTTCTCGCTGCACCAGGCCTTTACCTGCTTGAAGCTGCTGCTGGCTGACTCGATGTCGTCGTAGATCATCAGGCGACTCCTCCTTTAGCCAGGTTGGTCTTTACGAGTGCCATGACTCCCTCTTTGTCGAGGAACGTCATGTCGCTGTGGCCTCCGCCGTACCAGACGTTGTCGATGCGAAGTCGGTACAGTACCTCGTCGGCCACTATTCCAGTCCATTGGGACTTTCTGAAAATCTCTATCTTGCCCTGGACGGAACGGCCGTCCTTGAGGGTCAATATGTAATCAGGGCGTCTTTTTTCGCTCATCTTGTCTCTTTCAAGTTGCCTCGTTCTGATGGCAATTCATCGGGTGTTTGAGGTTAAAGGGTTGCCATCAGTTTAAGGCAATATAGCGCAATTCGCCGCCGGTATCAAGACCTATAGCTAAAAAAAGGCAGGCACGATATTTCACGTACCTGCCTTCGGCTCATTACTGGAGGTAAAAAGTCCTACAACTCGATGCCCAGCTCAACGAGTTTGGCGTTTATGGCCCGGCTGTCCGCAATGGGCGCCCTGTAGCCATCGAAGTCGTACCACGCGCCTTCGTCGTATCTGTAGACCTTCGTGCGCTTCATCGGCGTCGAGCCGAACCATAGTGCGGGGTTCCACAGGCTGTGCCTGGTCGTCACGAGCACCATGGGTTTCTTCTCCCTGGCGCAACTACCAATGTACCTCACTGCTTTCTTCATTCATATAGCCTCCTTTGCGTTAAATGAACTTTTCCGGGGGCCCGGAAATACTAAAGTCCCTCCGGTCGTTTGATCAGCCAACCGTCCAGCCACTCCCAGCATTGTCCGTCCGTAATGCCATGGAGGGCCATAAGTCCGATAAGGATAAGGCCGATGAATATACAGCCACAGCCGTCTTCCCCGCCTTCACGGTCGATACGCCGCTGGTTGAGCTCCTGCTCTAATTCTCTAAGTACACTCATGCTTTCTCCCCTACAGGCCAGTAGTCGACGAACCTGTCGGACTGGTCCTCCAGTTCCCACTTGGCCAGCTGCCATGCGCTAATGAGGACTCCTTCAAGATCTATACCCGGACGTTTACCGGTACCCATGTCATGCCATACAGTACAGGATCCACGGTACTTCACTGTATGTTGGATAATACCGCCGAACAGCCAGTAACGCTTACGGACCGTCGTTATAGTGATGATGGCCTCATTTACCCGCCCGAGATCGTCTTCGTCCTCAGCGGTGAAGGTGACGTCTAAAGTCTGTGTCGTGAACCAACCCTTCGATACCCGTCTCATTCTTACTCCTTCTTGTTGCTCATGCGTCTTCCATTTATGCTTAACCCTCTTATTGCTCAATCCCTGCCTGGGGGAATTCACAAGTCGGCGGGCCGGTTTGTGACAAAACAGGTGGCGGCCAGGGGCTTGAACCCGGATCCTTGACGCCTCGCGCCTGCTCTCGTTCGGTGGGAGGCCTGATCAGTAGAATCCCCTCCGCCTCACGGCTTGCCTCCGCCTCGAGGCCTTCACGTGCTACCACGAGGCATCGCACAGCTTCCATTTTGAGCTACCGCCATTGGAGCGAGAGACAGGATTCCAACCTGCGGGCGCCGTAAATTATGACCGGCACCGCCGCTATTTGAGGCTATCAACTCCTCGGGCCGCCTTTAACCGCTCAGCCACTCTCGCTGGTAAACTGGAACGATGGGCAGGACTTTAACCTGCATGCTAGTCCCCGGATCGTCACCCGAGGGGTGGTCGCCGGCCGTGCACAGCCGCACCACGCTAACTCCAGGGGCTCCCTGTCGTACAAGTTGCCTTACCGTAGTCAGCCGCGTTGTCACCTTCGCGTACCATCGTTTGGTAGCAGGGAGAGGACTCGAACCACTGACCTCCAGGTTATGAATCTGGTGAGCTACCAGCTGCTCTACCCTGCGACATTAAAGGGAGCGGCCCGGCGATGCGCACAGAAGTCCGCTCCATAAGCCATTATAACGAAAAAACGCCGCTACGTCAAGCTACAGGCCACGATTGTGTGCGATAAAGAAGCCCAGCCCTGCTGACTTCGGGGTGAACATGGCCTCATGTGTCGGTGCCAGTGCCTTGCGCAGCTTCCTCACCATGGCGTTGCCGTGGTGGTACTCTCCCCTGATCCAGCCGACCCGTTCCATGAGCCCCTGTTCCGCCAGTGCCGTAAGTATTGCCCCCTCGCTCCCTTCGCAGTCGAACTTCATAAGGTCTATGACGTCGTGTCCTTCCTTCAGGTGGTTGAATACGTCGGCAGCCGGCAGGGCCTGGACCTCCACGCTCTTCAGGCCTGCATACTTGGGATTGAATGCCACAGGTCCCCCGCTACCCGTGTTCTTCGGGACGGGCAGCACTTCGGAGGCGGCAAACGCTACGGTGTCCGGCGGCGTTTCGCCGACCAGAGCAGCCATCTGCACGTCAAAGCCGTACATCGCCGCATTGTCCACTATGATCTCGTGATTCGACGGAGACGCCTCGTAAGCCGTTATACGGGCTTCGGGCCACAGGGCGCGTACAAGTGCGCTGAAGGAGCCGATGTGCCCTCCTACGTCGATACAGGTGTGTACATGGCCGCCTTTGCGCTTGAGTTCTTCCATGAAATAGTAGTCGGCGGTGATCACCTCTTCCGCTATCTCCTCGTCCCAGACCTCGGGCCTGACCCACAGCTCCAGGGAGTTGCGTCCTGTCAGGTCGGTATACTGCGGTGCCGCTATGTGCGCTCTCATCATACCCTACCATACACAGGCCCGCAGGAGGAGTCAAGGAAAAGGGACCTCCGTCTGCGGCGAAGGTCCCGTGGATGAATGAAATGCTCCCTATCTGAAAAGCCCGGCGGCTAAGTACCGCCGAGCAGGATGGGATAGGGATACTGTTACCATACACAGGTTTACGGGAAATGCAAACAAAAAGAAAGCCCCGTGTCTAAATGACAGGGGGCCTCTTTATCGGGTTGAGAACATAAGACTACAGTACCGACGAGTCCGCCGTTGTCAATTCCGATACCTACAATATAGAACAAAGAGAAACAACATGCAACATGTAGATACAACATTATACCATATTTGACTCTGGTGGACTCACACGGACTCAGGCAGTATCATGTCGTCCGGATCCGTACAGGAAAAAGCCCCCGGTGCAAAGGAGAACAAAACACCGGAGGCTACTAGGAGCGACGCGATAAATCTACTCTTCGTCGGCCTTTCCTTCCTTGATGGCGGCCTTCTTGCCCTGCTTCAGATGGTGCGCCAGCATAGCGGCTGCCGTCGCCGTGCCCAGGCCTCCCACGAGGGAACTGCTGATCGGGTCCCAGCCGAGGTGCTTGCCCAGGAAGTAACCGCCCGTAGCGCCTGCAACACCACCGCCGGCTCCTGCGGTCAGGGTGTTGTCGATGCCCGGTATCCAGCGGCCTTCGGGGTCCTTGCCTTCCTTCTTCGCTTCCTCATGGCGTCTACGCCTTTCCTCTTTAAGACGTTCCTTTTCGGCTTCCTGCTTCTCCCGTATAATCCGTTCTTCCTTTGCACCTTCGAACGCCTTGAAGTCACTGCTTCCCGGGGCCGGGATGTTGGTCGTCGTCTTGCCTGGCGCAGCCTTGGACAGGAGCGTGGAGACGCCACCGTCCGTAAGCATCTCAGTACCCAAGGTGGCGGGACCCGCCACGATACCTGCCGCCTTTCCCGGGTTGTCCTTGATGAGCTTCAGCCCCTTACCGGTCTTGTAGCCCGCCTTGGCGGGGAGGCCCCGCACTCCGCGTGCGTTCTGTCCGGCAAGACCTTTCTTCAAAGCCCTGTATGCCCTGGTCAGCAGTGACACACCCTTCTTGGACCCTGGCGGGGTTGCGGCTCTCTTCTCGATGAACGACAGTCGACGTTCCATTGCTTCCTGAATAGCATTCATAGTTGTCTCTCCTTGTTATGCTCCATATTTAAGTGCCAGGGCGTCGGCCCTGGCTTTCCTGTAATCGTCTTCGGACTCGAACTCACCGCGCTGCTTTCTGCGCTCTACGCGGCGGAGCTCCACCTCCCAGTCTTTCGGGGCGGGCGCCACCATGCTCTCGTCCGTCTTCTTCGGGCCTGTGCCCATAAGTTCTTTTCTGTCTTTGTCAGTGGCGTACCGGTCCCAGAAGTACTTGCTATTGACCTGTCCCCTGAGGTTTCCTCTCGGGGTCTTCCAGCCATATTCGCCGGACGGCAGCAGTACCGGGACGTTGCCGGCGTCCACATTGCGCTTGAAGGCTATGGGATCGTACCGGTCGGCTATGCGGAAGGGTTCACCCGAATCCGCCATGGTTGCCTGCTTGTTCTTCGCATGTACATAGTACTGGCGGAGCTTCGTTCCCAGGTTCTCCTCTGCCGTCGGCTTGAACTGGTAGTCGGTCATGAATGGAACGATGGACATAGCGACGTCTTTTGCCACCCGCCTGCCGGCGGCCGTCCCACGTTCTTCCGCTATGTCACGTATGTCGTCGCGGTACTTGCCTGCTCTGTCCACGAACACGGGAGCCGTCGTCCAGGGCATTACCGTTCCACGAACACCGCCGTAGATCATATTGCGCATCTGACCCCGCTTGGCTTCCCGTAGGGCCATCATCTTCTCGCCCTTGTCGACATTCTCCCACCAGTTCCAGTAATTGAACTCACCGGTCTCGGGGTCCACGTACAGGCTGGGGGCGTCAAGCAGGATATTGGCGGCAAGGAACTTCGGGGCGACGAACGAACGTCCAGCCGACCACAGGCCTCTTCCCAGGCTGGCTGCCTTACCACCGGCTCCGGCCAGTGCCTGCTTCCCCGTTTCTTTTAGACCTTGCTGGGCTATCGTGCTCTTCAATGCACCGGGGGCTCCCGCCACAGACTTCAATACATCCTTAGTCTTCGTCAGCAGTCCTGGGCCCTTGGCTCCGACCTGCTGCCCGAGAGCTTTCTGTTTGAGCTTGTTACGAAGCTGACTACCATAGTCATACATTGTGTCTCCGTATGCAAGCGTCTGAGCCAGGAGGTGCTCCTTGTGCTCAAGCTGCTCGTCGTGGGTACCTCTGAGCCATTCATCGACCTGGCTCAGGTCCTGCGGGTTCACGGCCTCGTCTTCCACCGCTCCAAGGAACCTGCCTATGTCGTCGGTTTCGGGAACCGTGCCTTTCTTCTCGTTATGGTACAGGATGTATGCAAGAGCCAGGTCCGGGTCGACATCGGCCTTGTTTACCTTGTAAATCAATCTCCCCAGCTCCCTGTCTTCGGGTACGCGGCCTTCCTGCCGCCTGAACAGGTCTGCGTAGTTTGCGGCGACTTTCTGGTGCTTGGGGTTGTCCGCCATCTGGGACCACGTACGGGGAGCCTTCTCCTGGGACTCCAGAACTGTCAGGCCGTGCATCAGGTTTTCGGCGTACTCCCTGCTGGTATCGTCAAGCTCCTGCGTCTCGATCGTCTTCTTCAGATTGTCGTAGAAGTTCTGTCGCTGGTCAGCGTTCAGCTCGGTGAGTTTTATCTCTGAACGGGCCGAGGTCTCCGCCGCCTCTTCCGGTGGCTTCTCCGTAGACTCCCCGGGTGCCTCCTCCGGGGAGGGCTGCTCCTCTTCCTCTTTGGGCTGCTCCTTGGCTTTGCCAGTGAAAAACTCTTTTATCTTGGCCCGGGCGTTGTCGTCCAGACCCGCACCCACGGCAGCACCGCCTGCAGCGCCTATGCCCGTTCCCATCAAACCGGCCTTGCCGGTCAACAGGTACTCGGTCAGTGCGCCTGCGCCTGCACCGCCGCCAGCGCCGATCAGGATGTTAACCATCATGTCGCGCTTCTGCTCGTCGGTCAGCTCGGCTGCCTGTTTCCTTATGGGTGCGTCCAGTAGTCTCATCCTACGGCGGTCTCCGTGCTCTGCATGGACTGTGCCACGCGTTCGGCCTTGTTCCTGGCCAGTACCGCCAGTATCGACCCTACGCCGCTTCCGACCAGGCCTCCTGTGAGGTAGTCAAGTGGCTGGCGGTCCGACATAAGGTGTGCGGCCAGGGTTCCGATACCGGCGCCGGCAAGTGCTCCGCCCGTAGGACCGATCATCATTTCCTTGACGGTCTTCGGGTCCTGCATCTTCCTGCTGAGGTTCACAAGCGTCTCGACGTTGCGGTCCAGTCTTTTCACCGACGGGGTAATGTCTTTTTCCACGTTCTTGCTCAGCTTCCGCGTATGACTTGGGACGTCAAGAAAGCCGTCGCCGTCCTCGTCCTCGTCCTCTGCCGGAGCGGGGTACTGTGCCTGCTTGTCAGTGTTGACACGCCCCTTCGCCTGGGGCTTCCCGCCGGGGCCTCTCTCGAACAAGGGTCCGGAGGCTTTCTTCTCGAGGCCTTCCACCCACTCGTTGCCGTAGCCGCTCTTGGCGATGTCGGCCAGGGCCAGGGTGACCGGGCTGATCCGCCCCTGCTCCTTGTACTTCTTGCGTTCCTTGGCCTTCTCGGCCAGGTACCACCACACGGGGTTTCCGTCGACCATGGCTTTGTGCGCTGGTTCCTTCTCGACGTTGGAGAGGTCCCAGCCTTCTTCGGCCGCTTCGCGCAGCACTGCGTCCACGGGATCTTCTCCGGGGTCCACTTTGCCGCCCGGAAGTCCTACCTTGCCTTCTTCGCCCCGGTCGGCTGCACGGGTGGTTCCGGCGTAACCGTCACCGGCCTGAGCCAGGGCGAACACCGCAAAAGGGTCCGGGGTCTTCTCCCCCGCTTCCTTGAACAGGTTCCACACTGCAGTGTCCACACGCTCCTTGGCCGTCTTGGCCAGCGTGTCGTCAAGGGCGTTCTGTACGACGCCCTGCCTGTCGTAAAGGGCTGTCACTCTGTTCTGGAACTCTTCCCATTCGGGGGTTCCTTCCTTGGGAGCGTTGGACCATTCCTCGTCCAGCTCCATGCCCAGGGCCTCCCATTCGGCGTAAAGCTCGGCAGGCGTGGCGTCCGGGCCTCTGTAGATGTTGTCTTCCAGGATCCTGTAAGGACTGTCGAGTGGGCGCATGGCTGCCGTCTTCTTAATATTGCTCTTGACCTTCTTGGCGTTCTTCTCACGGGTCTTGCGGCGCTTCTTGCGCTTCTTGTGCTTCTTGCCGCAGCTTGCTGCCGTCTTGATGAACTCAGCCATCTTCGGTATGCACATGTCGTACAGATGTACCGCTTCTTCGTCCGAAAGTGACGCCATGGCCGACTTGACGATGATAGGGTCACCACCATGCTGCTGCACCAGTGCCAGCTTCTTGGCCAGGTCGGCGCGTTCGGCTGCACGGCGCTTCTGTATCTGATTCCAGTTCCACCAGCGGTAGAGGGCGTAGATACCTGCAGCGCCTACGCCGGCTCCGATCAGTGCGCCCTTGTTCTCGTTGGCCCAGTTCTTGAATTTGTCCCAACGCTCCTGCACCTGATCGGCGGTTTCCTTGGCAGCCGCCTTGCCCGCCTCCCGGGCAGCCGTATCCATGTTGACATCCCTATTGCTGGAAGCCATGTTCTCAAAGTCCTCGAGGGTAATCTGGTACCTGGACTTGGCGGGACCTCCCGGGTTACGCGGGTCCTTGTACTTCCGGTCCGTGTAGTCGGCGGTCTGTTTGGACAGCTCCACGAAGGGCTCCAGCCTGT
>JABAHQ010026849.1_pt2 | contig 10781 bp, 6 predicted proteins | sample 7062091 | NCBI WGS metagenome assembly JABAHQ01 (sample SAMN14534359, study PRJNA622989) | marine sediment metagenome | biome: marine biome [ENVO:00000428]; feature: marine pelagic biome [ENVO:01000023]; material: deep marine sediment [ENVO:00002113] | place: India: Gulf of Kutch | collected...
ACCACTTGAAGGCGTTGGCCGCATCGCTCATATCGGTGACCACCGGGGCCAGCAGGTGGGGGATCCCGTCGTAGACGGAGAGCTCAAGCATCTTGGGGTCCACCAGGATCAGGCGGACCTCCTCGGCGGTCGCCTTGTACAGCAGCGACAGCAGCATGCCGTTGATGCCCACGGACTTCCCCGCCCCGGTGGTGCCGGCCACCAGCAGGTGAGGCATGGCCCCGAGATCGGTCACCACAGGGTCCCCTGCGATGTCGGCGCCCAGGGCAAGGGTCAGGGGGGAATCGGCCTGCCGGAAGACGGAGGTTTCCAGTATCTCCCGGATGCGGACAGGCTCCCGGTAAAGGCGCGGGATCTCCAGCCCGATCACGGGCTTGCCGGGGACGTTCTCCACCACCCGGACGCTGGGCACGGACAGGGAGCGAGCGATGTCCCGGGCCAGACCGGAGACCTTGCTGGCCTTTGTCCCCGGAGCGAGCTCCAGCTCGAACCGGGTCACCACCGGCCCCGTATGGAAATCCACAACCCGGGCGGTAATCCCGAAATCCGCCAGGCGCTGCTCGAGAAGCTGAGCCTGATCCTCCAAGCCCTCCTCCCGGACCATCGTCCGGCCGGCGGTGCGGTCCAGCAGCTCAAGGGGGGGATGAGGGGTCTCGGGGCTCGGCTTGGGGACCTTCTTTGACCGGCTGGACCGGGGACCGGGTGGGGGAGCCGGCTCCGGCTCGGAGACCTCCGGGAGCGCAGGGTCAGTTTCTGCTGTGCCCCACTGCGGCAGCTTCGGCAAGGAAAAGGCAGGAAGCCTCAGCCGCGGAAGGCGCAGAGCGGGCAGGCGGAGCACGGAAACAAGCCGTCCCAAGCCCTGCGCCAAGCGGCCCAAGCCTGACCACAACCGGCGAAGACCGTTCCAGACACCACGCCCCACCCACACGGCCGCCCGACCGATGAGATCCAGGATCTCCAGCCAGGGCCGGCCGATTGCGGCAGGGAATCCGGCCACCAGGATTCCGGCCAGGGTCAGGGCCGCACCCGCGGAGCCGAGGAACGGCAACAGAATCCCGACGAGGAGGTGACCGCCGATCCCCCCGGGCCCGGTCTCCCTCAACCAGGAGAAATCGGTGGGCCACAGCAGATGCAGAAGGCCGGNNCCGGTGGCTGCAATCAGCACGGCCAGGGTAGCCAGCCAGCGGCTAGCCGCGGCAGCCCTCCCCCAGCCAGCGAACAGGTGCCGCAGGAGCTGCAGCACCATACCCGGCACCAAGAGAAAGGCTCCCAGTCCCAGGAACCTCAGGAGCACATCGGAAAGGAAAGCGCCCACCGGGCCGGCCGCATTCCGGACCTGGCCGTTGGCAGCCAAGGACCACCCGGGATCCCCGGCATGATGGGTGACGAGGGCGAGCAATGCGAAGCCGGCGGCCACCAGAATCACGACCGCCACGATCTCCTTCAGGAGCAGGACCCGCATGGCCGACTATCCCCGAAGAGCCGCAGGCGGGCCGGTCTCCAGACCGAGCCCGCCCCGGAATAGCAGGGTCACTGATTCAGGCATAGAGGCGTTCGAGCCGGCCCCGGATCTCCTCGATCAGGTCTCCGGACTGCAGGTCCAGCTTGTTGAGGAAGCCGTCGGCTCCAAGGCGGCGGGCCGTTTCCCGGTCTTCCTCGCTGTCCCGGGAAGTAACCATGAACACCGGAACCCCGCGGTAGCGATCGTCGTCCCGGAGCTTGCGCAGGAGGTCGTAGCCGTCCATCCGGGGCATCTCCACGTCGGAAATGACAACGTCCGGGATCCGGACTTCGATGCGATCAAGGGCATCCAGCCCATCCACGGCGGTGTCTACAGCCATGCCCGAGCTCTCCAGGACCGTTTTCTCCATCTCGCGTGCCAGAGGGGAATCTTCAACCAGGAGCACCCGCAGACCCTTGAGGGGATCATCGGCCAGGCGCTCCCCGTCGTGCAGGGTCAGCGGGGCCGTACGCTCCATCTCCTTGATGCCGGTTGGCTCGAGCAGGAGCTGCACCTCTCCGGAGCCCGAGATTGTTGTCCCGATCAGACCCTGAACCGCGTGGCGCCGCATGTAGTTGGTCACGTCCTTGACCACCGCCTGGGTCTCTTCGAGGACCTCGTGCACGACGAAGCCAATATATCCCTCGAGGTGGCGGACCACCACCAAGCGCAGCGACCCGGTCTCGTAAATGGCCTTGCCTGTCGTCTGGAAAAGCTCGCTCAGCCAGGTAACCGGTACCTGGGTCCCCTGATAGGTGAAAAAGCGCTGGCCACGGGTTTCCGTAATGACGGCCTCGCTCAGGGACATGATGTGGTCTACCTGATTGGCCAGGACCCCGAAGATCTCGTCGCCCACCCGGAACTTCAGGATGCGCTGCACCGCCGTCGAGACCGGGATATTGAGTGTGAACGTGGCGCCCTGGCCCACGTCCGAATCAACCTGGATGGAGCCGGTCATGCGCTGCACGGCATCCCGGACCGCGTTCATCCCGATACCGCGCCCGGAGATCTGGCTCACTTCCTGCTTGGTGGAGAAGCCGGGCCGGAAAAGCATCTGCAACAGGTCGTAGGGCAGCATGCTCGCAGCTTCGGCGGCGGTAGTCACGCCGGTACGGATGGCAGTCTCACGAACCTCCTCGTAATCGATGCCGCGCCCGTCGTCGGTGACCGAGATCGCGACCTCTCCGCCAACGTGGAGCGCCTTCACCCAAATATGGCCCACCGGGTCCTTCCCGGCGGATCGACGCTCGTCGGGATCCTCAATGCCGTGGGAGAGGGCGTTGGTCACAAGATGCACCAGCGGCTCGAGAAGGGCGTCAACATTCTTCCGCTCAAGCTCGATCTCGCTTCCGTCGATTTCAAGCTCGACCCGCTTCTGGAAACGTTGCGCCAGATCCCGGGCCGACCGGGGAAGGACGGAAAAGATCGTGCCCAGCGGGGTGACCATGAGGTCCATCACCCGTTGGTGGATTTCGTCATAGAGGGAATGGCGAGCAGAGATATCATACTCGCTCTGCTGACGGTACTGCGTAACCTCGTGGGAGAGAGCGTTGAGCTGCTCCGAGAACTTTTCCCGCTGGCCCACCAGCGATCCCGTCTCCGGTAGGATACTCTCGAACCACTCCCACCGGTGCCGGACCTCCCTCAAGTCTGCCACGATTCGGTCCATCTCCGCCCGCCGATCCTCCTGGGTGGCCCGATCCATGGCCAGCCCGATCACACCGTCGGAGAGCCTCTCCAGGCGCTCGGCGCTCACCCGCAGAGTCCCCCGGTTAGCCCCGGGCTTGCGCCGGTGGATACCCCCCTCGACACCAGCGGGCTGGGCTTCTCCAGGGACGTTCCCGGCATCCCTGCCGGCTTTCTGCTGCCCGTCCGATTCTCTCCACCCGGAGGTCCCGGTTGGCCCCGGCGAGGGCTCAGACTCCGATTGCGAAAGGTGCTCGGGGAAGCTCTCTTCCTGGCTCCCTCCCAAGAGCTCGCCGGTACCCCACTGTTCGTTGAGCCGCCGGCGCCAATGCTCGGAATCCAGGCGGGGACGTGCATCCCCCTGCACCTGCTCAGTGGCTTCGGCCAGGGCGTCGTGTAGTTCCAGGAGGGCATCCACTCCCCCCTTCGTCAGCTTCCCGGAGCCCAGCCAGCTGAGACCGTCCTCCAGAACCTCGGCGCTGGCGCCGATGTCCTCCAGGCCGAGCATGTTGGCCGAGCCCTTTAGGCTGTGGGCCTTCTGGGCCACCCGTTGCAGGGATCCGCTGTCCAGCGCGCCCTGCTCGGCCTGGAGAAGGGCCTCCTGGATTACATTGAGGTCCTCACGGGCCTCCGCTTGGTACCCGTCGAGGAAGGGAGAAACATCCAGAGAGGAGCCGGAGGATTCCCGGGAGCCTTGCCGGGCTTCGGGCCCGCCGATGGGTGACGGCTCATCGGGGGCGGAGTGCCCGGAATGGCTCGGGCCGTCTTCGGCAGCCTCGGGGTCGGGAGCACCCCAGACTGAATCCCCGGCGGATCCGTCTTTTTCCGCCTGTCGGAAGCCAGGATATTCCCCGTCGGCCGATCCCGCACTCGGGGAATGGACCATTCCCCAGCGCTTGAGCAGCTCCCGGGCCTGCCAAAGCCGGTCCCGATCCAGAGGCTTGGGGTCGGGCTGGTCAGCCCGATCCAGTCGCTGGCCCACCCTCTCCACCAAACCCTGCAGGAGCTGAAGAAGGGAATCGGGCAAGTCGCCAGCAGCCGGAGATTCCAGAACCATGGCCACCAAATCGAGGGCCTCGGCTGCGTCGTTCAGCTCCACCTGCCGGCAGGACGTGGCCAGGGCCTCCAGCCGATCTAGCAAATCATCGGAAGGGGCCGAGCTGGCCTCTTCAACGGCAAGAAGATCGTCGACTTCCTTCAGGACCGGCTTCGCGTCCTCCCGCAGGTCCGGAATGATTCCGGACCAATCAAGGGACGGCACTTCCAGGTCCCCCATCCCGGCCGCCTCGGCATCGCCTTCCGGGTCGGGGGAAGCGATCTCCCCGGCTTCCTGGAGCGCCCCTTCGAATTCTTCCGGCTCGGCCGCCGGATTCTCGATTTCGGGGGCACCGCCGAGATCGGTGTCCCGTGCTTCAGCGGCCGGCGCCTCCCTATCGCCGGGAGGCGGCCCGCTCTCTTCCTCAGGATCGGGCTCGGCCGCCGGTTCGGCCTCGGTGGCGGGGGCCGTGCCAGGCTCCGGGGAAGTGCCAGCCTCTTCCCCAAGACCAGTCTCCGAATCGAGGTTTTCGAGACGGAATCGGAATCCCTCCGCATCCAGGTGCTCGGCGTTGCTGTCATTGGCTGCCTGAATGCGTGAACGGAGGCTGTCCAGGAGGTCGAACATGAAGTTGGAATAAGCCTGATCGGGAGCTGCCGCTCCATCCCGGAGGTAGGCGAAGGTATCTTCGAGGACATGGGCAGTCTCCCCGATGTCCCTGAGCTGGAGCATGTTGGCCGAGCCCTTGACCGAATGGGCGTCCCGGCGCAGCTTTTCCAGCTGCTCCGAATCCATTCGGCCCTGCTCCAGGTCCACCAGGGTCGATTCGATCGCCTGCAGCCGCTCTTCGGCTTCTTCCTGGAAGCCGCCGATGAATGCTGAAAAGTCGAATCCGGACGCCATTGGTCGCCCCTATCGAAACCGGTGCCCGGGAGTTAGAGCTCGGTGGTCATGCGGTCCGAGACCTCATTGAGCCTGTAGGCGATTTCCTTGGAATGCTGCAAGCTCTGGGCGCTTTCCTGGAGCTTGGCGGAGATGTCCTCCAGCTGCTGCCGAACCTCGGCAGTGGATGCGTCCTGCTCCTCCGTCGAGGTTGCGATCTGCTGGGTGGCCTGGGCCGTACGGTCGGTCATCTCGAGGATCCCCGAGAGGGCTTGACCGGCCTGCTTGGTCATGTCCACGCCCTGCTCCACCGCACTAACACCTGTATCCGTGGCCTCGATGGAGGATTCGGTCGAGCCTCGGACCTCCTGCATGAGGCGGTTGGCCTCGTCGGTGAACTCCCGGGTCCGCTCGGCGAGACGGCGAACCTCAGCCGCTACTACCCCGAACCGCTGGCCATATTCCCCGGCAGCTGCTGACTCGATGGCAGCGTTCAGGGCTAGCATGTGGGTCTCGTCGGCAATCTCGTCGATGGAGGCCACAGCATCGGCGATCTGCTGGGCCTTGGACCCCGTATGGGTGATCTTGTTATTGATGTCCCGCACGGTGTTGCGGATCTCCTCCATGGAGCGCACCACTCGCTCCACATCCTTCGCTCCGTTCCGCGCGGTCTCCCTGGTCTGACGGGCCACCTCATCCACTGAGGCGGCGGACTGGGCGATATCCCGGGACACCCCGCTCATCTGCTCCATGGACTGGGTCATGGTGCCCATGGCCTGCTCCTGCTCGGCGGCGAACTGCACCTGGTTCTCCACCGATTCCAGGATGGAGGAGGATTCCTCCTGGACCCGGGAGCGGATGTCGGTCACCGTCCGCCGGATCCAGCCCACCATGATAAAGGTGGCGGGCAGGGCGATCAGAATGGCAATTCCGGTAACTCCCGTACTGGCCAGAAGGGCAAACCGGGATTGCTGCTGGGTCTCGTTGCGCAGCTCCTGGGCCCGCAGGGAAAGGTGGTTCCGCAGCTGGTCCCCCTTCTCTTTGGCCAAATAGACCAAGGACTCGGCGATGGTGGCCATGGACTCCTCGGTGGAGGTGACCTCCTTCACCCGGAATACCTGCGAGCCGGTGGACCGGATGTTCTCCACTAGGTCCTGGATCTCCTTGATGTTGGCCTGGGCTTCCTTGGGAAGGTCCGGGATCCTCGCCACCTCCCCCATGGCTGCCCGATAGTTTTTCAGCTCCTGCTCGAAGGTCTGTTGATGCTTGGAGTCCATGCTTTGCAGGAAGCCGTTCAAGGGGGGAAGCACCCCCACCAGGGCCAGCTGCATCTGGACAACGGCCTCCGCTTCACCATTTGCCTTGGAGTATTTTTCCAAGAGCCGGGTCTGCTGCTCCTGGACCATGTAGGTGATCCCGATGATCACGAGCCAGAGCGCCAGGACACCGCTGACACCGAGCAAGATTCGTTGCCGGATATTAAGCGTGGCCATGCATCATTCCTTTTTGTAGGCCCGGTTGTCCGCCGTACCCCTGATCCTCCGGGGGCGGCTCGGGTTACTTTAACAGCCGCTCCACCGAAAGATTGACAACTGACTGCCCCCGCCACCGGAAAAAGCCGAAGGAATTGGACCGCAGGCCGGGAGGCAGCTCGATCTCAATGGACTCGAGAGGGAGGGGGCTCACGAGTACGATGTCCTCCACGGAATCCACCACCAGCCCCACATGCTCTTCCTCGTCGTTGACCAAGAAATAGTGGCTGGGCTTATGCTGACGCTCCAGCCCCAGCAAATGGCCCAGGTCCAGCACCGTCAGGATCCGCCCCTGCAGGTGTGTCAGGCCGAGCACGGCGGTCTGCGCCATGGGGACCCGAGTCAGAGGAGCCGCCTCCATGGTTCCCGCCGACCTCTCCAGGGGGACGGCAAGGTACCAGCCCTGTAGCCCGAGAATGGTGAATCGGCCTTCCTCCATGGTGGCGTTTTGCCCATCGCCGCCATGGGCGGCTGCCTCCGGCGGTGTCATTGGGACAGCACCTGCTGCGGGAGGTCGTCATCATCGGAGGTGGCTTTTTCACCGTCCTTCGGGTAGAAGCGCTTATAGGTGCTCAGGATCTTCTTGACGCGGGCCGTAAGGGTCATAGGCTCGATGGGCTTGTTGATGAAGTCGTCGGCCCCGTGGGCGAGCACCCCGGCCTCGGTCTCCTCTCCCTCCTGGGAGGTCAGTACCACGACCGGCATCCCGGCCATGGAAGAATCCCCCTTCAGTCTTTGAATCAGCTCGTCGCCGCCCATATTGGGCATCTGGATGTCGGTAAGGACGAGATCGGGCATTTCCTTGTAGGCCATCTCGAAGCCCTCCCGCCCGTCCTCGGCCTGGATGACCCGGAAGCCCTCGCTTTCCAGGACGAACCGGCTCATGTCACGGATCGTGCGGGAATCGTCCACCACCAGAACGGTGTCCGGCTCGTTGGCCTCCCGCTTCTTGGCCCGCTTGACGGTCAGTCCCCGCTCCTCCCAGGGCAGGTCGGCCTGCTCCAGGAGTCGCTCGGCGTCAATCTGGACTCCGGTGGGGGTGCCCACGGTCTGAATGATGTCATCGAGGGTTACCATCCCGCGCATGGCCTTCACCAGCGCGTCCTCGAACATCAGGTTCATGCCGGCCCGCCGGGCGCGGTCGACGAGCTCAGCCTCGTTGGCGCCACTGTAAACGCCGTCGAGCACCTCCCGATCCGGGATCAGCATCTCGTAGACGCCCACCCGGCCCTTCTTGCCTTGCCCGTCACAGGTGGAGCAGCCCTTCCCCTCGTAGAAGGTAATTCCCTTCGGGATATTGAATTTCTTGCGCAGCGCCTCCCCCACCTCCGTCGGCTCGCTGCAGTCCGGGCAGTTGCGCCGCAGCAGCCGCTGGGCGAGCACAGCGGACAGGCTGGAGGCGATGAGGTAGGCGGGAACCTCCATGTCCATAAGACGGGTGACCGCCCCGGTGGCCGAGGTCGTGTGCAAGGTGGAGAACACCATGTGGCCCGTTTCCGCCGCCTCCAGGGCGATCTCGGCCGTCTCCTGGTCCCGGATCTCGCCCACCAGGATGACGTCGGGATCCTGCCGGAGGATTGAGCGCAGGCCGGCTGCGAAGGTCATCCCGGCCTTCGGGTTGACCGGCACTTGGTTGATCCCGGAGAGCTGGAACTCTACCGGATCCTCCACCGTGATGATGTTGATCTGGTCGGTATTGATGGCGGACAGCACCGAATACAGGGTGGTGGTCTTACCCGAGCCCGTCGGTCCGGTCACCAGCATCATGCCCTGCGGCTGCTGCATGATCCGCTCGATCTCCTCCCGTTCGGCCCGCAGGAAGCCCAGCACGTCGAGATCCAGCCCCACCCCGCTCTGATCCAGGAGCCGCATCACTACCTTCTCCCCCCAGAAGGTGGGCAGGGTAGAGACCCGGATATCGAGGCTGCGCTCCTTGATCCGCAGCTTGATCCGGCCGTCCTGGGGCCGCCGGGAGTCGGAGATGTCCATGCCGCCGAGAACCTTGATCCGGGAGATCACCGCGTTCTGGACTTTCTTGGGAAGGCGCCGGATCACCTGCAGGACACCGTCCACCCGGAAGCGCACCACCAGGGAGGACTCCGCCGACTCGAGGTGGATGTCCGAGGCCCCTTTCTGCACGGCGCGCAGGAAGAGCTCGTTGACCAGCTTGACCATGGGCGAGGAGGCGCTCTCCGCCCTGGCGGCCTCTACCGCGGGATCATCCTCGTCCCGGCCCGGGCCCTCCTCGATGTCAATTTCCTGCAAGGCCTCGGAAATGACGCTGTCATCGTCCCCGGATATCAGATCCTCCTCGCCGGACCCGTAGACCTCGGAGAGCTTGGCCTCGATCGCCGCCTGGGGGGCATAGACCGTCTGCACCGGCCGGCCCACATGGAAGCGGAGCTCGTCAACCAGCCGGATGTTGTGGGCGAAGCGCATGGCCAGCACTACCGTTCCCCGGCGCTGGCCCAGAGGCAGGACCCGGTACTTGCTGGCGATCTCGTAGGGAAGAAGGCTGGCCGCCTCGGAACGAATTGTCAGATCGTCGAGGTTAACCTGGGGGATGTGATGCATCTCGGAAAGAACGGGCAGGAGATCCTCTTCCCGCACGTAGCCTTCCTCGATCAGGAATTCCTCGAAAGGGCGCTTGGCATTACCCGCCTTGGACCGGGCTTCCTCGAGGGTTTCCTGCTTCAACAAGCCCTTGGAAACGATCCTTTCTCCAAGGTCCAGCCTTTTGGCCTTTTGGGCTGCTTCCATACGCCTACCTATCCCCCTTGCCCAGGTCCGGCGACAAAACAAGTCGATGCGGCACCCGGGAGGACTGGAGTAGACCGTTACTTACCCAGAGAGGCCGCAACCGCCGGATGATGGATGGCTCCCCGGAAGACATTCAGCGCGGAGTCCAGATCCGGAGCCTGAGCCAAAGCCGGCTCAAGATCGTCCAGGGGCATTTTTGCCAACTTTTTCACATAAGGCAACAAGCGAGCGGACAAGGACTTGGACGCGGTGCGGGGAACCCCTGCCGGAATGTTGGTCACGGCGAAGTGGACTACCCCCTCCTCCACATAGGTGGGATCGGTGTAATCCGTCGGTCGGGTCGTCTCCACGCACCCTCCCTGATCCACCGCCACATCGGCGATAACGCTGCCGGGTGCCATGGCGCCCACCATTTCACGGGTCACCACTGTCGGGGCCCGAGCCCCTGGAGACAGGACAGCCCCCACCACGACGTCCGCCTGTCGCACACGCTCCGCGACCAGATCCCGGTAAGGATACAGTCCAGCCATCTGGCCTGGCCCGTAAGTGGCCAGGTGATCCGCTCGATCCATGTCAAGATCGAACACGTCCACCCTTGCTCCGATGGCGCTCAAGAGGCTGGCCGCGTGGCTGCCCACCACTCCGGCACCAAGGACAACACCGTTACCCCGCTCGGTGCCCAGGGCGCCCCCCAGGAGAAGCCCTCGCCCCCCCTGCGGGGAATGGAGCAGGATGACGCTGTTCTGGGCGGCGACCTTGCCGGCGATGGCGCTCATGGGAGCAAGCAGGGGAAGGTTACCGCGGCCATCATCCAGGGTCTCGAAGGCAAAGGCGGCCGCTCCCCGCTCCTGAAGGAAGTCCGCCAGGCCCGGGACCGTCGCCAAATGGAGGAAGCTGAACAGGAAATGGTCGCTACGGAAGTAGCCGAATTCCTCCCAGATTGGCTCCTTGACCTTGACGATCAGGCGGCTGGCTGCATAAAGGGCCCGCGCATCGCCCACCAGCATAGCCCCGGCGGTGCGGTAGGCACCGTCTTCGAAACCGCTGGCGGACCCGGCCCCGGCTTCCACTCGCACGCGGTGTCCCACCCGCACCAGCTCGGCTACGGCTTCGGGCACCAGGGCCACGCGCCGCTCCTCCGGCTTCCGTTCCCGGGGAATCCCGATATCGATTCCTGTGGTCACAGCCTCTCCTGGTCTGATGAGCCGGCCCGCGGCCTCAGCTTTACCGTGCACCGCCAGCGTAGTATCGTTCCCGGCTAGCGCTAGGCAAGCACTGTAACGCTGTTCCCCGCGCGGGCCAAGCTACCTTCCCCGTCACAACGCGGAGCATTCCTGGATGGCCGAGAGCAATCATCATCGCCTCATCATTCTCGGCTCCGGGC
>JABAHQ010003600.1_pt3 | contig 10780 bp, 8 predicted proteins | sample 7062091 | NCBI WGS metagenome assembly JABAHQ01 (sample SAMN14534359, study PRJNA622989) | marine sediment metagenome | biome: marine biome [ENVO:00000428]; feature: marine pelagic biome [ENVO:01000023]; material: deep marine sediment [ENVO:00002113] | place: India: Gulf of Kutch | collected...
GGCGGCTCCAGTACTTGTGCTCGCACTTGACCACGCTCTCCAACGACGGCCCGGGAAGCCCGTGGCGGCGGCAGAGCAGCGGCAGCATATCGGAGACAGGAAAATCCCAGTAGCCCACGATGGCGTCGACCGGCCCCTCGAACGCCGCCAGTCTGTCCTCCGCGGCGTCGATGAGCTCCTCGAAGCTGCGGTGATCGATCTCCTTTACCTGTGCGCGCGTCAGAAGCTCTTGGAAGGCGTACTGCGGGGCCCTTGGAAGGGACTGCAATCTGGCAAGATTGAACCGGTCCAGACCCAGCACGAAGATATTCTTGCGCATACGTTCCTCGGCTATATCGTGCAGACGGAATCTCGGACAAGATCGACCGGTGCCGAGCCGGCTATATCGAAATTCTAACATTGCGCCCGGGACTGCGGGTGAGGGGTGTTGTCCGTAGAATCCCGTACGGCCCGAGGCGCGCGGTGTACCCCCCTGCTCGCCGTGCCTCAGTTCACCGTTTTGCCCGCCCAGACCGGCGCGAGGCCCGCGGTGGCCGGTTTGCGGATCCGCCGTGCGCGGGGGCGCAAGCAGTCCCGGATCGATCCTGGCGGCAAAGACCGGTGTCGCGCCGCGCGACCCCGCACAAAGTGAGAGTTGTCAACATTGCCTTCCCCGATACCAACGGTTAGCTTAGTGGGCAGGCACGTGCACACCGGGACATTGTGGAATCCATGAACCGCCTGTTGACACTTTCCAGAGCAGCGCGCCTCGTCGGTGTTTCGCGCGGCGCCCTGCAGAAGCGGATCAAGAGCGGCGAGCTTGGTACGTTCGAGGGTATGGTGGCGCCCGAGGATCTGCTGCGCGTCTACCCCGAAGCGAGCCTGGAAGACAACACGATTCTGGAGCGTCTGGCCGATATCAAGGAGCAAGCCTTCGGGAGGCGTCTACAGGAGCGCATGCTGCCGGGTGCGGAAGTGCTGGCGGCCCGCGTCAACGAGCTGGGCAAGGAGCTTGCCCGTGCGCGAACCTTGCTTGCGCAACACAAAAAGACGGGTGAGGCAACGATCGAACGAATCGGAGAGCTGGAGGCATTCGCCACGGAGCCTATAAAATCCGGCCTCGATGCCCTCAGGCTCTGGTTGCAGGAGGAACTCGACAAGGAAGCAGTGGAATCGCAGTACACCGAGTCTCTGGCCGTCAAGGAAAGCCTTTTGCGCATCATGTCCGCCCATGTGCGCGTTATCCCGAGCGAGCACGAATTTTTCGTCGAGGGCACCGACAGCCTGCTCGATGCGGGTCTGCGTGCGGGGCTCACGCTGAACTACGGATGCAGCGACGGCAGCTGCGGATTGTGTAAGGTCCGCGTCCTTTCGGGCGACATCAAGAAGGTACGGGACCATGGTTTCGCCCTGCGCGACGATGAGCTTGCAGAGGGCTATGCACTGTTGTGCTCCAACACCGCCATCACCGACCTGCTTGTCGAAGCTCCCGAAGCATCGGGTCCCGAGGAGATTCCGCTGCAGCACATCGAGGCGCACGTCCGGTCCGTGGAACACGCATCGGCCGATACGACCATCCTGGACCTTCAAACCCCGCCGGAGCGGCGCCTGCGCTTCCTTGCGGGACAGAGCGTCGAGATTCTTCTCGGGGACAATTCCAAGGATTTATATCCGGTCGCCAGTTGCCCATGTGTGGATCGTACCGTCCAGCTCCACATCCCCGTGGGAGCGGACGACGCGCTCTCCCGTGCGATCCGTGATGGGGTCCGACCGTCCGACACCATAGCCATCGAGGGCCCGGACGGGGAATTCGTACTGCAGGAAGATTCGTCGAATCCGTTGCTCTTTGTCGCCTTCGACTGCGGATTCGCGCCCATCAAGGGGCTTATTGAGCACGCCATGGCAGCGGGCGCCGTCGAGTCCATGCATCTCTACTGGATTGTTCCCACAGACGGCAACCACTACCTCGACAACCTCTGCCGTGCGTGGGCAGATGCGCTGGACGACTTCGACTACACGCCGTTGACCATTGACGCCGACCGGCAAACCCTGACTGCCCGGCGCCGCAACGTGGCTGCAGACCGCCAGGAGGACGCTCTGCGAACGACCCTCACGCGCATCGTGGACGACCATCCCGTGCTCCGTGACTATGATGTCTACGTCGCGGGAGCAGGCCCGTTCGTTACCGCGGCCGCGAATGTGTTGCTGGAGCGCGGCTTGCCGAATACACGGTTATTCACGCATATTACGCGGTAGCGAGGCGCGCGCGTTGGTCTCGTAACGCCTGCACCGCAGGGGCAATGCCTTGGATCCGACTTTGCTCGGCTGGCTCGTCCTGGGCCTGCTGTTGTTGTCCGCCGGCGCGGAGCTGCTCGTGGCTGGCGCCGCGCGCCTCGCCGGGGTGCTGGGTATATCGCCGCTGGTGATCGGCCTGACGGTAGTTGCGTTCGGCACGAGCGCGCCCGAGCTGGCGGTGAGCCTTCGGTCCGGCTTCGCGGATCAGGCCGGCATCGCCGTTGGAAACGTGGTCGGCAGCAATATCTTCAACATCCTGGTGATTCTCGGCCTGTCCGCGCTAGTCACGCCCCTGGTCGTCGCGCAGCAGCTCGTGCGCCTGGACGTGCCGGTGATGATCGCCGTAACCGGAATGGTCTGGCTGCTGGGCGCCGATGGTGCGGTCGGCCGTCTCGATGGCATCCTGCTGGTCGGCATCCTGGTCGCCTACCTGGTGTTTCTGGTGCGGCAAAGCCGTAAAGAACCGCTCGCCGTGCGCGCCGAGTATGACCAGGAGTTCGGGGCTCACGAGGCGCGCACCCGTTCCCGATCGCCGGTCGACGTGTTGCGGATCGCCGCCGGGCTGGCAATGCTCGTAGTCGGCGCGCGATGGCTGGTGGATGGCGCCGGCGGCATCGCGCGCGCACTCGGGGTAAGCGAGTTGATCATCGGATTGACGGTGGTCGCTGCCGGGACTTCTCTCCCCGAAGCGGCGACCTCGGTGGTGGCCGCCCTGCGGGGCGAACGCGATATCGCCGTCGGAAACGCCGTCGGCAGCAACATCTTCAATCTGCTTGCGGTGCTGGGAACCGCCGCGGTGCTTACACCGAAGGGCATCGCGGTGTCGGAGGCGGCGCTTCGCTTTGATATTCCTGTGATGACGGCCGTGGCCGTGGCCTGCCTGCCGGTGTTTTTCACCGGCAATCTTATCGCGCGATGGGAAGGAGCGCTGTTCCTCGGATACTACGCTGCCTATATCGCCTACCTGGTGCTGGACGCCCTGGGGCATCGGCTGCTGCCCTTGTTCAGCACCGCGATGCTGGTATTCGTTCTGCCGCTCACGGCGATCACACTGGCCCTCGTCAGTTGGCGGGCCTATCGCGCGAGACGACGAAGCCCGGAGCCAGAGGGATAAGCCCAGGCCGTCGCGAGACCGGTTCCCCCGATCCCCCGACCGGGAAGAGGATGCATGCGCGTCGGGCGAGGGACTATTGGCAGAGTCCAAGGCCCTAAGATAGCCTAGAACCATCCCAACGTTCCGCGACACGGAAGACCGTATGGCACGAAATGACCAGCCCGCCGCCGCTTCGCTTCCCGAGCTGCCCTGGCATGCCCTCCCGGCGGACCGGGCCCTTGCGGAGTTCACCGCCGCCGGCATCGGGCTCGATGCCGGCGAGGCCGGACGCCGCCTTGCGCTGTACGGTCCGAATCGACTGCGACCGCCGAAGCGGCGCAGTGCGTTTCGCCGATTTCTCAGCCAGTTTCACAATGTGCTGATCTACGTGTTGTTGGCCGCCGCCGTGGTCACCGCCTTGCTGGCTCACTGGGTGGACACGGGCGTTATTGTGGGCGTAGTGGTCATCAACGCCCTCATCGGGTTCCTCCAGGAGGGAAAGGCCGAACGCGCACTGGAGGCGGTACGCAAGATGCTCTCTCCGCAGGCAAGCGTGCTGCGCGACGGCCGGCGCCTTACCGTTCCGGCGGACCAGCTCGTCCCCGGCGATGTTGTCCTGCTGCAGTCCGGCGACCGTGTTCCCGCGGACCTGCGATTGTTCAGGACCAAGAACCTGCGCATCGACGAAGCCATCCTCACGGGCGAGTCGCAGCCCGTGGAGAAATCCACAGAGCCGGTCGCCGAAGAGGCTGCGCTGGGAGACCGGCGAAGCATGGCCTATTCGGGCACGCTGACGACATTTGGTCAGGGCACCGGCGTCGTGGTAGCCACAGGCGATCGTACCGAGATCGGGCGCATCAGCGCCCTGCTGGCCAGGGTCGAGGTGCTGACCACCCCGCTGTTGCGCCAGCTCGCCCGGTTCGGGCGTTGGCTCACGATCGCCATCGTTGTTCTGTCCGTCATCACGTTTGGATTCGGAACCCTGGTACAGAACCAGGGCGCAACGGACATGTTCCTTGCGGCCGTGGGCCTGGCCGTCGCGGCGATCCCTGAGGGGCTGCCCGCCATCATCACGATCACCCTGGCCATCGGCGTGCAGCGCATGGCGCGCCGCAACGCCATCATCCGTCGGCTCCCGGCGGTGGAGACGCTGGGTGCGGTAACCGTGGTCTGCTCCGACAAGACCGGGACGCTTACGCGCAACGAAATGACGGTCCAGACTGTGGCCGTGGCCGCAAATCATTTTCAGATCACCGGAGTCGGCTATCTCCCCAAGGGAGGATTCGCCCTGGAGGGCCGTGAGGTCAACCCGGCTGACCATCCTGCGCTGCAAGAGGTCTGCCGTGCGGCCATGTTGTGCAACGATGCGAGCCTAACGCAGGACGAAGGCCGCTGGAGCGTGGAAGGCGATCCCACCGAGGGCGCACTGATCACGCTGGGGCTGAAGTACGGCTTTGACCACACGCTCTTGCAGGAAGAGTTTCCCCGCACCGATGTGATTCCGTTCGAATCCGAGCACAAATTCATGGCCACGCTGCACCACGACCACGCGGGGCACGGATTCATCTACGTGAAAGGCGCCCCGGAGGTCGTGTTGCAACGCTGCAGTAACCAGCGGTTCCTCGGCGAAGATCAGCCGCTGGACCTGGACTATTGGTACGAACAGCTGGACGGCATCGGCGCGCTGGGCCAACGACCGCTGGCCATTGCCTTCAAGCCTGCCGCCACCGAGCAACGCGAGCTGCGGTTTACCGATGTCGACGGCGGATTGACGCTGCTCGGTATCGTCGGTCTTATCGATCCACCCCGCGAGGACGCCGTTCGCGCGGTTCGCGAGTGCCAGCGGGCCGGCATTCGCGTCAAGATGATCACCGGCGATCACGTCCGTACAGCGCGCGCGATCGCGGGGCAGATGTCCATCGGCGACGGCGAGGCAGCGCTCACCGGCGAACATCTGGACGGCTACAGCGACGCGCAGCTCCGCGATGAGGTGCATGCGATCGATGTGTTTGCCCGCACGAGTCCCGAGCACAAGCTCCGCCTGGTGCATGCCCTCCAGGCGCGGGGTGAGGTTTGTGCCATGACCGGCGACGGCGTGAACGATGCCCCGGCGTTGAAACGAGCGGACGTGGGCATTGCGATGGGGATCAAGGGCACCGAGGCCGCCAAGGAGGCGGCGGAGATGGTGCTCGCGGACGACAACTTTGCTTCCATCGCGCATGCCGTGGAAGAGGGACGCACCGTCTATGACAACATCAAGAAATCGATCCTGTTCATTCTGCCCACGAACGGCGGCGAAGCACTGACCATCCTGGCGGCCATCGTCCTGGGACGCGTGCTGCCCGTAACCGCCGCGCAGATCCTGTGGGTGAACATGATCACCGCGGTGACGCTCGCGCTGGCACTGGCCTTCGAGCCCCCGGAGGTAGACGTCATGCGGCGGGCGCCGCGCAATCCCCGCGAACCGATTCTGTCGGGTTTCATGATCTGGCGCATCACCTTTGTCTCGCTGGTCATGGTGGCAGTGACCTTCGGACTGTTCGTCTGGGAACGAGAGCACGGGGCGACAATCGACATGGCGCGCACCGTGTCCGTGAACGCACTGGTCATGTTGGAGGTGTTCTATCTGCTGGGCGTGCGTTTCGTGACCGCGCCGGCGCTGACGCGCGAAGGCCTCCTGGGAAATCACTATGTTCTGATGGCCATCGCGCTGGTAATCGGGTTTCAGCTCCTTTTCACTTATACGCCGGTGATGCAGGCGCTTTTTCATACGGAGGCCCTGGATGCCGACGCATGGGGACGTATTGTCCTCGCAAGCTCGTTGGTACTGATTCTGGTCGAACTGGAGAAGACGGCGTTACGCATGCGACCGACCGGCTGGCGCAAGCCTGTGATCTGAAGAGCGCAAGCGTCGAAACTCGTTCAGGAATAGAGAAACATCGGCCAACCTGAGTTTCGATTGGTATGGCGCAGCGTGAAAATTGGTTAAGGATGTGGCTGGCAGGCGGCGACTGGACCGAGCGCCTCCAGTTGTGGGTATCCGCCGTCCTGCAGCTCAGTCTGCTCGGCCTGCTCATCGGCGCGCTCTGGGAACGCCAGTGGCTGGTAACCTTCACGGCAACGGTGGTTCTGATTCTGACTTTCTTTCCCGCCATCATCGAGCGGCACTTGAAGGTGCACCTGCCCGTGGAGTTCACCTTTATCAACTGTATCTTCTTGTATGCGGCATTCGGTCTGGGGGAAGTTCGTCAGTTCTATCACAGGTTCTGGTGGTGGGACCTGCTTCTGCACAGCTTTTCCGCAATCGTGATGGGCCTGATCGGATTTCTGCTGGTATACGTGTTCTATACCACGCGGCGCATTCGAATGGCCCCGGTTTACATCGGGCTCGTATCGTTCGGTTTCGCGGTCACAGTGGGCACGCTATGGGAAGTCTTCGAGTATTTGATGGACTGGCTCTTCGGCTTCAACATGCAGAAGTCGGGTCTCGATGACACCATGACGGACCTCGGCGTCGATGTGCTGGGCGCCGTGGCCGCGGCGTGGATGGGTTATCACTACGTCAAGGGAGGCGACTCGCGCATTGCGGAGCGTCTGATCCGGCGATTCGTGGAGAAGAACCCGCACCTGTTTCCCGGAGCCGATTGACTGCGGCGATGCCTTCAATTCCAGCCCGCGATGGCTCGCTCGGCCGCGACGTTTCCGGGACGCGTCACCAGGCCCGTCGCCGAGACATACACGCGGAATCGTGCCCCGTCGGCCAACGGCATGTAGGTGGCGCTGCCGTAGTAGGCATCCACCCACGGGAGCCAGCGCCCATGGCGTTCAGCCGCACGCCACAGGTCCAGCCCGGCGTTGCGGGTCAGGGGGTACACGGTGCGAGGGGCCTGACGCGCCCGCGCAATCTCCGCGTAGCGACCCTGCAGGCGCTCGAGTCGGTACAGTGTATCCAGCCCCAGCAGCGTGGCCACGCCGTGCCATTTCAAGATCCGGGCATCGAGCTGCCATTGGTCGCCCCGCAGCTCGAAATTGCGGGGCACCTCGCCCGGGATCATCAGCACTGCACGATAGCGTTCCCCGCCCTGATCCTCCACCAGCACTTCCGCCGCAAGCTGCTCGTGGGTGAGTCGTTGATAAGTGTAGAGATTCGACAGGACGGCGAGACCCAGGACTCCCGAGGCGAGAACGAGCGCCCCTGCCGTCCCCATGCCTGCACCCGTTGCGAAACGGCGCTGCAGCAGACGCCGCAGCCCAGCGACGAACACCGCCAGCCCACCGAGCGCGAGCGCGATAACAAGGATCAAAGTCTCAACGGGAACGCCCATACTGATTCCGGTCGTTGTCACCTTGTTGTTAAACGGCCACATCCTGGTGCTAAGATCGAAGCGCTTGCCTGCAACCGGCTGCTCGCAGGCAACTCGAGCGTTCGGTCTGCACCATGCACCGCGCGCCCGCCGCCCTGCTGCCCCCCAGCGTCGTGGTGCGGCATTGTGCTAAGTGTAGCCAAGCGACTGCACCGGGGCAGCGGTTCCACGGGCGTGCCGGGGCAATGGTATCGGGCAACCGGCGCAGCCCTCACATTGAGGAGTTTCCGAAATGAACGACATTGTCTCGATACTGGGCGAAGAGGCCGATGATCTACTGGGACATGAGTGCAGGGGACTTCCGAAGTCCATGCTGCACCTTCCGGGGCCGGACTATCTGGACCGCGTTGTGGCACAAAAGGATCGCAAGCCCGCCGTGCTTAGGAATCTGGGCGCGATCTTCCGGAATGGACGTTTGGCGGGCACCGGATACCTGTCTATTCTGCCCGTGGACCAGGGAGTCGAGCACTCTGCAGGCGCATCCTTCGCGCCCAACCCCATCTATTTCGATCCGGAAAACATCCTGCGGCTCGCCATCGAAGGGGGCTGCAATGCAGTAGCCTCGACTCTCGGTGTTTTGCGCTCGGTGGCGCGCACCTATGCACACAAGATCCCGATGATCATGAAGATCAATCACAACGAGCTGCTGACCTATCCCAATATTCATGACCAGACGTTGTTCGCAAGCGTGGATCAGGCCTTCGATATGGGGGCGGCCGCGGTGGGCGCAACGGTGTACTTCGGCTCGGAGGAATCGCGTCGCCAGATCCAGGAGATCACTGAGGCCTTTGAGCACGCCCACGAGCTCGGGATGGCCTGCGTGCTATGGGCCTATCTGCGCAATCCGGCCTTCAAGCACCAAGGCAACGACTATCACACTGCCGCCGATCTCACGGGCCAGGCCAACCACCTGGCGGCGACGATCGACGCGGACATCATCAAGCAGAAGCAGGCCGACCGAAACGGCGGATACACGGCCCTGAGCTTCGGCAAGACCCATCCGAAGGTCTATGAGGAGCTTGCTACGGATCACCCGGTCGACTGGGTGCGCTATCAGGTCGCCAACTGTTATCTGGGGCGCGTGGGCATGATCAATTCCGGCGGTGCATCGGGCAAGGACGACCTGCACCAGGCGGTACGCACGGCGGTCATCAACAAGCGCGCCGGTGGCATGGGCCTGATCTCAGGCCGCAAGGCATTTCAGAAGCCGATGCACGCAGGCGTACAGCTCCTGCATGCGATCCAGGAGGTCTACCTGTCCAAGGATGTCACGATCGCCTGAGGGGGCTGCCAAGCCGCAAGTTGCACCCGTCGGGGGAGCAGTTCACCACAACAGCTGATGGTGCCAGAGCGCCGTTCAACCCTCCGGCCAATATCAACAGGCTCTGTGGGTTTGCATTCCGCAGGCGGATCGCTCAGCCTTCGTTCACCAGGGCGATACGCGATGCAGTTATCATGGCCAGCCGTTTTGAACCGAGAAACGAGTTGGAGGAGCAGCTTCAGGATGCCCAGGAGGGCCGCCTGGCAGCGGATGTGTTCATTCGCCAGCTGATGGACGCGCAGGTCTTCCTGCCGGTCCGCGATTCGGTGGGGATCGAGGGATTCCAGAACTCGAATCGCGCCGAACCGCTGACGGTTCAAGCCGAGAACGGGGCCCGCGCCCTGGTGGTGTTCACCAGCCCGGAGCGCGCGAAGGGTTTCGTCGGAGACTTTCCGGGGTATGAAGGCGGTCTGCTGGCGCAGTTCAGCTGGGTGCTGGAACGCGTCGGTGGTGGCTGCGGTGTGGCTCTCAATCCCGGCTGCGAGGTAGGCCTGGACCTTCCCCCGGAGATGGTAGAGCAGCTCGCTCAAGCCCGGAGCGAAGGCTCCTGAATGCCCCTCCATCCCCCCTGAACGCTGCTGCAGACACGCACCTGGAGACGGGATAGTGCGGCGCGCGAGCCCGACGTCCATGGAGCCGGCCGCACGGCCATCCGGGAGCCGCGACTACCGAAGCAGAATCAATCACTTCCGGAAAAGAAGCGCCGAATGATCCCGATCTTCGGCGAACGTGTAGCGATCTGCTGGTTTCTTCATATTCCGGATTCTGGCGGTCTGTTGCAACCTTCCACCCGATTGGTTAGAGTGTCCATCGCTTGCCTCCCCTCCCCACGAAATCCTTGGGGGCATCACGGGGGGCAGGCACTCCGGCAAGGTGTGCGCAGATGTACAGACCTCTGCGTCACCACAAATCCCCGGGTCGCAGGCACCCGGTCAGGTTGGGAGCATCCCCGCGAGGATGTTACCCCAAGGCCCATCCCAGCAGACCGCTGGGACGTGCGGGCGGGCAGACAGGCCTCTGGTTCGCCAGACACAAAGAAGCTAAGGCGTAGCGGAAGACGCGCTCCGCGAGCTACCAGGGCCAGCAACTAATACTGAAGCTCTCGAATAGCCTGGCACCGCGGTCGAAGCGTTGCCTGGGTGACGTCTTTTTCTCTCGTTCGCCGAGCGCACGAGCTTGACGAAACGATGCCGGAGCGAAGAAGCATCGCCGCTGACGTGATGCCATACGTCGGGACCCGAAGCGCGGGTCTCTGACAATGTCCCGCAAGCGGGGTACAGGCGACAGAAGTCTTGGGCCAGAGCAAGCGCCTGCCTCACGGGAAATCGACAACGAACAAGACGAGGGGAATCGTTATGTGTGCTGCTACACAATCGTTCGGAGCCAACCCGGTGGACGTCCGCGAGACGGACCACTATCAAGAGGAGTACGTAACCAGCTTCGTGGAAAAATGGGACCAGCTGATCGATTGGGAGAGCCGAGCCGCCAGCGAGGGCGATTTTTTCATCAACCTCCTCAAAGAACGCGGGGCTGAACGAGTCCTGGATGTCGCCACAGGAACGGGATTCCATTCGGTACGCCTGCTCCAGGCGGGCTTTGAGGTCGTCAGCGCTGACGGCAGCCCGGAGATGCTGGCCAAGGCCTTCGAGAACGCGCGCAAACGAGACATCATCCTGCGGACGGTCCAGGCCGACTGGCGCTGGCTGAACCGCGATATCCACGAGCAGT